>Ga0307475_10000162_pt1 | contig 39223 bp, 41 predicted proteins | sample atmos_gasesECM1C_FD_203317 | JGI IMG/M metagenome (GOLD analysis project Ga0307475, IMG submission 203317) | Hardwood forest soil microbial communities from Morgan-Monroe State Forest, Indiana, United States - atmos_gasesECM1C_515 | ecosystem: Environmental > Terrestrial > Soil > Temperate... | reverse complement strand
TGCATCACTGCACACGCGTACCGAATCAAACAGCCGCGGGTCCAGCCGATGCCGCAAGCGCTTTACCCGGAGTACGCGACGCGGCTCTCTCTTCGTCCTCGCGTCTTGCTTGAATGAGGGTCCACACCACGTCACTCGGCTGGCAGGGCGATACGATCAGCTCGAACGCCCCGAGCTGCAGGGCTTCCAGATATTCGTCCCAGTCCGCAAGCCGCGACGTGACCACTAGCCGGACCTTCCGGCTCAATGAGCGCGTGATCGCCAGCACATCGCGGTAACCCCCGTCTGGCAAACGACGATCGCAAAATACTAAGCGGATGTTCTGCCCGGCGAGCACTTCTTGGCATTCGCTTACGCGCGAAGCGCAAATCGTGTCGAAACCTTCTCGGTTCAGGATGGCGGTCAGCACCCGCCGGTTTTCCGGCTCTGTTGAAGCCACAAGTATCTGAGCGGGCCGCTGCCGCTGAATCGGCAAAAATTTCGTGTCGAGTTCCGCCACGTCATAGGTCACCAGTCCTGTACCCGCCTGGTGCGGAATTGGCAATATCGTTCCCGCCTGGTTGTCGTTGCTTCTCACGTTCATTTGCCTCTCCCCCTCTGCTTAGTGCGTGAACTGGCAGAATTTTCTGATGCAAAGTAAGTCACTATGCGAAGGGCCTCCACTGTCAGAACTGACAGGTAGGGTCTTTCGCGTCGCCTTTTTTCTACGAGGGAATAAAGCCTTTGGCTGGAAGGGCCCGGACTCGAACCAGGATAGCCAGATCCAGACGTTCCCGCCGGCCATCCTGAAGGCTATCTCGAAGCCTTCGCGCTCGCCTCGCTTCAAGGCGCGGGAGCTGGGCAGCCAGTCGTATCCATTTCCCGCAATTCCTTCATAGCCTGTGCGCTGCCTTTTTTCGAAGCCACGAGCAGTAGGACCCGTGCTTGATCGCAATTCAATGGAACACCGTCCCCACGCAGGTAAAGGTCAGCAAGGGTTAACGCCGCCTGAACATTTCCGACTTCAACGGCAGACCACAGCTGCTGTGGTGACGCTACACTCTTTTTCGCGCTGCCAATTTCACGCGATTGTGTAAGTGCGACGGAGAGCGCATGGGAACTTCCGGACGAGGGATTATCAAGAGATTGAGGACGAGGTCTCTCAACGCTTGAGCTGAGGGAATTGTCCGGCGAGTCGCCCGCCTGCGTTGACTTCCGTGTTTTTCCTGGCGCAGAAGCGATGGGGCCGCGTCTCGGGCCCGACACAGACGCCGAACCTGATACCCCGGCCTGAGGCTCTGGATTTGCTCGCGCCGTTTGTTTTGGAGTCGCTGATGGTGGGATAGCTAGTTGTTTGCCGGTGCCGGAATACTTGACAGCCGGTAGCGCCACTGCGGAAGTGACCAGAATCCCCAGAAAGACGCCCCGAATAAATTGCCGATGAGTGGCAGAGCGGTGCCGCTCCAGTGGAACCAGTTCCGTTGGGATGGAAGATGTCGTAACTGTCTCGGAGCCGGAGCTCTCTGCGGCGACAGCGTTGCGTTTGAAGCTTTGACTCATCCAGTTTCGAATCTGATTGCGTGCGTTAGGACTGAGCTCCAGAAACCTCAATCCTCCAACCCTTCGTGTGGCGTCGGTCCACGCCAGCTTGCCGATGGCTTCGATTCGCTCCGAGAGATCGAGTGAGAACCAGAAATGAATTGATCCTCTCTTCTGATGGACAGGCGCAAAAGCTTCAAAGCTGAGTCCCCCCTCGGAAAGGTTCAACACCTGGCCACCGTCGTCGCGATCCAACTGGATAAAAACCAATGTGTCGGGGACTGTCCTTAACTGCCGGCGATTCGTGTTCATTTTTTTGAGAGCATTTGTGAATTTTCGGCCCAGTCTCCAGCAGCCAGGTATGAGGGATAAGGCCGAATCGGCGGGCCCAGGACTAGGGGGAAGGCTCAACCAGTAGCTTTCGCATCATACTTGGACGCCCCAATTTGGAAAAGGTTTTTTTGCAAAAAATCAATACTGCTGTAGGACTTCAGACTCGCCGGCCGTCTTGAATTCTTGCGACGTTGAGAAGCAAGGCCGACTTTCGTTTGGTTAGCTAGTGTTGGCTGGGAGGCCTGGACTCGAACCAGGATAGCCAGATCCAGAGACGGGCTATCCGCGCTAATTTCCTTTTAAAAATGAAGCGCTTTTCATACCCTGGCCCCATTTTGGCCCCATACATGAGCGCCGGACGGTGTGAACGTCACGCCTTCCGCGAGGTGTTCCCCGCCGAACTGGTCGACCAATACAACGTCAGCCACGAAATTTTCCCCTGATTGCACTACCACCGGCGCGACCTCGAAATTGAATACGACGACTCGCGCCAGGCCATTTGGATAAAACACGTCCGGGTCCATGTAATTTCTGGCACGAGTGTGCGGGTGCCTTATGTAAACGTCCACGACTTGCCCCAAATTGGCGGGACCAGTGTTTGTGACGTTAAGGCCGCAAATGACGAGCATGTGCTCCACGCCGCCTCTGCCGCCCTCTTGCCAGTGGCACTGACTGTAGTCCGGCGTGATCGCGAAGTTTATTCTTCTCGGCGGCCGTCTAGAACCCATAGGCTGTGACAGCCATCGCGAGCACCCTGAGAAGAACCGCTTGATGTACTCGAAAAATGCTATGACGGACCCCAACGTTCCGATGACAACTAGAATGGGCCAGAGATTTTTCAGCGACATTCAGCAAAGAATATCAGGAACTTAGTCGTTTTCGATTTTTTGTGCGACAAGTGAAACGCACCCATCAATGCATAGTCAATTTGGTCGAGTTGATTGCTGGCCTTCGAGCTTGCGGTCCTCCGTGCGAATGAACTGGTTGAGACTCTCCATCGCTCGCTCACGATCGGCACGGTCCTTGATGTTGTAGCGCTCGAAAACCTCTCTCGTCTTGTGCCCGCTGAGGGTCATGGCGACGGACTCTGGCACCCCGGCGCGCCGCAAATTACGGACGGCGGTGCGCCGCAGGTCATGGAAGATCAGTCCGTCGTAGTGCCAATGAAGCCTTGTACCGCACACGCATGCTGGCTTGTCACCCGGCTGACGCTCGGGTGGCCAGGGTTGCTTCTCAAGCTCTTTCTTTTGTCCACATTTTCGGCAGAGCCAGAGCGTCTTACCAAGTCCCACCTTGACAGCAGCCCGAATCCACGCCTTGCGGAAGGTGCCGAGGATCTTGCCGTCCGAACGCGTGAACACGAGGCTGGAGGCGCGGTTCGTGCGAAGCTGTGTCATAAGTTCAGCAAGTTCCGGCACTAAACCGAACGGAATTTCCCTGCCCTCGCCGCTCTTCGTCTGATCGGCCTCGAGGCGAATGATGCCGTCCGCCACATCGACGTTCTTCCAGGTCAAGTTCTTAAGCTCTCCGAGGCGCATGCCAGTGTAGTAGGCGAAGGCAGTGATCGGTCGAAGGTGCTCAGGCAGCACGGCCCACAGCCGCAGGTATTGATCACGTTCCACGAAGCCCTTGCGCGCGGGTGGTTCAGGGAAAAACTTGATTTCGGGCGGATTCTTGATGCGCTTGGCAGAGAGGCGGAACATCTGGCGCAGCGCGGCCAGTGCTCGATTGACGGTCGCATTCGACGCGCCCGTGGCCTTGCGTGCCAGCTTGAACTCGGCGATCTTCTCCTCGGTGATGACGCTCGCGGACATGCCGGAAAAGAACTCATCGAGGCGCGCGAGACTTCTATCAACGTCTGTTCGGCTGATGCCCGGCTTGTCAACAAGCCAGGCCGTGGCTAGGCGCTCGCGTATTTCTTCGTAGGCCAGGGGTCGCTCGCGAACCGGAGCCGTCAGCGTGCCGTCGTCAGCCGCGACGAGGCGCCGCATCAGCAGCTTCTCGGCGACGGCCTTCTTGTCCGAATGCGACGACTCGCGGACCTGCTGGCCGCGGGCGTAATACTGTATCCACCAGACGCGCCCTCCGCGCTTGAAGAGCCGCCCCTTGCCGTGCGCGCCGCCTGCGTAGCCGATTCCTTTTGACATATCGCTATTTTACCATAAAGTACTGATGATAGTAATCGCCACCGGTTTAAAAATTGTTAGCGGCTGTTCAAATCCAGAATTTGGATGGCTCCGACCTTGATGCTCTTTGCGAGTGAAAGCATGACGGGTACCCGGGGAAGGGCCGGGTCGAGAAATATGTCCCACCATTCGTCTGCCGTGAAGACCGGCACCTGGGTAACATCGTACTCATAGCCTTCACAGAAGCGGAGAATTGCCGCCGTCAGTTCGAGTGCGGTCATCTTCTTCTTTTTATGAAAAATATATGATTCGGCCATCCACAACTCCTTTCAAAACAAAAAGGCCCGCGGCTGGGACACGTGCCTCGGGCCGGATGTGGGCTATGCCGCCTCTTTTTTCTCTGCTGCTTCGGAGGCGAGCTTGATCTCGTCCGGGGATCCACGCCAGACGCGAAGCTCATCCTCAGTTTCGAGAAGCACACTTCCGTCGGCGTAGAAATAGAGCGCAGCACCGGCACATTCCCGGATTTGCATACGCAGGTGCTCATCGTCACCGGGACAGTCAAAATCACTCTCGAATTCTTGTGCCACGCTTCCACACCATCCCTTCAAGCTGAGCAGTGAGTGAAGATCGGTATATGAGGATTCGCTGACCGTGCCCTTGAAGTGCCACAACAGTTCGTTGAACTCTTCGCTTTCGAGTTTCTCGAATGCTTTGAAAACGGCCTTCCAATGTTCGTCACCTGGAATCGGTACCTGCGGCAGATTGGGTTCTTTTACTCTCAGCAAATGCGCGGTGTACATAGACACTCCTTCGGTTTTGGGATTCTCTTCAAAGAGGGAAAACTGTGTACGTGGTCGGGGGTGCTTCTACTTAGTTTGACGCGACGATGCCCTCAACGGTTGCAGGCTTTGGGACAAACAAAAAGGCTCGCAGCTGGCTATGCGGCTGCTTTGAATGCGTGCAGCACAACTAATTCGGGCACCCGAAATTCTCCTTGCAGTTGACCACACTCCAGACAGAGCTTGAACTGCACATAGTCACCGTAACCGTCACCAGCATCGATGACCTTAAGAGAAGGAACATAACCCGCATGCTCACGGCCCTTGTAGCTCGCACAACATTGGTCGGAGCACTTTGCGCTAATGCTGAGGATGCGATTGCTTTTACAACGTTGACAAATCATCTAAGTTGTTGCCTCCTTCTTCTTCTTGCGCTGCTGCCTCTTAGGCGTAAACACAATCGGCAGGTTCGTACGAGCGATCACTTCATATACCGCGTACCCGTCGTGCTTTGCTTCCAGCTCAAATCCAAGATCATCAGCCAGGTGTCGGCCAAACATAGAAGCCCACTCAAAGTTGTCGGCCTCCACGAGTAGAACCTTAACGAAGTCAGAATCATCGTCACCCTGGGCTGCTTTTTCATCACGAGCGAGAACGGCATAGATGCGGTTTGCCTTGAAGTGCATCATTGGTATTTCCTCCAGGGCTATACGATGTCGAGTTGCACCACTTGGATTAGTACCAGTCGCAAAATGATGCCCCGGTACTAGGCTTTACATAATGGACAAACAAAAGCCCAGTGGGGTTGAAGCCGCTGGGCTAGGGGTTCAGTTGTTTTGATGTCGGCAGAACAACAAAGATCAAGCGCGAGTAATTCCGGCGATGAAGTTAGCAAACTGGGGGAGGTTTTCAACCTCGTCGGGCATGAGGTTTCTGTCACTGTGAAAGCCCGTTGATGATGCCGAGTCGCCAGTGCGGTGCGAACAGTTGTAGAGAAAAATGACGCCCGATTTTCCCTCACGTCTCTTCACGAACGTAAACGTCTTACCGTTGATCTCCTTTTCCCAAGTCCGGTCAGGATTTTCCGGCACACCGTGGATGAAACCGATCTCTTCTTTCAACATGCTGCCAAGTCTCCCACCGCCAAGGTAGCATACAGACGAACAAAAAGCGAATGCCTTATGTTACGATGGTTGTGTGAGCGTGTCATTGGCCAAATCCGAAATCGTCGACCATCTGCCGAATCAGGTAGCGGTCAAGTGCCCGCGCTGCTGCCAAACCTACCGGCTCGGTTATTCAGATGACGAGTGGAACCGGTTGAAAGACTGGCTCGGCTTGGCCGAGCGTGCCCTACGCGAAGACCACAAGCACCGACACGAACTCCCGTCGCTCACCCTGGCGTGGAGTCCGGTACGGGGACGCTGAGGGGATAATGTTTTGCAAGCAGGGGGTCACCGGTTCGAGCCCGGTCACGTCCACCAAATTTGCTTCAAAAATGCAGGTTCTGGAGATTTCGCGGCCGACCAATGGCGTTTCATTTTACCCTGGTTTTACCGTTCGGAGATCATTTTACCGGCAGGCAGGAACATCTCTCCAATCCTGGTTTTGGTATGATTCCTCGCCGTGACTGAAGAAAATTCTAGAAACGCACCGTTCATCCGCTGGCAGAAGATCGCGATTGACCAGCTTGGATATACTCTGAACCTGATCTTCACCTTGACCATTGCCGCGCTGGGCTACTGCTTTGTTTTGTTGAAAGACAAAGATTTCATTCCAGGGAATTCGGCCAAGTGCGCCGTGCGAATTGCGCTGGTACTCCTTTCCATTTCGGCCCTCAGCGGATTCTTTTGCATTCTCAATCGGCTGTCGGACATTCGTGGAACAGCACGGCGGGCGAAGGGCGATCCTGACGCTCCGAGCCGCGACGAATTGAGGGGATTAGGAAAGGGCACCTGGTACTTATTTCACTGTCACGCTTACACGTTCGCGGGCGGAGTTGTTGCGCAAGCCGCAGCGCTCCTCTTGACGTACGGTGAGAAACTCGTTTGAAGACTGATGTATCATCCGGCTAGGAGCTTTGATATGCCCAAGATTGGACCCGTTCCCGACGATGTCAACGTGCCGCGCGACGAAGAGAAACATTGGTCAATTTTAGACCAGACGAAGGCTGAGTTTGCGAAGTCCGGCAGGTCGGGAATTGTTATCTACGTTGAACCAGATGAACCAGATGGCGAATACAAGAAGAAACTAACTGCATTCTTGGGAAAGTTTAATACGAAGATGGAACCCACGACGAAACCCTACTTGGTAATCGAACATGAAACGCAGGCTAAGGAGTTGTTCGACCTGGTGACGAAAGCGGGGTTGAAAGCTGAGTTGTTTACGGCTGCGAAGGAAAAGCCCTAACCGATGCAAGGCACAAGGCCCGAACCTTGCGGATTCGGGCCTCGGGCCATATTGATTTTAGCGATGGCTTTCGCTTCCGCCGGAAGTCGGTCACCAAATTATTGAAGTCCTGGAGGACAAGTAGTTAGTGCTGGCCGCACGTTACGTGTAGGTTTTGCTCTTCTGGCTGGGCAATAATTCGTCGCCCCGCTCTCTCCTGTGGCCACCTTTGCAGGAAAGGTTGAAACGCCCAAATATGAGGGTAAAACTGGCGAAAAATGAATCTCACGAAATGTCCAACGCTCAGGGGACCGCTTACTGCCCACCGGCAGCTGGCTTTAATGATGTGCATGTGTACGGCGGGATGGTCGGTTTCAATATTCTGTTCGTCGTAATCAAACCTACAGGGAGAACGGAGGTTCGTCTCGCTCTCTCTGTTCTCTCGGTACATGTCAATTAAATCGCCAAGCGGCTCTGAGCGAACCAGCTCAGGGTCCATGTCAAATGGGCAGGGGTAGTAACACAAGCGATGACCAACTAAATCACTCCCGCTGAAATCGTAAGAGATTTGGACGATGGCCCCATCATAGAGAACCGCCGAGTACATTTGCGCGTTTATGAAATCATGGTATTCAGCTACGGTCGCAAACGTAGAGGAAGAAATCAAACCAATTGACGGCAGCGAGGAACGCCACGTGATACGAGTTCGGTGATCAGCTCGCTCCTCAACAACAGGATTGGTCACGATTGCAATCTCAGATTCCAACAACAGACTAAGCAGGTTGCGCAGTTGATTAGCGAGCGCTTTCGGAGTCATCATCGGCAGCCAGGTCACCCATCAATCTCGCTAGCTTCGTACGTAACTCCAGCGGAAGCCCTTCGACTGGCAACTCACCACTCTGCACGGCTTCCAAGAACTCGGCCAGTCCCTTCTCTGCTTTCTCGATTTTTGCGCGCTCCGCCGCTGTCAATTCTCGGTGTATTGTGCGCAGCTTCTGCAGCTCCGCTTCCGTGGGAATATTGAATTCTAGCTTAAATTGTTTATTACGCACCGCGTCGATCTCCTGTATGAGTGTGTCCATCCCTGGTCCCCACCCGCACAGCCTTATCCAAGCCCTGCAGCGAGTTATCGCCGTAAACAGAGTATTCCGCAATTTAATTTGTTCATAGCCCCCGACGCAGTCCTGGGAATTGACCACGTACACCACCGGCGCCTCGTTGCCCTTTGAGCGAAAAATGTGCGCCAGAGCAACTGATGTCTTGTCGAAAATCTGATCACGACTTCTAGTAACGCCTGCAAGATGCGACTGAATCCCTCGTCGAGACATAGCCTCAAAAAGGGGGCTGGCATCGCGCTTAGCGGTATATGCATTAGGCAGAACCACTAAAATATCATCCGGCTCCAGTTCGTCCTTCCTAAGATTCTCTTCTATGCTGTGTGCGACCCACTCGGCTTGGCTGGTCGGATTGTCGAACTTCATCCGAATAACCGCATCATCGGAATTTAACAATTCGTCAAAATAAGGTGGGTAAGATTCGGGTCCTCTTTGAAGGACCACCTTTTGACCCGGTGTCAGGTTCCCTTCTGCAACACTGTAACCTACATCCTTCCACAAGGCGGGATCGTCAAAATGTTGAACGAGACCTTCCTTGCGATAGATTCCAAATCCTAAGGCGTGCGCCAGCGTGAGAGCCCAAGGCGTGTTGCGATAGCACACCGGCAAGATAACATCCTGACGCGCTTGTCGGTCAGTGTTGAAAAGTCGAACGAGCGGGTTTCCATTCGCGTCTTGCCCAAATAGTTGTTCGGGAGGGGAGGTAGTCGTCTCGGAGAGATTCTGCAACTCGTCGTAAGCCCACACAATGCGTTTAGGGTCACGCGTCACGTGATGAATGAGACGGAAAAAAGCTTCGGGTAGGTCCTGAGCCTCGTCAATCAGCACAGCGTCATACAACGGTTCAGTATTTTGTTCGGATACCGCGGCAAGAAGCTCCTGGCAGATTCCGGAGAAGGCCCCATCTCTACCGTACTTCGAGCTCGCATACAGAAAATCCTTAGGTGTGACGCCGGCTCTGGAAGCTATTTCGAGATAAACACCCGGCATGTCCCGGCCGCCCCAGGAGTGCATTACACGGAGCCTTGACCAGTCCGGCTCATCTCCAGATTGTTCGAAGGCAAACCGGCGAATCAGATCGTTGAACTGTTGGTATAGTGACCGCGAGTAGAACGTAACGGCAATATTCCAATCGGGGTTCTGCGCGTGAAGGTAGGCTGCCTTTAAGGCAAGCACGACCGTCTTTCCCGAACCGGCAATTCCGCGAATTCGCTGCGGTCCTTCAGGGGACCCTATAGCGGCGGTCTTCTGCCATTGGTCAAGATTCGCAATTTCTTGTTCCAGCCTCTTCAAGATGCCGCCCCGCGATTCAGGCGTAGTTACAGAGGCGCGTTTCTTTGGAGGGCGCAGCGTTGATACTCGTTGTAATGCAGCATTTAGAGGTCTTTCATAGTCTGCCGGGAGGGGCGAAAACTTCTTTAGAGTTTGGGCCAATCCCGGCACGTCTGACACCTCTAAACTCACGTCGGCGGGCATCTGAGACAGAACTGGGACAAGTGTGAGCGCATTAACGTCAACGCCCAGGTCGCGACCTTTGCGCAAATTTTGGTATTTGGCCAGATATGTCTTGAGAGCAAAAAATACCCGGTCTTGCTCGTCCCCCAGTACCTGCCACTTTTCATGGTCGCTGACCGCTGGAAGTGAGGTCTCGAACGCGAATGCAACAACGCCATGCTCCTTAGAAACCAACAGAGCGTCAATCGTGATCGGGTCATCGGCTGAGGCGATGACGGGATAACCGATATAGAGAGTACCGTGGAGGCCCAGCGGCTCCACAACACCGACCAACTTATCAGCTATCAGCTTTTTCTTCGTCTGGCCATAAACAACTTCAAACATATAAGGTTCCGATGTACGTAAGATTTTCGAGGCATTATAGCAACCACTCACCGCCGTGGGCCGCCTGCGGAGCGCTAAGTCTATCAGCAAGATGGAATGGACGGGAGACGCAGCAGGTTGACTTCCCAACACAAGGCCCGAACCTAACGCTGGTCACCATTTTCTTTCCGCGTCACCTACTCTGAATCGCGTCCTCAAAACTCAAGCAGATCTTCAGGAAGAACGTATTGTTGAGCGTTCGGCAAGAGTTGGTTCGCTTGCGTGCCTAGGCGTTCCACAAGCCGCCGAACGGATGCGTTGTGATAAAGAGCCAGCCACCTAAACTTTTGGCGAGTGCGCTCGTCTTTGTGCGGGACTTCATTCTGAATCTTTTGCTCGATCATCTTTCGATGCTGTTCAATTTGAGGCCTCGGGTCGTCGTCCGCCGGGACGACCAATCCCGTAAGCGCGGAACCGAATAGGTAATCCAGAAAATACTCGCCGTCTTCGCTGCGGTGGACATGATCCTTCCAGCCCTGGTCATAATCGTCCTGCTCTGCCTTTTTTTTGAGGCCTGCGTCGACGAGTATCCTAGGGTACACGGCCTTTTCGCTTTCCAGCTTGTATGCTCTCACCAGTGCCGGCCCAAATAGGATCGTACTTCCGTTGCCTACAAAGAGCGGCCCGATAGAGATGCCTCCGCGGACCAGGTGTCCTTCGACTGCGAGGGAGAGCTGCTTGTCTCCTAGGTAGAAGAGCTCCCAGTCGAGGTATTCACCGATGTCGGCACCATCGGGTATCCTGGTCGTCCGAACGATAAGGTCGGAGAAATTGAAGGACTGGAAAATCTTCTCCGTTCTACCGTCCGGACGTCGAATGAACGCGTCCCCCGATGGAAAATTCGTCCTTCATGGTCGTCAAGAGGCGCACAATCTTGGCGACACCTGTTACAGCGGTCTCGCTATCCTTAATTAGATCGGCAAAACCTAGGATATCAATATAGCTGACCAGCACTTGGCTGTACGTTGTCTGCTGGATGTCTGTCATCACTTCAAGATCTTATGCCGTGCCGCCCATTGTGCTATCGGATGGCGGCACTTTCAAGGTCACCAAAGTGAGGTGTTCGTCTGAGCGCACCATCCACTAAGCTCCATTCCTTGCCGCCCCGAAAAGCTGCTTTCATCGCTCCCATGGAGTGCGCTCTGGTTTCCAATCTTCCCAAAGGACCGGATTGGACCTTCGAAGTTAAGCTGGACGGCTATCGTGCCATCGGAGTCAAGACCAACGGTGAAACAATCCTGTACTCGCGGAATCACAAGAACTTCAACAAACGATTCCCGCAGATTGCTGACGCGCTCGGTGATCTTCCTGTCGAGACTGTTATCGACGGCGAAGTTGTAGCCCTAGACGAGTCCGGCAGGCCGGATTTTCATCGCCTTCAGCACTTCACAGCCGAAGCCTCACGCATCCACTACTTTGTCTTCGATCTCCTCATCTTGAAAGGACGCGATCTGACGAGTCTGCCGTTGAGCGAACGACGGGAGCTTATGAAGTCACTGAAGCTGCGCTCGCCGCGTATTCGCGTCTCGGAGCAGTTCGACATTTCCGTCGACCAAATGCTTGCCGCTGTTCGCGGGCAGAGACTCGAAGGCGTTGTTGCGAAACGCAAGGACAGTCCCTACGAGCCGGGAAAGCGCACTGGGTTTTGGGCGAAGATGCGAATCAACAAGGGACAGGAATTTGTAATCGGCGGATTTATTCCTGGGCCGCACGGAGTCGATGCGATCATCGTTGGGTATTATCGCGGGAAGAATTTGTACTATGTCGCCCGAGTGCGAAATGGATTTGTGCCAGCAACCCGCAGGGTGGTTTATCAGAAGCTGAAGCCGCTCATCACTGACAAATGCCCTTTCGTGAACTTGCCGGAGACTGGACGAGCTAGATGGGGCGAGATTTTAGACGCCGACAAGATGAAGAAATGTGTTTGGGCCCGTCCCAAACTGGTAGCCATGATTGAATTTCTTGAGTGGACCGAAGGCGACAGGTTACGGCATTCAAAGTTCGCGGCGCTCCGCGACGATAAGAATCCGCGAGACGTGGTCAATGAATCGTAGAGCTAGGACAATGGTGTCAGCTTCTGAATAAAATCCGCCTTCTCCTTTTGGCCTTCTTCGTAAATTCGGCGGTACTCATGCATGTACCAGAACATTGTTTTTGAAGAGAGCAACCCGCTGATTTGCCAGAACAATAAGAGTTTTAGAAATAGGGCGGCGCTGGTCATCACAAGGAGAATCGACTGCTTTTGGTATAGCTCTGGGTACGCAAACTGCAGAACAGCGTATGCATAAAGGGCAATGATTCTGAGTCTCGGTGCATTAATAAGCTTGCTATCCAAACGCCCGACAAGCAGAGCAAGAGCAACTCCTGAGATAAGCCCTTGCACCCAATGAAACACTTCTTGTGACGGTCTGCTATCCCTCGCGATGAGGAACTCAAAAACGGGAACAGAAATACACGCACTCACCACCCAAAAAACAATCTGATGGAAACCGTATTTCTCTGGTGGCCAAGTGCGAAGCGTCATCACGAGATAGCAGAGAATGAGCGCCGCATTCGAGGTCATATTGAACAAGTCGCCTAAAATGTGAGGGGCGCCGTAGTATTGTCCAACAAACCAGGTGAGATACAGACAGAACCATGAGGCCCACAGGAATGCCCAGCAACGCCAGAACTGCAAAGATGCGCCGACCGGTATGTTGAAGGCTGTATCGGCTTTTACACTTGGCAGCGGTCGCAGAAAACCTAAAAGAAGGAAAATGGCTACCATTTGACACAAAAGTTCCAACCGAGCCCCTTGCTCAACAGTGAGCGAAAATCCGCGTAGATTCAGCTTGGGTAGGACGCCTATTGCAATCGTGATGATCGTCCCGGTAATTGCTGAAAGAAACGCAAGTACTTGCAGGGTCTTGAAGACACTCTCGGGAATATGCGGAAAATGTGGTGTTTGCGGAGTAGCCAAGTGGCAACCTCCATGCCGTTCAGACGATACGAAATAGGTGGAGCGTATAAGACCACGGAATACTTGTCAAGAAAGATACCTAAGACGCCGGACCCACGGTCGTTGTACGTGATCAGACTGGATTTTCGCGAACTGCATCAGCAGATAGCACAGCGCTAGGAAGCCTTTGGAGGCCGTTTGGCCCTGGACTGACTTCGCGGGGTGAACGCATCCTCAGCCCGGCTTCAGGGATATGTGAATGGCGTCGGCCCTATAACATGAAAATGTCGTGTATTGCGGATCAGCGGTGAAAGCAGAAGGCCCTCCCGCTCGGTGACCCACTGCCGCCGTCCACCCTAATAGTGGTGTTGACAAGGCCGAACACTTTTTCACCATCGGTATCGTTGTACTGCGCCGGGCTTTAAGCCATAGACTCTAAGGAATGATTGCCCTTCCATTTCTGTTTGAGTGCTCCAAATTATTGGGACAATTCCAGTCTCTTCTCATTTGGCTTCAGGAGAAGGTTAAAATTATTGTTCACCTGTGGAAGAAGCAGAAGGGGCGGCACTTTGTTATTCGGGTTCGCGCCCGGGGTGGCGGGCGGAGCCGTGTGATAAATTGGGCTCAGCGTGTTGCCTTTCACTTGGAACACTTGAATTCGCGCCCGACTTGTTTCGAAGTAGAGATAGCCTTCAGCCCCAGCGGGATATTTGTCAAATCGACATTCCGAGCCACTGTCGCTACATGACATGTCGATCGAGCTGCGCCCAGAGTCACCGACGCCTAACTTCGTAAAACGCAGATTTTGGCCAGTGAGTATTGTCTGGGTGTCGTTGATGCCGCTGAGAATCGGTTGTGTGATTGACCGAAGATACTGCAACTTTGCGGCCTGCCAACCGCCACCGAATCGTATTTCCATTAGATCAGAGATATTGCCGTAGTCGGATTCGGCGACGGTCAAGTCTACGCCGCAAGTGTCAGTCGGTGTGGTCGGACAACTTGCCCCGGCGAGGCTGACACCATTACTGGGCCCTCCCCACAAGCTGACTGTCTGTCCTGGCTTCATATTGATCAGGTCTAAATGCAGATCGATTTGTTGATGTCTGCTGCTATCTCGCTCCCAGTGGGGCTGCCCCAGATTCCTGACCAGCGGGTGCGAACAACTTAAAGGCCCAATCGAGGCGTCCTCACACTTTTGAACACTCTGCCATGCTCGAAGTGGACCACCTGCATGATCGGGATCAACCACCTCTAGTGCAAAACCGGTATCAAAAGGTCGCTGGGCGGACATGATCGCTGGAGTTTCGCAAATCAGGCGAGATCCGGATTGTGCGCACACCAACCTATACGTTATTTCACCGAATCGAGCGAGCACGACCGCGTCGCCGCCCCAGCTCGGTTGGTCATCGCCCGAAATTACCTGTAACGTGGGTGGAGTGCTGCTAGGTGCGTTCGAGTTCGAGGTAGAGGATGAATCACCCACAACGCTCAGGAGTATCTCATCAGACTGTTTGTGCCATTGTGAAACGAGGAGTTGCCTGGTCGTTGCCTTTGGATAGCCCAAGGCTGGGAGGTCCGAAGGGCAAGTCTCTTCGCAGGCAAAATTGCGACCACCGATGGAAATCCTGGCTCCCCCATGCTTCAGTTGCTCTGTTGCCGAATAGCTTCCCGAGGGAGTAGCGATCCGAATGTCGGGAAATCGCCGACCGAAAGCCGATGGGTCTAATGTCAGTATGAATGCGCGCGATCCGGTCGGAACCCATGAATTTGAGTCTAATGTAGTTGTTTCAAGTAAGCCTCCGGAGCCGCCAGTGCCCACCCCCCGTCCGAAGTTGTCTCTGGAGCGCTTCAAGAACCTTCCGTTAATGCTGATGGTCTGTTGAGGATCAATGGTCTCCGAGGTTTGCACCGCCACGGAGACCATAGTCTTCGTCGCCCCACTAGGATCGTAGTCAGACGGAACATATGCTATCGATATGATTGAATTTTGTGGCTCGGTCGCCGGCGCCGCGGCAGTCGCTTCATCTCCAGAAGCCACATCGAAAGTAGCCGTCGGAGAAGCATCTGCCGAAAGTGTTACCTCATGCTTGTACCACTTTTCTGAATTGTCGTGAAACCATGCAGCCCGAGTAGCTCGCACCGAGAATGTGGTCGCGGACACTGCCGTCTTAGCATCCTGAGCTTTAGGAACCGCTATGAGTGCAAAAAGGGTTCTATTACCTGGCGTGATTGTATCGTCTCCGAGATTCCGACCGAAGATCCACCCGAATTGTGATTTTCCAACGCCATAACCAGTAATGTAAGCAGATTGACCGAGGGCTTGCGACATTTTGAGATGATCGCGATTGTAAGAAGCATTGAGGCCCACAGTAAACCAACTCAATAACGCCGCGAGACCAACTCGATTCTCGCGATACTTCGTATCTATGATGTTGACGGCCGACGCGCTCGGGAACAGATCGAGAACTATCGCTCCTCGCTCTTTCGTACAGGTGGTACATTCGACCTGGTACTCCACACCCAACAGCTGCTTCTTCCTATTTACGGGCGTAATTCCGACGTTTAATTCTACAAGATCAATCGTGTAGTTCTTCAGGCTGTCGGGTTGCGCAAGCGTGCTCACCAAGCGCGACAAACGTTCCCAGAGCAGATTGACTTGGTTATCCAGTTGCTTCGAACTTGGAAAGGAGGGCGTATTCTTGTCTGAACCCGGTGGACTCGTAAGTCCGGTAAGGTTACTGGGCAGGGTCGGTGGGCTTGACTGAGCATTCGTTGAAGGAGGAGAGAAGGACGCGGGCGAGGACGGAACGGTGCCGAGCTGTGTCTTGATTGTACTCAACTGATTAGTAAGACCGTTTAAATTATCTGTTGCGACTTTCAAAGCCTGCGCCGCTGCTGACTGCTGAGCGGCAGTGGCCGCTGTCGACTGACTAAGCTGGTCTACCAATGCCTGGGCGGAAGCCACTTGCTGCTGTGCCGCAATCGCTGATTGAATGAGCGGTCCTTCGATCCCGAGCAGCTGAGTCTGTAATGCGGCGTTCGCGCCAAGAGTCCCGTTCATCTGCTGCGCCAAATTATTTTGAAGACCAGCCGTTTGGCTGAATGAAACGGCGAGCTGGAACGCATTCTGAATTGCATCAAGCGCTGAGCCGTTCGGGGCGTTAGGGTTCAAGGTGAGTTGAGCGAGCTGCGTGCTTGCTACGTCTTGAAAAAGCCCATCGAGTAAGGGATAGACCCGGTCATATCCCCAGACTCTGGGGTGACCCAACACTATGTCCTGCGGGACCTTCTCCTCTTCGGGCGTAACATTTGCCGGGGCAGGTTGTACGACTAAAAACAGGACCAATACGAGTGCGAACTTGGCACGCATGACACCACCTCACACCGTTCCTAGACGTGGAGAGATAATATCACACACCTTTATAACACGATATGCACTTATAGCTTCATAGCAGCCCAACCACACCCGATGCGAAGGAGAGGTGTTTCACCTCACTGCGTCTTCCGGCTTGCACCGTAACCTATTGGCCCGTTTGACATCCGAGGATTCATATTCTCCGTCAAAGTTCCGGCTAACGAGACGATCAGATCAGAAGACGCTGCGCAATCGTCTTGGCTACGCCAACACCCAATATGCGGAGTACGCTTCGGTGACAATCAAGCAGTGTCACGAGCTGTAGCAAGAGAAGGGACTGCCGGAGATTGGAAGACCAAACGACGCGATAGAAGGCCCTCGCGCTAGTGCGACTCGGATTGTTTTGCTTGCCCGGGAGCGTCAGTATTTCCAGCTTTCATGACCAAGCGGATACCGATTCAATTCCTCGCGGTGTTGCCGCCAATGCGGCATAAACTTGTCCATGACACTGACAAATCTGTCGCCATGATGTGGTTCAAGAAAGTGAACCAACTCGTGGACTAGAATGTACTCAACGCAATGCTTCGGCTTTTTTGCCAGCTCGGTGTTAAGACGAATAGCGCGTGAGCGAGGATTGCAGCTTCCCCACTTAGTTTTCATCTGCTGCACGTAAAGCCGTTCAACCGTTAGGCGCATAAGCGCTGTCCATTTCGCAACAAGAGGGGGAACTGCTGCTCTAATTTGTTCACGATAAAATTCGGCGACAATAGATTCCTTTTTCGCATCATTTGCTTGCGGACGAACTTTTAAGATCATCGTGCGAGGAGCTAGCTCCACTTCCGGCACAGCATCCACCTCAAGTACTCGAAGCAGGTAACGCCTGCCCCAAAGGTAATGGCTCTCCCGCTCCAGATATTCTCTTGGAGTCTCGCGTTCTTGCCCACGGAGCTTAGTCTGTTGGCGTTTAATCCAGTCCAGTTTCGAGATTGCAAAGATACGGATAGCGTCGAGTTTCATCCGCTCCGGTGCTGAAATGCGCACTCGGCCAGTGGGCGGATAGACGCTCAGGTGGACGTTCTTGATGTCCTTAAACACGACATCGACTGAAACCCCGCCAAGATTGATCTGCGCTTGCATCAGTATTCCCGTTGCGCCTTAACGACCAAGAAGATGCGCTCGACTTCGGCTTCGTCCTTCAGAATCTCATACAGTGCAGCCTTAATTGTTTTCTCGCGAGGCGAAATACCTCTCCAACCATCAGGACGCACTTCCCTCACTGCCGTGTCGATCTTCATTGCCAGTGCTTCGTCGTGCTTGAGGTTGTTCCAAAGAGCCCGCTTGCCGGGTGTATCCAGTTTCTCTGGTGTCTCCTCCGAGTGCCCGGCCTGAACTCTCCTAGACAATTCCGCAATCCGCTTCAGGTATTCCTCGTATTCGACGGCCCTGGCCTTGCGAGCTGCGATGACCTCGTCGAGCAATGCAGACATTTTTTCGTAATAGGCAGGGTCGCTCAAGTGTTCCTTGATGATCTTGCGGCGGACATTGTTCTCGATAGTTTCTGCGATGGCATTCTTATCGCCCTTCAAGCCGCCGAGTTGCATCGCGATGGCGTTTGCGATGCCGGTCTTCACGATCAACTCCAGCAGCGCCATATTGTCAAACGGTGAGATTTTTCGCGGTTCGTCCGCCTCTATATAGGTATCGAGAAGGTGACGCATGTCTGCCTCGTACGCCTTGAGGTCGAGTGTCTCACCGCTAGCTTTACGAATCACTTCGCGGACGCTCAAGAAGTGATTGAGGTGCTGTTTGATTCGGGCGATGTCGTCAATGCTGTAGCCCGCAGGTTCTAATTCGTCGGCGATGTTGGCATAGGCTCGCACCAGCGCGGCAGTTGACTTATAAAGAGCTGCTCGTTGTGGTTCGCGATCCTGGAGGTCAGACGGAATTTCGGTATTGCCGCAGAAATAATGAATATGCTCCAGTTCGCCCTTGGGTTGTTCTACTGGCTCGCACAGAAGGACGAGAGTCTCCAACGCGTGATTGAGTCGTTCTTTGCCCTTTTTTAGCCGATCTTGCAGCAGCACTTCGGGAGCAGGCCCGCCAGAACTGTGGTCCAACTCGGAGGTGTAGACAGAGATAGCATTCTCGACCTTCTTGAACAGGTCTTTGTAGTCAACGATGTACCCGAAATCCTTGTCTTCGCCATCCAGGCGGTTGACGCGGCAGATGGCCTGGAACAGACCATGGTCCTGCATGGATTTGTCGATGTACAGATACGTGCAAGGCGGTGCATCGAAGCCAGTGAGCAGCTTATCCACCACCACCAGCAACTTCATGTTCGCCGGTTCCTTGGTAAACAAGGTCTTGGCCCATTCCTCGTAAATCTCGGTTTTGGTCATGCCCGGCTTGGCTTCTACCTCCTCTAGAAGCTCGGTGTAGGTATTGAAGATGAACTGCTTGTCGGTTTCGGTGTTGGCTCCGGTTTCCTCCGTCGTTACATCTCTGGTTAGGGGGTTGTAGGAGGTCACCACTGCGCATTGACCCCTAAACGGCGTTTTCTGGAAGAGAGTGAAATACTTGCACGCCTCGTAGATGCTCGATGCCACCAGGATGGCATTGCCGCGCTCGCTCGACAAACGTGGCTTGACGCTGAAATCGAAGATGATGTCTGCCACCACGCGATCCATACGGACCTTGGAGCTGAGCACGTGCTGCATCGTGCCCCATTTCTTTTTCAGTTCGTCCCTCTGCCAGTCGTTAAGGCCCTTCGTTTTGGTTTCAAACCAGGCGTCAATTTTATCCTCAGAGCCAAGGCGTTGGTCGATGTCTCGCGCCTCATAGACGAGATCAAGCACTACCTCATCCTCTACGGCCTCGCTGAATTTGTACGTATGGATGTAGCCGCCAAATGCTTCAAGACTGGTCTTCTTGTCCTTCTTCAGTAGCGGCGTGCCGGTGAAGCCGATAAAGACTGCGTTGGGCATCATCGCCTTCATGATCCGGTGCAGATCTCCGCTCTGTGTGCGGTGGCATTCGTCCACGAACACGAACACCTCACCGACGGTCGGACTGGGCTTAGCTTCCAGGTCCCGGATGAAGGCGTCTAAGTCGTCTACGTCCTTGCGGCCGAATTTGTGTACCAGAGAACAAAGCAGGCGCGGTTTTGCGTGGCCAAGCTGATTCATCAGATCACGCCCGCTATTAGTACGTTTGATAGGCTCACCCGCCTCGGTGAACACGCGCTCGATCTGTCGATCCAGCTCATCTCGGTCGGTGATGATGGCGACTCGGGCGTTTGGATTATTTTCCAAAATCCATTTCGCCAGCAACACCATCACAATGCTCTTGCCGCTCCCCTGGGTGTGCCAGATGATGCCGCCCTTGCGCTGGCGAGCGTATTCCTGTGCGGCCTTTACGCCGAAATATTGGTGCACGCGCGGCAACTTCTTGACGCCGCTATCGAACAGCACGAAATCGTGCATCAACTCGATCAGGCGGCGCTTCTCACACATCTTCAGCAGATACTTATCGATCTTAAAGCGGCTGTCGCCGTGCTCATCTTCCTTCCATTTGAGAAAATACTTTTCCTCTGTTCCAATAGCGCCGTATTGCAGGCCCTCGGAGTCATTGCCAGCAAAGATGAACTGCACTGTGCTGAAGAACCAGGCATTAAATTCAGGCTGTTGGTTGGAGAGGTTCTGCCGGATGCCGTCGCCGATGGTCACGCGGCTGTTTTTCAGTTCCAAAACGCCGACGGCAATACCGTTAACGTAAAGCACTAAGTCCGGCCTGCGCTCAAGATTCCCTTTGAGCGTCACTTCCTCGGCGATAGCAAAGTCATTCTCTTCCGGTTGATTCCAGTTAATAAGATGAACCGTCTCGGTGACTCTGCCCGCTTCTATTTTGACAGGGACGCCATAACGCAACAGGCTATAGACAGCCTTGTTGTTGCCGTAAAGTGTCCGGCTGTGGTTATCGGCTTCCGAGCGAAGTTTGTGCAATGCGACTGTGATCTGCGCCTTTTTTTTTCCGCTTTTGGTCAGCCAAGCTGTGAGCAGCCCTTCGTCGATGTTGCTGTTGCCATCACGATCGGTCCAGTCGCCAAGATATCGATAGTGCAGTTCATCGCGAAAGAGCGCAATAACGCGGTTCTGAGTGCCACGTTCGGGTTGACCCATTTGCACAAGATGCATATTAGCGGAAACGTGCCTGTGTGGGTGTGGTTCTGTCGCTCCTTCTGAAGGGAGGGTCAGGCGCCCCCTGCTTCCGGCCTCCCATTCTGGGCCGAGCTTGATTATTAACCCGTCGCGAAAAAGAGTGCTGCCATCCGGCTCGGTCGCTTCATCGGTGTTCATCCGGGAAGCGAACGAGAGGATTGCCGACGAACTACGCGCTCGTATCGCAGATATGATCTCGCGATGCAGTCCGACATAGACAGAAGCAGCGCCAGACAGTGTGAGGGTTCCGCCTGGCGCTTCACTAACAGGGCCATCGCGCTCGACAAATTCAAGAATTGGTCGATAGTAAGAGTCAAAGAAATCAAACTCGTCGAATATTAGAGCCTCAGCATTTTCATCGGGCGGAGGATCAACCCACAACAACTCCCACTCGTTCACCTTGTTCATGTAGGCCGCGGAGACGATTCCTTGTTGTACCTGGCGACTGTTAACTTGCCTCACGGCTCTGGTTTGCTTCTTCCAGCTCCTTAGTGCCGCAGGTCCCGGGGACGACGCTCTGCCCTTGCTCTCAAAGATGAACCATCTGGCACTGCAGTCCAGCCCGAGAAAATCTGGTCTTTGATTGGTCTTGGTTTTTCCGATCTTGTAATAGGTGCCCAGACGCTCGAAATCCACGAGCCAAGGGATGGCGAGCTCCGAATAGGCGGCGTGGGCACAAAGCGCATTACCGACATAGAACGACTTGTGAGCTTGATCGGTGCTTCCGGCGGCTAAGTACTCTGCTGTTGCAACTAATGCTGAGCCGGTCATGTCAACAGCACTCTTGAGGGCATTGATGCGCATGTCGATGTCTGCCTGGGCAGGCAGAGGCTTTTTGCCGGGTGTAGGTTTTTGACCTGCAGCGACGACCGCGCGCAGGAGGGCTTTAACGGTGAAGTGTAGCTTGAAAATTCCGTTGTTGCGTTTGGCAAACTTTTTCTTGGTGAAAGTGATCTGCTTCATCCCAGCTACGTTCTTTCGTCAAGAAGCTCCTGCAATCAGGCCCCAATCAGTTTGAAGTTAACTTGGTAGCGACAGAACCGGACGTTCGACACCATTGCTAGCGCCCGACGGATTCTCTGGTCGTCTTCGAGAGCGATGATGATTCCGTGGACGACCTGATCCTTCTCGGCCAGCATCTCTTGCACGAAGCTCATATAACGTAGCGTCTGTCCGACAACCGCATCGCTGGCTCGCCCTTTTTTCAGTTCCACAACCAACAGGCGCTTCTTATCTTTGCTGAGCGCAAGAATATCTAGCGGTCCGGTATCTGTTTGATATTGCAGGGCTTTCTCACCATCTTCCTCGTAAATGTCATATTCCTTGCCCAGTTCGGTTTGGACCCAATTCTTTACCAGGAAATGTTCTAGGTGCTCCTCCATCGCAAAAGCTGAAGGGTCTTCAATCGATTCATCGGTTGATATGAGCTTGGGAGCAGAGGCACCACCGATCAGTTTTTCGATTTCTTCGCGGTAGCGCGAAACGTCGCTAACTGTGCCAATTGACCCGGCAGAATTTTTCAACGTCTCGCTCATGGCGTCACGGTCGATGCTGACGCTCAGCCATTGAACAGGACGACGATGGGAAAGAACCTTGCCCGGCTCATAGGCGTAATCACCGGTGACTTCGCCTACACGATAGTGTCCAGACCCATCCGGACAGAGCGCGATGTCGCCCTTGTTGATTCCTTTCGAGACTGTCCACAACGCTCCGCATGCCAGTCCAGCGCCTATTTTCGTTTTATCGGGGTGCTTGGCTAGGTAGATCGGAATGAACTCCTTATTGAAGGCTCGCCATTCCTCCGGCAGCTTTTTCGTCAAGTCTTGGTGTATGCCGAAGTCTGTGCCGATGAAGTTCCCGGCGAAGCATTCCGCAGCGTGAATGCTCTTCCGTCCCAACATCACTCGGTAGTAGTTTTTCACAGACTTCACACCAATCGGACCTTTCCAGTCAGGAGTGCCTGTATCATGCCTTGCTTGATCATGCGAGCTTTCGCAAGTTTTTGTTCGAGCGCCCTGATTTCAGTTTCCATCTCGGAAAGGAAGGAGGCAATGGCAAACTGCTCAGTTAATAGAGGAAGTCTGACAGTAATTTCCGAGAATGCAGGCCATCGAAGACTCCCTCTTCGATCAACAGAAGAAGTTGTCGCTGTCTTGAATTTCTGACGATAGGAATCCAGTTTCAGGAGACGGTGGATGAAGTAACTATTAGTCCCCTCATTCACGGAAAAAACTACGTAAATCGGACTGACAAGCGCCACATCGTAGAGGTCTTGCAGGCCTATGGAGCCTTCCTCGATGTGATTTGCCGGATACGCGATCTGTCCCCTTCGGACGAGTTTATAGGTGCTAGTGTCCTTACTGAATACCTGGTTCTTGAAATAGCTCAATGAATCCACAAAGCCTAAATGCTTTGAACAAGACAGAACCGGCAAATTGTCCGATGTGCCGTTTTTTTCAGAAGATGGCGTAGCAATCTCACCGATTGTTCTTGTCTCCCACCTTCCGTTGAAACCCGGGAGACGTTTCTTGCCAGTGAGTAACTCCTGCATGGCACCTTGTTTGATCTGGCGCTTTTTGGTGACTAGCTGTTCTATAGACTCTATCAGCGCATCCGCGTCGGAGAGTGCCCCGGCGATGGCTGCTTGCTCAGTTTTGGTGGGTGGGAGAGGAACGGGCAGATATTTTAGCGAACCAGCGTTGACGTTCTTCTGTCCGCCGCCAGTTTTATTTTGCTCGAAGTAGGTCTGACCTACTTGAGAATTAATCAGACAGCAAAGATAGGTTGAATCTACGAGATTAGGCCGGGGGCGCGTAATCAACGTAGTGAAGCTTTGCGCACCTTCATACATCGGCGGAACAATGCTTGTTGTACCCGGATAGCCCGTTCTCGCAGTCAGGAGGTCCCCTGATTTGAGTCGCTTGTTTCTAAAGGCAACTTCGTAATCCTCATTGAGATAAAGAATATCGGAGTCGTCCAGATACCCGGGCTTGATGTTTTGATTGCGGAACATGACAATGCCACGTTCCCGATAAGCATGTGTAGCGGCGCTTGCTATCCCGACCATGATCTTCTCTGCGAGAGCGTGAAGAGGTTTTACCACCCAATCCTCGGGTATCACCCCCACCTCGGTCTGCTTGTAGCCGTTCGTAATGCGCGGCTCGGGTGGGACATGTCCGGCTTCAGAAACGTGTGCCGACTTCAACGTCACCATGCGAACCCCATTTGTGTAAGGTGCCGGTTTACGTTTGTTTCCAGCTCGGCGATGCGGCTGATCATCTGCGGTAACGGAGTTTCGTAACGCTCTGCCAGGTCTCTCATGCGCTGGGACAACGCCTGGCTGATCCGGTCCATCTCGCCATGGATGGCAGCATTGAGCGCCGCGAGCCATTTGTCGTCTACCACCAGCGCTTTAATCTCGGCCTCGGTTAGCTTTGGATATTGACCGTAGGCTTTGGCATCGAGTTCGGCTTCAGCATCCTTGACGCGCCTTTTCAAATCGGTCTCATCGGCATTTAGCCTCAGCCATTCATTCAGCACGCCAGCATCGTCCTTGGCTTCCTCGTCACCTTTTATCTCGTCCAGACGGGAGATGACGTTGACCCTGTTCACCTTATCGAATTCGGCGAAAGCGCCGTCTTCGCCGCTATGTTCTTCCTGCAGTTCGGCGAGCTTGGCCGTGACGACTTCCAGTTCAGCCGTGAGCCGATCGATGTTCGCCTGCTCCGTGGCGTAGTAGCGGGAAACGATGATCGGCTTGGGCACCAAATCACATGTCCAACCCTTGTCTTTCTGGGTCCCCTTCTTGTCGGTCTCGATGATGCGATACGTCTCGACCTTCCAGCCGTCGGAAGCGATCAAGTAGCAATCGTCCTGCATGGTTTCGGTCCAGTAGTCCATAAGGTGCTGGTAGATGTCATACGGATCGATAAGGGGCTTGTCCGCATAATTGCAGAGCAAGCTTTCTGAAAGCTGGGCAATGACATCCTTCGGGTGACAGCCGGGTTGCAGGGCTTTGAGCGTCTTGGCGCTCTTGTCCCGCCAGACTGTGAAGTGCGCGTTCATACCGGCGATGAAAGTGGTGAACTGGGGGTGGCCGTAGACGCTGGACTTGATGGCAGACTTCTCTACTGCAAGGTCAACGTAGCCCGTGCGATTTGGCCTGAATAGCACATCTCGGAGCTTCGGACACACTTTCCAATAACGACCGAGTGCCTCCACATCGCGCACCGGAATGCCTCCGCGCAAGTGGCCGTCAATGTCCTGAAGGTCTTCGGCCTGCTGGCTGTCGATATAGCGCGGCAAGTTCAGGTTGAACTCGTTTTTCTCGATCTCCTCGACGCTGACCATGCGCGAATATTTCGGAATTTCGAGCCGCTTGGTGAAGGCATCCACAATCTTGTGGATGTCTTGGGCACGCAGGCGGTTCTTAGGGCCGTCCTTCATAAAGCCGCCACTAGCGTCGATCATGAAAATGCCCTTGCGGACATGGGCGTCCTGCTTGTCTATGACGACGATGCAAGCAGGGATGCCAGTTCCGTAAAACAGATTCGGAGGCAGGCCGATGATGCCCTTGATATAGCCCTTGCGGACAAGGCTACGGCGAATGTCAGCCTCAGCATTGCCGCGAAACAATACGCCATGCGGCAAGATACACGCACCCTTCCCAGTGCTTTTCAGCGATCGGACGATGTGAAGTAGGTAAGCGTAGTCACCCTGTTTCGCAGGCGGCACGCCGAATGATTTGAAACGGTCAAAGGGATCGTTGAGCGGGTCGAGGCCGGTACTCCACCGCTTGTCAGAAAAAGGCGGATTGGCGACGACATAGTCAAAAGTCTTGAGTGTGTCGCCGTCCTTGAACTTGGGGTCGGCAACTGTGTTGCCTTGCACGATCAACGCCGTAGGATTGTTGTGCAGAATCATGTTCATGCGAGCAAGACCGCTGGTAGCGGCGTCTTTCTCCTGCCCGTAGAGGGTGACTTTGCTAACAGCCGCATCGCCCACCTTGAGCAGTAGGGAGCCAGACCCACAAGTGGGATCGTAGACGGTAGTCGAACTCGTGGTAGCCGCGTCATGGATACCCAAAATCTGCGCAATAATTCGGCTGACTTCCGCAGGAGTGTAAAACTGCCCCTTGCTCTTGCCGCTCTCCGTAGCAAAGTGACGCATGAGGTACTCGTAAGCGTCACCCAGGATGTCGTCGCCCTCTGCGCGGTTTTTGGAGAAGTCTAGAGACGGGTTCTCAAAGATGGCGATGAGGTTGGTAAGCCGATCGACTTTCTCCTTACCGCTGCCGAGCTTGGAGTCCTCGTTGAAGTCGGGGAAATCGGAGAGTTTGTTGGCGTTGGCAAGAGGCTCGATGATCTTCGTATTGATCTTGTCGCCGATGTCTGGTTTTCCCTTAAGCGCGACCATATCCTTGAAGCTCGCGCCCTTCGGAATAGTGATCGGGGCAAAGGGCTGCCCTGCATACTTATCGCTGACGTACTTGATGAACAGAAGGACGAGGACATAATCCTTGTATTGGCTGGCATCCATCCCGCCGCGCAGTTCGTCGCAACTGCTCCAGAGCGAGCTATAAAGCTGTGATTTCTTGAGAGCCATTGGTAATCAGTCGTTGCTCCGAATCAATATCTTAGTTTTGGAAATTGACGCACACCGTGATGAATTCCGGGTCCACACACCGGGCCAGATTATACCCGACGATAGTCAATCAGATTGCACGGGCGGTACTTTCATTTCCGTTATAATACCGCCCCATGCCGCCCCAGCTGATGCTCGGTCCCTCGCTAATCCTTTCCGCCAAATTTCTTCGTGCGCTAACTTCGCAAAGGGGAGTTCACGAAAGATCAGACACGGTCATACCCGCTTCGTTCACTTCTGCTGTAGCTGAGCGCATTCAGGCGTATGAGCCTGATGTCACTGAGTTACCACCTTCGTCTTTCAGGCGTGCTCTGAGACGCGTTACCAGGGACGAGCTTGTTTATCGGATTCTTCTCGAAGAGTGGTCCTTCTTGACCTCGCATTCTTGGATGCTTCCCGCACAAAAAGTCGTTTGCGAACTTTGTCAAAGCTGGTGCGGTGGTAATCGAGGGCGGTCGTCACGTGCGAGATGCAGTCCTTGATATCGCGCTGGAAAAAACTCCACAGCACACGCCACGCGCCATCGTTGGCAACAGAAAGCTGCGACGGAGCTTTCAAATGGTTGGCAGTTGGCGGTTCTGGACTCGCGTGGTTGTTGGGCACCGTGCCAGGAGTAGTTGCAACGATAAATCAATGGAGCAAAGTGCACGCTCCGCATGCGGCAATCTACTTCACTCCAGCCAGTCCCCAGCCGAAGGAGTTCCTAGCGAAGGACGGCCTCTTCACTTCGCACTCCCGCTCTTTGTGTCCTCGCCCGATTCGCACCGTTTGTATCTGTTGAACGGTCATTTACGCATCCGCCTTAGATCGACCACGGTCCGGGGCGTGAGGTTCCACGCAGCTCGGACGAACGCTTGGCCGAGGCGTCCCGCCGTTCTTGCCGTTCACGTTCCTCCGTGGCCCGATTTTCATTTTGCACCGCGATGCGCCGTTCAATTTCTTCCCGCGTTAAGGTGCGAAGGTCGGCCGCACTGACGCCGGACAGCGCAAAAAATTCCATGAGAGTTGAGGGTCGCGGCCTAACCATGTTGACAAAGGGGCGAGTCAATTCAATCAGCTCCGCTTCTGCACTCGGGGCTTTGGAAAATACGGTGGTGATTGCCTTCTCTACGAATGCAACGGTTGCCAGGGCATCTTTATCGACCGCCAGTGTACGGGCGCGGGCCAGTAGTGCCGTGACGCGTTCTACCGTTGAGATCGCGGTCGTCCGGCGCAGACGATACAGGGCTTCTACAAGTGTGTGCTTAACGAATGACTCCGTGGCTGGAGGAGTAGTCACGAGTCGCCCCGTCATCGTACCCGGACGCGAACTGGAACTGGACACCGGCATCGGCGCCAAATTTTGGCGGACCAGCGCGTCCGCGACGAATTTTCGTACGTGGCTCTCGGCCACAATCTCATCTTGTGCTTCCGGCTTATCGTTAACGATCCGGTCCACGTCAGTCACACTCATTTTGTTGTCTCCTTGTAGTTTCCAAAAACATTCGAACCTCAAATTATTTTTCCCAAACAACGACCTTAGATGTAGGCGGCCCTGAGGTTGTCGAGCAATGAGGAAGCCATTGCGAGATGGGCCCGCGTCTTACGCCTGTCGTCGTCATCCCTGGTGATTTTGAATACGTCCCGATGGGCTTCGGCCTTATTGAGATGAAAGCGGATTTTCGCCAAGGGGTCGGGGAGAGAGAACGACTCCGCGCCGCAAGAGGGACAATTTTTGAAGTGGTCGAACTTGTGCGAGCCGGAAACATCAACGCCTTTCCGGATGGCCATCGAGCCCTCATACTTGCAGTTCGCGCACACGCCGGGAAGGACATATTCGTCGGCCTTTGGTTTTTCGTTCTTCAATAGAGGACGAATGCTGTCACGGATCTTTTGTTCGCGCTCCTTTTGGGCAATCTTCTCCGCTTCGAATTTCTTGTGTTTTGCTAGAACGTCATCGGCATACGACATTCGGGACTTCTCCTTCTTGGCGCAATTTTTACAACTGTCCGGCTCCTACCTTGCCGGCGAACTCTTCCTCACTTAGCTGCGGGTCGCCGAATCCGACGGTACGCACGTAGTCAATCCCCACGCGCCACCAGGGTGTGCCTCGGGTATTCGGATGATGCGATCTACAGAGGAACACGCAGTTGTCCGCTCGGAATTGCTTGGACGCGTCATCAAGCGGGCTCACCAGATGGTGCAAAATTTCAGACTTATGGGTACACCTCAAACCGCTTGGCAGAATCTTTTGACAGAGCGGGTTTCTCCAAAAGAGCAGCTCGCGAAATTTGACCCATCGTGTTGACCTATGGCAGTTCGTTCCCTCACTTCGGCGCCCGCCATTCGGATTTTGGGCTCGGGGTGGAGCATTCATGATTGCGATAGCCTCCACGTTTGGTTATCCCCAAATGTTTGGGCACCCGCCGTGATGATGCCCCGGTACTTCCGCAAGAATTGTTTCCGCCGTCGTCGTGCAAACCAACTGTCTTTAGGCAACTCCGTGATGAACTGCTCGGCCTCCCTTTCAGGCACGCCAAATTGAACGAGCGCAAGGTAGAGCTGTGACAGCTTCTCGGAGGCCATTTATAAGAGACCACCTGGGTCAGACTTTTCATAATTGACGGCGTACCTACCGTCGGCGGCGTCTTTATCATCCCAGGTATCAAAGACACGTCGCGCGGTCGCCGGGTTGGTGCGCACCCTGACCGGTAGCTCGCGTGTCGTGATGCGGCGGTCACGCAGGTACTTTGCAAGGTTGGAGGTGTTACCACACTGCCCGCACTTGGCATCAATGGCCTGGAGGCCCTCTTGGTCAACGTCGGGAAGCAGGGGAGATGAGACGAAGCTGCAACCGATGCGCTGCTCAACTGGCAGCTCGCCCGCCTCGGCGCTGCCACGGGGTCGGGGTATCGTGGCGCGGATTACCTTGCCCGGGCAGGCCCACGAAAAGCCGAGTAACCGACCCAGGTTGTCCGTCTCGCGGTACCAGCCGGAGAGTTTATTTTCCGACTGCACGATCAAATCATGCAGACTTTCGCTTTCACGCGGCCCGCGAAACAAGTTGCGTAATGTTTCAAGCATTCTGGTGCTCCTTGCTCATCACTTGCTTTCCCGCATCAAAAAACTTTGTGCAAAGTAGCAGCCACTCCTCGCGGGAATAGTCGGCAAGGACGATTCCCGCCTCGACCGCTACACGAGCCTGTACGCGAGAAAAGTCCAGCACGTCGTTACCGCAGACCACAACGTTGGCCGTGTTGGGCGGACCAGGGGTGCCGTCCTGCCAATCATCAGGCGGATAAAAAATGCCAAACTGGAAGTCCTCAGCACCGTAGCGACCGCCGTAGACCAGCATCACGTCACGACCGGCTACGTCCTTGAACTTTCGGCCATAAAACTTATCGTCGGTCGTAGGGGACACTTATCTTCTCTCCTTCTAAATAACCGGCATGGAATAATTTGGATTGTTATACACGGAGCTTCGTCTGTACTTTTCATCATCGTCCGGAGAAAGGTAACGTTGCAGCGCGTTAAGAAGCGCCTGAATTGCGTCGATCTTTTCCGAGTTGCTTAGCTTCTTGGCGATTATTCCGCCCCGGTCATTCGGTTCCAGCACCACGTTTCCTAATTGCCAGTTGAGGACCGGGTTCTTTAGGTGCACGAAGCGCCCCTGCACCACGGCACGGATGAGCTCCTGTGCGGGCGTTGTCAAAAAGCCCTCGTGCTGCGGAACCTTAGTAAATTTCGCCACCTTTTCATCGTGCAACTCGGCCATCAGCACCTGCGCGTTCCACGCGTCGAATCCCACGTCACGGAACTTCCCGGTGTCAGAGATGATGTCCTTGAGGTCTTGCTTGATGACCCGTATGTCAACGTAGTTGCCCGGGGTCGTCTTTACCCAGCCTTCTCTAATCCAAACGTCCAGCGGCACGTTCCACAGCCGCATCTTTTCCTCAACGCGCTTCTCGGGTATCCAGAAGTACGGCACCGCTACCAAGTACGGCGGCTGCTCTGATTTCATGTCGTCGAAGCGCACATCGGGGTAGAGCGCTAGGAATGCCGTCATGTCCTCCACGACCCCAAGGTCAAAGCCCCCGTATGCTGGCAGCTCCTTCGCATACTCCAGGAACCACTCGCGCAGTTCCTTCGGCCTCAGGTCGTACGGCCCGCTGCACGCGTGAATCTTGTCCACCGGCAACGTGTGCCCCTGCCGTGTTGTCAGCCAGGTGTTGCAGTGGTATCTGAGGAACGGTGTCAGCTTTGAGGGATTCTCTTGAATCTCGGTCAGCTGCTGGCGCAGCGCCTCGACACGAACGGTGATTCCCAAATTGGGATTGGCCTTTACCCAGTTGCGCTCATCTTTCCAATCATCATCCTTATCCAGCGCGGCGATGAATACGAGCTTGGCATCGTCCGGGGCAACGTTGGTGAGCAGCTTGGAAAATTGATCGTGACGGCGTCCGGCGTAGCTCGTCATGTCATATCCCGCCGTGGTGCAGGAAAATATCAGCGGCTGCTTGCGCGCCACCATGCCGGTCACAATTTTTTCGACCAAGTCGCTGCCAACAAATTCATGCACTTCGTCAAATAGGCCGCCGCTCGGGGCCAGTCCATCGGCTGATTTCCAATCGGATGACAGCGGCTGATACGTCCCGTCACCGATGGTAAAAGCATTTGAGAGTACCTTCAGCGCTTCACTCAGCTCGGGGCGCGCGTCGATCATTCGCTTGGCCGCGCGGTAACAGATCCTAGCTTGTTCCTTGGCATTCGCGCACGTGTACACCTCAGGGTGTGGTTCGAGATCAGCCAGAAGTAGAAAGAGTGCCAGCCCGGACATCAACGTCGTCTTGCCGTTCTTGCGAGCGATCTCTACCCACACCTCGTCAAACCGGCGCAGCCCACTCGGTCGCTTCCAGCCGAACGCTTGTCCCAGGATGAAGAGCTCCCATGGCTGCAACACAAAATCGGGAACGTTGAATTCCGCGAACCACGTCGCGATGTTCTCCACGGCGAGCGGGTCGATAAAAATTCCACGCGTGGCACCATCGGTCAGGTCTTTTAGAAAGCGTTGCGCGGCTAAGACGGCGAGTGAACCGGCGATGACACTGCCGTTCACCACGCCCTCGGCATAGTCCTTCATGCGCGTTAGCGGATGCGCTTCGAGCCAGGCGAATGCCTGTTCTTTGTCGAGATCGGCACGAAGTACGGTGCAGCCCGGCAGGAGACGCGCGTCGAAGGTTTCGCGCTCGTGCTTTACACGGGCGATGAAGTCGGCCAGGGGTAAGCCCGGAGGTCCGGTAGGTTCAGCAGCTGGCGCGGGCTGTTCTTCGCGACGACGTGCCTCTACTTTGGCATGCACGGTGCCAGCGAGCCGAAGCTGCTCCGCCGTTTTTCGCGGCCTTCCTGCGCCCGGACGTGCACCGCCGCTAGGCATCTTAGCGACGACCTCCGCAACCGGCAATGAGCGTGTGGTAGCTCATCGACTCTTAGTTCCCCTCAAGCGGCCAAGTTCAGCACCAAGCGAATCTACCTTTTCCCGGAGTCGCGCGTTTTCTGATTTGAGCGTTTCATTGCCTTCACTGTTTTCAATAGCCCAATCTTTGTACTCGCGCACCGAAGAGATTGACGGAACATCGGGTGTTTGCTGCAATTCGGCCAGCACCATAGCCTCGCCGTACTTGTAAGCGATGTCCCGGTACAGGGCCACGATGTCATCGTCCTCCGTTTGCTTCGGATTTTTCCCGACAGCAGCGGCAACCTTTTCCGCGCCATGCACCGCTTCAACCAATCGGCGCATTCCTTCCACGTGTTGGAGAACTCGCAGCGCGTTAGGAGTTAGATTTACGGGTGTCTTGACCTCCGACTTCGCGAGGGCGGTCGCGTCCTCTTGGGACAGTGAAGGATTCGCGAGTCGAAGCTCCACAACCCGGGCCTGCACCAACTCGTGTTTTGATTTTTCAGACATTTTTTCAAAGACTCCCTAAACTCTTGAAACAAAATCACCCAAATTATTTTTTCCGGAACCTTTTTCCTTCATTTGATTTAGGAACCGTGTATAGCCGGCCGCGCACGAGTTTGCTTCACAAGATGACCAGAAAAATGTCACCCCCTCCCCGTGGCTGTACTTCTGACAGCACTTTCCACGGGCTGCGTGGCTACGTATTGGTCGACGGCGCGGTTGATCTCGACGGTGACGCTGGTTCGATTTTGCCACGCGAGTTCGCGCACCTGCTCCCATCGTTCTGGTGGGAGACGCAGCAGCAGAGCTTTGCGGTCCTCGGCCATCGTTCCGTCTCCTGGTTGATTTGCGTTGCGAGATTACCTAGCGGGTTAAGATTGAGTGACTAGTATATATGAGATAACTTATGGTGTCCACCAAAATTGGGAGCACAGCAAAAATAATCTGTCGCACGGTCATAGTCGGATCCAGGTACCGACAGCCTACGGTTGGTTGAGGACGATGATTCTCGGCTCGTTGGACCCCTGCTAACTGCCCGTTTGATGGCCGTAGACGGGTTCAAATCGACCGGACGTGATATATCCCAATCGCGCCAGAGAGCCTTAGGGTTCACAAGAACAACGTGCCGTTGGAATCCTGGCGGCGTTTCCAAGAACACAAACACCAGTGTTTTGGCCAATCCCACACATATCCCACTCCCATAAGATAAGTGCTTTGTTTTCATCGGGGCCTGATCCCAGCCGATTAGGCAGACAAGATAAGGCTATTGTTTTCACCAGGGCTTTTCCCAGCTATCCCACCTATCCCAGTTCTCTAATATTTTCTTTTACTAGCCTTTTTTATTTCCCTTTCCTTTACTACTACTTCTTTCAAAATCAGTTCGATAGAGATTAGTGTCTGAAAAATGGGATAAGTGGGATAAGGGAGATATTCAACCAACTGCAAATCCGAATCGAATCAATGGGTTAGCCTCACTGGAACGCCACATCCCACTTTTGTCGTGGGATACGAGTGGGATAAGTGGGATACATCCTAAAAGAACTCGCCATTCCCTGGCGGCTCGAACGGCAGCTCATCGTTTACTGGCGACTCGAGACCCGAGGCGCGGAGCTCGATGCCCCAGTGCCAGCCCGTGTGATGATTGTGCCCAGCGAGATCGACCGGTAGATTCTTGTCGTGACAGTGGCGCTTCAGTTCCAGGGTCAGCCGCTGGTCGCGAATGGGAAATTCACCGGTGCGGTTGCACCAACCCTTGTACCGAGCGTAGAGGTCCGAACTGCGCAGCTTTCCATCTTTCTTAAGGATGATCTCGTCCGCAAAGAAGCGCGCGACCTGGCTCTCGCTCTCCTTGTACTCGTCGGTGGCAGCGAGCACAGAGGCGGGCGCAACCAGGGCGGGCTTACCAGCCTCGAGGCGCTCACGCACGCGCGCCCAGCCGGTGAGCAACCAATTCAGGATGCCCGGACCTTCGGTCCGCAAGAGTTCATCGGCCAGGTGTTCGTTGCGCTCCTCGGCGGGAATGATGACGTTGAAGTTGACGTAGCGCAGCCGCCGCCACGTCGCGTGTGTCTGGTCATCGATGCGCGGCGGGTGATTCATCGAGAGGACGAGCTTTCCCTGGGGCCTGTACTGACCCTTCTTGGCCTTCTCCCACAGGTCGCGGGCGCTGAAGTCCTCACCGCCTGTCCAGTCCTTTAACAGCTCCATGTCGAGCGTCACCTTGCGGTTGGCCTCGGCCGCCGTGATGAGGCGCTTGCCACGCAGCCCGGACAGGTCCGAGCGTGCACCGCCGGGACTGACGTTCTTCGTCGCCAGGAAGGAGGTCATCGCCGCCTTGTGATAGTAATCCGCGAGGATGCCCGCCATGATGCGGAGCAGCAGGCCCTTTCCGTTGGCACCCTCGCCGAGGAAGATGAGAATCTCTGGTGTCATCAGCCCGGACAGGCTCAGGCCAAAGGAGTCCTGGAGAAATTCGCGGATGGCGGCGTCGGGAAGGCTGCGGGCCAGCACCTTTTCAAACGCGGGGCACGAGGCGTCACCCTCGAAGTTCACGCCGCCCTGCATGGTGCAAAAGGCATTGCGGCGGTCGGTCAACATCTCGCCGGTGGTGAGGTCGATGGTGGCGTTGCGAAGGTTGAGCAGCAGCGTGTTGCCGTCCCAGCCGCTCGATCCGCGGCTCAGGCCTTCCGTCTCGGCACTTTCAAGCGCGTTAGCCAAACGCTTGACCGATTGGCCGTCACGTGCCAGTTTCAACTTAGCCTGAAGTTCGAACCACAGCCGTGCTAGTTCGCGCTGCTCGGGCGTGATCTCTTCTTCATGTTCCTGCTTTAGCTGCCCATCCTTGAAGAACCAGCCACTGATGGGTTGAAACTCTTCGTCGAGTGTGGCTAGCGTCCGACTGGTTTCTACTGCCTGGGTGAGAAAGAACTCCTTCAGGTACTTGCGCACCTGGACCCTATCGTCATCCACGCGCCACACGCCCTTGCTATAAACCAGCCAGTCGGTCGTCTCCGCGTTGTAGCGCACGAAGTCGCCGAAGCAGCGGGCAAAGTGCTTGCCGAAACCCACGTCGGAGTTTGGCTGCACGTCATCCTCCAGCATGCCGGGATAGACGGGCACCTTCTTGCCCGAGAGCTCTTCGAACAGCTCGACGCTCAAGGCGCGTAACGTCGAACTCGGCAGGGGTGGGGCAACGCGGCGCGGGTCGTTGGCCTTGTTGAGCTCCATGTAAAAAATCATTTCCCCCGACATCGCGTCGCACTCCACCAGCTCGTAAACGTCGGCCTCGGCCTTCCACCACCGGCGGGCGTGATCCTCGAGGTATGCGCGGCGGGCGCTACCGAACACCGGACGGTTATCATCAATCACCAGCGGCTTAAGAATGCCCTTGCCCCAGCCGCTGGCGATGGTGTCGCGTGCGCCCTTTTCCTCGTGCGGGAACTTCCACTCCTTCGTGACGATGTCGAGTAACTGTTGCCGAATCTCTTCATCCGTGCCATCGAGTACGCCGGCAGCAAATGCGCGACCGGCAAAGAACGCGGTGGTATTCAGCGTGGCGTTTCCGGCGCCCTTCGGCGCGTGCAGCAGCTCCTTGAGGTTGTCCTGGTGAATCTTGCGTGCCGTAAACCGCGACATGGGACGCGGGGCATCAGCCTCTTCCTTCGCGTCCGATTTGACATTCAGAAATGACAGTACCTTTTCAAATCCGAGCTGACAGTCAGTTACCTTGTCCTCGGTGCCGATGCGCCGTCCGGTCCAGCAGAAGTAACGGGCGTGGTCGTACGCCTCTAAGGTCACGCCGTCAGCGTTGGGAAGGGGCTTAGCGGTGACGGCTTTGTTGTTGGGAAGCTTGCCCCTGCAGATCGCGTGCACACCGGAGCCGGACGGACTGATCTCTTGGTACGTAGGCAAGAACTGGAGCAAGTTGCGAACTTCGGAATGAATCACGCCGTCCGTGACGCAATCGTCGAAGTCAACGCCAAAATATTCCTCACCGTTAAAGATGAAGCCGACGCCCGAGAGACCGAGCGCCTGTGCACCGTGTAGTGCTTCGGCAAAGGTAACGCCGCTTTCCGGCCAGCCTTTTTCCTCGCCGGTAACGGCGGAGCACGGCGGCTTCTTCCATTTCTTCTTGAACTCGTCCCAGGTTGCGCGCCAGCCGACCCAGCGCTTCAACAGGCGGAGCTCCTCGGGAACTTGATCGAGCGTTGGGAGAGCCGGGGCGGGCTTAGCGGTTTTCGGTAGCTGGTTGTCCATGACTGTCTCCTCGAGTTTCTCGATTGATTGAAATGCTGTGCTGCGCGGTGCTGGTGAGCTTGTAAGTTTTCTTGACGTTCACGATGGTGGGAATGCCGTTGACGTACTGGATTTCCACCGTGCCGTAGAAGTGCGTGGAGGCAAACTCGCGAAGCATCTTGTCCAGGGCGGGATTCACGACTGCTCCTTCCACATTTCATAGAGAATGGTTTTGCCGGGATTCCACCAGCTGTCCTCTTCCGAGATGCGAATTGAAAGACCGAAGCTCGCTGCCCAAGCTTCGAGTTCAACCTTAAAAGCTTCGATATTGGCGCCCTGAATCGCGCGGCCCATGTACGGCTGGCTGGTAAACATCAGCTTGCCGTCGGGTCGCTTGAAAAACTCGGTGTGGTCACGCTGTGGGGGTCTACCGCAAGGCCGGTCGCAACAATAATAATATTCACGCCGATTGGGGCACGACACGGCCAGCAGCTTATGGGCGACGCAACAATCCGAATTTTTCCGGGGGACCAGGTTGTAGCGTTCCATGTACTGCTCGCGTCTCACCTGGCACGCAGCGGTCTCTTTTTGAATGGAGCGCCTGCGGTCGAAAGAGTTCATGCTGCCTCCTGTTGCTCGCGCGAGCGGACGAACTTTTCCAGCGTCTCGCGGCGAATCAGGTAGCGACCACGCTCACCCGAACGAATAAAGGCAAGCTCGCCCGCCCAGATCGCGGCGCGCAGGGCGCAGACCTTGAAGCCCGTCATCGCGGCACATTCATCCAACGTCCACGCCAGGCGCTGCGCGATCGGCACCACACTTTTTTCTTTTTCTGGTTTGTTCTTTTCTTCTTTATCGGTCGGGAGAGAAGCGGACACAACGGCTCCTAGAGAAGGAACCGGGACGCGAGTCCGAAGACGCGCGTCCCGATGTGTCCGTGCTCAACACCCGGGGACCAGCCGAGTGAAGGTCGTAAAAATTCAGAAGCTTGTTGGGGAAATGGTCGGTCGCATTGAGCACGGAAGAAATGATTCCTTCACGATTAAGTCGCTCTTTTGCGTCCGGCTATGCGGAAGGCGGGTAGGTCGGAGTCAATCGATATCCGAAGCGTATGCTCTACCAATCTCAAATCGAAATCTACTATCAATCACATTCGATGTATATAGACGAGTTGAAAAAAGTTCATTGGCCCCATATTGGCCCCATTTCAATTAAAACGGGTTGCAACCGGCTTAAGCTGGTTGCAAGCACGCCGACGGCTAAGTATTTTGTTTCCCGCAACCCGTTGGTTCTATTTGGCTGGGAGGCCTGGACTCGAACCAGGATAGCCAGATCCAGAGTCTGGAGTCCTACCAATTGGACGACCTCCCAGCGGGGAGGAACAAAAAGGAACCGCAGCACTTTCCCGCTGATCGGGACAGCCGCGATTCGACTCTTCTAATTTAATAGGGATTCACAGAGGCGTCAACCGTCGCGCCAACTCCCGTTGGGGCAACGCAGTTTCTTAGCGGTGCGAGGTGGTGGTCGCTGCGGTAGCGGATGCTCGCGCGGAAGCTGCGGGCACAAGATGCCCCTTCTCCATCCGGAATTCCTCTCCGCCCCAATGAATGCGATTCGACGAGAAGCTTGCCAGCCACACCACGAAGTAAACGGCATCGCGCAACGGCACCAGCCAGAGTTTGCGTCGCAGCACGTCGTCTCGCACGCCCCAAACGCCGACCGTCCATGCCATCGTCAAGCGCAGAACGAGATAGGCGAGCAGGTACGCGGCGGCAATCCACGGAGCGGGCGCAAGCAGCGCGGCGAGCACGGCCCAAGGCAAGCCGTGCGTGAAAATCAGTCCCGCAAACGAAAGCGGCCTGCACAGCCGCACGGTGCGCGCCCAGCGCACTTGGTGCTGCCAGAAGCCGCGCGCGGTCTGCGCGGGATACATCGTCCACACCGCCTCGCGTGAAAGCAGTACTTTGCCGCCCGCCTTGGCGATGCGATGGCCCAGCTCGTAATCGTCGGAGTGCATGTCCGCAATCGCCGCGAAGCCCCCAATTTTTGCGATCCATTCCTTCGTCGTGACGATCGAGGCGCCCAGCCCAAACGTGATTCCCTCCATCCAATTGGCCATCAGCACGCCGGCGAAGAAATCGCTCGCCGCGCCAATAGCCTCCAGCTCCGCGCCGAGATTGTTCTCCGCGATGCCTCGGTAGAACGAAGTGACTGCGCCGATCTTTCTGTCCAAAAAGGGCGCCACCACTTCGCGTAAATATTCCGGGCCCACCCGCACGTCGCCATCGGTCAGCGCCAGCACATCGTGCTGCGCCTCACCCGCCAGCCGCGCCAGCTTGTTCACTTTGCTATTCGTCCCCAGCTTCTCCGCACCGGCCAGCAAGCGAATCCTCCGCTGCGGGAACTCTGCAATGAGCCGCTGAATCAATGGCACCGCGGGATCCGCAAGGTCGGCTACGCCGAAAAGGATCTCGTATTCCGCATAGTCCTGCGTGCAGAAGCTGGCGAAATTCTCATACGAGCCAAAATCCACGCCGCGCACGGGCTTGAGCAAACTAACCGCGGGCCCATAGGAAGCAATCTTCCGCCCTCGCTCGCGGAGAAAAAATCGCAAAGCCGCAAGCGTCGCCGCAAGGTAGTAAGCGAGTGGCGTGGCGGCGATGACCAACACGAAAAAACGCCAGCCCGGCAAAGCAAAAGCGAGCGCTACGAAAGTCACGCGGTTCACTTGATGCCCCGCGCGTTAGTCTGCTGCCCAGCTACTCTCGTGGACCCCGCATCCCCGGCTGGTTCCAACAGCCGGTTCCTCACGCGAAATTCCAGGCCGCGCCAAAGTATTCTGTCCGTAAAAAACCCGGCGAACCACACTGCCGCGCTGACCGCATCATGCACCGGCGCGAGCCACAGTTTTGAAGCAATGTTGCGATCCCGCAATCCCCAGACCCCCGCCGCATAAGCCAGGCCAATTCGCAAGATCAGATACGCCGCAACGAAAAACGCCGCCATGCCCGTCCGGCCCGAAGCCGCTGCCACGGACGCCGCTAAAATTGCCCAAGGCAAACCGTGCGCGAAAATCATCCCGGCGTAGCCCGCAGGCCGCACGTTGCGCAGCCCGATGGCCCACCGCAACTCGTGGCGCAAAAAATCCCTAAAGGTCTGGCGGGGAAAAACCATCCACACCGGCTCGCGCATCAACGCCACGCGATAGCCCTTGCCCGCGATACGGTTTCCCAGCTCGAAATCGTCGGAATGATGATTGG
>Ga0307475_10000160_pt1 | contig 39362 bp, 32 predicted proteins | sample atmos_gasesECM1C_FD_203317 | JGI IMG/M metagenome (GOLD analysis project Ga0307475, IMG submission 203317) | Hardwood forest soil microbial communities from Morgan-Monroe State Forest, Indiana, United States - atmos_gasesECM1C_515 | ecosystem: Environmental > Terrestrial > Soil > Temperate... | reverse complement strand
AAGTACAAGCGGCAGCACCGCGCCAACCCCGCCAACTAATTTGACTGTAGTCGTCCACTAACGCTCCTTCGCAGTTGGTTGCGAGTCGTCTGTACTTGTTATTATTTCATGGCACACGCTCTTTGAAGCGTGTGCCATGATTGCTGTAATCTGCTATTCATACCTAAAATACCTGCTAAGGAACAAATGGCCCCGCTAAAAACACCCGAAGTCGAGGTGTCGAAAATAGTAAAGGAACCCTCAGTTCTTGAACTAGGCGCCGTCAAGGCGCTCAGCAGAATCCCTGGCTTCAGCGGACTCAGTCCCTCCCGTCGCGTTATCACCGCAATTCGCGGGGGATCGTGGACGATGTTTGGTTACGGTGCCGGCCAGGTTCTGCGGCTGATTTCAACGCTGACGCTGGCTCGCATGTTGGTGCCCCAGGCGTTCGGACTGGTCGCTTTGGTGAACGTATTCTTGTCCGGACTGGAAATGCTGTCGGACTTGGGGATTGGGATGGACGTGGTGCAACATCCCCGCGGAGACGATCCGGCATTCATTAACACCGCTTTCCTGATTCAAGCCATCCGAGCAGTGGGTCTGTGGGTAATTGCTAGCGCTCTCGCGTACCCCTTCGCGCGCTTCTACCACCAGCCGGCGGTGCTGACACTACTAATTGTTGGTTCTGTGTCGGTATTGTTGAGAGGCTTTGTCAGTGGATCGTTATGGTCTTTGACGCGCCACGTGGAACTCGGGAAATATAATGTCTTGATCGCGTCCACAGACTTTTTTGGATTTGCCGTATCGTTGATCTGGGCGTTCATTTCGCCGACGGCATGGGCATTAGTGGTGGGCCGGGTGGCCAGCACTTTAGCGGTGCTAGTGTCCAGCCATGTGATCGCTAAAAACCCCGTTTCGTTGACGTGGGATCCCCAAGCAGCGCGCGACATTTTCGCTTTCGGTACTGGCATTTTTTTGTCGACCGCGACTTACTTTCTTAGCGGGGAGGCAGAGCGACTGGTTATCGGAAAGTTTGTCACCCTGGTGGAATTGGGATGCTTCTCCATCGCCATTGCCGTAAGCTCGGCCGCGGCCAGGGGCTTGCAACAGATCATATCGCAAGTATTTTTCCCGATGATGTCTGACTCCCTTAGGGAAGACCCGGTGGTGGCGCACCGGCATTTCCGAAAGTCTCGGCGCTTGCTTTTGATTGTCAGTGCCAGTTTGTCGGTCGGATTCATATTCCTCAGCCATCCGTTTGTCACTTTTGTGTTAGGGCCGAAGTACGCGATGGCCGGCTGGATGATGCAGTTGTTAGGTGTGAGAGGCGCAATGGAGCTGTTTATGTCCGTCGCGGTATCCATGCTTTTCGCATTAGGAACTTCGAAATATGCGGCAACCGGAAACGTCTATAAGCTCATATTTCTGGGTGCTGGGTTTGCGGTAGCGTTTGGGTGGTTTGGCTTCTATACGGCTGTATGGGTGCTAACGATTGCTCCTTTGGCGAATTACATTCCTCTTCTGTTTGGTTTAAAGCGATATTGCCGGCCGGTGTTACGAGCCGAACTAGCAAGCTTCGCCACATTTATGGCTATCACCGGGCTCGCAGCGATTATTGCTGGCGTGTTTTCTCACTTAAGTAGGTTCTAGCCTGATGCGAAACCATCCCGGCGTCAGTGTCATCATACCGACTTTCAATAGGGCTGGCGTAATTGGGGAGACCATCGACAGCGTTCTGGCTCAGACTTACCGCGATACCGAAATCATTGTTGTGGATGACGGGTCGACGGACGACACCGCTGAAAAACTGAGCAAATACGGCAACCGGATTCGCATTGTCTATCAGGAAAATGCGGGAGCTTCGGCGGCGCGCAATCGCGGCATCGAAGTGTCGACCGCAAAGATCATTGCGTTTCAGGATTCCGACGATCTGTGGAAACCCACCAAACTAGAACGGCAGGTGTCGCTGCTAGCCCGACTAGATACTTCAGTACCCTGCTGTTTGTGCAACGCCATCATGCAGAATCTGTACGGAGACGGCAGAGAACTTTTATCCTTTGATATTTCGGGTATAAGTTCGCGATACCCTGAAGGACTCTGGCTCAACGTGACCGAGGTATTAGCAAGCAGGTCCGTTCTCTTTAACCAGACCGTAGCCGTGCGACGCGAGGCTTTGGAACGAGTTGGCGGCTTCGACCCTGAGCTCCGGAATGCCGAAGATTACGATCTATCATTGAGATTATCTTTAGTAGGGCCTTGGGGTTTTATCGCTGAGCCGCTGACCATTTGGCGCGCGGGCGCGAGTAACAGTCTTTCTAAAATGGCTGTTCAAGATCAGATCAGGTTAAAGCAAAATGAGATCAAGATTTTTGAAAGAATGCTTGCTCGGGTTAAAGATAGCGGACAGGAACGACTTGTGCGCTTGTTAAATAAACGCCTGGAGGAATTTCGCCGCCGGCTTGCACTCGCTCGACTTGCCCAAGCCAAATCCGGGGGAGCGCAATTCAGGGTCAATGTTCTCTATGCCGTGGAAAACTACCGAACACGGATCGCCGACAAGCTTTCGAAACTCCCAAAAATGGATACCAAGCCGATTGCCGGGGTTCGGAGTGCGTCGCCAGCGGAACAACTTGTCTGATGTGGGATTGAAATAATGCAAATAGACCCAAACGCATACGGACACGGGGCTGCCAGCACGGTGCTGCATCCCGTAGTAATCGTGGTGATGATCGTCACGATCATCTTGATGCTGGTACTACCTCGAAAATACGTATTAGTTCCCTTCATATTGTGTGTTTTTCTTACCCCGGTAGGCCAGCAACTGTACATCGGCGGTGTGCACTTTTTCGTCTTACGCATACTGGTGCTATTTGGCTGTGTCAGAATAATTTTTGCAAAGATCGTGTCAAAAACTGAAATTGCCGCAGGCGGTTTTAACGTCGTCGATAAGCTTTTTCTCTGCTGGATCATCTTTCGCACTGTCTCTCCAGTGATAGGTTTTCAGTTTGACCCCGGGGCGGCCATCTACCAAGTGGGGTTCCTTTGGGATACTTTGGGCGGCTACATGATGCTGAGATTCTTTGTTCGGGATAAGGAGGACGTGTCCCGGCTGATCAAAACTTTTGCCGCGGTCGTGGTAATTCTCGGCGTTACGATGTTGAACGAGAAGTTGCGAAATCAGAATGTATTCGGGTATCTAGGGTCTGTCTCAATAATTCCTGGCACGCGCGAAGGCACTATCCGCGCCTCCGGACCATTCGCTGTGTCCATCCTCGCCGGCGCGTTTGCAGCCACGTTAATTCCTTTATTTCTTTGGCTCTGGCATACCGGGAAGGCCAAAACGACCGCGGTGCTGGGGTTAATTGGCTCAACCATAATGGTTTTATGCAGCTCCTCCAGCACGCCGTTATTGGCTTATATCGCGGCGATCGCGGGCATCTGCATGTGGCCCATGCGAAAAAAAATGCGCATCATCCGATTGGGGATCGTTGCGGCCCTGATCGCCTTACATCTTGTTATGAAGGCTCCCGTCTGGTTTTTGATTGCTAGGGTGGACTTGATCGCGGGCAACTCCGGTTATCATCGCGCCATGCTGGTCGATTCATTTATCCGGCACTTTTCGGATTGGTGGCTAATAGGAACGAATCAGGCCATGAGTTGGGGCTATGAGATGGAAGACATGAGTAACCAGTTTGTGGCTGAGGGCGAAACCGGTGGTCTGGCAGGGTTTATTTGCTTCGTACTTTTAATCTCGAAAAGTTTTGGCCGTTTGGGTGATGCTAGAAAAATCGTGGACGGAGATCGCCGCGAAGAATGGTTCGTGTGGTTGCTCGGAGTAGCGCTCTTTTCTCACTGCGTCGCTTATTTTGGAATCAGTTATTTCGACCAAACCAGGATTTCGTGGCTTGCTTTGTTAGCCATAATCTCTGCCGTCACGGCGCCGATCTTGGCCACCAAAGTCGTCGAAAGTGAAGCGCCGCTGCCGTTGCGCCTGCCGGTTAAACCAAAACTTGCGCTTCCCGTTCCCGTTTCCAATAGTTCGACTGGTGCTCGGAAGAGTGAGAGAACGTTATCACGCAAGTAAGTCTAAAGAGTCTTTATGAGCACGAGAGTTGAAAACAATCCTGTGTTGACCGGTCAACAACCCTTACACGACCAGATCAGGCGCCCCGCCACCAGATACGTGATCATTACTCCGGTGCGTGATGAAGAGGCCTATGTTGCGAAAACAATTGAGAGTATTTTGGCGCAGACCATTCAACCGGCGGAATGGATTATTGTTAACGATGGTTCTACGGATAAGACCGGTCAAATAATTGACGATTACGCGGCAAAATATCCGTGGATCCGCGCGATTCATCGCGCCAATCGTGGTTTTCGCAAAGCGGGTGGCGGCGTTGTAGACGCATTCAATGATGGCTATCGCCTTCTGAAAAGTACCGATTGGGAATATATCGTCAAATTAGATGGGGATTTGTCCTTCGATCCGGATTATTTTGAAAAGTGTTTCGCGTATTTCGACACGGAGCCTCGTCTCGGCGTCGGCGGTGGCGTCATGTGTTACATGGCCAATGGTCAGAAATCGTTCGAATCGAATCCCGCATTCCACGTCCGCGGTGCGACCAAGATTTATAAGCGTGAATGTTGGGATGCCATAGGTGGATTTTGGCCCGCACCTGGTTGGGACACCATGGATGAAGTGAAAGCCAGTATGCTCGGATGGACAACCAGAAGCTTTCCAGACCTGCATCTTCTGCATCATCGCTACACCGGGGCGGCCGACGGCACGTGGGCCAACCTGGTGAAAAACGGGCGGGCCAATTATGTGTGCGGCTATCACCCGATTTTTATGCTTGTGAAATGTTTTCGCAGGCTCGCGGTAAGGCCTTACTTGGTAGGATCAGCGGCGCTGCTCTATGGTTTCGTTACCGGCTACACCAAACGGATACCGCAAGTGAACGAACCTAAGACCATTAGCTATCTTCGGAAGCAGCAGTTAGCACGCCTTACCGGCCGAGACAGCATTTGGAAATAAGCGAATCCACTTCAATCACCTCGCCGATCCCGAAGAAAATGAAATTATCCATCATCATCGTGAATTGGAATTCACTTGGCTACTTGCGGAAATGTTTGACGAGCCTCTATGAACACGTTCGGGATTTGTCCTTTGAAGTCATAGTTGTTGATAACGCTTCGCCGGAACCCGGAATCGAATCTCTAAGGGCGGATTTTCCGGATGTTCTGGTGATTAAAAGCAACGTTAATCTCGGTTTCGCGGGCGCGAACAATCTGGGCTTCAGCAGGTCCTCCGGGGAATACGTCTTATTCCTGAACCCCGATACGGAAGTAACCGACAACGCCTTCAAGATCATGCTGGATCAGTCTCTTTCTCTTCCCGATCCTGGCGTGATCGGTTGCAGATTACTGAATAGCGATTTGACGGTACAGACGAGCTGCATACAAACATTTCCGACTATCCCAAATCAGCTGTTCGATTATGAATATTTCCGTTTACGCTGGCCTAGTTCTTCCCTTTGGGGCATTGGTGCGCTCTTTTCCGAAAGTAAAAACCCTGTGCCAGTGGAAGTTATTTCCGGAGCTTGCATGCTGCTCAGGCGCGACGTATTTGAACGCGCCGGCATGTTTACCGAGGATTACTTCATGTATGCCGAGGATTTAGATCTTTGTTACAAGGTGAAAGCTCTGGGATTTCGTAATTATTATGTCGGAAAAGCGCAAGTGATTCATCATGGCGGACGCAGCAGCGATCTGGTGAATATAAGTAATTGGTCGATAATCATGAGATTCAATGCTGTGCATAAGTTCTGTGTCAAACGACAGGGCTCGCTATACGGCTCGTTATTTCGGGCTACCATGGGCGCGTCCGCGCTCTTGAGAGTGGTGGCTTTGTCACTCGCGAAACCTTTTGCGGGGAATGATTTAAGAAAACAGTCTATTAAGAACTCTACTTCCAAGTGGTTAGCTGTGCTGAAATGGTCGTATGGAGTAGACGGCGCGGTTTTAAAGACATCGACCCAGCAATAAGTGGTGAGGACCTTATGTGTGGTATCTGCGGAAAATTAAATTTCGACCGCGATAACGACGTTTCGCAACAACTGCTGAAAGCGATGGCCGATTCCATTGCGCATCGCGGCCCGGATGACGATGGATACTATTTTTCTGGCCAGATTGGTCTTGGATTTCGCCGTCTTTCGATCATCGATCTCGCTGGAGGCCACCAGCCTCTCTCTAACGAGGACGGAAGTGTCTGGATCGTTTTCAACGGAGAGATTTATAACTATCAGGAACTTCGCGAAGACTTGCTAAAAAAAGGCCACGTCTTTCGCACCAAAGCCGATACCGAAGTGATTGTCCATCTTTACGAAGAATACGGTGAAGCCGGCATCCAGTCTTTACGCGGCATGTTCGCTTTTGCGATTTGGGACCAAAAGCAACAAAAACTTTTGCTGGCTCGTGACCGAGTTGGCATCAAACCTCTCTACTACGGTGTGACCTCGCAGGGCGTGGTATTTGCTTCAGAAATGAAGGCCATCCTGGTAGACCAGCAAATCAAGCGCGAGATTTTACCTTCTACTGTCGATCGATTTCTAACTTTCGGATATGTGCCCGGCGAAGAAACGCTTTTAAAAGGCATTTATAAACTCCCTCCGGCTTCGTTCATGGTCGTAAAAAACGGAAAAACAGAGGTCAAGCAGTATTGGGACCTTCATTTTTCTTCGACTTCTGTAACGTTGAAAGACGCGGAAGAACAGCTCTTAGAAATCCTGGAAGAATCTGTTCGGCTGCACATGATAGCGGATGTTCCAGTCGGCTTTCTTTTGAGCGGTGGAGTCGACTCCACCGCCATGCTGAGTCTGGCGTCTCGAAAAACGGACCGCCCCATCAGCAGTTACACCGTGGGTTTCGCCAATTCCGGTATTGCCGATGAACGCCCGTTCGCGCGTCTAGCCGCGGAAAAATACGGCTCGGAACATCATGAGATTTCTATCAGCAGCAAAGAGTTTGCGGATTTCTTGCCAAAATATGTATGGCACATGGAGGAACCGGTTTGTGAACCTCCCGCGGTGGCCCTCTATTACGTATCAAAATTGGCGCGCAATTACGTAAAAGTTCTGATCTCCGGCGAAGGCGGCGACGAAGCGTTCGCCGGATACCCCAATTATCGCGCCATGCTTTGGATCGAGCGAATTAAACGAATGGCCGGCCCACTCAAAGGCGCCCTTTCCGGTACGCTTTCTCTGCTTTACAAGTTGAGCGGCTATCAGAAACTCGGAAATTATCTCCCGCTGTTGAAGCCACCATTTGAATCCTATTACTACAGCAGATCCTCAAGTCCGTTCCGGTTTTTCAATGCTCATTCACAAGAACTGTATTCCAGTGATTTTTCGGCTTCGACCAACAAACAATACTCGCTGCGCCCGGTTACGCAATTACTCGAGCAAAATCGCTCCGATGATTTACTGAGCCGGATGCTCTATGTTGACACCAGAACCTGGCTGCCGGACGACCTACTCGTAAAGGCCGACAAAATGACCATGGCCAATTCGGTGGAGTTACGCGTCCCGCTGCTGGACCATAAACTCTTGGAATTTGCCGCCACGCTGCCGTCAAATTTCAAGATCAATGGGTTCTCCATGAAATATATCGCGAAACGATGCCTCGGTAAGCAGATTCCGGTCGAAATTCTCGAGAGGAAAAAGGCCGGTTTTCCGGTTCCTTACGAAAATTGGTTACGAACCGACCTGCACGACTCCGTGAGCAATATCTTGCTGGATCGCGAAACCGTCGACCGGGGCTACTTCAAAAAATCCACAGTTGAAAAACTGGTGCGCGACAATGCCGAGTCCGGTGGCTACGCCAAGGAGATTTTTTCGCTGGTCGTGCTGGAACTATGGCACAGAGAATTTTTAAGTTCCGCGCCGGTGCTTGGCGCCAGCATTCAACAACCGGTCCCCGTCGGATAAGATTCTTATCGGCAAACGGATATCCTGAGGTTGTCTTCCTGATCAAATTATGAAGGTCAAAAAACAAATCCGGGTACTCTACAGTTTTCCCCATAAATTGGGTTCTGACCGCATTTGCACTACTGCCTGGCAGCAAGTGCACGGCCTTGCCACTGCCGGCGCCGATGTGACTGTTTTTCCCGGCGTTCTCCAAAAACCGTTTTCCAAACAATTAGGCGTTCACGCCAAGCCCACGCTAGCCAGGGGAAAGTATCGTATCCCGTATAAACTTCTTGGGCGAATGCGCGCGCTCAAGCTTCATGACTACATCGTCTCGAGAAGGCTCGAAAAAATGGCCGGCGAGATCGATGTGGTACACACCTGGCCTTTAGGAGCGCTCCATACTCTTAAAACCGCGCAGCGGCTAGGCATAACAACTGTATTGGAAAGGCCGAATGCCTACACTCGCTTCGCTTACGAAGTTGTGCGACAGGAGTGCGAGAAACTGGGGATCTCCATGCCCTCGTACCATGAACACGCTTTTAATGCTGAATATTTGGCCCGAGAGGAAGAGGAATACAAGGCTGCCGATTACTTAGCGTGCCCGTCTGATTTTGTGATGAAGACTTTTTTGGATGCGGGTTATTCGCGAGAACATCTGATTCGTCATCAGTATGGCTTCGATGAAAAACAGTTTACTCTCGATAAATCCACGGTAAGAAACAAACGTCCCTTCACGATGTTATTTGTCGGTGGTGTTGCTCCCAGAAAGGGTCTTCACTACGCTCTGGAAGCCTGGCTCAATTCCTCTGCATCCCAGGACGGCACGTTTGTTATCGCTGGTGGATTCCTTCCCAGTTATAAAGAAAAGCTTGCTCCCATGCTTGCTCACCCAAGCATAAAGGCGCTTGGACATCGTAAAGATATTGCCCAACTTATGCAGGAGAGCGATGTGTTGGTGTTACCCACCATCGAAGAAGGCAGCGCCCTGGTTACTTCTGAAGCGCGTGGCTGCGGCTGTGTTCTGGTCGTTTCCGATGCTGCCGGCGCAATTTGCAAGCACATGGAGAATGCGCTGGTTCACCACGTTGGTGATGTCAAGGCGCTCACTGAACACATCACTTTGCTCCATGATAATCCAGATTTTTTAGAGAAATTGCGCGCGGAATCGATACGGACCGCGAATGAATTGACCTGGACAACGGCTGGCGAAAAGTTGTTGGAGACTTACCGCACCATCTTAAGTGAGCGCTCGATGAAACAGACAGCGCCTTTGGTTTTGTCTACTTGAATTCAATAATCTCGCTGCGTTAGCCATGCGACCTCATGACCAGATCCGCCCAAGTACACATAGTCAAGCCGCTAGAAGATTGCCGTTGGTCAGAGTTTGCTGGGTCGCACCCCCAAGCGAGCGTATTTCACTCCGTGGAATGGCTGAGGGCTTTACAAAACACATATGGGTACGAACCGCTGGCGTACTCGAGTACCTCGCCTAACGTTCCGCTGAGCAATGCTGTCCTGTTTTGTCGCGTGAATAGCTGGCTGACCGGCCAACGCCTGGTTTCTCTTCCGTTCTCCGATCATTGCGAACCGCTGGTGGATAGCGTTGATCAGCTGAACGAACTGTTAAGCCCCGCCTTGCAGGAATTGCGGAACAGAAAGATCAAATACATCGATATTCGCCCGCTAAGTTTAGTTTTCAGTGACGGAACGGAAGGGGCAGAGTCTTATTTTCTCCATTTGCTCGATTTGCGGCCCACGCTGGACGAACTATACAAAAAGCTTCACGGCGATTCGATTCGACGAAAAATACAGCGCGCGGAACGCGAGAAATTGACGCTGGAGGTCGGCTCTTCAGAAGAAATACTGGCGGAGTTTTATAAGCTTCACGTAATTACCAGACAGCGACAGCAACTTCCGCCGCATCCTTTAAAGTGGTTTCGTAATGTACTCACGTGCCTCGGTTCTGGCGCGCAGATTCGCATTGCCAGGAAAGACGGATCCGCGATCGCGTCCATCTTCATGCTGGCCCATAAACACAAAATGGTTTACAAGTACGGCTGCTCGGACGCTCATGCCCATAATCTCGGTGGAATGCAGTTTCTTTTCTGGCATTTGATCCGCCATTCGAAAGAGCATGGGTTCGTGGAAGTAGATTTCGGCCGGTCAGAATGCGCCAACACCGGGCTAGTAACATTCAAAGACAGATGGGGAACGAAACGGCAGTTGATAACTTATCTTCGATATCCGCCGCGACCGCTAATTGCAAAACAAGATCCTTCAATGGTCATGAAGCTTGGCAAAAAAGTTTTTTCTCATTGTCCGCAGGGGGTGTTACGACTAGCCGGGAACCTTCTCTACCCCCATGTCGGCTAACCGACAATTCTAATTAGATAACACCTTGCAGGGCACCTGGCTTAGACTCTCTACCCGAAAAGTGCTAATCCTATGACGGTATAATCTAATTAATTATGAACGAGGCGTTGCAATCTTATTTTAGGTGCCCTGAGTCCGCCTTTGATTTTCGATTGGGGGAAGAGCTCCAAAAAGAACCAGGATTTTTTCGTTTCGGAGAACATGTCAATTGTTACGGTCAGTCCTGTGTTCGCCAGCCTGCTACGAACTGCCGCGCTCAGCTTGAGGATGTTTGTCTTGTTTGTCTCAAGGTCCAGATTGATCGCCGTCATGTCACCCTGCCCTTTGACCCGGACTAAGTCGCGAAGAACCTGAGATTCGAGGCCTATACCGGGGAGATGCGGCCCGAACACGGCTATTTCGGCGGCAACGCGGTAATTCGAGCGATTTATTATTTGGGGCGTCCCGCTTTCCTGTTCACTTCCAGCGAATTCTTCAACGCATTCGTCTACAGGGAGGAACGCACTCACCCTTTCCCCATTGGCCGGTAGATCGCACCGTAGATAAGCTTTTCGAAGAGCTGATGAAAGCGGCATTAAATGCCAGGAATAACACCCCGGTACCATTCATCTGGTTCTGGCCTGAAGGAGCTCCCGCGGCCGCCATTTTGGCTCACGACATAGAAACTGAGACGGGCCGAGATTTTTGCTCGCGATTGATGGATACCGACGACGAATTTGGATTCAAAGCCTCTTATCAAGTGGTTCCGGAAAAACGATACGAGATCACCCCGGCATTTCTGGAGGAGCTACGGCAACGTGGTTGCGAGGTTAATGTCCACGATCTCTATCATGACGGCAATCTTTTTAGAAATCGGGAAGAATTTCTCCGTCGCGCCGCGAAAATTAACGGTTACTTAAAGAAGTTCGGGGCCCAGGGATTCCGGTCCGGTGCCCTCTACCGCAATTTGCGCTGGTACGACGCGTTGAAATGTTCGTATGACATGTCCGTTCCCAATGTCGGGCATTTGGATGCGCAAACGGGCGGGTGCTGTACGGTAATGCCCTATTTTGTCGGCAAGATATTGGAAATCCCGGTCACCACCACACAAGATTATTCTCTCTTTCACATTTTGAGCTCCTATTCCACGGCGCTCTGGGAAGAGCAATGCCGGCTGATATTAAGCGGTCACGGACTTATAAGCGTGATCGTTCATCCGGACTACGTCATAAACAAAAAATCAAACAACACCTACCTGCGCTTATTGGCGCATCTGGCGCAACTGCGCGAAAAAATGTTTGTCTGGACCACGCTGCCCGGCGAAATTGATAAATGGTGGAGAATGCGGTCGGAGATGAAGCTGGTGACCGATGGGCTGGTTTGGAGGATAGAGGGCGAAGGCCAAGAGCGCGCTCGCATTGCTTATGCACATTTGGCGGACGGTCAGCTTAAATACTCCTTCGACTCATCGCTCCTGCCAGGATTACAGCAAAGAGAAATGAACGGGCATATCCGACACCCTAAGGCAGCTTCCGGATTGCAACGCTCACCCGATTCTGTCACTACTAGTTAGACCAATCTCATTTTTAAAGTGCTTCAGGCTGATAATTGAGTGCCTATCGGTGCGCGATAATGAACAAATATTTTTTGAAGACTCGGCGTCCGCCTGGTGCACACCGTTAGCGGAGGCGCGGTGATGCCCCCGCAATTCAGCGTGATTATCACCTGTCACAATCAGGCGATCTTCATTCGGGATGCGGTGAATTCGGCGCTCGCGCAGAGTTACAAGGCACGTGAGGTAATTGTGGTCGATGACGCCTCAACCGACGGCTCAGTCGACATCCTGAAAGCATTTGGAAATTCATTACACCTGGTTTGCGCGCCAAAAAATATCGGCGCAAACGCCGCGCGCAATCTTGGCGCGTCGGTAGCCGGCGGAGATTATCTGGTTTTTCTGGACGGAGACGATTTATTGTCGCCGTTTGCGTTGAGCACCTACAAGACCGCGATATCAGCGACTCAAGCGCCGATCCTGCTCAGCCGTCTCTTTTTCTTTGAGGGTTCGCGCCCTCCAGAAACCGGAGAAACGCCCAGGGTAATCACTTTCGTCGAATACGAGAACCTCATTCAAAAAGATCGAACGCACCGCGCCAGCGCCAGCGCAACAGTGGTAAACAAGGCAACATTTCAGCGAGTAGGCGGCTGGACCGAGGGCCTGTTTCATCTGGATGATTTAGATATCATGATGAAGTTGGGAGTCTCGGGTCGCTGCGTTCAAATGTTGTCGCCTGCAACAGCCTGTTATCGGGTTCATCCGGGAAACACGGTGCGCCACGTGTCTCCGTTTGTCCCAGCCATGCTGTCGTTAATTCAGAAAGAAAAGGCTGGCGAATATCCCGGTGGTTCACGTTTTCGATTTGAAAGATATGCATTTCTTGGCGGCCCAATTTTTTTCTGGATCAAAAAATGCTTGCGCGCGCACCTATATGCAAGTGCCCGGTCGCTGATTATGAAGGGCTGGCTGATGGCCCTCGCCGCCGCGACGCGACGGTTCTTCGGGAAGTTGACCCGCAGGGTGCCAACCCGGACTCTGCAAATGCCAGAGTGATTGAAATCCTTTACCGGATTCGTATGGTTTCATCGATGAACAACCAATGATGGCCGCATCTCGCACGCTGTGGGCAGAATCGGAGTCACCGACAGTATGAGTAAAGAGGGGTTTATCTCGGGGCTCAAGAATCGGATGCTTCAAAATATTGCGCGCACCGCACCCGGAGCCACTGGACTTCGCGTCTGGCTACACCGCTGGCGCGGCGTTCACATCGAGGAAGGCGTGTGGATCGGTTACGACGCGATCATCGAAACATCGCATCCTGATTACGTAACCATTAAAGCCGGTGCGGCGATTGGGATCCGCGCGGTGATTATCGCGCATTTCCGTGAACTGCGCGGCGTAGTCATCGAAGAAGATGCCTCGATCGGCCCGGGCGCGATTATTATGCCGAATGTTACAATAGGACGAGGATCGGTGGTCACTGCCGGCAGCGTGGTGACCAAATCCGTTCCCCCGATGATGGTTGTCCAGGGTAATCCCGCGGAACCTATTGCTCGTGTCGGTGTTCCGTTAAAGATAAATATTTCTTTGCGAGAATTTTCCAAAAAATTGCGCCCTCTCGGAAAAACCTAATCGTGCTATCCCAATCTAAAATAAGAATCGCCGTGGCCCCGGCGACAGAGTACGAACTTCGCCGGCGTCTCTTTGATATGTTGGGTTCTCAGCTGGAAGTCTCGTTCGAGCCGTACGCGCCTGGCGATTATTCAGGTCTTCAGGGACTGATCGCATTAGCAGGCGCAGCGGAGGCCGCGCGGGAGGCCCCCCTGCGCAATGTCAGCTGCTACGAAGTTAATCTCTCGCAGCCTATGCCTTCCGCGGCACAATCGGCGATCACATTTGCGTCGTCAGCAGTGGTACACCGCGCGTTTCGCGGCAAGACGCTTGCCGACTCCAGCTTGATAAATTTCTCTGCGGTCTCCAATTCATTCGAATCGCTGGCCAAGGTAGGAGAACAGACCATCTGGGCCGTCGAACAGCACAGCGGGCAGGAGCACCATTGCGTCGGCGTGAATATACCGGTGCTTACCGAAAGGGATTTTTTCCATAACCACTTTCGAGCGCAACGCTGGTTCGCCATGGTTCCCCTGCTGCATTTTTTGCGCCGCCTCCTGGGACCGAATGGCTGGCCAGCCCCGGAGCCGCGCGCCAGTTTCATCATAGACGACCCCAATCTTCATCATCGAAGTTATGGCTATATCGATTTCGAAAAATTGGCAAATCATGCCGCAGTTCACAACTACCACGCGACCATCGCCACCGTCCCACTCGATGCCTGGTATTTTGATCGCAAAGTGGTTGACCTCTTTCAGACTCACCAAAAACAAATTTCGTTGATGATGCACGGCGTCAACCATGTGGCTGACGAGTTGGCCAGATCTTACCAGGAGCAGGACGCCTTGAGCCTTCTCGCAACTGGTCTCCGTCGAATCGCCGACCTTGAATCGCGCTCTGGCGTCGCCGTCGCGCGCATCATGGCCGCCCCTCATGGCGCCTTCGCGGAATTCATTGCGGATTTGATGGCACGCCTGGGCTATGAATCCGCCTGCGTTTCGATCGGTTCTTTGCTTCGTTGGAATCCAGAAAAACTCTGGGCGGCTGATCTAGGATTTTCCATGGCGCAACCACTCGGAACTTTGGGTTTCCCTGTTTTTCACCGAATCGGTATTTCGGAGACGGAGATCAGACTAAGCGCTTTTTTGGGCCACTCGGTGATCGTTGCTACCCACCATCAGGATTGTGTTTCCAATTTCGCCCGGCTCGAATCCTTGGCGAATATAATCAATGACACCGCGGAAGTTCGATGGATGGGAATCGAGGATATATCCAGGACGAATTTTGTGTCGAAACTGCAAAATGGAATGCTGCACATCTGGCCATACTCTCGACGCCTCGCGGTTCCGCTGTCCTCAGAAATCGCCGAGGTTGAAGTATGCCGCTCGCCCTATTGCGGCGGCTTTACGATTGATTTGCGCAACCAGCCTCGAGACGGCACTGAGGCCGCGGCGGATAATGTTCCAGCGCGGTACAGTATTTTGAACAATACGATGGAGATATTTCTTCCTCCCACCAACCGCGTGGATTACAACCAGGTTGCCAGCAAAAGCGCCGGAATGTGGCCAATCGTGCGGCGCCTGCTTACCGAAGCGCGTGACCGCACTCAACCGATCTTGTCGTTAGCATCGGCCCGGTGATACAAACCGGCTGTGCCAGATGAAGTACCCCGTCTTCTTCAAGACAACCAGGCATGAATATTCGCAACGAAACTTCCACACACTCGCTACGCTAATAGAAAGCCAGAGGAGCGAACCATGAAGGGTGTAGTACTTGCAGGCGGAAAAGGCTCACGGCTCTACCCGCTCACGCGCGTGACCAACAAGCATTTGTTGCCGGTGTATGACCGGCCGATGGTTTTTTATCCCATCCAGACGCTCGTCGATGCCGGCATTCGGGACATCATCGTCGTTACGGGAGGGCAAAACTCCGGAGATTTTCTTCGCCTCCTCTCGAATGGCAAGGACTTCCAACTGCATCGCATCCACTACACTTATCAGGAGGGGGAAGGCGGCATTGCCGACGCGCTGCGGCTTGCCGAGCCTTTCGTGGAAGGCGAAAAAATATGCGTGGTGTTGGGCGATAACATCATCGAGAACAATATCATCGACGCAAAAGAAGCGTTCGAAAAACAGCCCGCCGGTGCGCACATTTTGCTGAAAGAAGTTGAAGACCCTGAGCGATTTGGCTGCCCTGAAATCGTAAATGGCAAGATCCTGGGCATTGAGGAAAAGCCCAAAACTCCGAAGTCCAATTACGCGGTTACCGGCATCTACTTTTACGACGCCACCGTTTTCGAGAAAATTGGCAGGACAAAAGTCAGTTGGCGCAACGAACTTGAAATTACCGACGTAAATAATATGTATCTGGCTGAAAAAAGCCTTACGCACAGTGTTCTTGACGGCTGGTGGACCGACGCGGGCACATTCGAATCCTTGCTGCACGCTACAAAGCTCGTGGCGGACACCGGCGCGAATAAGACTCCGGGAAGAGGACCAGCCCCGCGTCACACCAGAGCCGCGGACTAGGCGCCTCTAAAATGAGCTGTCGCAATTATTTTTGTCCTGAGGTACAGGAGGAATTCGCTTGAAGGTCTTGATTACTGGCGGTGCGGGATTTATCGGCTCAAACTTCGTTCGCTATCTGTTGAACAGCAGACGCGATGTCCACGTCATTAATTTCGACAGCCTTACCTATGCGGGCAATCCTGAGAGCCTGGCGGATATCGCAGAGAATCCGCGATACCAGTTTGTACGCGGGGATATCACTGACAAACAAGCGGTGGAAGCCGTATTTAAGAGTGGTCTCGACGCGCTCGTGAATTTCGCGGCGGAAACGCATGTCGATCGCAGCATCGAAGATGCCGCGCCATTTTTGCGCACCAATATTTTAGGTACGCAGTGTCTGTTGGACGCTGTAAGGCGTTTCAAGCTGCCGAAATTCGTTCAGATCAGCACCGATGAAGTTTACGGCAGCGCACCGGCGGGAATCAGTTTTACGGAAGAGACCGTGTTGGACCCGCGTAGCCCGTATGCCGCCAGCAAGGCCTCGGCAGATCATTTCGTTTCTGCGTATGCCAATACCTACGGAGTTCCGGCGGTGGTTCTCCGGTGCACCAATAATTATGGGCCTTATCAATTCCCCGAAAAACTCATCCCCTTAATGGTTGCCAACGCGCGCGAAGACAAGCCTTTGCCGATTTATGGCGACGGCATGCAGGAGCGCGATTGGTTATTCGTGGAAGATTACTGCAGCGCGATCGCATTAGCGTTGGACAAAGCCGCGCCTGGAACGATTTATAACGTGTCAGCGGGGGCGCCACAGCCCAATCTCAAAATTGTCCGCACCATCCTCAAGCATCTGGGTAAGCCCGAATCGTTGATGCAGTATGTAAAAGACCGGCCCGGGCACGATCGTCGCTACGCTCTGGACAGTTCAAAAATCCAGAAAGAACTGGGTTGGTCGCCCAAAGTTTCGTTTGAAGAAGGCATTCGGCGCACCGTGGATTGGTATCAGGAGAACACTGCATGGCTTGACCATGCGCGCTCCGGTGAATATCGCAATTATTACGACCGCCATTATGTGCGTCGCACTGAGACTTTCAGCAAATAGTGTTTCGGCCAAGCGCGGCAATTATCGCGCGAACCAAAACACCGGGATGTTTTTCTATTCACGCGGAGTCTCGCTTTGAGCTTTGCAGATCACCCAAACCGGCGCTGGCTGCTGTTCACAGGGTGGTTGACCTGCAGCATCGTAATTTCCTGGACCGCATTCGCTGCTCTCCTTCGTTATTCATTCGGAAACGACGACGCTTCCCACATTCTTCTTATTCCGTTTATATCATCCTGGTTGATGTTCATTGACCGGCGACGGATCTTTAAGAGCCTGTCTTCCGATGCCGCTGTCGGCCTCGCACTTTTGATCCCTGGCATAGTAGCTGTTCTCTGGAGCATGAGAACCCAGCCGGTATCACCGTCGTTATGCGCATTTGGTTTGGTGCTGGTATGGATCGCCGGTTTCGCGCTGGCATTTGGAAGAGAGGCCCTGAAGGCTGCGCGGTTCCCTTTACTGTTTCTATTTCTTTTCATTCCACTACCGGAAGCTCTCCTGTCCAGGGTGGTTTATTTCCTCCAGAAGGGTTCGGCGGAAATATCGGCTCTGTTGTTTGGATTAACGCCGCTGCCAGTTCTACGAGAGGGTTTCGTATTCCGTCTGCCGCGCTTCAGTATTGAAGTGGCCCGGGAATGCAGTGGCATCCGCTCCAGCATCGCTTTGCTGGTTATAGCCATCCTGGTTGGCCGCTTTTTTCTGCGTACCTGGTGGAAACAAGTGGTCTTCGTGCTTGCTGGAATCGTAGTGATGATTGTAAAGAACGGTATTCGGATCGTTACGCTGACAGTGCTAGCCACCTATGTGGATCCGGGATTTCTTTATGGCAATCTTCACCGAGAGGGCGGGGTGGTATTTTTCCTGATTGGATTGCTGCTACTGGCCCCGGTTTTTTGGATATTACAGACCGGAGAGCACGCTCCGGACCTGGAAGCCGTAAAATTACCTGAGCCCGCAATCGAAGCTAATCGATAAAACCGAGCCAATACCAATAACAGCTGGACCTACTTCTTCGCTGCCATTCCTTCCGCTTCGCTGCCATAGCCGTAATAATAATTGTTATAGGTATCCGCGGAATCCACGCGGTTCAACACCACACCCAACAAATTTTTGTCGCGAAATTCCGCCGATACCCGCTGGGCTATCTCGGAGTCGGTGCTTCCCGCTCTTACCACGAATAACACTCCGTCGCATAGATCCGCCAACATGCACGCATCATGAACGGGCAAAGCTGGGGGCGAATCCAGGATGACCCAATCAAAGATTTCGCCCATCGCGTCCAGTAGATGTTTCATCTTTTCGCGCAGCAGCAGTTCGCTGGGGTTGGAAACCGGTTGGCCTCCAGGAATAAAACAGAGATTCCCCTCCAACCCGTTTTGAATAATGGTGTATTCGTCGACTTCACCGCGCAAATACTCGGTAAGTCCGGGGCCGCTAGGCGCTCCGAGAGATTGATGGAGTCTGGAGGCGCGCAAATCGGCGTCAATCAATAGGACCCGGCGGTCATGTTGACGGACGATTGACTGCGCCAGATTTGCTGCCACGAAGGTCTTGCCTTCCGCCGGGATGCTGCTGGTAATAAGCACTTTTTTCAATTGCCGGGTTCCCGCAATCTGGTACAAGCGCGAGCGCAAGGTACGGAAGCGCTCCGCTCCGATGCGATCGCTGTCATCGCCCACGAAAACGCTATTTCTCGCATCCAGTGTCCAATGCGGATGGCTACACCGTTTGATGAGCTCCTCATAATTGAGGAAGCGCGTTTCCGTGAATCGCGGATCAATACCCTGGACGCGCATGTTTTCCAAGCGCATCACGTCTTCGGGCGGCTCAATGTGACGATTGATCTCCGCGGCGCCTTCCACCAGGTCGGCCGTGACCACCCTGGGTGGTTGCGTAGCTTTATCCTGTGCCGCTTTTTTCAGCGCTTCGTGAATCCTGCTCATTGCTTCCTCATGTTCCGCGTAGCCGTTTAGACTCCGCTAAAAATGTGCTCTTTGCGGCCGGCCACTGCGTTATTCCCGTTCAATCCAGCTACAGCCAAAGTGGGTACCACCGTCAACACCGGGAGTTGCAAGAAAAGTTCCGCTTCGTGTTCGCTATGGATGGTTTTATCCATCATGGCAAGGAGGAACAAAATACCGAACCCGAGTGCCAGGCCGCCCACCGCGCCCCCACCAAGGAAATAAGGCTTCTTTGGAAACGACGGTTGCGTTGGAAGATTGGGAGGATCATATACACGAAATTGCTCGCTGTCCTGTTCGCGGGCCAAAGCGCCAGACATCGTTGAGTTTTGGCTCTTTTTGAGCAGCTCGTTATAAATGTCGGAAGCGGTTTGATGATCACGCGTGATTTCTTTGTACTGTTGCTCGACCATAGGGGTGGCTTCAACTCGTCCCTGAAGCTGGCGAGACTGAGCCTGGATTTGCGCCTGTTCACGCATCAAACTGGCGATGGTCAAATCGTCTTGCTTCAATTTAGCGCGCAACAACTGAATCTGGGGAGGTTCATGAGTTGATTGCGCGGGCACGTTGGCAGGAGCCGGTTTAGGTGGCTCGGCCATGCGCTTCTTGAGTTCGGCAATCTGGCTCTCGGTCTTGATCACATCTGGATGATCGGGAGTATAGCGAGAAAGTAAATTCGTGAGTTGATCCTGCAAGAGAGAAAGCTGCTGGTCAGCGGAATCCGGATTTGTGCCACCGGTGGTTCGTGTTTTCCAATTGGCTTCTTCTTGTTGCAATAAGGATTCGTTGAAGGCTTTTTCTTGCTGCGCGCGGCTCAAAGCTTGCGTATTGGCTTCCAGTTGTGTGTTGGTGCCCATCAACATGCCAATATTCCCTTGCGTATCTTCCGGTAGTGAGCCCGGATGCTGACGTTTGAAGTCCGCGAGTTTGGCGTCTTCTTCGTCCAATTTCTTCTTCGCTTCGGCAAGCTGCTCAGCTAGAAAGCTCGTGGTGCGCGTTGCTTGTTGTTCGGTCTGACGAGCGTTTTGCGCGAGAAACATGGAAGTAATTTCGGTGCAGACCTGTTGCGCAAGCTGGGGAGTGTCAAAGGTCGCGGTGATATAGAATCCTGGCAACTGGCGAGGTCCGGTGCCCTGCATGGATTCGACCGGCTTGATGGTGATGGCTGAGCGAAGTCTTTCCACCAGGTCGTCGATATGCACCCGGCCTTTATCTTCGGGATAAAGGTTCAACTTTTCGATAATCGGCTGCAGCCGTGACCGGCTCAAAATCTTTTCCTGCATGCTCGCCAGGCGGTGATTCAAGTCATCGGAAACGACCGGATCAACATACTTTTCAGATACAGATGGCTGCTCCACGAGCACCATGGTCTGTGAGGTATAGCGCTTGGGTAGCACGTTGGCCGCAACCCACGCCCCTATGATTAACAGGACGGTGCTGATAGGTAGAATCCACCAATACCGCCTCAAAATCCGTTTTGCGTCTGTCGCGTTCAGCTCACGTTTTGCAGCCATGTCTACCTCTTCCGATTTCTTCCTGAGCGCTTTTATAGTACGGGGAAAGCTTATAATACACTCTACGACTTCTGGGCGTGTTGCCGCTCTATTATGATGCACGGGCCATGCCAATCCGGTTGTTCTGAGTTGCCGGGTATGGCCAACCCATTTATCGCTAACACCAATTATATCATGGGTTTAAGCTGGCAAGCATTATGTTTCTAGAGCGGCGTTAGGCCCCCTGATCCAGTGGTGGCGGGGAGTGGAACTGTTGTGCCACATTGTGGCTGCTTTGTCCGCAGCCCCGGCGACCCCCAAGAGCCTGCTAACGGAACCTAGAACCGCGTCCTGAAGTTATCCTTCTATTTGTTAGGCGAGGAGGATAAATTGCATAGGGACGCGGTGGGGACCGCCTGGAACGAAATGCGCCTTAAGCTACGACCTTTGACACTCCTGCTCGCGCTGTGCCTTCCCGCTTCGGCATTCATGTCGTCCTGCCATCGCGATCCCGCCACGCGTATTCAGAAAGCCATGGAGCGCGGGGACCGCGAGTTTAATCAGGGCAAATGCCCGGAGGCCATCATCTATTATGGCCAAGCCCTGCAGGTGGACTCGCATTACGCGCCGGCGCACTTCAAGCTGGCTCAATGCGAATTGAAGACCGGCAATTTCGCTTCGGCCTTTGGCGAGTTCGCTCGCACTGTCGAACTGGACCCGCAGAATTGGGCTGCCCAACTGGAGTTGGCCAAATTATCTTTGCGCGGCGGCAAAGCGCAAGATGCTAAGGATCGCACTTTAGTGATTCTACAGAGTAATCCCAAAAACGCGGACGCGCAGATCGTCTTGTCCTCCGCGGACGCGGCTCTGGGAAATTCGAAAGATGCGCTCCGGGAAGCGCAAGAGGCTACGGTGACGGCTCCCGATCAGCCTGCAGCCTTCATACACTTGGCCATTCTGCAGGCCCGCACTGGAGACGCAGCACGAGCCGAAGCGACCCTCAAGCAGGCCAAAACTCTGGACTCTGCCGGCATCACCGCGATGATGACGCTGGGCGGCTTTTATGAGCAGCAACGGCGCTGGGCACTGGCAGCCGAGGAATTTCAATCGGCGATAACGCGCGCTCCGAAAAATCCGGGGCCACGCGCTGCGTTGGCCAGCGTTTATATGAACCAGGGACAGGACGCGCTCGCTGAAAAAACCCTCGTTGAGGCCAAAGAACAATTGAAGGACGATCCCGTCGCTTACCGCATGCTCGGTGATTATTATTTAGGACGCGGTGAAAATGCCAAAGCCCTTGCGGAGTTTTCCGCGCTTGCGACACAACATCCCAAGGACCGGCAAGTACGCAAGACCTACATCCAGCTGCTCGTGCTGAACCATCGTATCGATGAGGCCGCCTCTCTCACCGATGATCTTCTGAAGAGTGCGCCGCAGGACGTCGAAGGGCGGGCCCTCAAAGGCGAGATCCAACTTCAACAAGGGAAGGTGGACGACAGCATTCAAACGCTGCAGGAAGCATTGCACGCCTCCTCGGATGACGCCTTCGCGCATTACCAAATGGGACTCGCGCTGCGGCAAAAAGGAAAGCCGCAGGAAGCCGAAACCGAATTACACGAAGCTGTGCGCCTTAGCCCTTCACTATATGAAGCCTGGCGCGCCCTCGGCGAAGTCGCCGTACAACACGGAGACTGGTCCGGTTTGCATAACATCGCAGCAGAGTTGAAAAGGATCGCGCCGCGTTCAGCGGAAGGATATTTGTTCGATGCTACCGCGCGCGTGAATCAGAATGACGCTGCCAGCGCGGAAGCGGACCTCACCCAGTTGGTTACTCTTGCCCCGGACAAAGCGTTGGGCTACGTAAAGCTTGGCCAGCTCCGCGTGATGCAGAAACGCTTAAGTGAAGCCGAAACATTGTTTCGCCAGGCATTGTCCCACGAGCCCGGTTCAGTAGAGGCTATCCAGGGCTTGGCGGATGTGGATTTTCGGCGCAACAAACCGGACGAAGCTTTGCAATTGCTCAAAACTACCATCCAACAAAATCCCAACAACGCACAATTATACGTGCTTCAGGCCCAGGTCTTGCTTCAGGCTAAGCAGCCCGGCGACGCGGAAAAATCGCTCGAGCGAACTCTGCAAATTGACAAACAAAACATCAACGCTTTGATATTGCTCGCGCAGTTACAAGCCGGGCGCGGCGCGCGTGATGCGGCTATCTCGACTTACCAGCGCGCTATCGAAATTGCGCCGAACAATGCCCTGCTTCAGGTTGCCCTCGGCGGATTGTATGAAAGCTCCGGCGACTGGCAAAAGGCGCAAACCATCTACCAGAAGGCCCTTTCGATCCAGCCCGATAATCCGCAGGCCGCCAACAATCTCGCTTACATTCTGCTGGAGCATAACGGCAGCGTGAATCTGGCGCTGACGCTGGCGCAGACTGCGCGGCGAGGATTACCGGATTCGCCCAATACCGCCGACACTCTCGGTTGGGCGTATTATCATAATGGCGCGTACTCGGTGGCCCAGCCCCTGCTGGAAGAGGCGGTAAAGAAAGCATCGGACAACCCCGCTTACCGCTATCACCTTGGCGTGACCTATCAAAAATTAAATGACAACGCGCGCGCCCGTGCACAATTTGAAAAAGCGATAAGTTTAAAGCCAGGTTCTCCCATCGCTGACGAATCACGCCGCGCGCTGGAACAGACTTCAGGCGGCTAGCGGGAATCATTAACGTAAACCAAACATTAAATGTCATTCAGGAGAAGCGATTATGCCGGTGGATGTATCGACGAAGCAGCAAGCAACGGAAAAAATCGTTCCCCTCGGAACCAAGAATGGTATCGAGCTGGCCATTCGCGGCCGCACGGAAAAAACTCTAGGCAAAATAATTGCCAAAGCGGATTCGTCCGATCTAATCGAGGGCGTCCGCGTCGAGCCTCTGCAGGTTTACCCGGATGACCGTGGTTTCTTTACCGAGCTGGCGCGCCTCGGAAAGGGACTCGCTTCCGGCATGGTCCCCGACGGTACGCGAAATATTCAGGTCTCTTTTACGCTTACCTATCCCGGAACGATCAAAGCCATTCATTACCATTCGGAGCAAACCGATCTTTGGGCTCCGGTTTCCGGCATGCTCCAGGTTTTTCTCTGCGATCTGCGCCGCCATTCAAAAACTTTTGGCTTGATTAATACCCTGTACGTCGGCCGTTTTCGTCCCTGGGAAATTCTGATTCCCCCCGGCGTGGGCCACGGCTACAAAGCGCTGGGGATTGAGCCCATCAACCTGCTGTACTTTACAGACCGCCACTACAACCCAACCGACGAGCTGCGCCTGGCCTACAATGACCCCAATATCGGCTATGACTGGGAGACGCAATTCAAGTAGCAGATGCGCGTACTCCTCATTGGTGCCAATGGAATGCTGGGAAAAGACATCGTCCAGGAATGGAAGGATGATGAGCTGATACCCGCCACGTCGCGCGACGCCGATATTCGAAGCTACGAACAAGTGGAACGCCTGATCACCGCTATCCGTCCGGAATGGATTGTGCTTACTGCGGCTTACACGGATGTCGACGGCAGCGAGCGGGATCCCGAGGCGGCCTTCGCGGTGAACGGTAAAGGCACGGAAAATGTAGCCAGTGTGGCGCAGAAGTACGGCGCGAAGGTCCTGTACACAAGCACCGATTATGTCTTTGACGGCAAGGGAACACGCCCGTACGAACCGACAGATCCCATAGCTCCGATCAATGTGTACGGCGAATCGAAGGCGCGCGGGGAGCAAGCGATACAGGCTGGCCTGCGAGATTGGTGCATTGTACGCACATCCTGGCTGTTTGGCGCGTCGGGATCGAGTTTCCCTGAAAAGATACTGCGCGCCGCTGAAACCCGCCCTGAACTGTCGGTAGTCTCTGATCAGATCGGCTCTCCGACCTACACCCGCGATCTGGCTGTGGCGATCCGTGGTTTAATTCACGCTGACGCGCGAGGTTTTGTAAGCGTTACGAATTCGGGTACATGTTCCTGGTTCGAATTTGCACAGGAAATTCTGCGGCAGGCCGGCAAAAAAAATACCGTCAAACCCATAGATACGATGCAAGCCGCGCGTGCTGCGAAAAGACCGGCCTATTCGGTCCTCTCACCGGCTGCCTTGCATGCGCTCGGAATTACCGTGCGTCACTGGCGCCAAGCACTGCCACCTTATCTGGCTGAATTGCACAGGATGGGCAAACTAACGTAAACCGCCAGGCAAGGGAACCGTGTTCGCTCACGGTTTCCCTGGTCCACCTGAGAGTCAAATCTGCTCACGGAATAAGTACCGATACTTCGCTGGAGTACACGCTCTCTTGCCCCGACGCATCAACCGCCGTCGTGACATAGAAATAAGTCTGGCCATTCTGCACGCTCGCGTCGGTGTAGCTTAGCGCCCCGTCTAAACCGGCGTTCACCCTCGCATATCCACTACCGCTCGTCGCGCTCCGGTAGACGTTATATCCGGTAGCGGAATTGCTGGCATTCCAGGAGAGCACTACGGTGTGCTGAGTTGGGGCCACCCCCGTCCCGGAAACCGGGATGGATGAGGGGCCGCTAGTAGCATTGCTGACGATGGCGATGGAGCCCGATGTAGATATAGCGGTCGTCGGCGAATACTGCACTGTTAAGGTGACACTCTGCGATGGGGACAGCGTCACCGCTGATCCTCCCGACAACGACAGATTTGCTCCCGTCAGAGCTTCCTGAGAAATCGCCACACTGGAATTGCCTGTATTCGTTATCGTTACACTGCGAGAAGCGGTGCTTCCCACGTTGACGTTTCCGAAACTTACGTTGGTCGGATTCACAGCCAGGCTCAAACCGGCAGCCACGCCCGTGCCGCTCAGTGCAACAGCTGAGGGTGGATTGGAGGCGTCGCTCACAAGAGACAGGCTTCCTGTTGAAGCTCCCGCGGATTTAGGATCGAATTGCACATTGAAGGTGGCCGTTTTGCCTGCGCTCAATATCAGAGGAAGAGCCAAACCGGAGGTGCTGAAGCCTGCGCCAGAAATATTCGTTGCCGTAATCGTCACCGCTACGGTACCCGGATTGGCGACCTGAACGGTCTGCGTATTAGCCACGCCAGTGACGGCATTGCCAAAGTTGATGGTAGCGGGCGATATGGTGAGTCCTGACGCCGCTGCTGTTCCAGAAACGCTGACGCTGGTAATTCCGCCTTGGGCGCTAACCAACGAAATATCGCCGCTGCTGGCATTGGTCGACGTAGGCGTATATTTTACCGTCAGAGTCAGGCTTTCTCCGGGCACGACCAGCACCGGCGTAGCAATACCGGATGTAGAAAATCCCGACCCGCTAAGATTTATCTGCGAAAGGGTCACATTGGCTGTCCCCACGTTTTTCAACGTGGTCACCGCCGAGGCCGTGCTTCCTTCCTTCACATTGCTAAAATTGAGGGCCGAGGGCGTCGCGATTAGCTTCCCAATTGACTGAGCCGTCGCAATCCCGGCCAGGGCCACGGTCGCCGTTGGAGTATTTGGATCGTCGCTTGAAACGGTCACGGCGCCAGAGAAGTTTCCAGACGTTTTTGGCGAGAAGCTGAGATTAAGAACCACGTTACTCCCCGCCGGAACCGTCGCTGGCACCGTGATCGGGCTTGCCTCAAAACCAGCTCCTGAGACCGCAATGTGAGAAATGATCAGGTTGGCCGCGCCCGAGTTGGTAAGCGTTAACCCGCCGTTTGCTACGGTGTTTACCGTAACGGTCCCGAAGTCATGGCTGGCCGACGAAACCGCCAATTGCGGTGTGAAACTGCCGGTTGACGCCGTCAGAATCACCGGTTCCGTAGTGGAGGCAGGTTCCCCCTTGAAACTCAATGTGCCTGCAGCCTTCCCGGTTCGGCTTCCCTTGTACCAAATGTTGAAATTGGACTTCTGCCCAGGACGCAGGGGGAGGGGAAATTGCAGACCTGAGATAGAAAACTCGCTGCCGGAAACGCTGGCTTTCGTCAGCGTTACAGTGGTCTTGCTATTGTTCACGACCGTAGCGGCGTGCGAAACCTGCTTCCCTACCCCTACGCTCCCAAAATCTAGCGCCCCAGGTATTACCTGGATAGCGGATTGGGGCTTATTTGCGCCGCTGACCATTCCGGTGCAACCGCTGGTCCATAGTAAAACCGCTAGAAGCGCGCTCCATAAAACCAGCGCTCCGGTGAACTTTGATGTTGCAACAATCCCCCGCCCTAGTAGCCTAGAGTCGTTGTAGTGCTTGGCCATTTCTCCCCCGAGCGTCGTCTAGGGAAGACTAAATTTCGGACGTGTATTGGAACTACTGGTGGGTCGTCCCAATTTGGTGCAGGTGTTACCTGCCCCAAGGGACAAAAGCGCTGCCCCGTCTTTACTACTTGTTAATAGTATACAATATTGGACTAGTCGATTACACCTATTGTTAATGAAATTTATTGAGGAGAAATATTACCGGCTTACAGCTCTGCGAGAGGATTTTCTGAGGGCCGACCTGAGACACGCGCCGGGCGCCTGGAAGTCAGCCCGGCGTCTCGAATTTTATAGATTAGCGCGCGATAGCTGATTTGCAAGGCTGCCGCGGTTTTGCGCCGGTTCCACTGGTGGGCGCGTAAGGAATCCAGGATCACGTTACGCTCCAGCTCCTGTATCGCCGCTTTGGCGATGCGTTTCAGGGGCACCGCCCCCACGGCCACTTTGATCTGCGATTTGATGGTTGCTCGCTCGCCTGCGACCGTTTGGCCGAATGCGGCCTCCGGCCCGATCAGCACATATCGAGCCATGCCATTGGAGAGCTCGCGCACATTTCCCGGCCAATTGGCATTCTGCAAATATTCGATCATCTCCTGCCTTAGAGGTTGCGACTCGATGGCGAAGTGTTTTTCATGCAAGGCGCGGAAATACTCCGCCAATACCGGAATGTCTTCTTTACGTTCACAAAGCAGCGGTAAACAAAAGCGCACCACGTTAATTCTGTAGAACAAGTCCGAACGAAAATTTCCAGCGGCAATTTCTTTTTCGAGATCTTTATTCGTAGCGCAAATCACGCGTACATTCACGACACGCTCGGATTGATCTCCAATTCGCGAAAAGCAACCGTCCTGCAGGAAGTGCAGGATCTTGCTCTGCAGACCCATTTCCAGATCGGCGATTTCGTCGAGAAATAATGTGCCATTGTGTGCCAGCTCCACACGCCCTGGCTTCGAAACTTGCGCGCCGGTAAATGCTCCTTTTTCATAGCCAAAAAGCTCGCTCTCCAGCAGATTCCCGGGTATCGCGGCGCAGTTTACCTTTATAAATTGGCCCTGGCCAAACACGGAGCGGGCGTGTATCCACTGAGCCATGGCCTCTTTCCCAGTACCACCTGCTCCGCAAAGAAGCACTGGTATATTGGTGCGGCATATCTTCTCGGCCCTAAGACGAACTTCGTTCATTGCTGCGGACCGTCCAAACAGCACATAGTCCGGAGGAGTTGTATTGGTTGAGCCTGGTGCGTTACTTCGTGTGGTCGCGGCGGTGATCATGGCTGGTGCGAAAGAAGAGTGCATCCAATTCGCCAACAAGAGCGCAAATCCGGAAGATCAGGTAAATCTGTAAGTTATTGATACTCTGTGGGATAATCTGCTGTACGGAATGGGGTACTAGTACATTGGACTGAACGAAAGCCCTTCACGGCGCATCAAACGGAAAATGTTCGCTTCATTGAAGAACAGTTTTCCATCGAGATTAGCCAACCCTTTGGAGCTCTCAAATCAGCGCTACACTTCCCGGAGTTAGCTATGGCACACTGTAAACCCTGCCTGGGTCGGTCGATCGCTCGGTCGTTTGCAGTCGAGTCTTCCCGTAAAGGCCCTGAAGAGCGAATCGTCGAACGCAGTTTTTACCTGCCCCCGGCATCGAGGTTCCACAGCTACTGATAGGTAGGCGCTAGAGTAATGATGGATAAATCTGTGCATCCGCAATTTGAGGCTATCAAGCTCGATCAGTTGGTTTATGTCGAGCTGCAGGCCCGGAACGGGGGCATGATGCTGACTGTCTCCGAGGAAGGATTCACATTTCGCGCCGTAACTTCCGTGCGCCCCAGCGGCCGAATTCCCTTTTCCTTCATCATTCATGGCAATGAGAAATTAGAAGGGTACGGCGAGATTAAGTGGACCAAGGACGACGGCAAAGTCGCGGGATTGCAGTTCACCGATATATCGACAGAATTTCTCAATGCGCTTAGGAAATGGTTGGCGGAATTCAGTGCGCCCGACGTGCGGTCGTCTGCCAAAGCACGAACTGATAACGCCTTCGATCTCGACCACAGCTCGAGGATGGAATCGCCTGAGACCTCTGCTCCAGAACAGCTGGTAGAGAACGGACTCAGGCGCGAGTTTGGCCTCAATTTTGGTCAATCGTTGAGCAGCGGAATGCCGCAAAACTACGCGACTCAGGCTTCCGCCAGTGACACGAGCACTCCGGTGTTGCCAAGGTCAACACACATTCTGACTGACTGGGAATATCCCGACGGTGTGCCGCCGCCGCGCTCCCAGGGCAATGGTGTTGTTATAGCAGCCGTAGTGGCATGCTTCCTGTTGCTGGCGGTCTTGCTATACAGTTTCCGCGAACCGATTGGCCGCTCCCTGATTTCCCTGGGGCAAAAAATATCTGCGCCCTCGGAATCTTCTCAAGCTCAGTCTGCCGATGCTTCTAAGCCCGCGGAAGAAGTCCAGCAACCAGCACCGGCGACTTCGGGTAAGCCAGACAACCCTGCATCGAGTGGTGCTGACAAATCGCCACAAACCCAAGCGCCGACGACCACCGGCGGCGACAAATCCGAAGACGTCCAGCCTCCGGCAAATCGTCAAAAAGCCGCTGCGCCTCCGCCAAACGTGGAACCGCAGTTTAGAGATGAACGACCAGCGCCTTCCGCTGAAGAAGCCCCCGCCAGGAATGCCCGCAGCCAGATTCCTGCCGAAGACGCCCGCACACTTTGGTCCGCCGTGGGCCAGGGAAACACCTCAGCCGAGGTAACTTTGGCAAAACTGTATTTAATCGGCGGCGGCGGAGTGCCAAAGAACTGCGATCAGGCTCGGGTATTGTTGAGAGCCGCGGCGAAAAAGGGTAACGGCGAGGCGATCGCCAAGCTCTCGCAGATTACCAGGCAAGGCTGTCCCTGAAACGTCGTAGCGACAAACCTCTATTGTGATTGGATGTACCGGCTGGGCTAATTCAATTTAGGGGCGTCTTCGCCGCGAACAATATCGTAGCGCTCAATCACCGCTGCCACGCCGAGCCGCATATTCCGAGCTTCGGAGCGGGGATCGACCCGCACCACCTTACCCGCCGCTTTCACAAACACTTCCGAACCATGGGTGACCTCAGCTGGCAGCGTGAGGGTAATATCCAGTTCTGAGCCAGCCTGCAAATCCTGCTCGATGGTGAAGTACATGCCCCGCGTGGAAATGTCGAGCGTTTCGCCCTTCCGCAAGCCGGCTATCCGCACATCATCATCATCGGACGGTATGCGAATCATCACCGGCAGAGATAGATCGTATCTGCGGGCATTGCGGCGTTCCGCCATTCCGTGCATCCTCAGTAAACGCGGCAGCAACCTGACCTGGCCGCGCCTCCCTTTGGAGTGACCTTACTGGAAATAGCGCGACGCCGCCACGCTGTAACCGCAAACAGCCGCTATGGTTGTTCTAAAGATAAATGGCTCGTACTGGGAAGCGAGCCTACTGGTTCCGGCCCCCAATTCCGATAGTGGTGGGCTCTTCAGCCGCTGCTGCTGGCGCGGGCACGCTGGTCCGCCTCGTCCGTGGCGTATCCAGATTAAATTGCCGCATTTTGTACAGCAGCGCCTTGTAGCTGATGCCCAACATTTTCGCGGCATCCTTGCGGCACCAGCGCGTCTTTTCCAACGCATCGGCGATGGCTTCCATTTCCGCTTCGTCTTTCAGGCCGCGCACCAGGGCCTTCAATCCTTGCGGCTCACGATGCACCGCAGGCTCCGCGCGCGGAGAAGTACGTTGTCTCGCGGACGACATTTCTACCAGTTCGCGCAAGCTGCCTTCGTCATCCTCAAGAATCACGTAGCGCTTCACAAAGTTCTCGAGTTCGCGCAAATTGCCGGGCCATGGATAATTCACCGCGGCATCCAATAAATACTTTGAAGGACCTTGCGGCGTTTTGCCGAACTTCTCGCTGTACTTCTGAAGAAAGTGGCGGAACAAAAGTGGAATTTCCGAAGTGCGCTCGCGCAGCGGCGGCACATTGATCGATAGCACATTCAAGCGGTAGTAAAGATCTTCGCGGAATCGCCCAGTCTTCATGGCCTCTTGAACGTCCACGTTAGTGGCCGCGAGGACGCGCACGTCGGTCTCCACCAGATGCCGGCCACCGAGGCGGGAATATTGATGGTCCTGCAGAACGTGCAGAAGTTTGGCCTGCAAATGGGTGGTCATTTCCGCGATTTCGTCGAGGAAAATAGTTCCTTTATTCGCCATTTCGAATTTGCCGGGCTTGGCGCGCACTGCCCCGGTGAACGCGCCCTGCTCGAAGCCGAATAATTCGGATTCCAGCAATTCTCCGGGCAGTGCCGCACAGTTCACTTTAATGAACGGCTGACTGCGCCGCTTCGACCGCAAATGAATCATGCGCGCCACTACCTCTTTACCAACTCCGCTTTCTCCGCAAATGAAAACAGGCACGTCCACCGGAGCGATCTGAAGAATCTGTTGACGGATGCGCACCATTTGCGGGCTGGCCGCCAGAAAGCTGATGTCTTCGGTGATCTGTTCGCAGTAATCGCGAAGCGCCAGATTTTCCGTAACCAGTTCTTTTTTCTGCCGCGATTTCAGCATCGCTGCATCCAGCTCGGTCTTTTCAAAAGGCTTGGTCAAATAGTCGTGCGCTCCAATGCGAATGGCCTCCACCACCGTGCCAACTTCGTTCGAACACGACAGCATGATCACGTTCAGGCTGCGGTCGATTTGCATCAATTCTTTGAGCGTTTCGATGCCGCTAAGCTCCGGCATCAACACGTCGAGAATAATGAAGTCCGGCCGTTCTCCAGCCGTAATTTTTTCGATGCCCTCTTTCCCCGAGCTGACCGCTTCCACCTCAAAGCCGTCCACTTCCAGAAGCGTCTGCAGATACTTTCGAATGCTGGGCTCGTCATCGATTACCAGAATTTTTTCTTTAACTTCTTTTGCGCACATGTTTACCTTTCTAATGCGAGAAAGCTTTGAGCTAGCTAGGGTCCATCGGCAATAAAAATGTAAAAGTGCTGCCCTTTTGATGTTCGCTCTCGACCCAGATTTTGCCGCGATGCGCCTGAATGAGCCGCTTGGCGATGGCCAGGCCCAGGCCCATTCCGGAAGTATTGCGATCCACTCTCACGAAATCTTCAAAAATTTCCTGGTGATGCTCCGCGGCGATGCCTGGACCGGTATCCGTCACGCTGACTTCCACGCTGTTGGGGCGCGGAAGTCGGAAACGCCGGCGTTCCTGCGTCGGCGCCACGCCCGCTACACGGCGTTCCCAAAAATGAGGTCCCGCTCGCAGCGTGACGCTTCCGCCCGCGGGCGTATGTTTCAGCGAATTGTCCAGCAGGTTAGCCGCGGCTTGCTGCACTTTCTGGTAATCAAAGCGAAACGTAGGAATGGACGGATCAAAGCTAGCATCAAGTTTCACGCCTTTGCGCTGGAATGCTTCCGACCAGCGCTTTGCCAATTCATCAAGGCAATCGCGCAAATCGTTCTCACGAAGTTGCAAAACCAATTTCCCGCTTTCCAACGCGGAATAGTTAAGGAACATCGACACCAACCGCACCAGCCGCTCGCAGCTATCTTTCGACTCTTCGAGAATATCTTGCTGTTTGTCGGTCAGACGCCCCAACGAACCGGTCAGCAATAAATCGTAATAGCCCTTAATCACCGCCAGCGGCGTTTTCAGTTCGTGCGCAGCGGAAGCCAGAAACACCGTTTTCTGCCGGTTCACTTCTTGAAGCTTCAAATAGGCTGCGAGCAAATTGCGATAGGTGATCTCGCGTTCCTGCAACAATTCTTGCACGGTCAGTTGGGTCGCGGCTTCCGAAGCCGCGGTGTTCTGTTCCTTGGTCGGAAGCTCCAGCTGCACCACCAGCCAATCTGGATCGGGCATCCATTTGACCAGCGCTCGTGACTTTACATCTGCGAGCTCGACATCGAGCTCTATGCGATGCTCTCCGCTTTCAATTAATTTAAAGATATGTCCCGCGCCAACCTTCAAAATATCTTTAAATAGATTCAGGGCCTCCTGATGATCCAGACCCTTGGAGAGCAGATACTGACGCGCTCGCTGGTTTAGCAGCAACACGCGGCCCTCGCGATCAGCTACCAGCAGTGAGCTGTTGACTGCGTCCAACAGGCCGTGAACCAGGCTGACAGGCAGGGTGTCCGAAGACCGTTCAGGCGACATCGATCGTCGTCTTAGGGCTGACCGGTCATCCGCTACGGAGGAAGTACCTGTATCTAGAGACATTTCCGTCCCATCCGCTGCATCGCCAAAGAAGTGGCAAAAATTTTCCTATTCCTGGCTGCGCTCATACTCGCAAAGGGGTTACGGGGTGTCAATGGTAAAAGCGTTCCATTTGCACATTATCGGAAACCAACTGGATATCCCGAGAAGACTACTCCACCCACATCCCCTTTGCTCTCGCGTGTGTATATTAAGTCTATTTGTACCAATTATTTACGATACGCGATTGGCTTATTGTGTGGCACTAAAGATGCTCGTATCCGTACTAGGTCCCTAGTACTAAGAGAGAGAAAGTGGAATTCGACCTGATCAAGGAAAATCAAAGCTTGGACTCATCTACGACCCGACGATCATCTCGTCTTCGCCTGCAGGTTCCCATTTTTTTGCGCGCAACGGATACTTCTGGGGCGGAATTTATCGAGTTAACCAAGACCTTAAACATCAGTGCCACCGGAGCCTGTATTACTTCCGCGTATCAACTCCGCAGGGATCAGGTCGTTCATTTGACCATACCCGCTCCTTCCCCGGCTTCCTCTGGGATTGTACCCAACGAAACACCACCGCTGGTCGCCCGCGTATTACGGCAGGAGAGCATCGGGGATATGCGACTGTTCGGATTGGAATTCCTCAGGGCAATTGAGTAAATTTCTACCCTTTTCAGCCTAATCCCAAGACCACCCGGCAACGGTAATCGAAGTCTCTTTTTGTCCATTTAAAGCGCATTTGCCGTATGCCGCGCTTTTGTAATAGCATACCGACACACTTTCCTGATTTCTGTGCCACGGGCGTGTCGATCTGGTCCCATTTGATTGGACTCAGGCATGCTTCCTTGAGAGCAGCCTCAGTGATTCACCCCACCCCCGCGGGGACAGGCAAAGGTTAGGTTAGACCCGATATGCCCAGCCCCGGCGTCCCAGCGCCACCTCGTTCGTCTCTAGAAGATTCCTATCTCGAGTTACTCACCGATACACTCGAGACTCTCGATCTCCCTGCTCGCGGACAATTCCTCCAACGCTATCTACGCGCGGTCACGCATCTCGATCTCCGCGAGAGCCAGTGCCTGCAACTATGGGAAGAGATAATTACCCGCAGGAAGCAATTGAGCGAAGCGCTGCACCGCACTGTTTCTTTAAAGACCGCGCTCATGGATGTGTTTTCCACCGCCGGGCTTCTCCGCGTTCCGGTGCTCATCGAATACGACGAGTTAAAAAAGCTCAACCTCAATGCCGTCACGGATTCGTTGACGGAACTCTACAATCGTCGCGTCTTTAACGAGTTTTTCGAACGAGAATTAAACCGCGCTAAACGCTATAACCAGCCGCTCGGCTTGGTTATGATGGACATGCATCGTTTCAAGGAAGTAAACGATAAGCATGGTCATCCACGCGGCGACGAAGTTCTTCGCATGGCTGCCGCTACTTTAAAGAAAGCGTTGCGCACTTCGGACTTCGCCTTTCGCATTGGCGGCGATGAATTCGCGTTGGTTCTGCCGCAAACAGATGCGCCGCAGTCACTGGCGCTCAGCCGCCGCGTTGAGACCGTATTTGCGGACTCCATAAAGTCGCTGCAACTCAATGTCACCGTAGGAATGGATTATGGCGTCGCGAATTACCCTCAGGATGGCGACAATGCCGACGACCTGGTGCGCATCGCTGATGAGCGCTTGTATCAACGCAAGCACGCTCACCGCGGGCGACCCGCCGAAACTCCCGCGCCGCGACCCGCGGAGACTGCACCAGCGCAGCCACCGGTAGCCCCACCCGTAGCAGAGCGCCCAGCCACCACTCCCGCGCCCCCTCCGATTTCCATTGAATCTAAACGTCCGCCGGAAAAACAAGAGGAAGCTGCGCCGCCGACAACTCCATCGGGTCAGCCTGAAGGCTCAAAATTATCTTCCGTTCCCAAGCCCCCGCGCACTTTTACGATACCGCGCAAGGCCGAACGCGTGTCCATGACCGGCACAAATGCCTACGCAGTGCTCGGAGAACAAGGTGCACGTCGCGCTAAGGTATTGGATCTTGGCTTTGGTGGCGTAGCTCTCGAACTCGACTCTGCAGAGGGCTTGACGGAAAATATTCTCGCCGTCCTGCACGTGCCCATTCTTCCCCCCGTGCGCGTCAATCTAAAGCCCGTCTGGACACAGCGCACCAATCTCGGCTACCGCGTCGGTTGTACCTTCGTCAACTAATCCACCGCTCGCAAATTCCTTAAATCCGCCTCGATTGGCATGCATTTGACGCCTCGCGTATAATGACTGCTGCCTCGCGACCTAGCGACGCGGCATGTTCTGATTTTGCCGTGCAGACCGGACGCGATGGATTGGAGACCCATGAAACCCGGTATTCACCCCGACTATCACGCTGTTACAGTGCATTGCGCCTGCGGCCACACTTTCCCGACGCGTTCGACCATCAAGGGCGACACGTTGAGAGTGGAAATCTGCTCGAATTGCCATCCCTTTTTCACTGGCAAACAAAAGCTGATCGACACCGCTGGACGCGTCGAGCGATTCACCAAGAAATACGCCGACGCCGCTGCCAAGGCCGGAGCCTCGAAAAAGTAGCCGTCGCTTCTCATTTCCACACGCATAGGAATGGCCCGTATTTCTTTGATGACGGCTTAAGTGTGCTCGTGTGCCCCGAGCCGTCCGTGTAGAATAACGTTCCATCGTGGCCGATCAATCTCGCATGTTCGAAGGCGCGCGTTCGGGGGAACTGGTGGAGACGGCGCCGCCGCGCGTAACCCTGCGAAATTCCTTTGCGCATCCCTACGATTCCGCCATTGCCGCGGCGCGGACCTGCTACGCGTCCAAATTAATTGGCCCGGAAGAAATCACCGACAAGCAACGGCTCAATATCGGTGCAGGCACTTTTTATAGCGGCCATCACACCGTTTACCAGCACGCCCATTTTGAATTTGGGCTCGAAAATGTCAGCCGCCAGTTTGTCTGGTCATTTCTGCACGCCCATCCTTTCTATAACTCTGAGCAGCAAAGCCAGCGCTATGTTCGCCTGGATCGCGCCCACGCCTACGTGCCGCCCCTATCGCTATTTTTCGACGAAGGCAGCAAGCAGATCTACGAGCAGGCCATCGCGCGCGCCTGGAATACGTATCGCGAATTATCGGCGCTGCTGGTCGGAGATGCGCGCTCCATTCTGTCCGATATCTGGCACATCGGACCGATGTCCCATCCCAAGCGTGCTCACAAAATCGAGCGGTCCGCCGAAAAACGCGCCATAGAAGTCGCGCGTTATGTGCTCCCGGTAGCGGCCTTTACCACCATGGTGCACACCATATCCGGCATCGTTCTCCATCGGCTGTGGCGCATGTCCACAGCGTGTGACACGCCCAACGAAGCGCGCGCCGTGATTGGCGCCATGGTCGATCACGTGCGAGAAGTAGACGCTCAATTCTTCGATCGTTTCGGCACCGAACCGCTCGAAGAAGTTCCGGAATGGAGCGACCGCGATCGCGCAAATAGTGGCTTCAACGGCTCATCGACTCCGACGAATCAAAACGGTACTGGAGACGACCGCTTTGAACGTGAATTCGATTTCAATCTTCGCGGCAAAACTTCCAAGCTGATCGATTATTCCGCCAATGCGCCACGCGTGATTGCGCAAGCTTATCGCGCGGTCGTAGGACTTACCGAAGCGCAATGTTCCGACGCTGAGGCCATAGATCGCCTGCTCAATCCGGCTCGGAATCTATACCGCCTGGAAACATTAAATGTTGGCGTTCACGCGCCCATGATGCGCGCGTTGCAACACGTCAACTACACCTTCGCCAAGAAAATCAGCCACACTGCCGACAGCCAGGATCAACGGCACAGAATGGTTCCCGGCTCGCGGCCGCTGCTCACCCTTACAGACTCCCGCGCGCCCGACTTCATCACTCCCAAATTGCTGGCGCAGAATCCACAAGCGCTCGAGGTGTATCACCGGGCCATGCAGGACGCCTGGCAAGCCAAGAATCAATTGATCGATCGCGGCGTTCCTCTCGAGCTAGCTTTATATCTTTTGCCCAATGCCAAATCGATTCGCGTAGTCGAAACCGGCTCGCTCCTGCATCTGCTGCATAAATGGACCATGCGAACTTGTTTTAACGCTCAGGAAGAGATTTATCAGTGTTCCATGGACGAGCTCGACCAATTGCGCGAAGTCCATCCGGAGTTAGCGCGCTATGTCGGCCCACCTTGTTATGTTCGCGCCGGGGTGACGACGCCAATCTGCACCGAGGGCGCGCATTTCTGCGGGATAAAAGTCTGGCTGGACTTTCCCAACATCGCTCGACCGATCTAAATTCTTAACTGCGCCAGCGCAGCGTTACCGGGCCGGGCATGGGATGCACCATTGGCGTGCCGGTGCTGCGCGAGTCGAGCAAATTAGCTTTAAGCGCGAAGTACCATTTCGCCGGCCGGTCCGCGTCATCGATCAGCATTAAATGCGGATTGTGTTTCAAGCCTTCCGCCTGCTTGACCATGGTTTCCTGATCCTGCCGCAAAAACTTTTTAGCAAACGCCCGGAAAATCGGAACGACGAGCGGCATCCACCTCACCAAATTCCAGGCCGCCACAAAATCAATTCGGCACAAGTCCCGCCGCACCGGGGTCACCGTGGCGCGACTCGAAAACCATAAGTGACCGCTGCGTATTTCTTCCAGGCGCATGTTGGGTAACACAAAATCAATCATCGTCGTGGTAGCTTCGCCTGAAAAATATCGCAGCAATTTGTACGGCGCACTGTTCGACGATGGCTCATGCCTGCTCATTCGAAAGCCATAGGGAATGGGCTCAAAGCGCTTTTCTTTTTCATGAATGCTTCGCCGGCTTCGCCAATACCACGATTGGTGCACGAAGGGGCCGTGGGCAGGGTCCATCAAACCGATAATTCCCTGGTCCACGTGCGAGGGAAGTTCGCAAGAAAGCCGCGTGATCTTATATTTTTCGCTGAAGACCGGCAGCCGCGGCGCTTCCGGTACATTTTCAGGGGTCCGCGAGCCCGGCGCGGTCATGTATACCCAGACGTATCCATCGTGTTCGGCACACGGATAATGTCCCGCGAAAATCCGGTCCACGCGTAATTTGTCCTGGCTTGCAAGCGATGGAATTTCCAGGCATCGCCCGCTGCACGCGTCAAATTTCCAGCCATGATAGCTGCATTCCACCGCCTGCCCGTCAAATCTGCCGTACGACAACGGGATCCCCCGATGCGGACAAGCATCCCGCATCGCGAATGCCCGTCCGTCCGAAGTGCGTCCCAGCACTAAAGGCACTTCCAACAGCATGGCCTTGGCGAGTTTTTGACCCTTTATCTCCGAGCTGCGAACCGCCGGATACCAGAAATCCCACAGAAACCCCGCATCCTGATTCGGCAAAGCCTCACGAAGCGGAGAACTCGCCATTTGTGGCGCCGACTGCACAGCTTTCGTCATATAGGGAACAAATCGTAGTACACATCCACGTGCGCATCAACGACACGATATCTAACTTGTGGCGGCCCATGCAGTTGCTGTTCGGGTCTGTTTAGGTGTTTAGGATCCTCGGGTGGTCCATCCTTGCGGTTTTTGCAAGGGTGGGGCTTTTTCTAAGTATTCACATTTTCTGCGATTATTTCAGTCGCGCACCTAGGCCGCCAGCTGACAGACATCGCGAGATTGTCGCCCGCTGTTATATTTGCAGCGCTCGGCTGCTCACTATAAGGAGATCCCATGAGAATCAAGTTCGCTGCAGGACCTATCTTGTTCATCCTGCTCATCGCGTCATTTCCGGCGCGTGCGCAAAACGAAGCCAGTCTGCCAGCAAGCTTCGCCGCGAAGGATGCCAATGTTGACGGCCTGAAATTGCGCTACACCATGGGTGGACATGGTCCAGCGGTAGTCTTACTCCATGGTTTTGCCGAGACTTCACGGATGTGGACGCCGCTCCTGCCCGTTCTCGGCAAGAAATTCACAGTGATCGCGCCGGACTTGCCCGGCATCGGCGACTCCTCAGTCCCTGCAAACGGTATCAATATGAAGGCTGCAGCGATCAGCATTCACTCGCTAGTGCGCTCACTCGGCATCCAAAAAGCCCGCGTCGTCGGACACGACATCGGCCTGATGGTCGCCTACGCGTATGCCGCGCAGTTCCCCGCGGAAGTGGAGAGACTTGTGGTGATGGATGCATTTTTGCCAGGCGTTGAAGGCTGGGAACCAATTTATAACAACCCTTCGATCTGGCATTTTCGATTCAATGGACCGAAGCCGGAAGCGCTGGTCGCCGGACGGGAACCAATCTACTTTTCGTTTTTTTGGGATGATTTAGCCGCGGATAAGAACCG
>Ga0307475_10000158_pt1 | contig 39472 bp, 33 predicted proteins | sample atmos_gasesECM1C_FD_203317 | JGI IMG/M metagenome (GOLD analysis project Ga0307475, IMG submission 203317) | Hardwood forest soil microbial communities from Morgan-Monroe State Forest, Indiana, United States - atmos_gasesECM1C_515 | ecosystem: Environmental > Terrestrial > Soil > Temperate... | reverse complement strand
ATTCTTTTGGGTTCCCGTACTATAAATGGAGAAGTTCTCGTTCCGTTTAATAAGAGGAAATTATGCTGATTCGCCGACCAACCGATTTGACATATTCAGACGTTACCCCGAAATCCGTATACACCCAGCGCCGCGAATTTTTGCGGGCCATGGGAATCGCGGGAGTGGCGGCATTTGCGGGGGCTGCGGCATGGCGGCTCGGTTTGCCGCTCGACGAAGTGTATGCCACCAGTAAACTGGACATCGCTACAAAAAGTCCTTTCAGCACCACGGAAAAGGAAACACCCTACAACGATGTCACGCACTACAATAATTTCTACGAATTTGGCACCGACAAAACCGACCCCGCCAAAAATGCTCAGAAATTCCGCACTTCTCCCTGGGCCGTTTCCGTGGAAGGCGAGGTAAAAAAGCCGCGCAAATTCAGCATGGATGAAATTTTAAAGATTGCTCCCTTGGAAGAGCGCATCTATCGTCATCGTTGCGTGGAAGCGTGGTCCATCGTGGTGCCCTGGATCGGCTTTTCTTTCAGTGAACTCGCCAAGCTTGTTGAGCCAACTCCCAAAGCTCAGTTCGTGGCCTTCGAGAGCTTTTTTGATCCTGGTCAAATGCCTCAGGCAAAATATTCAGGTCTGGATTATCCATACGTCGAAGGGTTGCGCCTCGATGAGGCCATGAATCCGCTGGCGTTGGTTGGCGTCGGCATGTATGGGGAAACATTGCCGAATCAGGACGGCGCTCCGGTGCGCATGGTTGTGCCGTGGAAGTACGGCTACAAAAGCATCAAATCCATTGTGAAAATCCGTTTTGTCGGCAAGCAACCGCCCACCACCTGGAATCGCATGGCTCCTCAGGAGTACGGTTTTTACTCCAACGTAAATCCCAACGTCGATCATCCGCGTTGGAGCCAGGCGAAAGAACGCCGCCTCGGCGAGATTTTCAAGCGACCAACGCTCATGTTTAACGGCTACAGCGATCAGGTCGCGAACCTATACAATGGAATGGACCTCAAAAAAAATTACTAAACCTAGATGCATGCCCTCCTAAACAGTAAGTGGAGCAAGCCGGTAATCTTTCTGCTATGTCTGTTGCCTTTGGCGATGTTGGGTTGGGAAGCACTGCACGGCGAATTGACCGCCAATCCCATCGAGTTCATCACCCATGCCACGGGAGATTGGACTCTCCGATTTCTGGTCATCACGCTGTGCGTTACACCCTTTCGTAAAATCCTCCATCTTCCGGAACTGATTCGTTTTCGCCGCATGCTGGGTTTGTTTGCTTTTTTTTACGCGTGCCTGCATTTCACTACCTACATCTGGCTGGATAAGTTCTTCGATCTCTCGGAAATGTGGAAAGACATCGCCAAGCGCAAGTACATCACCGTGGGATTTACGGCGTTTTTGTTGCTGATTCCGCTAGCGGTAACTTCAACTGCCGGGTGGATTAGACGCCTCGGCGGAAAACGCTGGCAAATGCTTCATCGACTGATTTACTTCAGCGCGGCGCTAGGAGTGATTCACTACTACTGGCAGGTAAAGTCCGCGGTAATCAGGCCACTAACCTACGGCGCGATCGTGGCGGTTTTATTGCTGTGGAGATTATTCGCTTCGCTTTCAAAGAAAAAACAACTGAGAATTGACGCGGCGACCGTACGGCCGCTTGGCTAAACGGTTGAGGAGCCTGCTGGCGGTTCGTTAAATTCCAAGCCCCAAAAGTGAGGTGCGGGAGTAAGAAATTCGATGCCCACCCGCTGACCGCGGTCGTTGGTTTCCCCCACAAAAACTACTCGGCACTCCTGTTCTTCCAGAGTCTCCGGATGTGTGAGCACCAGCATTACGCCGTCATCGATCTCGTGTTTGAGAATCAATAATCCGCCGTGGCCGTTTACTACCAGCGTTTCGCAGGTCTCGCGGAATTTTTTCCCATTATGCGCGCGGCCCTGCGCCTGAACGCGCATCTTATGAAACATGCGGCTGCTGCGCCGCTGCGAACTCGTAGTGACTTCGTGCATAGCTAAGTCTTGAATGCCGCAAGGCGCGCCGTCAATGACCCGTTCAGCCAGGTGTGCTGCAAAGGCAAATGCGAAAATGCCGCGCATGGCTTGTACCCTGACGCCGATACGCCCTAGAATAGTCTCTGGCATCGGAGCCTTTCGACCACTTCCGCTCGCCTGCTTGCCCAAGGCCTTTTTTTGTTTAATCTCTGCACCGTGATTGGATGAACCCGTGCGTTCTGAGGAATTTTATGAATTTGGCTGAATATATAGACAGCCGCCGCGATGAGCACCTTGCGGAGCTGTGCTCGTTCTTGCGCATTCCCAGCGTCAGCGCGAAAACCGAGCACAAGCAGGACGTAGAGCGCGGGGCCCGATGGGTGGCCGATAGCCTGCGTGCCGCTGGGTTTAAAACGATTGAAATCGTGCCGACGAATTTGCATCCTCTGGTGTACGCCGAATCTTTGGAGGCACCCGGTAAACCCACGGTTCTGTTTTATGGCCACTACGATGTGCAGCCGGCCGAACCCTTGGAGTTGTGGACTTCTCCGGCCTTCGAACCTACCGTGCGTAATGGAAATCTTTTCGGCAGAGGCACCGCCGATGATAAGGGCCAGGTGCATATTCACCTGAAAGCGCTCGAAAGTTTGCAGAAAATCAACGGCAAACTTCCCGTGAACGTGAAAGTTCTCATCGAAGGTGAAGAGGAAGTGGGCAGCGTCAGCCTGTGGAACTATGTGCAGAAAAATAAAGAAAAACTCAAAGCCGATGCTTTGCTGGTATCCGACACCTCCATGCTCGCGAAGGGCGTGCCTTCCATTACTTATGGCCTGCGGGGACTAAACTATTATCAAATCGAACTGACGGGCCCGGCTCGCGATCTCCATTCCGGTGTTTACGGCGGTGCGGTCCCGAATCCTCTGACCATACTCACGGAACTTTTCGCCAAGCTGCATGACAAGAATTTTCGTGTTAACGTGCCGGGCTTCTACGATTCCGTGGCCACGGTTTCCAAAGCCGAGCGCAAGGTGCTTAACGCTTTGCCGTGGAAAAGAAAAGAGTTTGAAAAGGCCGTTGGTGCGCCAGGTTATTTTGGCGAAAAGGGTTACACCATTGTCGAGCAACTTTGGACGCGCCCGACACTGGAGCTGAATGGCATCTGGGGAGGGTATACCGGCGAAGGCGCGAAAACGGTGATCCCGTCCAAGGCTTACGCAAAATTTTCTACTCGGCTTGTTCCGGATCAGGATCCCCACAAGATTGCCAAGCTGGTGGAAAAACAGGTCCGCGCGTTGTTGCCTGATACGGTGACCTGTAAATTCAAAGTTCTCAGCACCGGGAAGCCGTGGTCGGCTTCCTTTCAGGCACCGATTTTCAAGAAGGCGCAAAGCGCTTTGGAAAAAGGCTTTGGGAAAAAAGCTGTTTTCATCCGCGAAGGCGGTTCTATTCCTTTCGTTACGCAGATGCATGACACCTTTAAAGTCCCTTGTGTGCTGATTGGATTTGGATTGCCGGACGAAAACGCGCATGCGCCGGACGAACACATCGCGCTGGAAAATTATTTTGGCGGAATTAAGGCCATCGCGCACTTCTACGCGGATCTCGCGACGCTGTGAGGTTGATTTCGGCCACCGCAAAGTCTGGCTCGACAACTTGGGTGGTGGAAAGTGTTTGGCGCCCGGCAATCGCATACTCTTTCAGCGCAGCATTCGCGCCGTTGACGACCTGAAGAGCATCGGCAAACGCTTCCAAATCGTGTCCGCGCACTACGAAGTACATTTGATCGCCAGAAGCTGCACCCTGGAGGCTCGGTGCCATCAAATTTTTGCACGCCGTCAGGCACGTGCTCGAGCGATCGGTCTCCATGGCATTAGTTTTGCAGCATAACATAGCGAATAATTTCATTTGGGACGATTCAACTCACTCAAAACCCTTGTTTTATGCGGTTATTCACACGCGAAATGAAAAAAACACGCTTTTTAACTGCATTTTCCATCGTTTCCTCTTGCGTTCCAAGGACAGCTTGGCTATAGTGCCCAACGGCCCGGACTTTTTTCCTTCGCTGTTCAGGACAAAAGGCTCACAGCCAGCCCCCGGTCAAACTCGGGAGGAAACAAAAAGAACGAAAAAATCAGGAGGATAAGCAGACTAGATGGCAGCCAAGCCTTTGAGCAAGACGAAGATCGTTTCACACATGGCCGAGAAAGTCGGCACATCAAAAAAGACCGCAGTACAATTCTTTGAAGAGTTGTTCAAACTCGCCGTTAAAGAAGCAAAAGGTGCCGCCGGAAAATTTGTGATCCCCAATATCGGCCGCGTAGTAAAGGCGCATCGCAAGGCGCGTCTTGGCCGCAATCCCCAGACCGGCGAGCAGATTAAGATCAAGGCCAAGACGGTTGTTCGTTTGCGTCCGGCCAAGGCGTTTAAAGACGCTGTTCTGAAGTAGCTTCCAATTTAAGTCCGATTCGACAAAGCAACGATCCACATTACGAAGGCAATGAATTCGTTGCAGGTCGGCCGCGCCCGGTATCCTGCGGTCGACAACGGTTAAGGGCCACGTCAATCCTAATCGGCTGAAGATCAGGCAAGAACCTCCGGCAAAGTGGCCCACGCCACAACCGGAGGTTTTCTTTTTTGGTGGACCGATTCAAGCATGGGGCAGCAGAAAACGATTTGCGACCGCTGCGGTTAAAGGGTCTTCACATATGTGATGACATCTTTAATTTGCGGCGGTTCCAGAACTTCCTTGAAGGGTGGCATTAAGGTATCGCCGTTTTCGATCCATGTTCTCAGAGTTTCATCGGTGACTTTGTTGTTATTCACCGTGAACGTTCCGCGTTTTGAAATGCCTTTCAATCCAGGCCCGATCTTTTTTGCGTCGCTATCGGCATAGTGGCAAACCGCGCATTTTTGATCGAAAATTCCCTTGCCGCGCGCCGCGGCCGCCGCGTTTTTGCCGGCTCCGGCAGGGCCGGCCTTTTTCGCCGGGTGATCCTGCGCGAACGCCAGTCCGCAGAATCCCAGAGCTGCAATCGCAACAAATAAGTGATTACTCTTCACGCGTCCCCCATATTCCGGTGAATTGACTGAACTCCATTTTGTACTTTTATTACTCTTAATTCCAGTTCCTCACTGTATCCCGTCACAAAGTACAGGTAGCCCCTTCGAAGCCTTGGAACTTTTGTACTTTTGACGCCTATCGTACCGTGTGCTAACAATCAGAAACCATGAGTCAGGAAACTTTAATGCGTGCGTGGGAACTCTTGCAGGATGCCTATCAAGCTCAGATGGAGGGCGATTACGAACGCGCCGTAGAGCTGTATAAAGCCTCCTTGGAACTGCATCCCACGGCCGAGGCACATACATTTCTAGGCTGGGCTTACCATTTTCAAGGCAAGTTAGACCAGGCCATAGAGCAGTGTCGGACGGCTATCGACATTGATCCCGAATTCGGAAATCCCTACAACGATATAGGCGCGTATTTGATCGAGCTGCAACGCTTTGATGACGCTATCCCGTGGCTGGAGCGCGCCATTGAAGCCAAACGATATGAGCCTCGCCATTTTCCTCATTACAATTTGGGTCGTGCCTATCTTGGTAAGGAAATGTACGCCCGTGCGGCTCGCTGTTTTGAAGAAGCTTTGGAAGTTGAGCCCCGCTACCGCTTAGCCCGTGAGGCGTTGGACTCGCTGCGCCGCTTGGTGAACTAAATTATTTTCAGGCATCGGCACGAAATTTGGAAAAACAGGTTTATGGCGTAGCCGCAACCAAGCCGGGCTTCACGATGCGGTCATATACATAAAGCAGCAGTGCGGTGAGCACGCCAATCCCGGTCACCACCCACCAGATTCGTTGTGGCTGATGCCGCACTTCGCCAAAATGGTGAAGCAGTAGCCCTCCGAGCGCCCCGGCGATTAGCGAACCGATACCAATCGGCAAAAATGCAAATCCCATATACGTTCCCTGCTGACCCGTGGGCGCCAGCCTTGAAATGTATTCGTAATACCGCGGCGATTGGATTATTTCCCCAAGCGAGACCACGAATAGTGTGACGTAGGCCATGATCACAGTGGGATGCACGGCGAGAATCATCCAGGCTAGCGCCGAGATTAATGTTCCCAGTGTTATGGCCCGGAAAGCGGCAACTTCTTTCATTAAAAAACTCATCACCAATTGCAGCGTAATCACTGTTAGCGGCCCGGTGACCAGCATCAACTCCGTGTCGGTGTTGGAGTTCACGTAATCGTGCATGTAAATGGGCAGAATTATGAATTCCTGCCAGTACACGATCCAGTAGCCAGAGAAAATCAAAAGAAAAATCATGAATTGCGGATTGCCCAGCACCATCGCAAAATTTCGCAACGCCGCGGCCGCGCTGGGGGTTTGTACTTCGTTAGATCGCCGAGGTTCCTTGAACAGCAACAAAACCGCGAAAAACATGAGAAATACACTTAACGCCGCGACGCGAAACACACTTTCCACGCGCATGTGTTGGTGTACCCAGGACGCCACATAGGGTCCAGCCGCACCTCCAATATTCACCAGCGTGTAGTAAATGGAGTAGCCGATGGAGCGGACGTTCTCTTTTGAGGCGCGCGCCGTTGTCCCCACTACGCAAGGTTTGACCAGCGCAATCCCCAGCGCCGGCAGCATCAATACAAAGCCCACCAGCAACCATAGCGGCACCGCGGCACGCACCGGCGCTAGCCACGACGAGCCAAGCGAGCCCAGCAGGAAGTACGAACCGCTCAAAATGAAATACGCTAGTGAAAGTGATCGCCGGAAGCCCAGCCGATCCGCCAGGGTTCCGCCAAATGCGGCAAGAAACCACACCAGGCCGCCAAACAATCCGGTGAGTCTGCTGGCTTGCGCGGCGGGGAAGCTCAGCGTTTCGTGCAAATAACGCGCCAGCGATGCAAACGCCGCATAATAAGAAAGACGTTCGAATAATTCGCTGATGTTCGCTACCCAGAATGGGCGTTCGAATCCGTCGCGGATTTCCTTCAGCCGCCCGCCAAAACCCATCTGTCCTCCTGCCCGATTTCAGTCTGCAGACGCGCCGCGATTCTAATGGAATGCCGCCGCTTTTGACACCGCGTTTCGTCGCGCCGCAGAGTGCGCTTGCCCATCCTGTGAATTGCGATGTCTTAGCAATCGCGAAACTATGTTTAGCCGGGAGTAATCTAAAGAAAAAGTAGTGTTGGCGAGCGCGCCAGTTTGAAGCATCATGGTTTACAGCATCTTTTGGGGGTAAAAAATGAACGCGAAAAGCTACGCAGTCCGCAAGGCTATCGCCATTCTGACGATGGTACTTCTCGCTTCGATATATTCTGTCGGCGCTCTTTCCGCTCGCGCGCAGAACAAGGTGATGGGCGAGGTCAGGTTCGCAGGCACTACAAAAATAGAGAAGGACGCTGGAGTGTGGATCGACGGAAATTACGTCGGCTATTTGAAGGAATTAAAGGGCGACAAAAAAATCATGCTGTTGCCGGGTGAGCACGAAGTGATCGTCCGCCAATCGGGTTACGATGACTTCGTAAGAAAAGTTGTGGTCGAACCCGGCCAGGTTCAAATCGTAAACGCCGTGCTGCTAAAAAGCCCGCGCGCCACCTCACCGGACATTACTGCAACTTTGAAGCTCCATATCGAGCCGAAACGCGCGGCCGTTTTTCTTGACGATAAATTCGTGGGGCACGCCAGCGAATTTGGCGGAAAATTCCGTTCCATGCTCATCAGCCCGGGTAAGCACCGCATAAAAGTTGAATTGCCCGGTTATCGCACTTATGACACGGAGATAAATCTGCTTGCTGGACAAAAAACTGAGGTGAAGACTGTTTTGGTGCCGGGAAGTATCGAGCAGGCCGGCCCGCTCATCAAGAAACCCGATTGATCGAGTTGTTCTCGCAAAGCGAGGATTGGTCTATACGGCCACCGGCAGTGTCAGCCGGCCGTTCATTTCTCTCCTACAGATGTTATCGCGTCAAACAACAGGCTGGAGCATGTCAATCCCGATTCCGCTTTTTGCAGTTCCGAAATATCCAGGGGCAACACCTTAAATCCTCGCGCTTCGATTCGCGTGCGCGTTAATGGAAAAGAGGCCGGCAAAATTACCGTATCGCCAAAGGCCAGGGCGTTTGCCGCATGCGGCTCCTCCGGCGCAACATCAATCCACTCGAAGCCGGGCATAGTGGTCGCGTCAAACCAATTTCGATTGGCTAAAAGCGTATTCCGTCCAAGAAACGTCACCGCAGATTTAAGATGCAAGCATCCGCTCACGGGAACGGCCATCACGGTGTAGTCGTATTTTTCGACGATGGTTTGCAATTGCCGGATGCCCTCTGCATTGGTGCGTTTAGAAAGCCCTGCGAAAAGGCGGCGCTCAACGCGCAAAATATCGCCCCCTTCGGCGGCGCCAGGGAGCTGCACAAACTTTGTTTCACGAAGCTGCGATAAAAGCTTCGCCAGCGAAGCTGCTTCCGCACGTCGCGATACCGTGCCCAGCGGAAAAATTAACGCTACCTCGTCGAGCACCATCGCTGGATCTTCGACGAACATGGAATCCGCAAGGGCCGGTTCGGCGGGAAGAGAAATAACTTTGGCGCCGAATTTCTCAAGCACTTGCTCGTACCCTCGATGTTGCTCAATGGCTTTTGCGAGATCGATTGGTGCGCGGGCTATGAAGGTCAGCTCGCAATTTACTATCGCGGGGCTGACGCCGCGCGTGATCGCAGTAAGCATAAGGAGGAAAGTTTACACGGATTTGAAAATGGGCGGGCACTACCGCGCAAACGCCGTTCGCAGCAAAACGATCCAGCGCCCAAAAACTATTTTTCTAATGCCAGGTGCCGGTGGGAGCAACGTGCGAAATCCAAAATCGAGTCAAGCCTGCGCCCAACAGTATTCCCACGAGCAGGAGACCGATTATCGCCGCGACGGTCCACATCGCCGCATGCGGCCTGGCATCGCCGTGTCCAGATAGTTTTGCGGGTAACTCTCCGTGTTCAGAAGGGGACACTGTGACTGTCGTTGGCGTGGCGGATATTTCCGGCTGCACCAGCATACAATAGCCCTTTCGCGGAATGGTCTCGATGTAAATGGGCTTGTCCGAAGAATCTCCTAGCGCGAGTCTTAATTTATTCACAGTGGTGTTAACGTTCGCGTCGTAATTGACGTATGTTTCCGCGGGCCACAGTCGCTGGCGTAGCTCTTCCCGGGTAACCACTTCGCCGGGCTTCTCCAGCAGCGTCATTAGCACGCGGTAAACTTTTCCTTGCAGTTTTAGCTTTTCCCCATTCTTGGTAATTTCCTGGCGCTGTTGGTCGATTTGAAAAGGGCCCAGGCGGATATAGCGCCCGGACGAGAGCGGGCTGCGCTCCGTGCTGGTCGGATCGTAACTTGCCTGCATGGGAACCACTCCCGTTGTCATCGACATCACCCTTGATAGATATAGACGTACGCTGGCGCGTTTTGTTTTAAGTACGCGGTATTTTCAATAAAGTTCCCTAGATCTCCAATAAATCCCCGCGCTAATACCACAGCTTTTCCATGAAATCAGAAACCGTAGATCGCGGGGCCGAACTATTGATCTAAAGTTTAGAATTTACAGATATATGACAATGCGGTGGGTGCTTCGGCCGTGACATTGCTTGGAAATTCAACTTTAATGGCTATATTTCATCATTGCGGAAGCCGCAATGCGCCTAAGGCAAATCCAGGTCCAAAGAGTAAATGTCGGTGAGTCCGCGTTCTACGGTCACGTACAACCAGCCTTTCGCATCTAGCCCATTAAACAGGTAGTGCGCCGGGCTTTGCAGAACATCCCCAAAACCGTACACGCGCTGCGGTAGGCCGCCCACTACGTTTACGCGGTAGACCGATTGTTCCTTTTCAACCTGATCCTGAAAATAAATAGATTCGCCGTTATCGGACCAATAAGGAATACCGATCAAACCGCCTTCCGCCAACGGACTCCAGTTCTTGGTCTGAAAATCGTACAGCACCAGATGATGTTTGCTTTCATCCAGAGCCGCGATATAACGTCCGTCAGGAGACCACCGCGGTTCCGCAAATCCACTCGAATCCGGCAATAGAGTGAATTCGCCGGTCTGGGGTTTGAATAAATAAATTCCAAACTTTGGGGGGATTTTTACATCGCGCATACTGACCACAATTTGCGTGTCGTCGGGAGACCAGTCCGCTGATGCTCCCTCGCGTCCTTGCGGTGACACCGCGCGCAAACCTCCTCCATCTGCCGATAAAATATAAATTTGGCGCGCGCGACCCGGTTGGACGCCCGTGAATAAAATACGCTTTCCGTCGCGCGACCACCGTGGCGCGGCTGCCACCAGCGGCGCATCCGTCAGTCGCAATTGTTTCTTGGCGTCCATCCTGCTGAGCCACAGCGAACCGCCTGGCCGGTCTACATATAAAAGCGCTTTGCCTTCTGGAGAAACCACCGCTTCATCAGCGCGAAGATTCGGCATTAAAAATACGGAGCCATTCGTTTTTGGATCGATCTTTTTCAATTCGCGATGCGATCGTAAGCTGAACGCGAACACTCGCGACCCTGTTTGCGCTGGAATCGAAACATGTAGCGAATCAGGTCCGCGCGTGAGCTGCACCGGCCCTTGATTTGTCCTCCGGAACCAGTTCCACGTTTCTCGCATGCCCCACAGATTGCACTCGTCATTTTGGCAACCGGAAAACAGGAAGTATTTTCCGTCCGCGGTCCACTGACCGGAGGATTGCGAAACTGGTTGCGCTCCGCGGGCGAGGACGCGATGTAACTTGCTGCCGTCGGAATTCATTTCCCAAATAGAAGAGCTGCCGTTGCTTCCTCCATTATCGCTATCGAAGCGAATCGTTTCTCCATCCGCGGACCACGCCGGCGCGTGAGGCTTCCCATTAGGCCGGGCAATCTCGTGCAATTGAGTTCCATCCGGATGCACCGTGAACAGGCTTCGCTCGTGCACGAACACAATTTGGCTGCCGTCGGGCGACCAGGCCGGGTCGCGGCCGGTAGCGTCCCCCAATCTTCGTGGCGGGCCGCCTTGCACAGGCCACAGCCAAAGAGTCATTTCGTCATCTGGCCGGGTAAACTCTCCGATCAGAAAAACGGAATGGTCAGGCGAAATAGCGAACAGCCGAGTGTTGGCGAATGGCGCAGCGACTACTTCCGCGTTCCCTCCTTCGACGGAGGTTTGCATTAGCTGCCAACGTTCACCTAAGCGCTCACGGAAAAAAATTCGGCTGCCGTCCGAAACGATGCCGCCTGTTTCGTCGATGTCTCCAGCGTTGGTGATACGTACCATGCGTTGCACGCTGGGGTGTGGAACCGGATAAATGATGAAGAAGAATAGCCAGGAACCGAACAGGATGGCGATCGTTAATAACGTTATGTCCCACCACCGTCTGGCGCTTTGTTCTTTGCGTCGTTCCTTTTGTAATTCCGCGGCTCGTTCCGCGGAAAACTCCGGCTGCATCGAAAGGTGAATTTCTACTGCATCTGGGTCCGTTGCCATAACAGCGGGTTTGACATTGGTCACGTTCACCCTAGACTGAATCTGGTGTATTGGAGCAAGAAAACGGTAGCCCTGGCGAGGCACCGTTTCGATGAAGCGCGGGTTCTCGGCATCGTCCTGCAAGCAGGAACGTAACTTCTTGAGCGCAGCATTCAGACTCCCGTCGAAGTTAACGTGTGTGCCCTCTTGCCAGAGGGCTTGGCGCAGCTCCTCACGGGTAATGATCTCCCCGGGCCGCTGTAACAAAATTGTCAGGATCCGAAACGGCTGATCCTGGAGCTTCAGCCGGGTGCCTTGGCGTGTGATAATCCCGTGAACTAGGTCCACGTCGAACAAGCCAAAGCGCACGGCAACGGTCGGTTGAACTTCCGGTTCCAAAATCTATCGCCCCTCTAAAACCACCGAGACTGTACCATACGAGCGGGTCATTGAACACAGTAACTTACTTATTCGTAGTGGTTTATTGAGTCACAACAGTTTCACGCACAGGTCTTTTGACAGCGGCCGTTTCCTCGCGTATCTATCCGGTATCGAGGGGACCGCTTTCTGAAGCCGGAGTGCCCTCTATAATCCTTTAAGTCGACAAGGAGGCCTTCAGAGAAAAATCTTTAAGCCCATAGTCCCAAGAACCATCGAATCCCCGCGTCCAATATGAACCGTTCGGGCCAAGTCTGGATACGAGGTGTTCATATTGGGCGCGGGGTTCGATCCTTCCTTTTTCCCGTTGTGACCGTCTTCGCGCTCTATTCCACACAGCCTAGTTGCTATCGTTTCGCTGACGTGGCTCCTACTGCTACCCCTGGCCCTGCCGGCAGCGTTGGAATTTCGACGCTCGATGGATAGCTCTTGGAACGGTAGATGTGCTGACTGGCCGTTTGATAATCGCTGGTCTTAGCTTCAAAAATATTGGGTACAAATTTCTGAGGGTTGCGATCATAGAGCGGGAACCATGAGCTTTGGACTTGCACCATGATGCGGTGTCCCTTTTTAAACACATGATTGGCGGTGTGAAGGTCAATCGTGAATGGAGTGACCACCCCGGCTTGTAAGGGCCCCGGCTTCTCCATTGACTTTTGGAAGCGTCCGCGAAAAATCTCATCCGAGATCATCAGCTCATAACCCGAAAGTTTCCAATCCAGCGTATACTTTTCGGGGTATACGTCGATTAGTTTCACGACCCAGTCACTGTCCGTGCCGGTGGTCGACGCGAAAAGCTTGGCGGTCACATTCCCTGCGATGGTCAGGTCCTCCGTTAATTCTGCGGTTTGCCAAGTCAGGACGTCCGGGCGTTCATCGACGAAGCGCTGATCCTGCACCAGCCAGGTGTACCAACTTCCCGGATGATCGTCTGGATAGGTGCTGTCCACCGGGCGGTGCCGATAAGGCACGGGATGCGCGGGGTCGCTGAGATAACCGTCGAAGTCGGCGGTGGAGTCGGATTGCGGAGCGTCAAAGGACAACACGCCATTTTCGCGGAAATAAAGACTCCGCGGTTTAGCCTCTTTGGGTGGCCACGCGTCGAAAGAGGTCCAAGTGTTGGTGCCCGTCTGGAACAGCAATGCTTCCTTGAGTGGCAGCGTCCCTTGGTCCTTCAACCAGTAGGCGAACCACGGGGCTTCCACCTGCTGACGAAAAAATACTGCGGTGTCGCTTCCAAACGTTATTCCTCCGAGGGCATTTCCGGTTCCGTGCCCCCATCCGCCATGATTCCATGGCCCTACCACCAGATAATTAAGGTGTTTGGTATCGGATTTTTCCAGGTTTTCGTAAGTGAACATCGGTCCGTAAAAATCTTCCTGATCCCACCATCCGGCGACGTTCAAATCAGGTACCGTCGTTTCTTTCAGTCCGTACGCGACCGCGTGTTGTTTCCAGAACTGGTCATAACTATTGTGGGCCACGAAGTTGTTCCACGTCGGAATAGCGCCGTGAAAATATTTTTCGTTCGCGTTGGATAAGGCGCCCATGCGCAAATACCAGTCGTACACATCGAAGCGGTCAAACTTAAAACTGAAATTCTCATTGGAGCTCTCGAGCAACGCCGCATATTCGAAGCCGTAACTCAAACGAAAAGCGCCGTTATGAAAGAAATCGTCGCCCAGGAAGGTATCGCCCATGCAGGCCTGCTCAGAAACCGCTTTCAGCGCCGGATGCGGATGGATCATCCCCATGGTGACCAGAAAACCGTCGTAAGAAATGCCGTCCATGCCCACGCGTCCATTGTTGCGCGGGACATTTTTCACTAGCCAATCGATGGTGTCGTACGCATCCGTGCTTTCATCCACGCCCTTGCTGTCGGAAGGGTCATGGATCGGGCGGTTCATTACGAATTGACCTTCGGAACCGTAGCGCCCACGAATATCCTGAAATACAAAAATGTAGCCTTCGGGAATCATATCGGCATAGCGACTTAACGAGCGGCTGTAGCCTTTGTCGGGCGCTGAGATTCCGTACGGTGTGCGTTCAAAAATGATCGGGAAGGGTCCTGGACCCTTTGGCGTGTAAATTTCGGTGTGCAGCTTGATTCCATCGCGCGCCGGAATCATTACTTCCTTTTTGTCGAATACATCCGAGTAGCCGGTGGATTTTGATTCCTGAGCGAATCCGGCGAATGCGCCAGAAAAGATCAGCAGGCAGACCAAGGTGATTTTTGTAGAGGATAAAGCGCGCAGAGATTGCATTCTCACTCCTGATCGCGAGATGGAAACGCCAGCAAGACGACAAATTTTAACACGCGGATCGGACACTCGCCGCTCGCGAGAATCTCTTGAAGAAACCCGGACTCGTGTAGCGGCTCTTGACAACGTAAAAAGTCACGCCGAAGCAAGATACACGTAGCGCAGGATGAACAGAACGGTAAGCACCCAAACCAATGTGTTTATTTCCTTAAACTTTCCGGCTGCGGCTTTCACGACCGCATAAGAAATTACGCCAAAGCTAAGACCGGTTGCGATGCTGAAGGTAAGGGGTGTCACCAAAATGGTGATAAACGCCGGGAGCGCCTCGCTGAACTCTTGCCAGCGAATATGCGCGATGGACTGCGCCATTAAGACGCCTACGAGGATTAATGCGGGAGCGGTCGCGTAGGCCGGAATTGCCGTGGCCAGCGGAGCGAAGAACATAGCCACAAGAAATAATCCAGCCACCGCCACATTGCTGAGGCCCGTGCGTGCTCCAGCGGCTACGCCGGCGGCGCTTTCGATGTAGCTTGTCACCGTAGAAGTACCTGTCAGCGAGCCAAAAATAGTTCCAATGGAATCCGCGAGCAACACGCGTCCGACGCGAGGAATTTTGCCGTCCTTCACGAAACCTCCCTGTTCGCAAACGCCGACAAGAGTGCCCACGTTATCGAACAGATCGACAAACAAAAATGCGAACAGAATCTCCAGGAAACCGAGATGGATGGCTGAGCGTAAATCTAATTGCAAAAACGTGGACAATGGATGCGGCATGGAGAAGATCGCTGAAGGCCAACTGGAAATACCGCGAAGCATGCCGACTAATGCGGTGGCTACTATACCGATTAAAATGGCGGCGTTAATTTTTCTGGCCATCAAAATCAGAGTCAGGGCCAGCCCGAGACACGCAGTTTGCACTTCTTTATCGGCAAAGCTGCCCAGGCCTACAAATGTCGCGGAATTGGAAACAATGAGCTTCGCGTTACGCATTCCCACAAAGGCGATGAACATCCCGATTCCCGCCGCCGTCGAATGTTTCAGGCAATCGGGCATGCCATTGACGATCTGTTCACGAACCCGCGTGACGGTAAGAACCAGGAAGAGAACTCCCGAGAAAAATACCACCGCGAGCGCCGTGCGCCACGGAACATGCATGGAAAGACAAACCGAGTACGTGAAGTAGGCGTTCAGCGACATACCGGGGGCCAGCGCGATTGGATAGTTGGCGTACAGCCCCATGACCAGAGTTGCTACCGCGGCCGACAAGCACGTTGCAAACATGACTCCGTCGGCAGGCATTCCGGCTTGCGCCAGAATTTGCGGGTTCACCACGACGATGTACGCCATGGTTATAAAAGTAGTGATGCCGCCAAGGAGTTCTTGCTTTACCGAGGTGTGGTTCTCGGTCAGATGGAAATAGCGATCGATCAATCGTTCCCCACTTTAACTGTGAGGGAGCTATTCATTGCGATTGCGCCGTAGTCGGCAGACTGAGGGGCGGCAATTTGCAAAAGCGAGCCTCAATACGCAATTTTGTCGGGCTTCTCCGCCCAGGCCCGAAAAGCTGCTAACGCTTCTTCGCGCATCATCTGTCTCGTGGGAATCCGGCGTTGCGCATGTGGCAGTTTTAATTCGGTGTAAATAAATGAATCATCGAAACCGATCTTAGCCGCGTCCTCTGCGGAGTTCGCGAAGTAAATGCGTGAAATGCGCGCCCAATAAACGGCGCCCAGGCACATGGGACATGGCTCACACGAGGTGAACAGCTCGCAATCGAGCAACTCAAAAACTCCGAGCTTCGTGCATGCCTGGCGGATAGCGAGCACTTCCGCATGAGCAGTAGGATCATTGGTGGAGGTGACCCGATTCACGTTCTCGGCAATAATTTTGCCGTCTTTGACGATGACCGCTCCGAACGGACCGCCGTTACCAGAGTGAACGTTCTCAATGGAGAGCTGGATCGCACGCGCCATAAAGGGATTGTTCATCTTAATTCGCCGTTGCGGCCTCTGTGATTTCGCGCAGCAAGTATAAGCCCGGACCGCAGGTTGTCCCGTTCGAATTATGACTTGCTGGCATTTGAAAAACTGCAAATGCTCTAAAGCGAGTTACCTTAAACTGAATGAGGTTGCACGGAGCTTCGCTGCTTACATGGATTTGCAAGCCTTACTTTCACGGCGCGTCGTCACCCCTGAGGGAATTCGTCCGGCTGGCGTGCTTGTGGAAGGAGAAGTGATCCGCGAGGTCGTAACGCTCCATCAAGTTCCGCAGGAAGCTAGAATTGTCGATTTTGGCGATGTCGCCATTTTGCCCGGCCTTATAGACGCACACGTTCATATCAACGATCCGGGCCGCACGGAATGGGAAGGATTCGAAACCGCCACGCGCGCGGCGGCTGCGGGCGGATTTACCTGCGTAGTGGACATGCCGCTGAATTGCGTGCCAGCCACTACTGCTGTCGACGCGCTGAAAGCCAAGCGGGCTGCGGCAAAAGGCCGCTGCTGGGTGGACTGGGCGGCGTGGGGCGGCGTGGTATCCGATAATCAGCATCAAATCACCAAACTTGCCGCCGCCGGCGTTCGAGGCTTTAAATGTTTTCTGGTTCATCCGGGCATCAACGAATTTACGATGATCACCGAAGAGCAGTTGCGCGAGGCCTTGCCTTACGTTGCCGAAACAAGCTTGCCTCTCCTGGTGCACGCCGAGCTTCCCGACTGTATCGATGCGGCCACAAAGAATCTGGAAGGAGCCGATTGGACTCAGTATCCAACGTATCTGCAATCGCGCCCAGAGACGGCGGAACTCTCTGCGATAGAACTTCTGATATCGCTCTGCCGCGAATACGAATTTCGTTTGCATATCGTGCATCTTTCGGCGAGCCAGGCTTTGCCCACTCTGCGCGCCGTACGGCTTGAAGGACTTCCCGTTTCGGTGGAGACTTGTCCGCACTATTTGCATTTTCAGGCCGAAGCCATTTCGCGTGGAGCAACGCAGTTCAAGTGCGCTCCTCCGATTCGCGGCGCTGAAAATCGCGAACAGTTGTGGAGCGCTCTCAAGGACGGAACGATCGATCAGGTAGCCACCGATCATTCGCCGTGTCCCCCGGCCATGAAGCGCTTTGCGGAAGGAAATTTTCAAACAGCATGGGGCGGCATTACCGGTTTGTCGGTAGCGCTGCCAGTGATTTATACCGAAGCTCGCGCGCGGGGATTTTCATTCGAGGACATCGCGCGGTGGATGGGCGAAGTGCCCGCAAAACTGGTGGGCTGCCAACTTCAGAAGGGCAAGATTGCCGCAGGGTATGACGCGGACCTGGTAGTTTTTGATGAGGCCAGTGAATTTCTGGTGACACGCGACCGGCTTCATCAGCGCCATTTGTTTTCTCCGTACCTGGAGGAAAAACTGAAAGGTCAGGTGAAAGCTACGTATGTTCGCGGTAGGCTCGTTTTCGCGGATAACACATTCCACGGAAGGCCAGAAGGTCGCGAACTCCCTGCTTGGCATCAAAGGATGGTATGAGTAACGATCGTATCGTCGGCAAATCGGTTCCGCGACTGGAAGGCCGCGACAAAGTCACTGGCACGTCGCGTTATGTCGACGATATGGAATTGCCAGGCATGCTTTACGGCGCTACCGTTCGGAGCCGTATCCCGCGAGGCAAAATCAAATCCATTAATTTTGGCCCAGCGGTGAATTGGGATGAATTTGTCGTCGTTACCGCCAAGGATATTCCCGGGAAAAATTGCATCGCGTTAATTGGCGAGGATCAGCCTTGCCTCGCGGAAGAATTGATCAATCATCCCGAGGAACCTATTCTTCTGCTGGCACACCCGGACCGAAATCTTCTGGCCAAAGCGGTTGAAGCCGTTTCCATCGAATATGACCCGCTTCCACCGATCTTTACGATCGAAGACAGCGAGAAGCTGTCTGAAATTATCTGGGGTACGGACAACATCTTCAAAAGCTACCACATTGAAAAAGGAGACGTGGAAAGCGCGTTTAAGAACGCCGAGTATATCGTCGAAGCGGAATACGCCACCGGCGCGCAAGAGCAGCTGTATATCGAAAACAATGGGATGATCGCGGTTTTCGATCCGCACCAGGGCATCACCGTGTGGGGCTCGTTGCAATGCCCCTACTATGTGCACAAGGCGCTCATGGAATTGTGCGGCCTGCCGGAAGATCGCGTGCGCGTGGTGCAAATGGAAACGGGCGGCGCGTTTGGCGGCAAGGAAGAGTACCCGTCGATGCTCGCAGCGCATGCGACGCTTTTGGCCATCAAGTCCGGCAAGCCCGTGAAAATTGTGTACGACCGGATGGAAGACATGGTCGCGACTACCAAGCGGCATCCTTCGCGCACGCGTCACCGAACTGCCGTGAGCAAAAACGGGAAAATTCTTGGCGGAGAAATTGAATTCACGATTGACGGGGGCGCGTATAAAACTCTGACGCCGGTGGTGCTTTCGCGCGGCGCGCTGCACGCCGGGGGACCTTATTACTGGCCCAGCGTCCGCATTCGCGCCAAGGCGGTGGCCACCAACGCGCCGCCGCACGGCGCGTTTCGTGGATTTGGCGCGCCGCAGTCGCTCTTCGCCATGGAGCGCCATATGGATTTCGTCGCGCAGACTTTGGGGATTTCTCCCATCGAGGTTCGAAGACAGAACTTTCTTAAGCCCGGGCAAACGACCACCACGGAACAAGTGGTACGGGAACAGATCGATCTGGGGAAGCTCCTGGATCGCGCGCTCGTGCTTTCCGACTACCGGGCGAAGAAAGAAACTTTCGCGAAGGAAAGTTTAAGCGCGAACAAAAAAAAGGGAATCGGCATGGCGGCGTTTCTACATGGCGCGGGTTTTACTGGTTCCGGCGAGCGTTATCTTAATTCGCTCGTCGGCGTGGAAACGTGTGCGGACGGCACTGTTCGCGTGTTGGTGTCGAGCACCGAATTTGGTCAGGGCACAAAAACCGTGCTCTGCCAGATCGCCGCGGAGGCGCTGGGAGTGCGCTATGAAGATGTGGGAATCGCGCAACCCGATACCCAGAAAGTTCCGAATAGTGGTCCCACGGTGGCATCGCGAACCATCATGGTGGTTGGAAAATTGGTTCATTCAGCGGCTTTAGCGATTTTGCAGACGTTAAGGTCCAGTGGCTTGCTAGGCGAAGTTTATTCGCCTGAAGAATTTCGCACCGCGTGCCGCCAGCACGTCGCGCAGCACGGAGTATTCCGTTCTCTCGCCCGGTATCAGCAGGCTGACGACATTTCCTGGGACGAAGAAAATTACCGCGGCGCCGCCTATGCCGCGTTTGCGTGGGCCATTTACATTGCGAAAGTAACCGTGGATCTCACGTCCTATAGCGTAACGGTGGACGATTTTGTTTGTCTGCAGGAGGTCGGCCGAGTCCTCCATCCGGTTCTTGCAGCGGGGCAAATTATCGGAGGTGTGGCCCAGGGAATCGGATTCGCGCTCTACGAAAAAGTTATTTGGGATAAGGGGCGCATGAAAAATGGCCAGATGACCAACTACATTATGCCCACTTCAGCCGACCTTCCCCGGATCAGAGTTTTTTTCGAGGAGTTGGGCAACGTTCACGGAGCCTTCGGCGCGAAAGGAATCGGGGAGCTTCCCATGGATGGTCCCGCGCCGGCCATCGTCAACGCCATTACAGACGCGCTGGGCATTTCGTTTAATTCGATTCCGTTGCTGCCGGAAGATATTTTCGAGGCCCTGACGGCGAATGCTTCGCATGAGACGATGGCTGCCTTCGCGGACAGCAAGCGATGAGCGGCCGTTCGCAAGGCGCGACGAAAACGGATATCACTTTCGTTGTGAACGGCAAGGCCGTTACCGTCCGCGCTTTTGCGATGGAACGGTTGCTGGACGTGTTGCGGTTACAAATTGGATTGACGGGCACTAAGGAAGGCTGCGGCGAAGGCGAGTGCGGCTCGTGCTCCGTGCTGGTCGATGGGGTTTTGGTCAACAGTTGCCTGATACCGGTGTTGCAAGCTTCGGGCACACACATCACCACGATTGAGGGCCTGGCGAAAGACAAGCGTTTGCACGCGCTGCAACAAGCTTTCCTTGATTGCGGAGGCGCGCAGTGCGGCATTTGTACTCCCGGAATGATCCTTGCCGCCGTTCACTTGTTGAACAAAATCCCACAGCCCACCGGGGCGGACATCCGCGAGGGATTGTCTGGCAATCTTTGCCGCTGCACCGGCTACATGCAAATTTTTGAGGCCGTCGCGGATGCCGCCCGTCGAGGCGCCCAATGAGGTCGCATCCTGCCGAGTACGAACTCGTGGCTCCCAACAATTTGCCGTCGGTGCTTTCGCTGCTTGCTCAGGAGCCGGGCGCGTGGCTGCCTATCGCTGGTGGCACCGATTTGATGGTGCAGTACGCCGCGGGCCACCTTGCCGCACGAAAGTTGGTCAGCATTTGGAATTTGCCGGAACTTCGTCGCATTGAAATTCTTCCGGACGAAATTCGCGTGGGAGCTGGATGCACCTACACCGATTTGATACAGAATGCGGTCGTGAATCGCGAATTTCCGCTGTTAACGACCGCCGCGCGCTGGACAGGTGGAGTGGCCAATCAGAATCGTGGAACGCTCGGAGGCAATATCGTCAACGCTTCGCCGGCTGCGGATTCTCTACCCGCATTACTGGTGTATGGAGCGGAGTTAATTCTGGTTTCCGTTCGAGGCGAGCGCCGGATACTTTACGAAAACTTTCACATCGGTTACCGAAAAACGCAGTGCTCCGGGGATGAAGTGATTCAGCTCATATGCCTCCCGAGACAGTTTTCCGATTATCGCGCGTATACGCGTAAGATTGGCGCGCGCAATGCCCAGGCCATCTCGAAAGTATGTTTGGCTGCGCTGGGCCGCGTCGCGGGAGGAGTGATCGAAGATATCCGCATGGCGGTGGGGAGCGTCGCGCCGATTCCTTTTCGTTTGACGAAAACTGAAAAAATTCTTCGCGGCAAGAGAATTGATCCGGATCACATTCTGCTGGCAAAGAAAAGCGTAGCTCGCGAAATTCAGCCCATTGACGATATTCGATCCTCCGCGAGGTACAGGCGTGCGGTGACGGCCAATCTCGTGGCTGAATTTCTGAATGGTTTTAATGAAGGTGGAAATAGAGAGTCGAGTGTGCTGGCGCGTTGGAATTCTCTGCCGGCAGAAGAAGCGGCGCTTGAAATTTTGCCGTGCTGCGGTTCAAACTCCTGGGCACGACGGATGGCTGCTCTCAGACCGATTGCAGACGAAGATAGCCTGCTGGCGGCCTCCGACAAAATTTGGAGAAGCCTCACGGAGGCAGATTGGATGGAGGCTTTCGCTCATCACCCACGCATCGGACATTCCGTCGCCCCTTCGACCGCTCCAGCGCGGTCGGCTCAGTGGTCCAGCGAAGAGCAACAAAAAGTTGGCGCGGCCGAGGACCATGTGCGCGCTGGACTGGTGGAGGGTAATCGAGCCTACGAACAGCGCTTCAACCGTATTTTTATTGTGTGCGCCGCCGGAAAATCTGCTCACACGATCCTGGATATTCTGCGGCGCCGGCTGCGGAACGACGAACAGACCGAGCTCCAGGAATCCGCCGAGCAACAGCGCCAGATTACCGGCCTGCGCTTGAAGAAATGGATCTCTGAATGAGCCGAATCTCCACGCACATCCTCGACGTATCTCTGGGCAAACCCGCGAAAAATGTTTCCGTGCGCCTGGAGCGACGCGAACACACCGGCGATTGGCTCGTGCTGTTTTCTTCGCGCACCGGGAGTGACGGAAGATGCGCGCAATTACTGCCGGCACACGAGAGCCTTCGTGCCGGTGTTTACCGCTTGAATTTCGATACCGCGAGCTATTTTCGGGCTCAGGAAATCGCAACTCTTTATCCTCTTATAGAGGTCGCATTTCAGGTTCTCGAAGGCGAATCTGAGTTTCATATTCCGCTGCTTTTAAGCCCGCATGGATACACCACGTACCGAGGGAGCTGATGGCTTGATCGCTTTGGCCGAAAATAAATATGGCAAGTCGCGCGTCCGCCTGGTCCAGGTAAAACGGCGTGGCGATCGTAACGATTTTCGTGAATGGACAGTGGAGATTCTCTTCACCGGAGATTTTGTATCCTGTTTCGTTGAGGGTGACAACCGCAACGTCCTTCCCACCGACACCATGAAAAACACGGTGTATTCGCTGGCGCGCGAATCTTCGCAGACGTGCATGGAAGAATTTGGCCAGGAATTAGCGGAATTTTTCCTGGACCATAATCCACAGCTTTCCGCCACGCAGGTCTCGATCTCTGAAAAAACCTGGGAACGCGTCGTCGTCGAAGGAAAGCCTCATCCCACCACATTTGTGCAGTCGAGTGGAGAACTCCAGACCTCGGAAATATCGCGAGTGCGGGATGGCGCGTCGGCGCTTTGGTCGGGACTCGACAATCTGGTCATTATGAAAACCGCCGGATCGGAATTTGCCGGGTTTCTGAAAGATTCGCTAACCACTTTGCCGGAATCGACGGATCGCTTATTGGGCACCGCGCTTCGCGCGCGCTGGAAATATTCAGCGGCCGATGTTTCCTTCCGTACTTTACGAAAAAGTATCCGGCAAATTTTGCTAGGCGTATTTTCGGAGCATGCCAGCAAATCCGTGCAGCACACTCTGTACGCTATGGGTGAAGCTGTTCTTGAACAGATTCCTGAAGTAGATGAAATCGAATTGAATATGCCGAACCGGCACTGCCTGCTTGTGGACCTTTCGCGCTTTGGACAGGACAATCCCAATGAGGTATTCGTTCCCGTTGACGAACCGCATGGCTATATCGAAGCGCGCATTTGCCGCCAGGACTAGTGGTTAATGAAGCACTCTGTCGCGATCGCGGATCGGGCGGAAAAAGTAATTGCTCGATGCAAGCGCTTGGCATCTGTTACCGAAGTGCGCGGCAGCACCTGCCGCACGTTCCTCTCGATTGCGATGCGTGAATGCTACCGTATAGTGGGCGACTGGCTGGAGGCCGCGGGAGCCGAGGTGACCATCGATGCGGCCGGAAATTTGCGGGGACTTTATCCTGGCGCACAAACCAATGCGCCACGACTGCTCTTGGGTTCGCATTTGGATACCGTGCCGGATGCCGGCGCATATGACGGCGTTCTCGGCGTAGTACTGGCTGTTTCGTTACTTGAAATGTTGGAGGACCGCAAGCTTCCCTTCGCAATTGAGGTCATTGGTTTTTCAGAGGAAGAAGGAGTTCGCTTCAGCGCGCCTTTCATAGGCAGCCGTGCCCTTGTCGGCAAGCTTGATGACACGTTACTCAATCGCACGGACACAAATGGTGTCAGCGTTCGAACCGCGATCGAGAATTTTGGTCTGAAGCCCGCGGAAATTTCAAAGGCTGCGATGAACAAAGATAGCTTGGCGTATGTGGAATTTCACATCGAACAAGGACCGGTTCTTGAATCATTGGGCATTTCGCTCGGCGTTGTGGAAGGCATCGCAGGACAGACGCGCGGCGAGTTTACCTTCATCGGCCGAGCTAATCACGCCGGTACGGCTCCAATGAATCTTCGTCGCGATGCTATGTCCGCGGCAGCAGAATGGATACTTGAGGTGGAGCGGGTGGCCAAAAGGGAAAAAGGACTGGTCGCCACAGTTGGTCGCATTACAGCTACGCCTAACGCCACAAATGTGGTTGCCGGCCAGGTCCGCGTAAGCCTCGACGTCCGCCACAAATCTAACGACGTGCGCACTCGTGCGGTGGAGTTTCTTGCCGTACAGGCCGAAGAAATCACCCATCGCCGCGGTTTAACGGTACAGCGAAAAGTACTGTTGAACCAGCCGGCGACCTCCATGGATCCATTTTTAATGGGCCAAATCGACGAGGCGGCGTGGAAGGCCGGATGCAAAACGCATCGCATGGTTAGTGGTGCGGGTCACGATGCCATGATTCTCGCGGAAAAAATTCCCACCGCAATGCTTTTTCTGCGAACTCCCGGCGGTATCAGTCATCATCCGTCCGAGTCAGTGAGCGTTGAGGACGTCGCGAAGGCCATGGAATGCGGGATATATTTACTAACTCAACTGGCCGGTTCTGCCGAATTCCAAAAAAGGATGGTCCGTGCATAATCTCGGTCAAACTCGCAGCTGCAAGCGACACAATTTTTTTATTTTGACGCCCGACACATTCGTGCGCACGGTACTGCCCGGTATGAAGGCGTGCTGCGCAATCGTACACGTCAGCGCGGCAGCAGGAGCAAAATTCGTGCAATATACCGCGGAGTTCGAATCCGGCGGCGAACTTGGCGGCACGGACTCGCAGCGCTTTATTTATGTACTGGAGGGGAATCTCCAACTTCAAGTCGATGGCAAGAAAAGCGAACTGGGAGCAAATGCCTACGCGTATATTCCCGCGCGATCGGAACATCGGGTGATCGCTGCGCGCTCCAGTCGCGCTGCTGTCATTGAAAAGCCATACCAATCTTTGCCGAATGTTACGCCGCCCAGGTTGCTCATCTCGACCGAAGGCCAGATTTCTTCACAAGCTTTAGGGGACGATCCCAGTTTGCAAGTGAAGTGCTTGCTGCCCGATGAAATGGCATTTGATTTCGCCGTGAACACCATGGTTTACCAACCCGGAGCTTCGCTTAACATGGTCGAAATGCATGTCATGGAACACGGGCTCCTGATGCTGGAAGGCGGGGGAATTTACCGGCTGGATGATTCGTGGCACTCCGTGACCGCGGGCGATTTCATCTGGATGGCGCCTTGGTGTCCGCAGTGGTTCGGAGCGATTGGAAAAACGCCGGCGAAATATTTGATCTATAAAGACTGGAACCGCCATCCGCTCGCTGGCGGGGCGCATGAATCTCGAGGTTGATAAGCATCGACTAAACTCGGAGATCGAGGAACTGGCCTTGATTTCCGATGCGGAAGCGCCTGCGGTAACGAGAATTGTTTTCACCCCCACAGATTTAAGAGCGCGAGCCTGGCTCCTGGCGCGCTGTAAAGAAGCGGGTCTCGCGATTCGTCAGGACCCGATCGGAAATATTTTCGCGCGATGGAACGGACGGGAACCGAATGCTGCCGCGGTAGCCACCGGATCGCACATCGACGCAATTCCAAATGCCGGAAAGTATGACGGCGTGGTCGGCGTCCTAGGCGGTCTCGAAGCCATTCGCGCGCTGCAGAAAAGCGGTTTCACTCCCAAACGCTCCATTGAGTTAATTCTCTTTACGTCTGAAGAACCAACGCGGTTTGGCATCGGCTGCCTCGGAAGCCGGTTACTTTCGGGGAGCTTGTCGCCCGATGCAGCGAAGAAATTAACAGACAAAGACGGTACGTCCCTCGAGCAAGTTCGGCGTGCGGCAGGAATGCAGGGAGAACTCGAAGCCGTAAAGTTACCTGCGGGACATTACCAGGCGTTTCTTGAATTGCACATCGAACAAGGGCCGCTGCTGGAACAGAAACAAATTCCCATCGGGATTGTGAGCAAAATTGCCGCGCCATCCAGCTTTCGAGTTTTTATTGATGGACCGGGCGGGCACGCCGGTGGAGTGCTGATGCCGGATCGCCGAGACGCGCTTTGCGCGGCCTCGGAATTGATACTGGCGATTGAACAGCAGGCCAAGGCCAGCGGATCGGCGGATACAGTGGCGACGGTAGGCATTTGCGAAGTGTTTCCCGGCGCGGTCAACAGCATTCCCAGCCGGGTAAATCTCGGTGTCGACATTCGCGATACCGATTTACGGCGACGCGACTCGGTGATTGGCGCCGTGGATGCATCCTCCCACGCGATCGCTGCGAAACGCGAGGTCACCATTCGAAAGGAATTGGTGAACGCGGACGCGCCGGGGGATTGCGCCGCTAAAATTGTGGAAACGCTTTCTGAATCGTGCAGAAAACATGGACTGACTTTTCTGAACATGGTTAGCCGCGCTTATCACGACTCGTTATTTATGTCGCAAATTGCTCCGGTCGGAATGTTGTTCATTCCTTGCCGCAATGGTTACAGTCATCGGCCCGACGAATATGCTGCTCCTGAAGATATTGCGCGCGGAACGCTGGTTCTCGCGGAGACTCTGGCCAGCCTCGCGGGCTAATCGCACTTAGCAACGCTGTAGCTTCACGAAAAAAACCGCCATCTAGACACTCACATTTCGAACGCCGAGAGAGCGCGCTTCGATGTGAAGTGTTCAAACTCCTTGAGACGCGCGGATTTTCGCGTAACGCGGTTTCAGCACCGAGTAAATAAAATCGCACCGCTGATCATATGGCAGGAAAGCGCTTTTCATCGCGTTGATAGTGATGATTTCAAAATCATTTAAAGTCAGGCCAAAGGTTGTGGCTGCGGCCTCAAACTCCTTGGTCATGGTGGTGTCGCTCATCAGCCGGTTATCGGTATTTAAGGTAACGCGAAATTTTTCCTGGTAAAGAATCTTGAAAGGATGTTCCGCGAGAGTGCGCGCGGCACCGGTGTGAACATTGCTGACAAGGCAGATCTCCAGTGGAATGCGTTTGTCCAAAACATACTGCGCAAGATCGCCCAGCTTCACAGCCTTTCCGTCGGCCACGGCGATGTCATCGATGAGCCTGGTTCCGTGTCCGATGCGGTGGGCGCCGCAATATTGGATGGCCTGCCAGATCGATTCCTTTCCAAATCCTTCGCCGGCGTGAATAGTGATGTTGAAATTCTGGCGCTGAATATAGTGAAAAGCTTCTACGTGCTTCTTGGGAGGATATCCACCTTCCTCGCCTGCCAGATCGAATCCGACCACTCCACGCTCGCGAAAATCGACCGCCAACTCCGCCATTTCGAGCGAGACATCCATATTGCGCATGGCGCAGATAATTAATCCGGACGCGATACCAAAATCTTTTCGGCCGCGCTCCAAGCCCCTCAGCACCGCGGACACAATTTGCTGGTGACTCAATCCTTTGCGGGTATGAAATACGGGCGCAAAGCGCGTCTCGAAGTAAACAACTCCATCCTGGCTTAAATCTTCTGCCTGCTCATAAGCCACCCGCTCTAGCGCTTCTTCCATTTGCATCACCGCGATGGTGTGCGCGAAACCTTCCAGATATTTTGGGAGGCTCCCCTGATTGGCGCCTTGAAAAAACCATTGCGCCAAATCCTCGGCATTTCCGTTGGGCAGTTCAAAGTAATTCACGTCGCGCGCAAGTTCGATAATGGTTCTGGGGCGCAGCACGCCGTCGAGATGCTCATGGAGCAATACTTTTGGAAGACTTTTCAGGACTTCTCTATCTAACTTCATGCCGGGCTCCGATTCCTCACTGGACATCACGTTTCATCAAAAATAGCACATCGCTAGTTAGAGTCCGCACACCTGCTTAGGACCCAAAACGCGACTTAGAGCAAACGAATCAAGCACAGCAGCAACTCGACCGTTTCATAGAATCGGAATTTTTGCGCGTTCTTCAATACGTTTGCTGCCAAAGTCACCTTGCGTCCAAATCACCAGAGCCGTATCGTAGCCGCCACCTTTACGATTGCAGTTCACGAAACGCGAGACGAGGCGAATGGCTCAAGCGACGCAGCTAGCTCCCGAAACAGCCACGTACGGATTACGGCGCGAAATCCTTACACCCATGGAAACGCTCGCGCAATCCATATCCACCATCGCCCCAACCACCACGCCGGTCGCAACCATCCCGCTGGTCTGCGCGCTGGCGGGGAATGGGACATGGCTGGCATACGTACTGGCCACTCTAGCTGTTTTGCTGGTCGCGGCGTGCATTTCGAAATTTGCGCGCTATTCGGCATCGCCAGGTTCGCTGTATACCTACACGGCAAAAATCATGGCGCCCGCAGTCAGCGCGGCATCCGCGTGGAGTCTTTTGCTCGCCTACATCGCTACCGCAGCCAGCGTGATCGGAGGCTTCTACCATTACGGCAATCTTCTGCTGCGCGATGCCACCGGCCACGGAACTTCCGCCGTTTTCCTAGCTTTGTTGGCCACCGCTGTCTCCATCTGGATTGCCTGGCGTGATGTGAAAATTTCTGCGCGCGTAATGTTGTGGATCGAAGCCATTTCTATTTTTCTGATTCTCATCTTGGTTATTCTAGTGCTCGCGCGCGCTGGCTTGCATCTCGATAGAGAACAATTGCATCTTCGCGGAATGACTGGCAGCGGCCTGCGGCTCGGCCTGGTGCTGGCCTTATTCAGTTTTGTAGGCTTCGAAAGCGCCACGACGCTTGGCGCCGAAGCAAGCAATCCCCTCAAGACTATTCCTCGCGCCGTAATCCAAAGCGCGGTCGTCTCCGGAGCCATTTTCATTTTGTGCGCTTATACCGAAGTGCTGGGATTTCGCCTCGCCGGACAAGACCTTGGATCGAATCAGGCGCCTATGCGTGTGGTGGCTGGGGTTGCCGGCATTCCTGTTCTCGGATTGTTGATTGACATTGGAGCGTTAGTCAGCATGTTCGCTGCGGCGCTGGGGTGCCTTACCGCTGCGGCGCGCGTGCTGCTGCTCATGTCGCACAACGGACTCGCACATAACGGGCTGTGCGCAACACATCGCCGCAACGAAACTCCAGGCCGGGCGCTCTTCGTTACAGGAATTGCCGCGGTGCTTCCCGTCGCGGTGCTCGCGGCACGCGGCGCCAGTGGATTGGATGTATACGGGTGGATGGGATCGCTTGCCACTTACGGTTTCATAGTTGCTTACGCGTTGGTGTGCCTGGCCTTGCCCGGATACCTGCGGGCGCACGGGAAATATAGCGCCGGCGCACATGTTCTTTCCTGGTTTGCATGTGTAGCCATGATCCTGGCACTCATCGGGAATATTTATCCTGTTCCGCCGGGCCCGTATGGCAAACTCCCATACATCTACCTGGGATATCTTCTCGCAGGGATGCTGTGGTTTTCCTTGCGCCGAAGAGACAATAAATTAGCTGTGGTGTAGACGCAATCTGTTGGCACGTGGGGCTGCCGCAGACGAACTCCAATTAAAAAATACAATCGCGAGAAACGAAAGTTTGCGTTTACCTTCTACGTCGAAATGAAATAGCTTCCTCGGAACCAGTTGACTGAACACGCGGGGTCCGGTGGGAGCCATTCAAAGTCCTTCAGAGAATATTGGCAGGTTCGGGAATGGGCTTGCTGCAGCGCGTGTATTGAGCGTTTTTGGTATGTCTCGGAGGAATTTGGAATGCGTAAGATCGCAGCTAAATTTCCGTTTCCTTATTTGTTGCTCTGTATTTGTGGCTGCATAGCTTTTCTTTCGCCGGCGACGGCTTTCTCGCAGCAGACGCTCGGCGGAATCACGGGCACGGTGACGGACGCATCGGGCGCCACAATCGGCGATACGCAGGTCACGCTCGTGGCCGACGCGACAAAGCTTACGCGTTTGCAGACCACTAATAGTTCTGGCAGCTACGATTTTGTCAGTCTACCCATAGGCGCGTACTCGCTCACGTTTACCCATGATGGATTCGAAACGCTAGTCATCCCTTCCATCGTGGTGCAAGCCGACCGAACCGCAACTCTGAACGCGAATCTAAAGGTGGGCGCGGTGGGATCGACGGTGACCGTGGAAGCATCCCCGCTGATGAATGCCCAGGACACCACCAACGGTTACATTCTCGAGAAGGATGAGATCTCTTCCGTTCCGCTGTCCACCGGCAGCTTCACCAGCCTCGCCATTCTTTCGCCAGGTGTGAACGCGGAACTCCCCAGCGGTACTGGTGCTAATAGCGGGTTGGGCAACCAACCCATCTGGGCCAACGGTCAACGCGACACCAGCAATAGTTTTCTGCTCAATGGAGTCGACGCCAGCAATCTCTTCAACGGTAAAAGCACCAGCCAGGTCGCCTCCGCGCGCGTGGTTAATAATACCGGCGTCAGCGGCGCGGCCAGTACCAGCGCCGCCGTTATTCAGAGCACCGCTTCTCCCTATCTGGCCATCGGTCAGGCGCTGCCTACACCTGCGGCGGAAACCATTCAGGAATTGCGCGTCAACACCAGCATGTATGACGCTCAACAGGGTTCCACCAGCGGCGCGCATATCGATATGAGCACGGCGTCCGGCACTAACTCTCTGCATGGCAGCGCGTACGTCCATCGCGGGACAGATTGGCTGAACGCCGCTCCATTCTTTTTCAAAGCCGATCCAAATATTCCCGCCGACCAAAAAAATCCCGAACTTCATCGCTACACCGCCGGCGGCACGCTGGGCGGCGCGATCATCAAAGACAAATTGTTTGGCTTTCTCAGCTACCAACACACTCATGTATCCGATCAGGAGATCGGACTATCGCGCATAACCGTGCCTTATAATCTTACTAACGATCGCAGCGCCGCCGGCTTGGCAAGCGTGGTGAACACCATGACGCCCGCGCCGACTTGCCCCGCGCCCCCGTGCAACAATTTTCCGTCCACCGTAGATCCTGTTGTCGGCAGCGCTCCCGGCGACATCAGTCCAGTGGCCTTCGCTCTCCTGAATTACAAATTACCCAACGGTCAGTACATGATCCCCTCGGCAGATGGCAATACCCCTACGGTGAATTTTCCAGAGAATGCGGTTGTACCCGGAACTGCCTTTTTTACCGCCGACCAAGCCGTGGCGGATGTCGATTGGAATGCCACCGCAAAAGATACAGTGGCCATCAAATATTATTATCAGCATGATCCGACTGTCGCGCCTTACGCGTACTCCAGCGTCGCGGGATTTGCCCAGCATCTCGACGCCGGTAGCCAGGTGCTGTCCATCAGTAATACGCAGACTTTGCGGCCCAACTTTAGCGTTACCGAAACTCTGGGTTTTGCCCGGCAGAAAGTGTACAGCACCGTTTCGCAGCCCTTCACTCCGTCGCAGTTGGGCATAAATACCTTCGGCTCAAATTTCTTTCCGGGCATTACTATCGTGGACGATTTTGGCAACGCCGCGCCGTATAACAAGGGCTGCCCCAACAGTAATCCCAATTGCTCCTCTCCCACGCCTATCGCCAATGCTGCTCTAAACATCGGCGAAGGCGCCGCTTCTCAAGGCGCGTACACCGGCGTATTTCAGAATCGCCTAATGCCCTCGGCCAACGCCATCTGGAGTCACGGAAAACATTCCATCACCTTTGGCGGAAGCTACGCGTATACGCAACTGAACACTCGTGACCGGCGCACCAATCAGGGAATCATAGGCACCGCAGACTTCTCACAATTTCTCCAGGGCCTCGTCACGCCTTACACTGCCGATGGCTTCGTGACTACCTCATATCTGCAGGGCGACGCGAACCGTTATCTTCGTGCTGGGCAATCGGGCTTATACCTGCAGGATCGCTACCAGATTCGCCCCAATCTGAGCGTGACGCTCGGCGTGCGCTATGACTACAACGGCGGCTTCACGGAAAAATACGGCCGCATTTATAATTTTGAGCCTTCGCTCTATTCCTACGACGAAGCTTCCGGCACGGTTACCTCCACGGGATTCGTCGTAGCCGGCAACAATTCCAAATTCCCCAGTAAGGGAGTAAGCAACAGCACGCTAACCGGCCGCCAGTGGGGAATCGCGCCGCGTCTTGGCATCGCGTGGAGTCCGGAAATGTTTCATAACAAGGTTGTCGTTCGCGCGGGCACGGGTCTCTACTACGACCGAGGCGAACTGTTCACCTATCTGTCGCCGGGATTTGCCGCGGGTGTGATAGCTGGAGGGCCTTTCGGCGTCAATCAAGCTCCGCCGTTTGTGAATTCACAGGTGTGCACTTCCACCATCAGCCCGTATCAGGGATTTATTCCCACCTGTGATCCAAGCTCACCTACTGGAGGTTCTCTATCAGCGCCGTGGGGTAGCAGTTTGCAGCTGCCTCCGTCTGGAAATCCCGTGGACATCATCAACTATCTTCCGTCTGCGACCGCCATACAAAACGGCGCGCAGCTTTTCTCTTTTGCAGTTTACGATCGCAAAAATAAATTGCCCTACAGCATCAACAACACTCTGGATATACAGTGGCAACCTCGCAACGATCTCCTTGTGCAGATCGGTTACGTTGGGAATCTCGGCCGTCATCTGGTTATTCCCGTTCCGTTCAACCAGGCGCAAATTGCTTCGCCTACACATCCAATTCATGGACAGGTTTACAGCTATGGTTATACCGTCGTTGATTCCACCTTCACCCCCATCGCGCTTCCGCAGGTGCCTGGCAGCAACACGTCACCTGGAAATTATCTGACCAACTACGAAGGTGGCAACATCGACCTGCGCGTTCCTTACGTGGGCTATTCTTCGGAATCCGAAAGCTACAAAGCCGCCGGCATTTCCGCATATAACGCCCTGCAAACGCACGTCGAAAAGCGTATGAGTCACGCTGTCCGCGCGGGCTTCTCGTACACCTATTCGCACGCCACCGATGAACAGAGCGCTCTGGGCCTCTTTTACAACGGCAACAACCCGCTGAATTTGCGCCAGGCATATGGCTCTGCCGATTTTGACCGCACGCATGTGTTCAATTTTAGTTTTGTGTTCGAAACTCCCAAGGTCGCGCGGGACGCTTCACTAGCCGGCAAATTCACGAATGGCTGGGCGTTTGAGGGTATTGGTGTTTACCAGAGCGGCCAGCCCTTCAGCGTTATCGATTACAGCGGGGCCGTCGGTAGCCTTTACTATGGCGTTTCAGACGGAATAACCAATCCGATCGTGCCGCTCGCCCCTGGCTGTACTCCTCAGTCCGCGCTTACCGGAGTGGTGGGAGTGAACGGGCCAGCGCTTAAGGCGTCTTGTTTTACGATTCCGATTTTGCAGCCAGGGGCATTGAATGGAGCGATTCCCAGCAATGATCCTTACGAGACAGCGTTCACCACTGGGCAGCGCAACATTTTCCGGCAATCCTGGCAGAAGCGTCTCGACATCTCTCTGGTTAAAATGACCAAGCTGACCGAGCGCGCGTCTTTGCAATTTAGTTTCGATGTTTTCAACGTTACCAACACTCCCAGTTTTGACATTCCTATCAACGCCGTCACGCAGAATCAGTACTACAACGGATTTCCGACCCAAGGCACCACACCGTTGCCGTCCGCCTGCGGGACCCCCAACCAAAGTAGCGGGTTTTATAATTGCCCATTCGGGCTGGGGAACGTCAATAAGACTATTGGCAGCGCGCGGCAAATTCAGATGTCGCTTAACGTGAAGTTTTAATTCACGGATTGGTGCTCGCAAAAATTAGCAAAAACGACGGCCTGTTTGATTTACGTTTGAGGCCGCCGTTTTTGCTTCAGAATTGCTTCGTTCACTGTTTGGCGAATGGTTTCATTCCTGTCCAATGTCTTCATTCCAAACCGTGGGATTTTCTGAAATATATTTCTGCAGCATGGAAAAACACTCTTCGGATTCCAGATCAATCACCTGCACACCTAGCGATCGCAACGAATCGATTCCGCCTTGAAAAGTTTTACTCTCGCCCACCACAACAGTTCCAAATCCAAATTGTCGAACTAGTCCGCTGCAATACCAGCATGGAGCCAGGGTGGTCACCATGATCAGCTTGCGGTAGCTGGCTTGCCGGCCGGCGTTGCGGAACGCGTCCGTTTCACCATGCATGGAAGGATCATTCTGCTGCACGCGCCGGTTGTGTCCCTTTCCGATCACCCGGCCATTGGCATCGAAAATCGCCGCGCCGATTGGTATTCCGCCTTCTTGTAGTCCTTGCCGCGCCTCCCTCAGTGCAACCTCAAGCATCGCCGCATAATCGAGTTGTTCGCTCATGCCGTCTCCATGGATTGCCTAATCCATTTAGCAAAGCACCGCAAACACTGCAGTCCTTTGCGTCTGGCGCTACGTTTCACTTTTTTAATTGGAGCTAGCTAGCTTCGCAAGATCCATTCGACCGTTTTGCATGCGAGCCGGTCGAGTGCCACCACCGACATCTCCAGGTGTTCTTCGCGCGTATCCTCGATTTTGTTGTGGCTGATCCCGCCAAGCGATTGCACAAACATCATCACCGCCGGAATGCCAGCGCGGGAAACCTCTGCGGCATCGTGCAGCGGGCCGGAAGGCATGCGATGTGATTTACCGGAGACTTCGCGAACGGCTTGCTCGCAAAGATCTAACAGAGTGGGGTGAAATGGCACCGGCTCGATGCTCCAGATGAGCGACCACTCCACGGTGCATTTTTCCTCATCGGCGAAACGCCTGCTGGCATCCTGAGCCTCATGAAACATCTGTGCCAAAATTCGCGCATCGAGATCGCGCTGATCCAGCGTAGCTTCGCATCGGCCCACCACCGCGGTCACGATTCCGGGAAACGTTTTGAGGCTCCCCATGGTGCAAACCGCGTCCGGATGCTTGCGCGCGATGTTGCGAATTTCCAGCGCGAGTTTGGCGGCGGCCGCGAGCGCGTCGCGGCGCGCGTTCATGGGCGTCGAGCCAGAGTGAGCTTCTTGCCCGTGAAACGTGATGCTGTGGCGCTCCACTCCCTTGGTGCCTAGAACGACGGCGAGAGGAAGGTTGAGTTTCTCAAGGACCGGCCCTTGTTCTATATGCAGCTCGAGATACGCGGCAGCATTCTGGCGTTCTTTTCCCGCGTCCACGAAGCGATCCATTTCCACGCCGCAACGCCGCAGCGCATCTTCCATTTTTATTCCGTCGCGGTCGGTGCGAACACGATCCGCCGAAATGGAATGCGTGCCCGCAAACGCTGACGATCCCAGGAGGCTGCGCCCGAAGCGCGCGCCTTCTTCGTCGGCCCAGTCCACCAGGCGTATGGTGACCGGCGGCCGCCCGTTAAATTCCGAGGCGAAGCGGCGCAACACCTCGAGCGCGGCAAGAACATTGAGAGCACCGTCGAGCCACCCACCATTGGGCACGGAATCAAGGTGGCCACCGAGAATCAGAGATTTTTTCGACTCGCCCGTCAAAGTCGCCCAATTATTTCCCGCTGCGTCGTAATGATGTTCCACCGGAAGCTCAGCAAGTTTTTTCGCAAACCACTCGCGGGCGTGCAGCCACGTGTCGGTCCAGGCCACCCGCTGCGCTCCGTTTTTGTCTCCGGTCAACGAGCGCAGCTCCTTCAGTTCGGCGACGGTACGTTTGGGATCAAGAGGCATGGTGTGCTCGCTCAGAAATACGCAGGTTCGCGCTTCAACAAACGTCCGCGCCCACGTTCGCCGACAAATTCTCCGTCTCGCGCCTGCACCTTGCCGCGCACGGTAACCACTGAAGGCCGCCCTTCGATGGCCATTCCTTCGAACCCGTTGTAGTCGTTATTGACGTGTTGCGTCTTGACGCTCACGGTTCCGCGATAGCCGGTGTCGAAGACCACCAGATCGGCGTCGCTTCCCACTTCGATGGTGCCTTTGCGCGGAAACAGCCCGAAAAGTTTTGCCGCGCGAGTACTGGCAATATTTACGAAGCGATCCAGATCGATGCGGCCGTTCTGCACTCCAAAAGAATAAAGAAGATTGACGCGGTCTTCGATGCCCGGAATACCGTTGGGAATATTTGTGAAGGCATCCTTACCAAGCAGTTTTTGTTCTTCGTCAAATGGACAATGGTCCGTGCCGACCGTATCCACGAGGCCACCCGCGAGAGCATTCCAAAGCACATCCTGATTGTGTTTCGCGCGCAGCGGCGGGGACATCACATGCTTCATGCCTTCGACGCCGGGCCTTTCGGCGAATGATTTATCGAGCAGCAGGTGCGGAAGAACCGCTTCGACGCTCAGGCGCACGCCGCGCTCCTTGGCAGCTAAAGCGGCATTGAGCGCTCTTTCGCAGGACAGATGAACGACGTAGCCGGTCGCAGCGGTATTTTCAAGAAAGGTAGCAAACCGCCCTGTACCTTCGGCTTCGACGGACTCCGGCCGGCTGGGCTCGTGCCACTCCGGGCCGGTCTTACCTTCGGCGATGAGTTGCGCCTGAAGTCGCGCGACCAGTTCCGCGTTTTCGCAGTGCGCAGTAACAATCACGCCGAGTCTCTTCGCGAGCGTCAGCGTCTGATACATCTCGCCATCATTAACGCCAAAGAAATTCTTGTAGGCCAGGAAAATTTTGAACGAAGCGGTGCCGTCCGCCACAATTTCGCGAAGCTGCGATTCCGTTTCTTCGCCAAATTTCGTGACCGACATGTGAAACGCATAATCGCAAGCACTCTTGCCGTTGGCCTTGGATTTCCAGAGTTCATAGCCCGCTAAGGCGTCGTCGTTGCGGTTCGGGCAACACATTTCGATGTAGGTAGTCGTGCCGCCGATCAGCGCCGCGATGCTGGCCGTTTCGTGCGTGTCCTTCGCGAAAGTGGCCATGAACGGAAGATAGATATGCACGTGCGGATCGATAAAACCGGGGAAAACAAATTTGCCGGTGGCGTCGATGATTTCAGTGCCGGGAGGCACTTCGAGGTTTTTGCCGATGCGCGTGACCGTTTCGTTTTCGGCGTAAATATCCGCTTTTGTGCGGGAGCCGACGGTTACGATTTCCCCATTTCGGATCAGCAAGCCCATCGCGTACTCCTTCCGCAAATTTAGTGGATGCGGATGCCCATTTTCTGGCGATAGCGCTCCATCTGATCCCAATCTTCAGCTACTTCAGGTTGCTTCGCGGTCAGTTCATCCCAGGTGACGGAGGGCCGGTCGGGAGGCACCTCCACCATCTGAATACAATTTTCCACCGGACAAATATTGAAGCAGAGGCGGCAGCCCACGCAATCATGCTCACGTACAACTACGCTGGCGCGCGTCGAAACAGCTTCGACCCTGCCGTTAGACGATGGATCATAAGCCGCTGGAGCAGCTATGTGTCCCTGTTTATCGATCAGGTCAATGCACTGGTGTGCTGCGTCATTACACGCCACGTAGCACAAGTCGCAGCGAATACACTTCTGCTGATCGATGCGCGCCACAACTTTGAAAGAAAGATCGAAATTCTTAAAATCCGAGACCTGCCGGAGACTGTGGCCAACCACATCAGGAATTGTCGCGAACGCTTTGGCGTCCATCCAGTTGGACAATCCGTCGCAGAGATCCTCGATGATGCGGAAACCGTAGTGCATGACAGCAGTGCACACCTGCAGGCTGCTTGCGCCAAGCAGCAGAAATTCCGCGGCGTCCCTCCATGTAGAAATACCGCCCATACCGGAAATCGGCAGCCCAGAGCCGTGGACAACGGAATCGCGGCCCAGCGCGGCCAGCATATTCAGCGCGATTGGTTTAACTGCCGGGCCGGCGTAACCGCCGTGGCCGCCTTTTCCACCGATGCTCGGCGTAATATCCAAGGTATCCAAATCCACCCCCATGATCGAGTTGATGGTGTTGATCAGGGAAATAGCGTTGGCTCCGGCAGCAACCGCGGCGCGCGCGGGCATGACGATGTCAGAAATGTTTGGAGTCAACTTTACGATCACCGGAATTTTCGCCACATCCATGACCCAACTGGTGATCTCCTGGCAATACTCCGGCACTTGGCCGACGGCGCTGCCCATGCCACGCTCACTCATACCGTGCGGGCAGCCGTAGTTCAGCTCAATGCCGTCGGCGCCAGTGTCCTGGATCCGGCGAATCACGTCGTGCCAGGCCTCCGGCTTCGATTCCACCATCGCGGAAACAATCACGGCGCGATCCGGCCAGGCGCGTTTTACCCCTGCAATTTCTCGAAGATTCACTTCCATCGGGCGGTCGGAAATGAGTTCGACGTTATTTATGGCCAGCATTTTTTCGTTGCCGTAGCGCCACGTTCCGTAGCGATTGGAGACGTTTAGCACCGGCGCGCCAACGGTTTTCCAGACCGCGCCGCCCCAACCCGCTTCGAACGCGCGGTGAATTTGCGCGCCAGAATTGGTCGGAGGCGCGGAGGCCAGCCAGAAAGGATTAGGCGAGCGAATCCCAGCAAAGTTGGTTCTGAGGTCAGCCATGATTTATTAACCTTTGGTAGATCGAACGAGCCGCGAGTTTACCATCCTGCACCGCCATCACCGTGGAAGCCGAGCCACGTGCGCGAATGCAATCGCCTCCGGCAAACACTCCCGGAGAACTGGTTTCAAAATTGGCATCGACGCGAATAAAACCTTTATCCGTTTTGAGATCGAAACGCGCAGCCAGCGACAATTTGTTTTGTCCGATAGCTTTAACGATCTGGTCGGCGGGCAACAGCACATTGGAACCGGGAATCTCTTTGGGAGCGGCACGCCCGGAGGCGTCCGCCTCGCCGAGAGCAATGCGAACACACTCGAGGCCTTTCACCACGCCATTTTCGTGATGAACTTTGACAGGTTGGGATAGAAACGAAACGGTGACTCCTTCCAACTTTACGAAAGCATATTCGTGCGGGTACGCGGTCATTTCTTTTTCGGTGCGGCGATAGAGCATAGTGACACGCTCGGCACCCAGACGGTGGGCAACGGTGGCACAATCAATTGCAGTGTTACCAGCACCGATTACAATTACATCGCGGCCGACGTGTAGCTGCGCGGGCTGGAGTTTGCTGTGTTCGATGTATTCGAGTCCGTCGAGTATGTATTCTTCACCCGGAATTCCCAGTTGCGGGGAATTGCCGAGACCCATACCGATGAACACTGCGTCAAAATTCTTCTGCAATCCGGCGACAGTGGGATCGACGCCCACCTGCTTTCCGGCTTCAATTTTGGCGCCGAGACGTTGGATCATCGCGACTTCGGCAAGCGCAACCTCCATCGGTTCACGGAGCACAATAATGCCATAAGTAGAGAGACCGCCGGGTAGCTCACGCTTTTCGTACAGGGTCACGGAAACGCCCAGCTTGGCGAGTTCGCCGGCACACGATAAGCCCGCAGGTCCTGCGCCAACCACCGCTACTTTTTTGCCGATAGATTTTCCGGCGTGGAAAACATCCATCTTCCGTCCATATACGTAATCCATTGCGTGCCGCTGCAGCCGCCCGATGGCGATAGGTTTGTGCTCTGAACCGAGCACGCAAGCGCCTTCGCACAATTCTTGAACCGGGCACACGCGCGCGCAGGTAGCCCCGAGCAAATTGGACTCCAGAATGGTCCGCGCCGAACCCAATAAATTATCCGTGGAAATTTTCTTGATGAACTTGGGAATGTCGATGTGTGTGGGACATGCGTGAGTGCAAGGCGCGTCGAAACACATCAAGCAGCGCGCCGATTCGGTGACCGCTTCTTGCTCGCTGAGGGGAGGAAGGAGTTCCTGAAGTGTCGAACCGGCCACAGTCACTGAGGGAATTTCGCTCAACAAGCCCTCCAGAGGAACATTCATACCATAGATGCGGCGGGCGAAAGGAGAGAACTATTACGCAATGAACAGCGCAAAATAGATAAAAACTTGCGCAGTTCATGCGGTCAGTCCGCGG
>Ga0307475_10000157_pt1 | contig 39776 bp, 45 predicted proteins | sample atmos_gasesECM1C_FD_203317 | JGI IMG/M metagenome (GOLD analysis project Ga0307475, IMG submission 203317) | Hardwood forest soil microbial communities from Morgan-Monroe State Forest, Indiana, United States - atmos_gasesECM1C_515 | ecosystem: Environmental > Terrestrial > Soil > Temperate... | reverse complement strand
GGCTTGCGCCCGCGCGATAGAGCTCGGAACTGGTGTAATCGGAATAGATGATGTTTTCCGGCTGCACGCCGAGACTTTCGAGGTATCCGTTAAAGAGCGGTGCGTAGGTGTAAATGTTCAACACCCGTGGAATACCGACTCGCAGTTTCTTGCGATTTTCCATGAGCGGTACGCGCTCTTTAACCATCTTGTTCCACAATCGGGCAACTGGAATGGGATCGGCAACACTCGCGGGATTGACCGGGCGGAAGACTTCGCGGGATGCCATGTCCACGAAATTTGGATGCTTTTCCTTGATCTGGTCAAGGCCCGCCTTGATGTCCTTCATGTCGTTGACATCTTCGACCAGACCTTTTTCGCAGGTGGCGATGATGAGGCGCTGCTCGCCATGCATGAGCGGGACCTTGGTGACCTTCTGTATGGCCACGAGACTCAGATCGTCTTTGGGAGCGGTGCGGATGTCAATGAAAGTGCGCAGGCAATTGTTCTTGCAGAAATTGCAGCGCGTTGACTCGTTGCGCGTGGTGCGGTACTCGATCTTGCGCACGGCCTCCAGGCCAACGAAGGTGGTCTGCTGGCCGTTGCGCCATAGCCGGAGTGATTCGGCCGCGGCGCCAATTGCACCGGACTCGCCGCAGAATTCGTGAACGATAATTTCTGGCTTCTTGCCAGCTGCCCGGAAACTGTTGTTGATGAAATCCACCTCGGCCTTTACGACGGCCAGGTTGTTCTGGGTTCCACCTTGCAGAACAAAGCGGGAGCCTAGCGCCGCAAGGTTCGGAATGCTGGCCACGTACAGGAAAACATTTTTAGGGAGGACGGCAGCCAGCCCGGCGAGAATTTCCTCCGCCCGCCAGCCCTGGCGCTGGAAGTTCACGATGTCGGATTGCATGAACACAGCGCAGCCATAGCCGAAGACGGGCATGGATTGGGCCGCGAACGCCAGGTCCGCATATTGGTCAACCCCCATTCCGAAGCCTTCGGCGGTCGACTGCAGGAAGTATCCGTTGCCTGCCGAGCATTGGGTGTTGAGTTTGAAGTCTTTTACCCGGCCGTTGTGCAGAATGATGATCTTGATGTCCTGCCCACCGACATCGACGATCACGTGAGGATCTTCGTAGAACTTCAGCGCTGATTCAGTGTGGGCTACGGTCTCAACCAGCGCGACATCGGCGTGGAGAACATCTTTCAGAATGTCTTTGGCGTATCCGGTTGTGGCGACACCAAGCACTTCGAGCTTTGCTTTTTGCGCTTCCACCTGCCCACGCAGGTTCTCGAACATCTCAATCGTGTCCTGGATCGGATTGCCATTCGAGAGCTGATAGGACGTGCAGAGAATGTCGCCGTTTTCGTCAAGCAGCACGGCCTTGGTGGATGTTGAGCCGCCGTCAATACCGATAAATCCACCGACAGTTTGATTCGTGTTGAACGTTGCCGGAATGAATTTCTTGCGGCGGTAGGCGGCCTTGAAATCCTCCAACTCTTTCTCGCCTGCGGTCAGCCCTTTGGCGCCCGACTTGGCCTTTTCTTCCTGTCGACCGTATTCGATGTAGTGCACCAGCTTCTCGTATCCCTGATAGCAGCCGACACCGTCGTCCTCGCTCTTGCCAAACTCTATCGCGCCCAAGGCAGCAAAGTATTGGGCATTCTGCGGGACTTTGATCAGATCATCAGACTTCGCGCCATCCGGGATCACAACCTTGCGCTCTTGCCACATGCGGGGAATGTTGGCCTGCCACGCTTCCCGCATGCCACGAATAAAGCTATTGGGCCCACCCAACAGCAAAACGTGGGGACGAAGGGTGTGACCCCGTGTCAACACGCTGAGATTCTGCAGAACGATGGCCTCGAACAGCGACGCCATCAGTTCGTCGGGCGGAGTGCCAACCTTCTGCAAGCTGTTGATGTCGGTCTCGGCAAATACGCCGCACTTGCCGGCGACCTTGTGCAGTTTGATCCCCTTGTATCTCTGTTCGCAGAGCTCAAGGGGAGGGATCTTCAGCTTGGCATTGATCTTGTCGATGACCGCGCCCGTTCCGCCAGCGCACTTGTCGTTCATCGAGGGAATTTTCTTCTTGCGTCCAGTTTCGTCGTCATCCTTGAAGACGATGATTTTGGCGTCCTGGCCGCCAAGCTCAATGACCGAGTAAACCTCAGGATGGAGTTTTTCCACGGCCAGCGAAACCGCAGTGACTTCCTGGACGAACTTGGCGCCGATCTGATCGGCAATCGCTCCTCCGCCCGAACCGGTCATGAACATGCGAGTGTTGCGGGAGTTGATGCCAACCTCGGCTTCCATACGCCGGAGGAATTCCAGGGATTTCTCCGGTTGCTTAGTTTCGTGGCGCTGGTAGTCCTGCCAAAGCACCTTGTCAGTTGCCGCTTCGACGACCGTGGCTTTCACCGTGGTCGATCCCACATCCAGCCCCACCAGGAATTGGGTGTGGTGGTCATCCGGCTTTTGCATCGGAGCCGGAGCGATTTGGAAGAGCTGTGCTGGCTTCTGTTCTTGTCCCAGATGGTCGTGCATCGTTTCTCCGCCTAGCGACGAATACGTCTTAAGTGATGAAGATCGGCCAATCTCACGCGGCGTTTGGAATGGTGATCCCAGGAACACGCGAGCGTTTCCACAGTCGAGTGCTCTTGTCCATCCGATCACTCACGTGCAAGATGAATTGGGCTGCGGTACCGGCAACGCCTTCGCGATGCGGCACGTGATAGAAAGGCCGCCGCAGTTCCGGGTGCTCGGCAATGTACTCGCGTATTTCGTTCATGCTTTTGCCGGTTTGCTTCAGGCACTGCTCGAATTCGGTTTTGGCTTTGACTTTGGCCTCACCCAGCGCCATCTGTACCCGGCTGTGGGCATTGACTTCGCCTTCGCCCGAGGTTTCGATGGGCAGGAAGATCATGTCTTTAAACTTGTTGACCACCGCCGACTGAACTCCATCGGACTGTGACGAAGGCATGCAGCCGAACGGCTTCAGCGCCAGCACCATGTGGCAGAGGTGATGCACCGTGTAGTACACGTTTTTACCTACTTCAAGGTGGCCCTCGCCGCCACGTGCGAACTGGTTGTAGAAGGGATGCGCCAATTCGGCGAGTTCGGTCTGGGGAACCAGGTGGTGCGTGATTCCACCCAGGTGCTTGATGGTGCGATGGTAGAAGAAGTTCCACGCCTTTTCGCCGAACCCGATGCCCCAAAGCTTCTTATGTAGCCCGAGGTAGTTTGCCAACTGCTTTTTTACTTCATACCATTCGGGAGTGCGGTGCGGGCGGTTCACCGGCCATTTCGCAATGGCGTGCGCCTTGGCCTGATACATGAGGTAGGCGACCCACGTGGCGATGGGTTCCACCACCACTTGCGCGCCTTCACGCTCCAGAAAGTCGAACATGTGGAAGTTGCCGTCGCCTTCGGTGATCTGTGCCCAAAACTCGCCTGTGATCTTCACCACCGGCTTCACTTTGGTGCGGTCCACCTCGATCGTGTCCATCTTTTTCCGGGCGTTATCGAGTGCGTTCAGATAGTCCTTGCCCCACATGTGCTCATGCCATTTGCCAAACACATTGGCGGTATTGCGCAGGATCTTATTGTTCTTGAACTTGGGCTTCAGCCAGGTTGGGGCGCGTTCTTCGATTTCGAAGCTTTTACGATTACGCAGGTCCTCGCACAAGCCATCAACCGCCTCGCGGAAGATGCGGTCTGTATCGCCCTTATTCACCTCGAAGGGGCGGACCTGGTAGATCAAGTCGTTGAAAACATCGCCCAGGTGCATCGCGTTTAGCATGCCGAAGCCAAAGTCGATCGTAAATTTCAACCCCGGTTCGCCGGATGCGGCTTTGATCCCGTCACTGTCCTTGAACAATAGTACCCGGAAGCCGTCGAAGCCGGCATTCTTCAGCGCGAAACGATACTCAGCTTCATACATGCCGAAGCGGCAGGGGCCGCAGGAGCCGGCGGTGAAGAAAACATAATTGTCCAGGATCTTCTGCCGAGGAATCCCTTCTTTCTCCATGAACTGGAGGTACTGCACCAGATTGCCGACGGTGAAGTACGTGGGATTACATTGCCCGTTGTTGCCAAATTCCTTGCCCGTCTGGAAGGCAGCCACGTTCGGCACTGGCAACTTTTCGCAGCGGTAGCCGCAACCCTGGAAGACAGCGCGGATCAGGTCTTCGTGTTTCCAGGTGAAACCTCCAAAGAGAATTGTGACTTGGCTGCGCTCCTCGGCGGTAAAAGCGCGCTCCACCGGCCGATGAAAATGGTCCTGCGCGTCCAGACCAGCGATCTTGCGTAGGCGCGCGCGTTCGGCAGCCAGCCGCTGCTTGATTTCTACATCGTCTTCAATTCGAACGAGATGGGTCGCCATTATCTTCCTCCGGCGTATGCAGTGTTTTGATTTGTTGGGGTGAGGCGGACGATAACTGAGGAGTCCGTGAGCAACAGCACGCGGACCGATGCGCAACTACAGGACTTGCTTTCAGCGAGTGGTTGGAACTCGCTATGGCAACGCATCTGAAACTCCTTACAGCTTGCGAAAAGGAGGTTCGATGTTAACGCCACAAGGGTCGTTGCATGACGAAAACCCGCGGGCGCCGAATATTGCAACAAACCGCAGCAGACTTCCCAGCAGGGAGCCGCCTAACTACAAAAACCTCACCTCAGGGTGAAACTAGGTGAAGCTGCCGGTCACGCCTTGGAATCCATGAGCTGCCTGGCTCAAGACCCAGTTAATGACCCTGGTGTCGTTGTAACAGAAACCGAGGTTGTGATTCAAGGTCGAGAAGCAATGAGTTTGACAAGATTTCTTCATCTCGTCTAATTGTGAGACATCAAACCTGTGATTTTCAATGACACCCCAATCATGGGTAGCAGAGTACATGGGAAAGCACGGGGCTAGAGTGCCGTCGACACGGATAATGATCGAATTCTGGCCGGCACGGCAATTCCAGGGTTCCACCTTTCCACGCAGGAATTCCTTCATGTCTTGCAGGCGCTTCACCGAGTTCACCATCTTATAGCCTGATTTGTTCTTCTCGATCAGCCAGTCCACCAACTCATCCACTTTGGGCCAGTCTTCCGGATGGATGAAAGTGTCGTTGGCGTCATAGTGCTTGAAATGGTTCTGTTCAATCATGGGAGATTCATTGATGTGGTAGTCGGTTGCTATACCGTGATCACGAGCGATTTCTGTCAACTGCTTCACGTCCTCGTGGTTATTGCGGCAGATGTTGATATTGAAGAAGACGGCGTATCCGTACTTGTATTGCTTGCGCAGCAGATAGTCGAAATATTTGCGCACCGGAGTCAAGGCCTTGGCAAGCCCCGGCTTCTCGTCCACCACGTCGACGGCAAAATTGAAGATCGCGACACCTGCGTCCGCCAATCGATCGATTACGTCCGGACGTAACAAGCGCGCGTTGGTAGGCATGTAGATCCAGAAACCCTTCTTCGCCGCGTAATAGCTGATCTTATGTACCAACTGCGGGCGCAGGAGGGGTTCGCCGCCCATGAACGCCAGTACACGGCAGGTGGTGGAGTGCAGCCAGTCAATCGAGCGCTTTGCGGTCTCTTCACTCATGCCCTTTACGCTGTTGTCGAACGCCCAGCAGTAATGACAGTCAAGATTGCACTTCCACTCAGTGAAAAGATAGGCAATGATCGGATGAAAGGGCCCAGGCAAAACTCGGGACTTGATATACGGGAAGAGCCACCCGTTCATCGCTCTGAGAACAAGGGGAGCAGTCCAGCGCCGCTTGCCGGCGCGAGCCAGGGCGAGATTCTCCTCGTAATTGTCATCTTGGGCCAGCAGTTTCGGATGCTGGGGAAAAACCGGCTCGGGGAATTTGTCATTGCCATTTCCGGGTAACAACACAGGCCTGGGAGCCGGTGACTTGGTCAGCAAATCGTGAAGTTGGACATCCAGACGAAAAGTGGGAGGGGCTTCTCTGCCATCGTGCTGCTGTTCCTGAAGGGCGGGCATACTTTCTCCGTGTAATCAGGGTTTAACCCATAGGTTTTAACTTGGATGATTGACTCTTCCGTTGGTTGCATAAAAAAGTCCCATTCTTGCATTTTCTTGCATGTCGCTATAAACAACGTGTTTTCATAAAGTTGCGCCTGTAGAACGGTTTTCGCACCAGGTTTTTTTCGTTCCTTACACCGCCTCCAATGCCTTTCAGCCTTTTATTCAGCTCTTCGGCTCAAGAGTCTACTCTTGTCCCTAAAACCACATCTAAGCTTTATGCGCCTTCAAAAATCATAATCACCAACACGGAAGGAGACGGTTTCTATGAAAAAGCTTTTGACTGGAGTCTTTGCAGGAGTGGCCCTTTGCGGGATCTCCCTGGCACAGGACGCGACGCCACCGCCGCCCAATGGCGCCGCGCCACAGGGTCAACAGAGTGCTCCGACGACGCAGAGTCCGGCGACATCTCAACCCGCCTCGCAGCCGGCGAGCGGGACCTCGCGGATTGCGCCCGGCAGCGTTATCCCGGTTCAGCTGACAAAAAGCGTCGATGCGAAGAAAGCGAAGACTGGGGACGAAATCGAGGCTAAGGTTACACAAGACCTGAAGGCCGGGAATGGCGAAGTGATTGTGCCGAAGGATACGAAGGTGGTGGGACACGTCACTGAAGCTCAGGCGCGCACCAAGGAGCAGAAAAGTTCACAAGTAGGCATCGCCTTCGACCACGCGGTGATGAAGAATGGTGGCGACGTCGCGTTGCCAATGTCGATTCAGGCCATCATTGCGCCCCCGGGTTCGAACAGCGATAACAATAACGCCGGTGGCGAGCAACCAACCTCCGGGCCTTATGGGGGCCGAGCGTCGTCAGGCAACAGCGGCGGACGGTCGACCGGGGCGGGAGCACCCTCGCAGGCGGCGAATCCTGCAGCCGGCGGCGACTATCCCAGCAGTGGCCAAACCGGAACAAACGCCCGTCAGCCCATCACGGGCAACACCCAAGGAGTGGTTGGAATCGCTGATCTTAAGTTGTCAGCCGCAGCGAATACGGCGCAAGGGTCGGTGATCAGCTCGGAAAAGAACAACGTGAAGCTGGAGAGTGGCACGCTGATGCTTTTGCGAGTAAATCAGTAAACGATTTTCTCCGGGAACAGAGAGAAGGAAAAAGTCCAGCCGTGAGGCTGGGCTCATGCGGCCGTCGAATCAGTGCGATGTGCCTGCGCTCTGGCAAGTCTTAGTCATGTGTTTAACCGAGCTCACCTCGATCGCTTTTTGGGACGAGCCGCTGCTTTGACCCATCGCGCCGCTGCTTCCGCCGGACGACGTGGTTGCTGTTGTTGCCGTGCCGGAGACTTTGATCTCGTGGCCGACGTGCTCACTGAGCTTCGCGGTGTCTCCGGTCAGCTGGTAGGTATTGCCGCTCTTGTCGGTCAACGTATAGTTGCCCTCTGAGCCGCTCAAACAGCCTTGAACTGTCATCTGGCTGCCTGTATTTGCGGACTTTTCTTGACCCGCCGAACTTGAACCGGTTTGGCTCCGATCGCTTTGCGCTGCCACCCAGGAAACGCTAAGTAGCAGCACCGATAGTAGAAGTAATAAATGTCGCATACAAACCTCCTAGTTCATTTTGGTTATGGGCGTAGATACAACCTGAAGTTGGATGGGCACCGGTTAGCAAAACGAAGTAGCTGCTCTAGCAGGCGGAAAAACCCTGCTCGGGCAAATTCGTGGCTGAAAATATGGGGACGCCCGGTTTCTCCAGCCGATACAGCACACCTAGAGGACACAGCCTGCAGCCGGGAAAGCGCTGCCCTTCGACGCACATTGTGTGCTCAATCAATGCGTGCGGTGTCGAATGCCAGGTTGCGTAGACACCGGAGGCCGGAACCATATCACCAGGCTTGAACATGTTGAACAATCCCATCGACAGATTGATCTCCACGGTAATTGTCCTTCTTCCCTTCGGAAGCATCAATACAGCTTTTCCCGGATATTGAGGTATGTTTTCACTCGCTACTAGCCTACGTTCCAAGTAACCTGGCGGATGATTGGCGGCATCCATTCGTCAGGAGGCCTCGTCAGCAGGCCGCGAAGACTAGACAACGAGACGGAAAAGGAATAGGGGACTGTCCGATGCATAAGAATGCACCTGCGGCTTGGGCAATTGCACTGCTGGTCTTATGCTTGTGGTCTATGTGTGCCGCGGCGCAAGGCTTGGAGCATGGGCCGGTTGGAAGCCGAAAACTGGATGGGATCCTCGCATACATCTCTTCTAGCTGGACCGCTCTGACTCGTTCTACCACTACCTGCGAGGGTATTGTCGATCCCAAGCTGGTTGAAACTGCGGTGCTCTACGTGCCCGCCGATTTGCCAATTCCACCAACAGTCGGTGGACTTTCACGGGAATGCAATGTTCGGGTGGAACATCTTCCGATCATTATCCGAGGACCAGGACAAGTAACGCGCAATCAAATTGCTGCTCCCGGCCTGCTTTTCCTCGAGAATCCCTATGTCGTTCCCGGCGGACGATTCAACGAGATGTACGGCTGGGACAGCTATTTCATCATTCGCGGCTTGCTGCGGGCCGGCAAAATCGACTTGGCTCGGGGCATGGTGGAAAACTTTTTCTTTGAAATCGAACATTACGGCGGCGTCCTCAACGCGAATCGCACGTACTACCTTACCCGTTCGCAGCCGCCGTTTCTGAGTTCTATGATCCTGGCGGTCTATGAGGCGGACAAGGCGCGGGGTCAGGCGAGCCGCGAATGGCTGGCCAAGGCGTATCACTATGCCGACCAGGACTACAAAATGTGGGTCCGCGAGCCGCATTTGGCAGGGACAACCGGCCTTTCGCGCTACTACGACTTTGGCGAGGGGCCGGTTCCCGAAGGACTGCACGACGAGGTAGGTTACTACCATGACGTGCTGGCGTATTTCCTAAAGCAAAGCCAGCCGACTCCAGACTTGGTTGAATCAAGTACCGTGGACTCGCTCCCGCACCCCGAGTATTCGCTGCAGCTTTGCGGGGATAAGAGCTCTCCTACAACTGATTCGAAATGTGATCTGGTGAAGTACGTTGCCCTCAGTCCCGAATACTACAAAGGTGATCGCAGTATGCGTGAATCGGGCTTCGACATCACTTTCCGCTTCGGACCATATGGCGCAGCAACCCACCACTACACCCCCGTATGCCTGAACAGCCTCCTCTATAAAACCGAAATGGACATGGAGAAGATGAGTGCGTGGCTAGGAGACAAATCGGCCAGCATTCAATGGCACAAGCGAGCGCAGAAAAGGCGCAAGATTATTCAGACTCTCCTCTGGAACCGGCGGCGTGGGATGTTCTTCGATTATGACTTTCAAAGGAATAAACTGTCCTCGTATGAATACGCGTCCACGTTTTATCCGCTGTGGGTTGGGATTGCGACGGTCGCGCAGGCGCGTGCCGTGGTTAAGAACCTCCACCTCTTCGAACAGGAAGGCGGCTTGGCCATGGGAACCAAAGAGACCGGTGTGCAGTGGGACTATCCTTATGGCTGGGCTCCTATCCAATTGATTGCGGCCGAAGGTCTGCGGCGCTACGGGCACAACGCGGATGCGAACCGCGTTTCCTACAAATTTCTCGCCATGGTGCTAGCCAACTTCGAGCGGGACGCAAACATCCGCGAGAAATACAATGTTGTAACGGATTCCTCAAATATAGAGCTGGCGGAAGGCTACCGGGGCAACATCATAGGGTTCGGGTGGACGAACGCTGTCTTTCTGGAGTTCTTGAATGCGCTGCCGCAAGAATGGGTAACCCGATTGGCCGGTCCGCCGACGCCGGATCCGCGCAGGTGATTTCGCAGCGAGCTGTTTTCTTGACCCTGCAAATTGGTCCCGAGCGCTATCCTCTGGCTTTTCTGCCTCTTCCGTCGGCTACAACCGTAAGTGGGTAGGGGAACATCCAAGCACCGCATGCGCGAGCATCCGTTGCAGAATTCGCCCACTAGTGTCCCCGAAACTTCATCGGACCCGGCGCGAATCCCGGAGGAGCAGCGTATTCTCTTCCGCGAAGTTCTTACCTTATTTGAGACCAAGGCTGTTTCTTACGCCGTAGCAGGGGCGTTTGCCCTTCAACAACACACCGGCATTTTCCGTGACACAAAGGATCTGGACGTATTTCTAACCCCTGAGAGCGCCGCTTTAGCTCTTAAGTGGCTTCGAGAGGAAGGGTTCGAGTGCGAGGTTTGTGATCCGGTCTGGCTTTATAAGGCGCATCGGAATGCGTTCTACGTGGATCTCATCACCGGCATGAGCAATGCTGCTATCGTGGTAGAGGACTCCTGGATCTCGCGAGCCAGACCGGCGGTCGTACATGGCGTACGAACCCATGTGTTGAGCCCCGAAGAACTCTTGGTTTCCAAGCTCTTTGTCACCCGCCGGGAGCGCTTTGACGGGGCAGACATTGCGCATGTGATTTATCGAACGCAAGGGAAACTCGATTGGCAGCGGGTGCTACTGCTGATAGGGGAGCACTGGGAGATTCTGTTTTGGGCGCTGGTGTTGTACCGCTATGTCTATCCGGCACAAACGCACTACGTGCCTAAAAATGTCTGGCAGGATTTAGTCGCCCGTTTCCAGGACGTTATCTTGCATCCCGCTCCTGCCGCAAAGTTTCGAGGTAGCTTGATTGACGACAAGATGTTTGCCATCGACGTAAAGGAGTGGGGCCTCGAAAATCTGATACAAGAGTATCGCGGCCGCCGACTGCAACGCATTTGGACGGTGCGCTAAGTCGTCGGACAGCGTACAGGCGACTGACGATATGAGAATCGCGGCCACTGCAGACTTGCATTTCACGGCGGCGCGTCACAGCGCATTGCTTGATCAATTCAATCATGTACGCGACGTAGCCGACGTTCTGGTGCTGGCGGGAGACCTTACGAACGGCGGCCAGCCCGACGAGATGGAACCTTTGTTGAATGTCGTGGTCCGCTCCCGGGTTCCCACAGTTGTGGTGCTGGGAAATCATGACTATGAGAGCGGCAAACAGGCGGAGTTGACGCGAATGATGGCCAGCGCAGGCATCAAAGTGCTGGATGGGACAGCCTACGAACGGGATGGGATAGGATTCGCCGGCACCAAGGGTTTCGTTGGAGGCTTTGGACGGGGCGTACTAACGGCGTTCGGTGAACCTGAGATCAAGCAATTTGTGCAGGCTTCCATCGATGAGGCTCTGAAACTGGAACGCGCCATGGCGCAGTTGCGGGCACAGAAACGTATCGTCGTGCTTCACTATTCACCCGTTGCAGCCACCGTTCAGGGTGAGCCGCCGGAAATCTTCCCCTTTCTTGGTACATCGCGTTTGGCTGAGGTCGTAGATCGCCATGGTGCAGACATGGTGTTGCACGGCCACGCCCATCACGGACAGATGGAAGGACGAACGACCGCAGGCATCCCGGTTCACAACGTGGCGATCACTTTGTTGCAAGCACAGCAACCAGCATCTGCGTATCGAGTCTTCGATATATAGCTCTTCACCATTTCCTACGCTCACTTTTACCTCACCCTGTCCGAAAGACCGGATGGCGGATTCTTCCCTTAGCCGTTAACGTCGTTTAGTTCTATGCTGGGGTTGGGGGCGGTCCAGGTTTTTGTCGTTTCCCTGGTTTAGACCCGTCCGAAGCGCAACGACGTCAGGAGTGGTCACGCCTCCCATTTCCTTCTAGACAAATTTCTTAGCGCGAGTGCCGGGGGCGGCCTGCTACTCTCAGGTTCTAAGCAAGGTTAGTGAAAACTCTCGGATTGGACACCGAAACTACAGGTTTTGGCGGGGGAGCCATCCCATCGCGCGCCGTTTGCTCCCAATGATCAAGCGATTTTTTTACTTCCGCGAGCAGGAGCTGCTTTATGGCGGGGTTCGGTTCCGCGAATGCAGCTCGATAAATGTCGCTGAAGCTCGAAAATGACTTGTCTTTCATTGTGTACTCCTCTGTGAGCCTGTTTCGGTCGCCTATGCCCCATGGCCAAAGGTTTGCGAGGGTCGGTGCCGCAAATCATCGACGTTGGGTCTTTGGAATTCATTGATCGTGTTCAGGGCAGCCAGGAGCACCTGTGCCGCTCCAAGAATGAAGCCTTATCGAAGGAATCCTCGATTCGATCCATGATGGCGTCCTTTGCACTTTGCAGTCGCCGTTCAATCATGGCAGGCTCGGCTTCCAGCAGCGCCGCCTCAAACAAATACTCCCAGTTATTCTGCGAAGCCGCTGGTACGCCGGGATCTATCTTCTGTTGCATTGCTCTCTTTGACTGCGAAGGCTAGATTACACCCCACGCTTCTCAGCCCAAAGTACCCGAGCCTCGAAATCTGGCTGTCGACTGGTTTCAGTGATCAAAAAAATCAGGACTAACGAAGTGGTTATAACCCAGGGCCATACGCAGAGAGCAATACGGTCTTCACTGTAGTACACACTCGGGGATGAAGATACGGCAGGCTTTAGGGCGGCCGCCCAACTCGCGAACCCCTAAATGACTTCTTTCGCGGCCGGTTGTCCGATGAGGCTGGAGACTAATCCATCTTCTGCTCTCTCTGGTGCAACTAATAGACTGCAGGGAACTTGGTCGAAAGTCCACGGGGAGGGGCCCAGCGCCTTTGACTATGCCAACTGTCAGCGAATATCCGTCCGGCACAGGCCCAAGCCCAAGGGATGCGACCGAATCAAACGTTATCGAACACGGCGGTCACGCCGAGTGGCCAGCCCAAGTTCGATCCGCACTTAGAAAACTGGGTCCCGGACTTGTAACCGGCGCGTCCGACGATGACCCAAGTGGCATCGCCACTTATTCTCAGGTGGGCGCACAGTTCGGATATGGAATGCTCTGGACCATGCTGGTTTCCTATCCCCTGATGGGAGCCATTCAGGAGATATGCGCCCGCGTTGGTCGCGTGACCGGTTCTGGCATCGCAGCGAACCTCCGAAAATGTTATCCGGTTTGGCTGCTTTATCTTGTCGTGGCCCTGATGCTGGTGGCCAACGTCTTCAACCTTGGGGCGGACATCGGAGCCATGGGCGCAGCGGCACAACTTTTGATTCCTGGCAGAACCTGGCTTTACGTTCTTCTATTTGGTGTGGCGTCCTTGCTGTTGCAGATGTTCGTACCATATTCAAGCTATATTAAGTACTTAAAGTGGCTGACTCTTTCACTCTTCGCTTACGTCGCAGCAGCTTTCTATGTCCAACTATCGTGGCGACAGGTGCTCCACGCAACGATCTTCCCCCATCTGACGTGGAGCACAGAGTACTTGACTGGTCTGGTCGCAGTACTCGGAACTACCATCAGCCCGTACCTCTTCTTTTGGCAGGCCTCTCAGGAGGTTGAAGAAGTTAAGAACCACCATGGAGAGAAGGCCCTAAGAAGGGCACCACGACAAGCTACTATTCAACTTGGTCGGATTCGCTGGGACACATATTTCGGTATGGCCTTATCCAACCTCGTGGCCTTTTTCATTATCTTGACGACGGCCGCCACACTTCACGCACACGGAGAGACACAAGTAGGTACGGCAGCGCAGGCGGCACGGGCGCTAGCACCCCTGGCTGGACACTGGGCTGCTGGACTATTCGCATGCGGAATAATTGGCACTGGCATGCTGGCGATTCCGGTGTTGGCTGGCTCCGCAGCATATGCCGTGGGAGAAGCATGCAAGTGGCGAACCAGCCTGGAAAACAAGCCCGAACAGGCGCCTGGATTTTATTTGACGATTGCCCTTGCAACACTGGTCGGAGTTTTCTTTAACTTCTGGCACGTTGATCCGGTGCGGGCTCTATTTTGGGCGGCTGTGCTAAATGGCGTGATTGCTGCGCCCATGATGGCAGTCATTGTGCATTTGGCTACAAATCGAAAAGTAATGGGAAAATTTGCGATTCCTCTTTATTTGAGAGTGGTTGGTTGGATCGCCACCTTGGCTATGTTTGCTGTGTCGGTCGGAGTTTTTCTCGCGCGAAAATAGGGCGGGCTGCGCTTTGTCGCCGAGCTGAATGATGGAACAAAAAGCGCTCAGCCGCCTTTGAAGTATTGAACCGCACGCTCGTGGGCCTGTGCGGCTTTTCTCGTATTGAACGTGCCGAGATTGCGTCGGCGTCCAGTTTTGGGGTTCTTTTTGCGAGAGTACAGCCGGTATTGACCGGACCTTAATTTTCGAATCATAGGGCACCTCGAGAGTTTTGATGCGGTGCGCTCGAAGGGGGATTGGCGTGAAGTCTATTCTTTTCAGCTACAACGAACAGCCCGCGCGATTACAGAATACATTCGATTTCCTTTCATTTAGCTAGCAACTTGCGCTAGAAGCACCGGTGCATCCCAAAAAAGAAATGCACAATCGAATATAGCCGGCTCTAACACGTGCCTTATCGGATATGTGGCTACGGGCTTTTAACACGCCCATCAGGAAATCAGTGTTCGTGCGCCAAAAGCTCATCTCGGACTGGCCGACTCGCATTGCGATGCTCGCGACCTTTGTAGGGATCTGTGCTCCGGCTTGGCCGGCAGGCACATCGAGTGGCGATAGATTGCCGGCGACCGAGCTTCTGCGTAACGTCGTCGATGGTGAATTGAAAGCCGAGGCCAACGATCACAGCCACTGGATGTATCAGGTCCGCGAACAGCATCGTGGAAAAGAAGAAGTGCGACTGGTTGTTCAAACCAGCCAAGGCGAACTCGACCGGTTGCGATCCGTAGACGGGCGGCCGATTACACCCGAACAAGAAAAGAGAGAAGATGAGCGCATTGACAGCCTGTTACACAATAGAGGCCAACAAGAAAAGCGTCAGCACGCCCAACACGAGGACGCACAGCGAACTGAGCGTTTATTCAAGCTCTTACCCGACGCGGTGACTGCGCAATACGGACAACAAAGAGGCGAACTGGTAGAGATCCTCTTCGCGCCGAATCCCGATTTTCACCCCTCCTCGCATGAAGCCTCGGTCTTTCATGCCATGGAAGGCCGTATCTGGGTGAACACGAGAGCAAACAGGTTGGTGGAAATCCAGGGCCATCTTTTCAAGACGGTGAAGTTCGGTGGCGGTTTGTTTGGGCATTTAGACAAAGGCGGCGAATTTCAAGTCAAACAGTCTGAAGTGGCGCCTGCCCATTGGGAAATCACGCTCATGCATATCAACATGCGGGGCAAGGCTCTGTTCTTCAAGACCATCGGAGTCGAAGAGAACGAGGTCCGAACGAATTTTCAGCGGGTGGCAGACAATTTGACCTTGGCCGAAGCCGCGGCAAAACTGCAAAAGGAAGGCGATGCAGCAGCCTCAGGGCACACGCATTCCGGCCTGGAACAAGAGAATGGAGATAACGCTATGGTGACTGAAATCGACCGTCAAGAACTCAAACAAAAAATGGACCACCCAAAGAAGTTCATTCTGGTAGAAGCTCTGCCGCCAGAAAGCTACCATCGTGCACACCTCCCAGGCGCGATCAATTTACCGCCAGACCGGGTCCGCGCGTTAGCGACGGAATTGATGCCGCGCAAGGACTTTGAGGTCATCATCTATTGCGCCGGTCCCGCGTGTCACGCGTCCGAAGACGTTGCGCGTGAATTGTCGGAAATGGGGTAGGGGGACGTCCGCCGCTATATTCCTTCAAAAAAAGTTATCCTCGGTTCCGCCTTTCTCGCCGTCTATAACTTGGAATTTCACCTTCCGCACCAACCGCGACACTTTCCCCGAATCCTCTGATAAGACAATCTGGTATGGGCAGCCGTTAGGGAAGGACCCCTCGGTCGTCCGCTAGCCAAGCTTGGGGTTGCTGGCCACGGTGCAGACGGCTGCACGCCAGCGGGAGAAAGATTGATGATTCCAGAGCGCCGTAAGTGCTTGCGGCACAAGTTGCAGGGGCCTGCCTTCGCCAGCTTCGACGGGGTTACCGGCGGTATGATCCTGGATCTGAGCGAGGCGGGTTTGTCGATGCAGACGGCGTTGCCCCCCAGAAGCCTCGAGCCGAGTGGATCTCAGCCTGAATTTGCCCGATCCAGCGACCCACGTAGAGACCACGGGGTATATTGCCTGGGCAGATGCTCTGGGCCGTGCCGGCGTCCGTTTCTCCGAACTGCCAGAAGAGTCGCGACAACGGCTTGAGCAATGGCTCGCACTCCATGCCGCCGCGCCCAGCCGCAATGTGCCTACGCTTAGTCTGATCGAACCAGTGTTGCTTCGCGGGTTGCCAATTCCTCTGAAAAAAGGACCACTCAGCTGCGGGCCATCACTTTGGAGATGGGAACCGCTGCGTCGGACAAAGCGGAAAGGACCCAACCTGGTGCTTCGACCACGGTCCAGTACGAGTTCAATTCGCTTGGGTCAGACCTGAACGTGGCGCTGCGGCTGGTTGGCGCCCGTGCCCGCACGCTCACTCGTGGCACGGCCGCTGCCATCGCCCTTACCCACAAAGGCTCGATGATCTGCCGGGCGAGCGTCGGAGCCAACGCGCCAGCACTGGGTACGCGGCTGGACATCAACTCGGGCTTATCTGGGGAATGTGTACGCAGTGGAGAATCCCTACGCTGCGATGATGCACAAACCGACCCTCGCGTGGACCCAGAGAGCTGCCATCGACTCGGTATTCGATCCATCCTCGCGGCACCCATCCGGTATGACCGACAAATCGTCGGTCTGCTGGAAGTCTTCTCCAATCAAACTTTCGCTTTTGACGAGGGCGATGTCGCCGTGCTGGAACGCCTGGCACAGACCGTCCTTCTTTCTGTAAATCAAATGAGTATTCTTAAGCCTGGCTAATTGTGGGCGTTTTCTTGCGGCCGCAAGTGCCCTGCGCTGGTTAATGCTTTCCCTCCTTTCGACGCAAATGTGGTAACTGATGTGCCCTTGTACGTTCGTAATTTGCTGGTGCATGGCGGCATCATTACCATCGCCTTCGAGCCCCGCTTCGCGCTGATCACACACAGAACTGGCCGAATGGACTTACGCAATCATGCCTCGTCAAAAAGCAACAATCCTCTGTATTGACGACCACCTGAACGGACTCATCGGCCGCAAGATGCTGCTGGAAGAAAACGGCTATGAAGTCCTAGAAGCGACTGGCGGCCCGGAAGGCCTCAAGTTGTTCCTTTCCCACGCGGTGGATGCAGTCGTTCTTGATTACCAAATGCCGGGAATGAACGGTGATGTGGTGGCTGCCAAAATGAAGCGCATCAATTCCCAGGTGCCGATCATGCTCCTCTCCGCGTATGGACCATTGCCAGAAAGCAAGCTGAAATCAGTGGACACCTTCTTATCGAAGTCGCAGGGTTCGACGACCCTCTTATCTACCCTTCACGAGTTGCTGGATGGCCGGCCCAGGCGATTTTTTCATCGTTGGTTGGATGGCTGGAAGATTCGCAACCTCGGACAGCACAGGGATTGAATTCGGTCCGGGCACGACGAGAGGCCCAGACTGCCGTATTTCCCGCTCGCCGCAAAGGAACTGACCCTATCTCCTGACACGCTGGCCGTCCTCCATCTACAATGGCAGGGCGCAATACAACTCACCAATCCGAGGAGAGAGACGAAATGCAACGCAAAGCAAGCGCGGTGTGGAAGGGCGGTCTCAAGGACGGCAAAGGGGTGGTTTCCGCCGCCAGCGGCGTGCTGTCCAATACTCCGTATTCATTTAGCACACGTTTCGAAAACACTCCCGGTACCAATCCTGAAGAACTGATCGCTGCGGCGCATGCGGCATGTTTTTCGATGGCACTTTCTGCGCAATTGGGGGAGGCAAAGCTGACGGCTTCGAGCATCGAGACTGCAGCGACGCTAAGTTTGGAAAAACTTGACTCTGGTTGGACGATTACCGCCGTCCATCTCGATGTGGTGGGCCGGGTGCCGGGCGCCGACCAGGCTGCTTTTCAGAAAGCAGCAGACAACGCCAAGAGTGGCTGCCCGGTCTCGAAGGTGCTAAAGGCAAATATCACGATGAGCGCCAAGCTGGAAGGCTAGGGCACGGTCAGACATCAGACATCGGACCTCCGCCCTCGGGTCGTCCTGAGAACGGGGTCTGTAGTCCAAGGTGCAAGTTTTTAGTCCTGCGACCGCAAAGTTTCCCGAATCTCGTGGTTGATGCGTGCGGCGTCATCCGCCGCCTTCTCTATCAACTGTGTCCATTTCTTGGTGTCCGCGTCCAGATTTGCCTCTTGCAACAGATAAGCAGCTTGCAAGATGATTTCGACAGTATTGCTCAGATCATGGGTCAGGGCGCGCAGACGCCCGCGGACATTGTCCGGCAGCTTGGGAGAATCTGTCATCGTGTCCGGCCCGCCATCTTCGCACACTGGCACGTTAAATCAGGAGGCTCGTTTGATTGACAGCCAGCGGTGCCCCTGTAGAATATTACTCGTTGTCCTTTCCTGAGAGGCTAGCCCGAGAGGGTCGCCCCGAAACACTTTTAGCCATCGTGGCGGAATTGGCAGACGCGCATGGTTCAGGTCCATGTACCCGCAAGGGTGTGGGGGTTCGAGTCCCTTCGATGGCACCAGTAATCAATCCCTGAGGTCGAGAGGTTCTCCCTGAAAGCGAGGCCCGGCGTCTGGATTCACTGATCTTGTCAGGCCAACGCCTGACTGGTTCCAACTACGGAGCTTGTCTCAAATCTCTTACCGAGGCACTAGCTTGCGCGGAAATCACCGCGTAGCGAACTATATCGGCTACATCTTCGTTCTTCAGAACTTCGCGTGTCGCCATTAGTACGACGGCTTCGGCGAAATGGGTCGAGTTCCAGCTCTTTAGATGGATCTCAGACACGACGCCATCGCGAACCATTTCGTTGTCTTGTGCACCCAGAACCAGGACGAATCTGGGGCGCAGGTGAGGCGGCTTTTCGGGCCTGATGGTCCGCGCGACGAGTTCGCAAGCGGATACGTAAATTCTGCTCGCCTCATCCCCCGGCCACTTCTTGTGTTTAGGGTTCGACACATCAAAGGGAAGCGAACTCTGCGCGACCCCGCTAGAGTACAGGCCAGCCACCATGACGGTCGTGAATGCGCAAATTAGCCATCGCTTCATATATGGCCTCGCAGCGAGGCTGGAGCAACGATGAAGACCAGCGTTCGGAACGGGTTTTCTCGCGCATGACATCCTGGTTGCATGATCAAAGCTGGTTGGCGATCTCATGTGGGCGGTCCTTCGGGCTCGTTGGCTCAAGAGTATTCCGGACTCGCGGATAGGCAAGATATCTTAGGTAATGGGTAGAAGACTGGGCGATTCAGTTTCCCGAAGTTACAAATTCATGACGTCGGCTTTGACCGAGCCGCGGCAACGTTCCCGTATAATCGTCGCAGTTGAAAATGCCCGTCAGTCTTGAGCAGATTGTCGCCTCAACCCGCCGCCGAGTGGCAGAATCCCGGCGCAGGGTCGATCTGCGCGACCTTGAGCAGCGGGCGCAAAAGCATGAGCCGCGCGGTTTTCGGCTGGCCCTCGAGACGAAAAACCGTACAGGCGTAGCCATCATCGCAGAACTGAAAAAGGCTTCGCCATCACGCGGATTGATTCGGGCCAATTTCAATCCAGACAGCCTTGCTCGAGAACTGGAAGGGGCGGGCGCGGCTGCTCTGTCAGTCCTGACTGACGAGGAATTCTTCCAGGGATCCCTTGATAATTTGAGCCAAGCGTCGAACGTCACAAACTTGCCTTGCCTGAGGAAGGATTTCATTGTCGATCAGTTCCAGGTGGTGGAATCTCGGGCGTACGGCGCGGATGCGATTTTGTTGATCGTGGCGGCGCTCTCCCAGGCGGAGCTGATTGGACTGGCAATGGAGAGCCGCGGCCATGGCCTCGATGTTCTGTGTGAGGTTCACGATGGGGCAGAGTTGCAACGTGCCCTCGAAGCCGGCTGCAAACTGATTGGGGTGAACAACCGCGATTTACGGACCTTCAAAGTTGATTTGGAAACGGCAATTCGCCTGTCGGGGTTGATTCCGAAGAATGTTATCGGTGTGGCTGAGAGCGGCATCGACATCGGAGCAGACCTCAACCGCCTGCGCGCGGCTGGGTATCAGGCGTTTCTAATCGGTGAGTCCTTGATGAGGGCAGAATCCCCGGGCGAAGCACTGCGATCGTTAATCGCGAGTAGCGAGTCCGCGGTGCCGAGTGCCAGGTGGGGCGACTGACTGGATACTGGCGACTGACAACTGGTTTTCATGACTTGGATCAAGATTTGCGGGATTACGAATCTCGAAGATGCGCTGACCGCCGTCGACGCGGGCGCGGATGCGCTGGGATTTGTCTTCTACGAGAAGAGTCTACGCTACGTGACCCCGGCGGTTGCCAGCGGAATTACAGAACGGCTGCCTGAACCAGTTGAAAAGGTTGGCGTATTTGTCAGCGGTTCCGCCGAAGAAGTCGGAGCCGCGGCAACGAGCAGCGGGATGACGGCAATTCAGCCGTATCTCGACGTAGCCCCAGCTGAAGGTCAGGCGGAGTGCGCCTACTGCTTCGAACAGCTCGCCGAGAGGGAACCACGAATGAAGTTGATCCCTGCCTTGTCCATGTCGAGGGATCGACCAGAAGGACCTGCCATGATGTGGAACCCCGATGCGGTTCACGCTTTTCTCTTGGACACAGGTTCGCTTACACAACCTGGCGGAACCGGAAAGCCGTTCGATTGGGTCGCCAGTGTGCAAGTCGTGAAGACAATCAGGAGCTTGGCCAACGTCGTCGTGGCTGGAGGCCTGACTCCGGATAACGTGGCCGAAGCCATCCGTACACTGAGGCCTTGGGGCGTCGATGTCTCCTCGGGTGTCGAGGCCAAGCCCGGCAAGAAAGATCCCGAGAGAGTTAGAGCTTTCATCGCCGCAGTCCGGAACCTGGAGAAGATCGGATAAAAATGGCAACCGCAGTCATCACGAAAGCCAAGAAGTCGGCGACAAAGGCTGTCCCCGGCCGCTTTGGCGTTTACGGAGGACGCTACGTCCCCGAGACGCTCATGGCCGCGCTCGAGGAATTGGAGCGCGAATACGAGAAAGCGAAACGCGATCACAGCTTTCAGCGCCGTTTGGACGGACTCCTGCGGACTTACGCTGGCCGTCCCACCCCGCTGTTCTTCGCTCGCCGTCTTACCCAGAAACTCGGCGGCGCGAAGATTTATCTCAAACGGGAGGATCTGCTTCACACCGGAGCGCACAAGATCAACAACTGTTTGGGACAGGCGCTGCTGGTCGAACGCATGGGGAAGCATCGAGTGATCGCTGAAACCGGAGCAGGGCAACACGGCGTTGCAACCGCCACGGTGTGTGCGCTATTGGGGTTCGAGTGCGTCGTCTACATGGGTACCGAGGATATGCGCCGCCAGGAACTCAATGTCTTCCGGATGCGGATGCTGGGGGCGGAGGTTCGCGGCGTGGACTCGGGCTCACGCACTTTGAAAGACGCGATCAATGAAGCCATGCGCGACTGGGTGACCAACGTCCGCACCACGCATTATCTGCTGGGCAGCGTGCTGGGCGCCCATCCCTACCCCACCATGGTGCGTGACTTTCACCGAGTGATCGGACGTGAGGCACGCGCACAGATTCTAAAGGCGGAAGGCAGACTGCCTGCCGTCATCATCGCGTGCGTTGGCGGCGGGTCGAACTCCATCGGCATCTTTTACGACTTCATTAAAGACAAGAAAGTGAAATTCATCGGTGTTGAAGCCGGCGGCCGCGGCGAGCGACTAGGCGAACACGCGGCGCGCTTCCACGGCGGTTCACCCGGGGTGCTGCAAGGAACATACTCCTACGTCCTGCAAGATGACGCCGGGCAAATTGCCACAACGCACTCAGTCTCTGCGGGGCTGGACTATCCATCCATCGGCCCCGAGCATGCCTGGCTGAAAGAGATCGGGCGTGCAGAATATGTATCCGCATCGGACGGGGAGGCTCTTGAAGCCTGCACTTTGCTGACGAGGACGGAAGGCATTATTCCAGCCCTTGAATCCGCCCACGCGGTCTCTGAAGTCATGAAGCAAGCGCCGAGAATGAAGAAGTCGGACGTGGTTATTGTCAACGTCTCCGGAAGAGGGGATAAAGACATCGGGATTTTGAAGGATCAATTGAGCCTCTGACCTTCCAATCGGCACACCAAAGATGAATGTCAATAAAGTTCACATCCAAGCTCTCCCTCGTCGCCTACATAACTTGCGGCGATCCTGATCTTGCCACGACTCGCGAGATTGCGCTGGCTGCGATTGACGCTGGCGCGAACGTCATCGAGCTTGGCGTGCCCTTTAGCGACCCGCTGGCTGATGGACCGGTGATCCAGCGCGCCAGTGAGCGCGCCCTGCGCCACGGGACCACACTCGAGCAGGTGTTGAAGCTCGGAACAGAGTTGAGGAAGAAGTCTCAAGCGGGTTTGATCATCTTTTCTTATTTGAATCCGATCATCCGCATGGGACTAGCAAAGTTTGCAGCCGCCGCGGGGCAAGCAGGCATGGACGGTGCATTGATCACGGATTTGCCGGTCGAGGAAGCGGGAGATTATCTCCGCGAGATGCGAAAGAGAAGCTTGGCCACAGTGTTCCTGGCAGCGCCCACCAGCCCAGACGCGCGACTGAAGCAAATCGCTGAGGCTTCGAGTGGATTTGTGTATGCGGTGTCACGCACCGGCGTCACCGGCGCCCGTAATGAGCTACCCGAAGATGCGCAGAAACTGGTTCAGCGCCTGCGCAAGTATACCAAGCTTCCCATCGCGGTCGGTTTTGGCATATCTACGGCTGAGCAGTTTGCGGTGGTGGGAGAGTTCGCCGAGGCAGCGGTGGTGGGCAGCGCGATTGTCGAGACTATTGAGCGCAATCCGGGCAAAGAAGCAGAGAGTGTGGCACAATTTGTGAAGAAGCTTTCAGTCGTCAGCCATCAGCTTTCAGTCACTCAATAGTAGCTGCGGACGCCGCGGGGAAGTTGTACCTGACTTCCGATTTGCTAGCGCATGACATGATCATCTGGCTGAAGGCCGATTGCTGCCGGCTATGGACATTTCCGATTGGCGCAAGAAAATTGACGAACTGGATCGCCAACTGGTGCAGTTGCTCAGCCAGCGGGCACAGGCTGCGCATGAGATCGGCAAACTGAAGCGCGATGCCGGTCTGCCGATTTATGAGCCCGACCGCGAGCAAACAGTTTTTAGCAATGTGCGAAGCGTAAACCAGGGTCCACTGCCTGACCGCGACTTGCTGCGAATCTACGAACGCGTCATGGACATCATGCGCCAGATTCAGCAGGAAGAAATCGCGCCGCACCGCACCATAGACGGCTCCAGCGATACGGAATTGGATACGGACGTGAATGACTGAGAGGCAGCTAACAGTTTTCTTATGATTGTTGCCATGCAAGATTCGGCGACCGAGGAACAGATCCAGCAGGTGGTCGAACACCTGATCCGGATGGGCTTCTCTGTACACCGCACCACTGGGGAGCGGCAGACGGTGCTTGCCGCGGTGGGCGCTCGGGTCGATTTTGATACTCGCAATCTTGAAGTCCTGTCCGGAGTCGAGCATGTCCACCGGATCAGCGCGCCTTATAAGCTGGCGGGACGAAGTTTCCGCCCCCATGGGACCATCGTCGAATTTGCCAACGGAGTGCAGATAGGCGGTGACCAGGTAGTGGTGATGGCTGGTCCATGTTCGGTGGAATCGAGGGAGCAGCTTTTCACCGTGGCTGAGCAGGTTTCGAAGGCCGGCGCGCGCGTCCTGCGTGGTGGCGCCTTCAAGCCCCGAAGCTCACCTTATTCATTTCAGGGAATGGGCGTGGAAGGTCTCAAGCTGTTGCGTGAGGTAGGCGACCATTTCAACCTGCTGGTGATCAGCGAGGTCATGGAGATCGCGCAGATCGACGTCATGCTACCTTACGTCGATATCTTCCAGGTCGGTGCCCGCAACATGCAGAATTTCAATTTGCTCCGTGACCTGGGCAAAGTCAAGAAACCGGTCCTGCTCAAGCGCGGAATCGCGGCCACGTTAGAGGAGCTTCTGCTATCCGCCGAATACATCATGGCAGGCGGAAACTACGATGTCATCTTATGTGAGCGTGGCATCCGCACTTTCGAGACCTACACCCGCAACACTCTGGATGTTTCGGCCATTCCGATCATCAAGAAGCTCTCGCACCTGCCCATGACGTCAGATCCGTCCCATGGCACCGGCTTACGCGACAAGGTCCCGCCCATGGCTCGAGCGTCGTTGGCAGCGGGGGCGGACGCCCTGCTGATCGAAGTCCATCATGATCCGGACAGGGCGCTGTCGGATGGGGCGCAGTCACTCTATCCGGAACAGTTTTCGAAGCTGATGGATGAGTTGCGCATGATCGCACCCGCGGTAGGTCGCAAGCTGGCTTGATTATCACAAACAACCATACTGAGAACGCAGCATTTACAATTTCTTTCCCGTGTTTTCTCGGCGGCTAATCTGAATGCCCATTCGCCAGATCACGATTATCGGCACGGGCTTGATCGGGGGGTCCTTTGGACTAGCTCTCAAGAAGCATGGATACGCTGGCCGTATCGTGGGCTGCGACCGTGCGCCTGTGTTGGAGCGTGCGCGCGCCAAGGGCGCCATCGATGCAGGTCACACCAACCCCCCTGATGCTGTCCGTGGAAGTCAGGTGATTCTTCTGGCCACGCCCGTAGGCGCGATTGTCGAGTTGATTGGCCGCCTGGGCCCCGCGCTTCCGCCAAAGACTTTGCTCACCGACGTTGGCAGCACCAAGTCCGAGATTCTTGCGCGCGCCAAGGCTGTTCTCGGGAAAGAGACCGGCCGTCGATTTCTCGCCGGTCATCCCATGGCAGGCAAGGAACAGACCGGCGTGGAATTCGCCGATCCTGATCTCTTCCAGGGCGCCGCTTGGTTCGTGACGCCGGTGCCGGCCCAGAAAACATTCGACGGTTTGAGCGGCGAGTTCCTCCAATGGGTGGAGAACATCGGCGCTCGGGTTGCCGCCATGAACGCGGATGCCCATGATCAACTCTGCACCTGGATCAGCCACCTGCCACAGATGATTTCGACCGCGCTGGCTGCCACGCTGGTTGACGAATATGGCGAGGATGCTCCACTGCTCGAAGTCGGCGGACGGGCTTTGCGCGAGATGACGCGTATTTCGGCCAGTTCGTACTCAATGTGGCGCGACGTCGCGCTCACCAATAAAAAAAATCTCAAGCGTGCCCTGTTAACCATGGAACAGCGACTGGCCCACATCCGGGAAAATCTAGACACGAAAGAGTTAGCCATGGAGTTTGAACGGGCTCACCATTTGCGGAAAATCTCACCACCGAGGCACAGAGACAGAGAGAAGACAAAAAGTTGACAATTGCCTCCGGGAATTGTCGGCGCTTTCTCCGTGACTCCGTGTCTCCGTGGCGAGTTATTCTAGAATCGCAATCTCATGAACAAAGTCGTAGCTAGCGCCGACGAGGCGATTCGCGATGTCTTTGACGGCGCAACCATCATGGTGGGCGGCTTTGGGCTGTGCGGTATCCCAGAAAACCTGATCCGTGCCTTAGTCCGCAAGGGCGTCAAGAACCTGATAACCATCAGCAACAACGTTGGCGTTGACGGTTTTGGTATGGGGTTGCTACTCGCGGCGGGACAAATCCGCAAGCACATCGGGACTTACGTGGGCGAAAACAAATTGCTGGAGCAGATGGTCCTGCAAGGCAAAGTTGAACTCGATCTCGTGCCTCAAGGTACTTTCTCCGAACGTATCCGCGCCGGCGGCGCTGGCATTCCTGCATTTTTCACTCCCACCGGAGTTGGTACCATCGTCAGTGAAAACAAAGAGGCGCGCGAGTTTGATGGACGCATGTACGTAATGGAACACGCACTCAAAGCCGACTTCGCGTTTGTCAAAGCCTGGAAGGGCGACAAGTGGGGCAATCTGCTGTATCGCAAGACTGCCCGAAATTTTAATCCCATGATGGCAACAGCGGCGAAAGTAACGATTGCGGAGGTCGAGCATCTGGTCGAAGTCGGCGAACTGGAGCCTGACTTGATTCATACCCCCAGCGTTTACGTGAAACGCATTTTCCAGGGAAAACTGTTCGAGAAGCGAATCGAGAGAAGGACAGTGAGAAAAGCTAGCTAGAGCGAGTCAAAATCAGCGCTCAGGTAAATCCGCGATCACTGAAACCTATGACCGGAGAGCTATGTCCACTACCTCCAAATCGCTGAAAGACATCGACAAGCGCGACCGTATCGTCAAGCGGATCGCGCGGGAACTGCGCGATGGCTTCTTTGTGAACCTGGGCATCGGCATGCCCACGCTTGTGGCCAACCACGTGCCGCCCGGCATGGACGTAATCCTGCAGAGCGAGAATGGCATGCTGGGCATCGGTCCCTACCCGATTGAGGGTCAGGAAGATGCTGACCTGATCAACGCCGGCAAAGAGACCGTCAGCGAGATGGCGGGCACTGCGTATTTTTCCAGTGCCGATTCTTTTGCCATGATCCGAGGTGGCCACATTGACTTGAGCGTGCTTGGCGCGATGGAAGTTGATGAAGAAGGCAATCTCGCGAACTGGATGATTCCGGGCAAAATGGTCAAAGGCATGGGCGGAGCCATGGACCTGGTGGCGGGCGCGCGTCGGGTGATCGTCGCTATGGAGCACACCACCAAAGACTCTCAGCCCAAAATTCTGAAGAAATGCACTCTGCCGCTGACTGGGGTAAAGGTAGTGAACACCATCGTTACCGAGATGGCTGTTATCCAGGTGACACCTGCCGGCCTGGTATTGGAGGAGATTGCACCCGGATTAACCGCGGATGATGTGCAAAGAGTGACTCAACCCACCCTGGTCGTCGATCCAAATCTGAAGATAATGGAAAGCTAAGCGTCACTTTCCATTTTTCTTCCTGAGCGAAGTTTTAGTTCCTTTGGCATACGAAAGGAACAACGAGTCGAACGATCCCTACCCAAGAAGGCCTTTTGATGACGCTGCGATGTTCTCAGCGCATCGGATGGAGTCCGCGAGGTCCTTCGACTGCGCCTGCCCATTCGTAGAAAACGAATGGACAGGCTGCGCTCAGGATGACAATTTGATTAAGAGATCAGATGACAGGCCCTTAGTTTCCCACCATACTTTTCACTCTCGCCGCGTCGAACTCATCGCCTTTTTGCCAACCCACTACTCTCGGCAGATTCGCCGCTTCCCACCCCAGCGCAAAACCAAACCGCGCCATCGCGGCATCACCCGTAAAGTCCATGTCGGGATGATATTTGTCACTTGGCTGATGGTAATGTTTTGTAGTGTACTCATCCGCCTGCTGGACGCCCCAGGCGGCATCGTGTCCCTTGTACTTCACCCCTTCATTGATAGAGAAGGCTGGAATGCCGACACGGGCGAGGCTGAAGTGATCAGAGCGATAGAAGTGTCCGGCTTCGGGGCGGGCATCTGGACGGATCGTCAGCCGGAAGTCTTTCGCGAGTGCCTCCACTATTGGGTAAAACGTGGTTCGCTCTGAGCCCGATACTTCCACTTCTTCCGGAGCGCCCAGAGGCGGCACATCGTCGTAGTTCAGATCCAAAGCAATCTTTCCTGCGGGCACAGGAGGATGCTTGCCCAGGTACTCGGAGCCCAGGAGTCCCTGCTCCTCCGCCGTCACGGAGGCGAAGAGGACGGATCGCTTCGGCCGCTGGGACGCAAGCGCATAGGTCCGCGCTACCTCCAAAAGGATGCCGCAACCGGTAGCGTTGTCATTCGCCCCGTTATAAACGTTGTCTCCAGGCATATCAGGACGAATGCCCAGGTGATCGTAGTGTGCTGTATAAATGACCGCTTCGTTCTTGAATCTGACGTCCGAGCCAGGCAGCATGGCAACAACGTTATTGGATTCGAAGGGTCGAATCTTGCTCACCATGTGCGCTAACAACTTCGTGCGTAGCGCGACGGGATGAAAGTCACGCGAACGCGCGTCGGACATCATCTTGTCCAGATCGAGTCCTTCTGCCGCCGCCAATTTTGTTGCGACGTCAAGATGCACCCAGGACGCTACTTTCAACTTAGGCGTGCCGTCGAGCTTCAGATATGCCTTCTCGCCTGAATTCGAATTCCGGACCACATCCCAGGGATAGCTTGCCATTTCGGTCTTGTGAATGAGCATCGCGCCTACAGCGCCTTTGCGCGCAGCTTCTTCGAACTTATAAGTCCAGCGCCCATAGTAAGTCAGGGCCCTACCCTTGAAAAATTTGGGATCGTCGGAAGGTGGCTCATTCACTAGCATCAGCAGCACCTTTCCTTTGACGTCGACACCTTTGTAGTCATCCCAGTTATATTCCGGGGCCTCGATGCCATAGCCCACGTAGACGATGTCGGCATCTACCTCCGATTGCGCCTGCTGGGTTTCGTCATAGGCCACATATTCATCCCGGGGCACAAGAATCATCGCGCGATTGCGCGGTAAAACCAGTGAAAGATTGGTGTCTGGCAACGTTGTAACTCCCACCAAAGGTACCTTCTGCATGTAAGTGCCGTTGTCTCCGGCGGGTTTCAGGCCATCAAGCGCAAACTGGGTTCCGATATATTCCGCTGCGATATCGCCTCCACGCTGCCCGGTCCCGCGACCCTCGAGAAGATCATGCGACAGGAAGCGCACGTGCGCCCGAATGCGCTCGGGATCAATCTTCTGCAGGGCGGCAATGGCCGAGCCCGGAAGCCGTGCCGACGTTGCAGCCGGCCGCGTTTTCTTCGGCGAATCCTGCCCCCAAACGCCGATTACCACAAGAACAGCAGACAATGCCACCAGGCTCTTTCTCATGCAGAAGCACTCCTAAAAAGCAAAGACGAAATGAGAACCGTCTATTGTACGGGAAGAGAACGTCAGGCGTAGGGCTCTGTCATCGGACCAAGCACTGCATCCTTTAGACCTAAGACCTCGTCGTGGAAGCCTCCCTTGCTGTCATCCCGAGCGCGGCGAGGGATCTGTAGTTACTCATAGCGGTCGCCGGAGACGTCCAACATGTGAGGTCCGGCTTCCCGTTTGGAGTCCGCGACCGCGGACTAGTTTTTCGAGCTTCAACCAGCGCGGAAATCGGCCACAGATTCATCGGGAAGGAATACAGGCGTCGGCATGCCACCTTGCGCTTCCCCCACTCGCCGGTTGATCTCCTCGATTTCTTTCCGCATCCAGCCCACACTGGAGATCTCGATTTCACCATCAGAGGCAATCCAGAAAATCGTAGGCACATTGGTCAGGCCATACGCATTCGATACTGGGTAGGTATTGGTGTCGTCGAGCAGCACGGGAAAGGTCAAGCCATATTCCTTTATGAACTCAGCTGTATGTGGCTTGTCATTCTGCGAGATGCCTACCATCGTCACCTGCTGGTTCCCATGCGCCTTGTAAATCCGCTCCAGAAAGGGGAAGGCATATTGGCAAACTGGGCATGACACTTTGAAAAACGCTGCTATCACCGGCCCTCGCGCGAGGGCGTCGCGCAACGAGAATTGCTTTCCGTCCATCATGGGTAGCGTGAAATCAGGAGCCGAAGTTCCCTTAGTGAGAGCGGCCATCTTTCGTCCTCCGAAGATACTGTGAAGCCATTTCATAACAGTTAGATGAGTCTCGCAGCTCGCAGGATTTTCCTGGCCAATCCGGTCAGGGGCAGGCGGGCAAGGCGTGCCTTGGATATCCATTTCCCGTCAGACTGGTCAGACGCTGGGGCCTGACTCACAGCAACCTGGTAATCAGTTACTGTGATCGAATGCCGCAAGGTAAGCCAGGGAGACACGCCGTTTGCTCCCCGGATCTCCGGAAGTTCCCACATGCCCGGCATCAGTGATGCATCCTTAGGCCGCCTGACCAGGAAGACCGAACCATTGTGGCAATCGAGCGCATAGTGAATCATGCGTTTGTTCTGGCGACCCAACGTCTTGGGCTTCGGCAGACTTCCGCGCGAGTCGCACTGTTCGTACACAGGACACACCGAGCATCGCGGCTGGCGCGGCAGGCAAATGGTTGCGCCGAGCTCCATCATGGCCTGGTTGAAGTCGCCCGGCCTCCGCTGGGTAAGCAATTCCTGTGCGGTTTCCCACAAGAGTTCACCGCTAAGATTGTCAGCCACCAGCCGACGGAGAACACGTTTTACGTTTCCATCCACGACGGCCGTCGGCTCGTCGAATGCGATGCTGGCAATGGCCGCTGCTGTGTAGCGGCCAATCCCCGGAAGCGCCGACAGCGGTTCTGCGCTAACCGGAAATCTTCCGGCCTGCTGCTTGACGATTACTTTTGCGGCAGCATGCATCATCCGCGCGCGCCGGTAGTATCCCAGCCCGCTCCATGCCGCCAATACCGAAGACTCTCGAGCTGCTGCCAATTTCTGCACGGTCGGAAAGCGTCGCAGGAATCTCTGATAGTGTTCCAGCACCGCACCGACGCGCGTCTGCTGTAACATGATTTCCGACAGCCAGATGTGATACGGATTGCGGTCTTTACGCCAGGGCAAATCACGCCGCCTGTGGTAATACCAACTCAGCAAGCTTCGGCGAAAATGCTGTTTCTCGGTCGGATTGTCGACAAGAGCCGTCAACTATTTCCCCACTGGTCCCATCACGGAATGCGCGAGAGCCATCCAGCCCCCCTTCTGTTGCTGCCAGACGGTCATCATTCGCACGGGTGCAGAAGGCAGGGGCTGTTCACTGTAAGTGCCACGCAGCGCAATCGTATAAGTCACCACTAACGTTTGGCCGTTCAACTCGATCTGAAAGTCACCGAGGGAGTAGTCGTCCAACCGCAACTGCTTTAAGTGTTCGACCGTGGCCGCGCGGTCCATCCGGCCCTCCTCTGGGGTCACCGAAATGTAGTTTCCTGCCAGGTGGCGGCTAAGTTCGTTCCAGTTCTTGGCTCTTACCTCTTTCCAGAAGTTGCGTTCCAAGCTCTCACCGCCAGTCACATCCGACCAGTTGTTGACGGCGTGCTCGCGCCATACCGAGCAGCCTTGAAGTGCCATGACCAAGCAGAACAAGACCGAAACCACCAGGCCATTTCGCATGACGCGATTCTAACTCGTAATTGCTACTCGGCAGGAAGTCTTCAATCCTCAAATTTCGCGTGTCGTGAATTTGCAGCGAATTTGCTGTCCGTGACGACCGAGACTCAAGACTCTAAGCGAGGGGTGTAACAGGCGATGCCCCTGGGTTGACCGTAGCGGGTGCTGCAGGAAATAATGTCGGGGCTCAACATCCGGAGCGACGGTTAGCTGTCTCTTCAGGAATTCGAGGGAGACGTGAGCGACTTTAATCGCGCCTCGGCGCGTGTGAACAGATCGGTGTCGGAAGCTGCCGAGCGTTTAGAAAAGGAAAGCGCGGAACTTATCGCCTACCTCAACAACGAGGTGGTCCCCGCTGTCCGTCAGCACTCCAGCAAAGCACTACGAGTTGCGGCTGAAGAGCTTGTACGATTGGCCGACTACATGGAAGAGACCCAACGTCCCAAGTGAAACTGCGATCTGCTGTTCATGCGGTCTTCGTTCTGCTTTTTGTTCTGTTGTTGGCCGATTGCAGCGGGCACAAGCAGACCGACGCTAAAGTACCACCTCCGCCAGCGGTCGAGTCAACACCGGTCCCAGGAACCTCTGCGTCATCTCAACCTCTTCCCGGGAATGAGGTACCTTTAACGGAAAAAGGAGAGAAGGAGAAAGACGCTCTCTCATTTCCCGCCGATGCTAAACCCATCCTTGTCGACACCGGTTTAGCCAGTTGGTACGGCGCGCCGTACCACAACCGCCACGGATCGAATGGCAAGATCTACGACATGAACGCCATGACTGCTGCCCACCGCACACTCCCTCTGGGCTCGATCGTGCGGGTGACGAATGTCAAGACCGGGCATTCTGCGATCGTCCGTATCACCGACCGCGGACCATTTATCGAAGGACGAATCTTGGACCTCTCACTTGCGGCGGCGAAGAAGGTGGATGTCTGGCAGCCGGGTATTGCGGCCGTGCGCATGGAAGTATTACGTGCGCCCGTTCCCCTCACCCAGGGCGGCCGCTGGGCGGTGCAGATCGGAGCCTTCGGTGAGCAGGATATAGCGCACTCAGTTGCGGACCGCCTGTCCCGCCGTTATCACACCGCCAAAGTTCTGTGTTTTAGCAGTCCGGTCGGGGACTGGTGGGTGCGCATCCGAGTGCAAAATGACGATCGCAGACGCGCCGAAGAAGTTGCACACACCGCGCAAACCATGCAAGGCAGTATCTTCCTGGTTAGGTTGGACTAGCGGGGCTACATTAATTGTGATTAGTGAAGCGGCGTGATCTCGTAGCGGTCGCAGACCCGATTGGCGATTTCCCACACCTGATCGAATTTCCCCATGCGCGGGACTGAAATCCGCCAAGTAAGTTCGCGAATAATGTCTTCCAACGCCCGATCTAATTGTGCCAACGGAGACATAGTCTAACAACCGCGGTTTCGTTCCTTCGCAACATGCCGGGCTTGCGACCGGCGAGCCGCATTCCCATGGGAGCAGGTTCGCTCCCATGGGCTCTGCGTTACTCTCGCTACTGTTCCGTGCTTACTAAAGTATTTGATTCATGCACTGGAACTGCGGATAGGGCCCGGATGTCAAGAGTGTGTAAAGAGATTGTTTTGGCCACGCTGAGATCCTGAGCGGGGACTACACGACTGTGCCAGATGCTCGCACGAGCGGGCCATTCCACACTTACTCCCGGGCAATTATTTATTGATGGGTAGGCGAGCGACACTGCTCGTGACCGTCACACTGGGAGGGCAAAGCCTTGGCAACAACTGATACAAAGGAACAGGAAGAAGATCTGGCAGTGCGATGGGCCTTGGAGGATTTAGAGAGTTTAGCCGAAAAAGGTGGGTTCGCGACGGATGACGTTGTCGCTTTGCTGAAGGTGATGAACGTTTACGACGTACTCGATTACCTCGACGCCAAGATGTCGAACCGTCTGCAGTGATCGCTGCCGCGCGGATCGCGCCGACCGCTCCGGATCCGGCCTGGTCCCGGCCCATTGGCGCGCACCACTTACATCTTTCCTTAGTGCGCGACCTGAGCGTCGAGCCTGAGGTTCAATTCCAGTACATTCACGCGTGGCTCACCGAATAGTCCCAATTGGCGAGCACGCAGGTGCTGCCGAACCCGATATCTCAAGCGGTCTTCTGATATTCCGCGCTCCCGAGCGACACGTGGAACCTGAAACTCTGCGGCTGCCGGCGAAATGTCAGGATCGAGTCCCGAACCTGATGTCGTTGCCAGATCAATTGGTACCGGAGCATGTGGATTCTCTTTCTCCAGGCGAGCGGCGTCGGCCTGCACGCGATCGATTAGCTTCTGGTTGGTAGGTCCCAGGTTCAAGCCGCCCGCGGCAGTGGAGTCATAACCAGCGTCTCCCGCCGCTGACGGCCGCGAATGAAAATAGCCTTGACCGGAAAATGGTTGCCCGATCAACCGCGATCGTTTTTGTCTATCACACAATAGTCAAAGTAAATCCCACGACAGTCGCTTTGACCTTTCTTCTTGGCGTTCTGATCCTTTCCGCGAGCTGGGGCCTGCGGCCTGCCGTGTGCACGGCGATCGTTGCTGCCGCAGCATTCAATTACTATTTCCTTCTTCCCGTTGGAACATTCGCGATTGCAGATCCCCAGAATTGGGTGGCACTATTTGCATTCCTTGTGACCGCAGTGATTGCCAGTGATTTGTCGGAGCGCGCCCGCCGGGAAGCTCACAACGCCAACGAGCGCCGTCGCGACGTGGAACGCCTTTACGGATTCAGTCAACACCTGCTCTCCAGCGACAACGTGGCCGAACTACTGAACGCGGTCCCAGGCTATATTCTGGATTCTTTTGGGGGAAAGGCCGCGGCCGTTTCACTCCCGAATCGCCCCGACGTCTATCGCTCTGGTCCCGGAACCGATGGTCTCGAACTCCTTTTCTTTTATTCCTTTAGCTAATCTTAAGCACGACCCTTCTGAGCTCGTCCCCCGAGCCGATAGGGCCTTACCTTAGTAATTTGAAAGTAATCATCGACCGTTCCTATTATCTGATTGAACCAGACTCAATCGGTGTAACGCTTCATGTCTCAATCCATGAACAGCCGTCGCTGGCCCCGATACGAGGCCGATCTTCCAGTTCGCATCACGCCCTCGCGGCGAGTCTCTAAAGCCGCTGTGCCAGGGCGCGTGATCACAATCAGCGAGGGGGGAATGGCTCTGCAGGCCAATATTTATTTCGAACCCGGCGATTTGATGGAGATCGAGTTTCAGATGCCGCAGTACGTGCGGCTAATAAGCCTGGTTCGAAGTCGTGCCGGATACTGCTTCGGGGTGGAATTCCTCAATGCACTGTTACCGGAGCGTGAAATGGTTGAGCCCTGGCCCGTCGGACGAGAAGCGCTCACCGAGCCATGCAATATCAAAGCGCCTGAAATCATCAGCCTTCCTTCTCCGAAGCGAGTGTTCACGGCCCTGCACGAAACCGATCTACAAATCAAGCAAGTGTTGAAGGAGATCCACGCCCTTCGTACCGTGGCTATCTTGCTCGCCGACAGCGAAGGGCAAGAGCCTGGCAGCCCCCTGCGTCCGAAATTTCTCTAGTAGCGATGCAATTACCACGAAGAACCGGCGGATGGCAGCTATGCAACGCCCCTTATCTTCGCTGCTACGCTTTAGGCTCGAATCTATCCGCCGACAGCGGTGTTGAAGCCGGACGTGGATATTGCTCCCGCGAATCCCACATCCTGGGGCCTCCCGCATCAAGACGGTACCCGACTCCGCGAATGGTTTTCAGATAGGTGGGTCGTGCGCAGTCCGGTTCGATCTTCCGCCGCACCCGGCGCACGCATGCGTCTACGGTACGGGGAGTCACGAACTGCATGTCACCCCACACTGCATCGAGAAGCTCATCGCGTTTGAAAACTCGCGCTTGATTGCGAGCAAGGTAATCCATCAGGCGGAATTCCAAGGTGGTAGTCGTGACTTCATTCCCGCGGACAGAAATTCTCATCGCGGAACTATCAATCTTAATGTCTCCGACAGTCGTGACCGGTCCATAAAACTCAGTGAGCTGCGGTCGTTCGAAGCGGCGCAACACGGCTTGCACCCGCGCCTGCAACTCGCGAGAACTGAATGGCATGGTTATGTAATCGTTCGCTCCCGACTCAAGTCCGAGAACGCAGTCGTCTTCGGCTGTACCCGCAGCCACCAAAACCACGGCGGTTCTTGCCAAGGAACGGGTCTGGCGGATGCGACGGCACAACTCCAGGCCAGCGCTATCCGGCATCACTGAATTGACCAATATTAGCGACGGACGCAAAACTTCTGCCTCCCTTACCGCGTCGCCGGGGTTTAAACATCGGCGCACCTTGTAACCTGATCGTTCAAGGCACTGCTCGAGAAACCCGCAATCCTCCCCCCGACTACTTACGACTAAAATGAGTTGCCTCATAGAGTCTCTCCTACCTTTCGCCAGTCATGGTTTCAGTGCCAGCTACTCGACAACAACGATTGGAATCTTGGTTTGCGTGACGGCTGCTGTTTTGTGGTGTAACCGCATGTTCTGCTGACAATGAGTTGCTGTCAAGGGGAAGAATTCCACAGTTTGTTAAGAATCCGTGACAGACGCCGATTCTGTCGCACACATTTCATTTTGCGGTCATCAAGGCGTAACACACTGCGGGCTAAACTTCGCCATCGAGTTTACTTGTTCGGGCGATCATCTGGCCTGAAGCTGTGCTGGTTATCACTAAGAATCGCCCACCCGGAAAAATCGTCGCAGTTGTGGGACGTCAAGGAAACCATCTGAGTCTTGCACATTTGAAGGAGGCGAGGGGATGAAACTGCTTAGGATTTTCGCGTTGGCTGCTTTATTGTCCTGTGTGCCGCTGTCGGCGCTTGCCGATAGCGTATTCTCGAATTCGGGAGGAACTATCTCTACCGCCGGCACAGGTCTCAAACTGACGGGGTCAATGCTGACGTCGGTCACTGGACTGGGCTCGTTCAGTGATTCCTCCCCTTCTGGATTCGTGAATCTCACCACCGGGGCGCTTGCAACGGGTGCACTGTCGTCCAACGCCACTTTTGGCGCTGGCAGTTTTAAAATCACTGACACGAACACAGGTCTGGTTTTCCAAGGCACCTTCACTAACGCTACCTGGACCGCCGCTACGGGACTGCCGACGGGACAGTATGGCTGGACCTTAAGCGGCACCGTTAGTGGTACCTTGAATGGCTCGCCCGTCGTTGGGGGGACGCTTCAGGTCACCACCATCGCAACCAAAGGCAATCCCTTTCTCACGGGCGGGAAGATGAAAATCAACCTTAACGCCGGAACAACGACTATCCCCGGCGCAACGACGCCTGAGTTAGGAACGCTGAGTCTTCTGGGGACGGGGATGGTCGGGATTGCGCTAATTGCCAAGCGCAGGAAAGGACGCAGCAAGTCCTAAGACGGTCCTGCGAGTAGAAACCCGAAGATGTCGGCCCCGTTCACCTTTGGGCGGACGGGGCTTTTTTGTTGCCGCCGGTGCGGTGCTCCTCAAGTCTTGGCCCGTCTCAGCTTCGCTTTTAATCGAAAATTCACAAAAGTATGGCGCCACGACAGGAGGCACAAGGGTAAGATTTCTCACTCAATAAGGAATGAGGTCTGGCCTCGATCCCGGGATGACTTACCGGATCAGCCTCTTCGTAATTTGCTGGTAAGGAGCAAGGAATAATGAAGCTCGTAGCTACCGCGGTGCTTCTAGCGTGCCTGGCCGTACTAACTGTTTGTGGGGGCGGAAGCACAAGTTCGATAAATCCCAACGGCCAAGTTTCGGGAAACTGGCAAATCGCCTTGCAACGCGCGCCGAAATCTTCGAAGACGCTGTCGGGCTTCATTCTGCAATTGAGCGACTCCGTTACTGGTGGATTGATGCTCTCAGGCAGCTGTGCTGGGGTAGGCTCTGCTACAGGAACGATGACCGGACAAAATATTTCGCTCGACGCCACCGTAACCGGGCAGGCGCTGAACCTCGGCGGGACAGTTTCGTCCGATGGCTCCACGATGGCCGGAACCTACACCATCTTGGCCTCCGGCTGCGGCAATTCGGAAACCGGGACTTGGTCGGCAACCCGGGTGAAGCCGCTCTCCGGCAGTTTTCATGGGACCTTGACCTCGACTAGACCTAGCGGAATCATTTCGGATGTTTCCGGAATGATCACGCAGGGACCGAATGGCGGTCAGAGCAGTGCTGTCCTTTCCGGGGCAATCACCTCCACCGATTCGCCGTGCTTCAGTAGCGCGACGCTCAGCGGAATAATTAGCGGAACGACTGTGGTACTGACTATTACTGCTGCCGATGGCTCAGCACTGGGACAGTTCTTCAGCTTGACTACCACCACTAATGGGACTTCTCTGACTGGAAAATACAGTTTTTTGAGTCAGCTCCAACTGCCGCCCGGTACGCCTTGCCGGTCCGGGGACGCCGGCACCCTGAGCATTACGCTGCCGTAGTCTCTGCCGGCACGAGCTCCGCTAGCCTGGGAGCGGTCTAGCACTGAATTCGCAAGTTTTTAGCCTGTCATTTTTTCGCCTCCGCGTACCGCGACCGTCGCGGTGTTCCATCATAAATCTGCATCGGAAACTACACCACTTCTGAGTCAACCAGTCGAGTGCCCCCGCATCTAAAGAACACTCGAGAGGCTTGAAATATTACCCTTGGGGAACGCCGCCACTTCATCGTTCACATGAACAACGTGGTTCACACTCGCTGTTGTATTGCCGGAGGCGGTCCCGCCGGCATGATGTCGGCTTTGCTGCTTGCGCGCATCGGCGTCGACTCTCGAGATCATGCATGAACTGGGTGTTTTGGACGAATTCCTGAAACGTCCGCACCAGGAAGTACGAGAGATCGCAGGGCAGGTCGGCCAAGACACAGTTACGATTGGCGACTTTACTTATCTGCCAACCCGCTGCCACTTCCTCGCATTGATGCCACAATGGGATTTCCTGAACTTTGTAGTGGAACAGGCCAGACGATATCCCACCTTTCACTTGACAATGCAGGCAGAGGTTACCGACCTGATCGTCGAGCAAGGCGTGGTGGTGGGTGCGCAGGCAAAGACACCCGACGGCAATCTGGAAATTCGGGCATCGCTAACAATCGGCGCTGATGGACGCCACTCCGTAATTCGCCGACGAGCCGGCCTCGAAGTAAAAAATCTCGGCGCTCCGATGGATGTGATGTGGATGAGAATAAGCCGCCATCCTAATGACCCAGTACAGACATTTGGCCACATCGATAGGGGTAGGATTCTGGTTCTGATCAATCGTGAAGATTACTGGCAGTGCGCATTCGTCATCCCGAAGGGCGCGGCCGATGAAATCCGGCATAGAGGGCTATCCTCCTTTCGCGAAGAAGTAACCAGTCTTGCTCCCTTCCTATCCGATCGTGTGCAAGAGTTACACGACTGGAAGGACATCAGTGTGCTGACTGTTGCCGTGGATCGACTGGTGCAGTGGTCCCGCGCCGGAGTGTTATGTATCGGTGATGCGGCGCATGCCATGTCGCCTATCGGAGGGGTAGGCATCAATCTGGCCATTCAGGACGCAGTCGCAACGGCAAACTTACTCGGCGAAAAACTTCTGCACGGAACTCCGAGCGAAGAAGAGCTTCAGATCGTCCAGCGGCCTCGGAGGTTTCCGACTTGGGCCACCCAGCAGATTCAAATCACCATCCAAAACAGAGCGATCGGCCGCGTTCTTGGCAGGCCGAGATCCCTCACTCTTCCATGGCAGCTGAAGCTCTTGCGCCGATGGCCAATTCTGCGACGAATTCCCGCTCGATTGGTTGGCATTGGGGTCCGTCCGGAGCACGTGAAAACACCAGAAGTAACCACGATTAGAGAAACCACCGTAGCCTAACAAACGAGAGCGGCGAGGAACTGCCGCTCTCGTCGAATCCGATTAGGCAGCCTGCCTCGCCTTTTTTGCGCGTTCTTCCAACTCTTGCGGCGCCACATCTTCAACGTGGGTGGCGATGCCCCAGAGATGGCCGAACGGATCCTCGATGAAACCTGAGCGGTCTCCGTAGAACTGGTCCTGCACCGGCTTCAGAATCTTCGCGCCGGCAGAGACTGCACGTTCGACTACGCGATCGACATCGGGAATGTATAAATACAGACTCACCGGGCTTGCGCCGATGCTGGCAGCACTGGTATGCCCTTGTCCCATGCTGGGATTTTCGTCAGCCAGCATGACCCGCGAGTCACCGATCTGCAGCTCCGCGTGACCGACTTTGCCATCGGGCTGATCCATGCGAAAGACTTCGGTAGCGCCAAAAACCTTCTTATAGTACTCGATGGCTTGAGCGGCGCCGTTGATGACGAGGTAGGGTGTAATGGAGTTGTAGCCCTGGGGAATATGCGAGATTTTGCTCATATTTTTTTCTCCTTCAGAATGCGGGTTGAGGGTTGAGGCCACGGGTGCACCTTGCTCGCACGTGGTCTGACATTCGTGAACCATGAGAACACAACTTGTGAACCTGCTCAAGGCCGCACTCGTTGGGCAGCTCAGGCATCTTACTTGGATGTCAACTGATCACACAGATTGTTACCGCTGGTTGTATTAACAACCCATTAACTCTCGTTCGCTACACTATTCTCGTCCGCGACTTTTCCTCCGGGTGGGTGTTTGTGGTCTGCGACCTTGCCCCGACGAGATTCGCAAGAGGCCGCCTATATGCTGACTAAAAAAGCGATTTATCTGGCAAGCCTGCTAATCGCCGGTTGCCTCCTAACCGTCGTTGTAGCCAGCGCGCAGAGCGTGACTCCACTGTGTACGCCGAGGACAATCACTAACCAAGTACTAACGACCGCTGCGCAG
>Ga0307475_10000156_pt1 | contig 39819 bp, 29 predicted proteins | sample atmos_gasesECM1C_FD_203317 | JGI IMG/M metagenome (GOLD analysis project Ga0307475, IMG submission 203317) | Hardwood forest soil microbial communities from Morgan-Monroe State Forest, Indiana, United States - atmos_gasesECM1C_515 | ecosystem: Environmental > Terrestrial > Soil > Temperate... | reverse complement strand
CTTGCCGGGCACGAATCTGAAAAACACGAACAAATTTTATCCCGGAAAACTTGGTGCGGTCGAGAGGACTCGAACCTCCACGCCTTGCGGCGCTAGCACCTCAAGCTAGTGCGTCTGCCAGTTCCGCCACGACCGCGATGACATCCATCGTAAGGGCAATAATGCAGGGTGTCAAATGAGCACTTTTAGAAGGAGAAAAGAAAGATAGCGGCATCCCGACCGGGCCAGGATAAATCCCGCGCCATCTAAAAAATATGATCGCTACGGCTTTTTCGGCACCACGGGCTGTGACCCTGCCGGAGGTTGCGAAGGCGGTGGCGTGCTGGGCTGAGACGCTGCCGGAGGCTGAGAGGCCGGCTGCGAGTTGGACTGTGGCGATGCTGGCGTCGTTCCTGGAACTGTGCCATGAGTTGCGGGAGTTGCCGGCAGCGTAACAGGCGCGCGCTTTGGAGCCGGCTGGGAAACTCTTTCGAGGATAGAGCTGCCCTGGCCGACGGCCTTATCCGTCCGCACTACCATAGCAAAAGCGCAGAGCATGAACATCACGGCGCACCAGGTGGTGGCCTTTGAAAGAACGTTGGCGGCACCTCGCGGACCGAACGCCGTTTGGCTGCCAGCGCCGCCGAAAGCCCCGGCGAGATCGGCCGCTTTGCCGCTTTGCAGCAGCACCACGATGATCAGCACAAAACAATTTATGACAAAAAAAGTCGTGAGTAACCATCCGGCGAACCGGAAGCCGAGTACCACGACAGCGGCACCGATCAGCAACGCGATGGCCCACTGAAATGCTGTTTTTGTTTCCATGCCCGTCCTCTATCCAGAAATCAAAAATCGCAAACTATGCGGGAGCGCTACTTGAAATTCACAAGCGCGGCGAACGACTTCGGATCCAGGCTTGCTCCGCCCACAAGTGCCCCATCCAATTCTTCCTGCGCCATCAATCCCTGAATGTTGTCAGGCTTGACGCTGCCACCATATAGAATCCGAAGCTCGGAAGCGAGGTGAATGGAGAACTTCTCCCCCGCGCAACGCCGAAGCAGGCGATGGGCATCAGCGGCGATCTCCGGGGTCGCCGTGCGGCCCGTACCGATGGCCCAAACCGGTTCGTATGCAATTAGGATACGGGAGAACTCGTGCGAGGTCAACGCGCCGGGGCCGCCGTTGAATTGCCGGCGGAGAACTTCTTCAGCCAAGCCGGCGTCGCGTTCCTCTTGGGTTTCTCCGAGGCAAACAATGGGGGCCAAGCCAGTTTCCAGCGCGATCAGGGTCTTTTTGGCGACGTTGTCATCAGTTTCGCGAAAAAGCTGGCGGCGTTCGGAGTGGCCGATAATCACGTAGCGGCAGCCAGCTTCGGCGAGCATGGTGGCGGAAACTTCGCCAGTGAAAGCGCCTTCCTTGCTCCAAGAGACATTCTGGCCGGCGATGGCGACGGAGGAGCCTTTCGCGGCTTCGACGGCGGTCGATATAGCCGTGAATGGCGGAGCGACAACAACGTCGCATTGCTTCGCGTTGTCGACTAGCGGAAGAAACGAGGAGAAAAACGCGCGGGTATCCGCTAGCGTTTTGTACATTTTCCAGTTGCCGGCGATAACGCGGCGTCGCATGTGAGCCTCCGGAGAAAAGAAAGAAAAAGATAACGCAGAGACGTTGAGAGCGCAGAGGGTTCGCAGAGCAGTAGAGGCATCATTTGTTGGTGAGCGCCTCGACGCCGGGGAGTTTGCGTCCGCCTAGGAATTCGAGGGAAGCGCCGCCTCCCGTGGAAATGTGAGAGATCTGATTCGAAAGACCGGATTGATGGACAGCAGCTACGGAGTCGCCGCCACCGACAATGGAAGTGGCGCCGTCGCTGGTGGCCGCGGCAACCGCTTTGGCAATCTCGAAAGTGCCTTTGGCGAAGGCGGGCATTTCGAATACGCCCATGGGGCCGTTCCAGACGATGGTTTTCGCGGAGGCAATCTTTTGGCGATAGGTTTCGATGGTCTTGGGGCCGATGTCGAGGCCCATCCAGCCATCGGGCGTGGCGGAAACGGAAACAGTCTGGGTGGCGGTGTTTGCTTTGAATTCCGCGCCGACGACGTGATCGACAGGAAGCAGTAGAGCGAATTTACTTTGCTGCGCTTCGGCGCGGAGGCGCTTGGCAAGTTCCAGCTTGTCCTCTTCGACGAGCGACTTGCCGATGGGCTGGCCTTCGGCTTTGAGGAAAGTGTAGGCCATGCCGCCGCCGATGAGCATGGCGTTGGAGATTTTCATCAGATTTTCGACGACTTCGATTTTATCGCTGACTTTAGCGCCGCCAAGAATCGCGACGAAGGGGCGCACGGGGTTGCTAACCGCTTTGCCGAGGTAGGCCAGCTCTTTTTCCATCAGCAGGCCGGCGGCGGATTGCTGGACAAAGCGGGTAATGCCGACTACGGAAGCGTGTGCGCGATGCGCGGAGCCGAACGCATCGCAAACGAAAAGGCCGTCGCAAAGCGCGGCAAGCTGTTTGGAAAAAGCTTCGTCGTTTTTTTCTTCCTCGGGATGGAAGCGAACGTTTTCGAGGAGAAGGATATCGCCGTCGGCGAGTGATTTGCTTTTGGATTCAGGAACGGGGCCAACGCAATCGGAGGAAAATCGGACCGGCCGGCCGATCAGCTCTTCGAGTTTTTTGGCGACGGGAAGGAGCGAGTACTTAGGGTCCGGGCCGCTTTTAGGGCGCCCGAGATGCGAAGCGAGTATCAGGCGGCCGCCGGCTTGAATGGCGAGGCGAAGGGTCGGGATCGACTCGCGAATGCGAGTGTCGTCGGTGACGACACCGTCTTTGAGCGGCACGTTGAAATCCACGCGAATGAAGACGCGCTTGGCGCGGAGAGCGAGGTCGGTGATGGTGAGTTTGTCCATGATTTTTGTGACTCGTAACTGGTGGATAGAGCGAGCGGGGCAAGCCCCGCCCCTACGGTCAGAATTTGGAGGCCAGGAGCTTGACGAGGTCGCGGCAACGGCAGGAGTAGCCCCACTCGTTGTCGTACCAAGCCAGAACTTTGACGCAGCGGTCGCCGACGACCTTGGTGTATTCGGAATCGACAATCGAAGAATTCGAATTCCCTTTGAAGTCGGAGGAAACGAGTTGTTCTTCGGTATAGCCGAGGATGCCCTTCATCGGACCGTTGGCAGCGGCTTTCAGCGAGGCGTTAACGGCATCTTTCGTGGCGGGCTTATCCACGAAAACCGTGAGATCAACGACGCTGACATTCGGCGTGGGCACGCGCATGGCGTAGCCGTCGAGCTTGCCCTTCAGTTCAGGAATGACGAGGTGCAGCGCTTTGGCGGCGCCGGTGGAGCTGGGAATCATGTTGAGTGCGGCGGCGCGGGCGCGGCGGAGATCCTTGTGCGGGAGGTCGAGGAGCTTCTGATCGTTCGTGTAAGAGTGGATGGTAGTCATGGTGCCGCTGTTGATGCCAAAAGTGTCATGAAGAACTTTGGCGACGGGAGCGAGGCAGTTCGTGGTGCAAGATGCGTTCGAAATGACGTGATGCTTCGCGGAATCGTAGGTCTTGTCGTTCACGCCGAGAACAAAAGTGGCGTCGGGGCCTTCCGAAGGCGCGGAGATGATGACTTTCTTCACTGGTGCGCGAAGGTGCTTCTGGGCATCCGGGCCCTTGGTGAAAAGGCCGGTGGATTCGATCACGATGTCCGCACCCACGGAGGCCCAGTTAATCTCGGCGGGGTCTTTTACCTTGAAAACCTTGAGACTCTTGCCCTCGACGGAAATGGTGTCCTCGGTGTGACTCACGTTGTGGGGCAGATTGCCGAGAACGGAGTCGTACTTCAAAAGATGCGCGAGGGTCTTCGAGTCCGTGATGTCGTTGACAGCGACGAATTGGATGTCCTTGTCGTCAAGCGCGGTGCGCACAATGTTGCGACCGATGCGGCCAAAGCCGTTGATGCCAACCTTGATGGGCATTACTTCCTCCGATGGAATGTTAGATATTGCGGCCGTAAAGGGGTGCAAGACGGCAGCGGGTGAACAGAAAATGCTATGGGTTGCGCGGGCAAAAGTCAACGCGTGGAAAATGAGGTGAGACGGAGAATCAGTCATAGCTGAATGCGCCCTGCGTTGTCGTAAAATGGACAGGAGACGCGAAGCCTTGGGCGGTGTTGCCCAAGATGCGAGATGAGGGCTTATGCCACTTGAAAGGAAGCAGGTGTTCCCGAACCTGTTTCGATACGTGTGCGATCGCTGTCCGTTCGACTGGCCCCGGACGCCGGTGAAAGAAAGCGAGTTGCCGCCTCCCCCGAGCCATGCATGCCCGAATGAGAACCAGCCGGAGGCGAAACCGGCCCCCCAAGAGCCGGTTCCCGAAGAAGTGGTTCCCCAAGAACAAGAAAAGAAAGCCGGCGGAAACACAAAACCCCGTCCCGTGGCTGTGTGCACGCGCTGCGGCGCTGTTTCCTACGCCGCGCAATTCATTAACGGTCAGTGTGCCCAGGTGGTCGCGGGGAAGAGATGCTTGGGAGTCAATGGGAGCGCTCTCAACGCTGACGATTGGAAACCATGCTCCGCGTGCGCGGGTGCTGGGGCCACAGGAACGACTCGTTGTGGCCCATGCGACGGGGCAGGCTGGTTGTACGCGCGAGGCAAGGGATAGCGCCAGGAAGAACACGCGGCAACCGCAAGGAGCGGGCCCTATCAGATGGCATCCGTTTTGCGTTGGCTTTTCGATTCGGAGCGCGGAGACCCTGGCCGCTTGCTTCCCCGCTGGATTTTTCTGCGTGCTCTCGGCTTCATTTATTACTCGGCGTTTTTCTCGCTGGCGTTTCAAATTCGCGGATTGATGGGTCCGCACGGGATTCTTCCCGCCGGCGAATATCTGCAAGCGGTGGCCGAGCGTTTTGGCCATCTTGGGTATTGGTACGCACCGACGCTGCTATGGTTTTCGAGCAGCGCGCACATGCTCACGGGAATTTGCTGGGCGGGGATGATTGCCTCGCTTTTGCTGGTCTTGAATTTTTGGCCGCGCGGGATGCTGGCGCTTTGTTTCGCGTGCTTCCTTTCGTTTGTGAGCGCGGCGCAGGATTTTTCCAGCTACCAATCGGATGGGATGTTGCTGGAGGCGGGATTTATCGCCCTTTTCTTTGCCCCCGCAGGATTCCGTCCGGGCTGGGGCGAAGAAAGCAGGCCCTCGCGCGTGAGCTTGTTCTTGCTGGTTTGGGAATGCTTCCGAATCTATTTCGAATCGGGCATCGCAAAGATATTAGGCGGCGACCCGCAGTGGCGGAACTTCACGGCACTCGATGAGTATTATCAGAACGGACCGCTGCCAACGTGGATTGGCTGGTACATGCAGCATCTGCCGCATTGGTTTCATGCGGTGACGGCGTTTGGAACGCTCGCGATAGAACTGGTGCTCGCGTGGCTCATGTTCTTGCCTCGCCGTTTGCGTATCTTGTGTTTTCTCATTATTACACCCTGGCAAATGGGGGTCATTCTTTCAGCAAACTACACCTTTCTGAACTACTTGGTGCTCGCACTTGGAATTTTGCTGCTTGATGACCAGTTTGTGTTGCCGTACTTGCCGCGATTCATGAAAAAGAGTTACCTGGACACGAAAGAGGCCAAGCCAGTGGCTGCTCCGGCTCCTGAAAACAAATGGAGAGTGAGATTTCGCGAGCAATTCTCGGCCCTGAAGCTTGCGGTGACGGCGGTGATGCTCACTTGGATTTTCTACGCGACGACGGCGGAAATGGTTTGGATGGTAAAACCGCTGCCCCTACCGACGACGCCGGTAACGGCGCTAGAGCCGTTTCGCATCGCGAACCGCTACGGATTGTTCGCGATGATGACGCGAGGGCGCTATGAAATCGAGTTTCAGGGTTCGGACGATGGGCAAACTTGGCTCGTCTATCCGTTCCGATTCAAACCGCAGGACCCGGCCAAGCCGCCTGGAATATACGCGCCGTATCAACCGCGTTTTGATTGGAATTTATGGTTTGCGTCGCTGAGTACCTGGAGGCAGGAGCAGATCGTCGTGCGAACGGAGGAGAATCTGCTGCGCGGCGATACCGACGTGCTGCTGCTTTTCGCGGGAGACCCGTTTTCGCACTCTCCGCCACGGCAAGTGCGCGCAGTGATTTGGCAATATTGGTTCGCAACGCCAGCGGAAAAACGTTCGCAAGGCTTGTGGTGGAGAAGGCAGCCGCTTGGCCTCTACGCCCCAACTTTGGAACGAGAATCGGATGGGAGAATGGTCGTGCTGGAATGGCCTCCTGCCATGGAACCGCGGGAGTAACTTTGATGCAAGAATCAGATTTCATCTGGCAGTGGCTTTCGCACACTGCTAGCGAAACCTTTTTCACTGGGCCGAATTCCATAAAATTTTCCTGCGCCTTAACTAGACGTAAGAACCCCTTTGGATGGAGGTCAAAACTAGTGATACGCCTTAAATCGAGGGTCACTGCGGGAATTGTTTGATTGAAGTGACGCGATCGCCCTGGAAGCGGACGAAGACAGTCTTAGAAGGCGGCTGGCCATAAATCCAGTCTTCGATGTCGTTGCCTTCGGAATCGCGTTCGCGCACTTTGTGGTCGGGCTTCCCGATGGCGGCAACGAGTTCTTCACGATCCATGCCCACGACGGGCTTGCGTTCCTGAATGGCCTTCTTCATTTCCGGGGGCAGGGTATCGAACCACTGCACGGCGGCGGAGCGTTCCTTGGCAAAATTCAAGAAAGGCGAAAGGAGTTGCTTCAATTCGTCGGGAGTGAGGTCCGGCAACGCCTTATTGAAATCCAAGAAAATGGTGCTGCCCATGCCTGGCTGCATCCCCGGCGGGCCCGGATCCTGCGTCGAAGTCGACTGCATTGGGGGATAGCCGCCACCGATGCCGATCTGCAGATGATCGCGCCAGTGTCTTTTGCCGCGTCCGCCGCCGTTCACATCGACGACAATCTGATGGTCGTGAAACTCGAGCTTGGTGATTTGCACGTTATCGCCGGTATTGACGGCCGGGCCGTGCGTCGCGACGGCGCGATCGAGCAGATCGGCCTGCAGCGGCTTGCCTACGTTGAGGTGGAACCCTTCCTTGCCCGCGGGCAAAGGCTTGACGGCTCTGGCAAACTCGCCGGAGACGTAGCGGATCAGTTCCAGCTTTGAAGAATCCTGGAGCGTGGCGCTTTTGGCAGCAGGCGGAGTCTTGGACTGGGATTGGGTTTGGGACTGCGCGCCATCCGAAGACGCGCCGCTGTTCGGGAACAGAGGAATCTCATCGTCCGAAGGAAAGTTGGGAGAGGGGTTCGCAGGCGGACGAAGGCTATTGATCCGAGGAACGTCCGCGTCCGCGAAGAGCAAAAAGATCAGCGATAAGACCAGCCAGTTTGACATATGCACTGCGGACCCCAGGCGGCCGGGGCCCGTTTACTCTATTCTACGATGCCGGGAGGCCGCTGAACAGGTGCCTCGGTAGGAAGCGGTGGGAAGCGCGCCATGTCTCTAGCGGAACACAACTTGAACACCTTGGCGGTCGATCGTCATTGGCAGGTTCTCGGCGCCGGACTCTTGAATGGCCGTTTGCACACGTTCCCGGGCGTCTGGTTCGATCAAAAGGACCACGCAGCCACCGCCACCGGCTCCGCAGACCTTGCCAGCTAGCGCACCGTTGCGGCGGGCGTTCTCAATGACCCGGTCGATGGTCTTTGTTGAGATAGTGGGCAAATTTCTCTTCCTGAAAGACCATTCCTCGCGCATCAGGCGGCCGGCTTCGGGCCAGTCTGGCTTTTCGAAGGCTAAGCGCATTTCCTGGGCCACCTCGGAAATGCGCTCCAGGCTGTTTTGCACGGCGCGATTGTTTCCGATCTGCGCCTTGAAGACTTCCCAATTGTTGATGCCATGCTGGCGCGGCTTGCCGGTGTAACAAACCATCACGCGGCGCTCGAGTTCGTCGAGATTCACGCGCAGATCGACGCGATGCTCGCCGCCCGGCGGGAGCTCGATGGCCGCAGCTCCGCCAAAAGCCGGCGGGTAGTGATCCTGGGTTCCCGTGGGGACGTTAATCACGATGGCTTCGGCATCGCGGCTGATGTGGATCCAATCCTCTTTGCTCTTCCCTGCTCCGGTGAAGCGGTCGAGCGCGGCGCAAATCGCTACGGCCATGGCGCTGGAGCCGCCGATGCCCGCGCCAGCGGGAGCTTCGGAATCCGTAGTGAGGGTAAAGCCGCCCTGCGGATGGAAGAACTTGGTGATCTCCGCGAGGAGCGGAAGGCGGTAGCGCTTGGCTTTCACGAGGGCGGCGAAGGAAACAAAACTTTCCTCGCGCTTGATGTCGCGGGAAACCAGCTTGATGCGATTGTCGCTCGCGGGATGCGTTTCGATGACGCAGGAAGCATACAGCGAAATGGCCGCGTTGAGTGTGACGGCGCCGGGATGAAAGAGATACAGCGGCCAGATGTCGAGCGTGCTGCCGGCGAAGTCCACGCGGGTCGGTGCTTTGGATTCGATGATCATAAGTGCGAGCTAGCTCGATTCAGAGAGAGTTTCAGCCGAGCCAGTTTGACGGATTAAGACGGCCACCTCAAGCGATGAGCTGGGGAATGTCCACGGAAAGGCAATGTCATTTACAAACATGATGAGTGATGAACTGCTTTTCGCGTAGTTGAAAAAATCAGCCGGTAGTGGCGACGCGGTTGCGAGCGATGAGCTGCGGGCCGTCTTTTTTCTCTTGCGCGAGGGCGGGATTGGGCTCGAAGCAACGCCGGCAGCGGGCTTCGTACGCGCCCATTGCGCCGACGACGATGAGCTCTTCACTTTCGACGAGGCGCTGGGTGTGAACCGCGGGATTGCCGCAGCGGACACAGATGGCGAGCAGCTTGGTGATTTCCTCGGCGATGGCGAGGAGGCGCGGCATCGGTTCGAAGGGGCGGCCGCGGTAATCGGTGTCCAGGCCGGCGACGATGACGCGTTTGCCGAGATTGGCGAGCTTGGTGCAGACGTCGACCACTTCGTCGCCAAGGAATTGCGCTTCGTCGATGCCAATGACTTCGGTGCGCGGTGACAGCTTCTCCATGATTTCTGAGGCTTTGAACACGTTGTCCGAAGGAATGCCAAGGCCGGAATGCGAAACGATTTCGTTGACGGCGTAGCGCTCGTCGATGGCGGGCTTGAAGATTTGCACGCGCTGGCGGGCGATTTCCGCGCGGCGCAAGCGACGGATCAGCTCTTCGCTCTTGCCGGAAAACATGGGGCCGACGACGACTTCGATCCAGCCCATATTGCCTTTGACGATGTCCACGGTAGCTCCCTAAAAGCAGTTAGCAGTTAGCGGTTTTCAGTCCTCAGTATTCAGTGAAGAATTCGATCGTGAATCGTGAGGGTACATTTCTACAGCACCTTTACCCCAAGGTCTTTGATGCACTGGCAGCCGCGGCGCTGTACATCTTGACATTATAGAACGGCGCGAAAGCGGCAATCACGGCAACCCGAAATGCTTCCTGGCGCGTGATGAAATTACCGGAGAGCACACCCCAAGCGCCTTGCGCGTCACGGATCCCTACAGCACCGGCGAACCGGTCGATCGCGGCGGCGAGTTCCACGCCATTTTCGAGAACTTCGTGAGCCAGCGCTTCGGGGATTTCGATACTTCCGGAGCGGCCGAAGTGGCCGCGCGCGCCGTCGGAGACGTAAGCCCAGCTTTCCAGGAAGACGCGGCGACACGCGTTCTGCCGCAAACCGGAATGACGCAGAACCTCGTCCGTTGAGGCGCCTTCGTGGACGACATCGAGGCCGCCTTCGAGGCCGACGAAGTATTGCCAGGACGCCCCGTTCTGGCGCGCCATCTCAGCCAGCGCTTCCGCGCGTTGGCGGGCGCCGCGCATCAATTCATCGCGCGTGGCTGGGGTGTTGCTGACGCCGCTCTCCACCTCCACGCCGATGACTTCGCATTCTGCGCCGTGAACGAGCGCCGCCGAAAATGATTGGAACGCCTCAGTGACAGCGTTGAGCTTGGGGCCGCGCTTGCTGCCCACGGCGATGGTAATCTTGTTCATTCGAAGTAAGGGCGACGGCTTGATTGTAACGGTAGTTGGAGGAAAATTTCACGGAGAATTGGCGAGCCTGAGGAAAACAGGTACCCTCTCGACGGGTGATTGCTTATCTCAGTCGACTGACCCGATAAAAACGCCGAACGCGGGGATGGTGAAATGAGCAAGTTGCGTTGATTCGCGGCCTATCTCCGGCGCTGCCAGCAAAGGTTTCGCTGAACTTTCCTTGATTCCATCGGCGGAAAGATCGAGCTTGACCGTCTTGGCTGCGGCGCTCATGTTGAGCACGACGAGTACGGCATTGCTATTGCCTGGTTCCTCGCGCAAGAAGGCCAGGACGTATGGATCATCCTGATTCAGCGGCAGATAGAGTCCATCGCGGAGCGCCGGTTCGCTTCGCCGCAAAGCGAGCACCCGCTTGTAGAAAGTCAGAATGGAGTTGGCATCCTTCGACTCGGCCTGCACATTATAGGTAAGCGCGCTGGGCGGCACCGCCAACCAAGGGTGCCGCGAGCTACTGAAGCCGGCGTTCGTCGAGTCGTCCCATTGCATAGGAGTTCGTTCGCCGTCGCGGCCTTTTTCCTCCGGCCAGCCGATTTTCCCGATGGGGTCTTGAACGTCTTCTTGGCGCGCTGGTTCCGTTGTGCGCATGCCGATCTCCTCGCCGTAGTACATGAGTGGCGTCGCGCGTGTGGCCAGCAGGAGAGCGGCCATCAGTTTCGCGATTTGGTCATTGTGTGCGCCGTCGCCGTAACGATCCCACTGGCGCGGCTGGTCATGATTGCTGAAAAAATAGTGCGCCTGCCCTCCCGCGGCGTTCTTATCAATTTCGTTCAACAGCCGGCGGAAATCGGGCGCGGAGAGTTTATTCACGTCGGCAATCTGAAAATCCATCGGCAATTGAACTTCATCATCCTTGACGCCGTACATTTTGGTGAGCTCGGTGATATTGGGCTCGTCAGCCTCACTGATCAGCACTGGATTTCCGGGATATTGGTCCACGATCTTCCTCATTTCGCGCAGGACTTCATGGACCTCCGGCAAGTTGTCTGTGTATTTATGTGCGATGTTCGGATCGCCGTAAGCGTTCTTTCCGGGCAGAATCGGGTCGTCATGCAGATTGGGATCTTCAAACAAACGGGAGACAGCATCGATGCGAAAGCCCGCTACGCCGCGATCAAGCCAAAAGCGCATGGCGTCATACATGGCTTTGCGCACCTCGGGATTGCGCCAGTTCAGATCGGGCTGTTCGGTATAAAAGTGATGGTAGTAATACTGATTGGTAGTGGGATCAAACTTCCAGGCCGAATGGCCAAACCAAGATTGCCAGTTGTTGGGAGGCTGCCCCCGCCCCTTGCCGTCGCGCCAGATGTACCAGTCGCGCTTCGGATTGGTCCGCGAAGACTGGGATTCCTTGAACCACGGATGCTGGTCCGACGTGTGATTCGGAACAAAATCCATGATTACGCGGATCTTGCGCATTTTCGCTTCGCTGACCAACCGATCGAAATCCGCGAGCGAGCCGTAGAGCGGATCAATGGCGGTGTAGTCCGAGATGTCGTATCCGAAATCCACTAGTGGCGATGGATACATCGGGCTAATCCAAATGGCATCGATGCCCAGGTCCCGAAGATAATCCAGCCGCGAGGTAATGCCGTTGATGTCGCCGACGCCATCGCCATTCGAATCCCGAAAGCTGCGCGGGTAGATTTCATAAATGACCGCGTGCATCCACCAAGGGTCTTGCGCCTTGGCTCGAGCGTGCGCGGCACTGGAACTTTGCGCTGGCGTCGGCTGTGCCCAGCTGGGACTCGTCCCCAGGCAAAGCCCCATCATCAAAACTAGAAAGACACACTTAGCGCGGTTCAACACGATTAATCTCCCTCTTTGTGCCACGCCTAAATTTCCTCATTCAGGGTTTTGCGTTTTCATGAATCTGCAATTGTTCCGCCAACTTAAGCTCGCGCTCCGCGTCTTCCGTCCGCCCCAGCTCGCGATAAGCCTGTCCAAGAAGGTGGTGGGGCATGGGATTGTTCGAATCCATCGCGATGGCGCGCTGCAAAGCGCGCACGGCCAGGGCGGTCTCGCCTTTCTTCTCCAAGACCTTCCCCATCAGGATGTACGGCCCCGTCGACGTCGCATCCAGCCAAATGGATCTTTGCAACAACTTTTCCGCTTCCTCGTACTTCTGCAAACGCGAGTCGGCATCCGCCAGCTTGTAATACACCGTGGCGTCGCCGGGATTCAGTTCCAGCTCTTTCTGAAACTCCTCGACAGCTTCCGTAATGCGCGACTTGTAGAGGTAAAGCTCTCCCAGCAACAGGTGCGCCCGCGGAAGTTTCGGATCGAGCTGCACCGCCTTCTTCCCATAATCCTCCGCCACGGGAGCAAAATCCTGCCGCAGCAGCATGCGCGCCGCAAACAAATACGCCGCCGCGGAATCCGCTGGTACGCCGAACATTCGCGCAAAGGCCTTCCGCGCGCTGGGATAATCTTTCGTCTGCAAGTAGCAAAGACCCAAAATATACGCGGCATCGACATTCGCGCTCGGATACCACGTCTGCACCTTCTCCAGCGGCGCGATCGCCTCCGCAGGCCGCCCCGCGAGGTAATAAGACAACCCCAGCAACTGCACCGCTTCGTTATCGCCCGGATCTTCTTCCAGTGCTTTCTTCAGGCTCACAGTGGCCTTCAGATAGTCGCTCTTCCGGTAGTAGGTGACCCCCAGCTCATGAGCCAACCCGCCCATTTTCGGGTCTTCTTGAACCAGCGCTTCAAGTTTTGCTATGGCCTCGTCAAATTTGCCTTGTTGGGAAAGCCGCCGCGCCTCACTCAGTGCTTCGGCTGGCAAAACAGATTGGCTTGGCTTGGACCCATCAATCTGCTGGGGTGACCCTTGGGCCGCCGGAACAGGATCCCCCGGAAACCAGGCCGCGGCGAGTGCAACCTCTCCAACAAGCAGAAAAATCCCCGTCAACTGTTTCATTGCATCCCCCCCACCAGCATAACCGAACCGTTAAGAAAAAACGGGGAGCCGGTGAGGGCTCCCCGTTGGGGTGGTGGGGCGTCTTCGTCCTTAGTTAGAAAGTGAATTTCAGTCCGAACTGCAACTGACGCATGGCCGCATTGCCGTTGATGTCCGTAATCTGTCCGGCGTTGCCACCGGCGGCGGGTCCGGTGCAATCGATACACATGTTTCCGGGATTAGCCAGCACGACGTGGTTGAATACGTTGAACGCATCGAAATGAAACGCACCCCTTATGCGTTCGGTGATGAGGAACGACTTGGAGAGAGCCATATCTGACAGGAACGCATGCGGGCCGCGGAAGGAGTTGCGACCGACGTTGCCGATCGTGCCACATGCGGGCCGCGCAAAACCGGGCCCGGACGGACGGGCTACGGTGCAGTAGTCCGTGCCGGCCGGAGCATTGATGGCCAGCGCCGGAATGGGGTTGAAGTAAATAACATCACCCGTCGTCGGGTCTCGGCGAGCCCCCATGCTGAAATTCCCGCTGGCGATATCAGGACGGCAAACGTTGGAATCCTGGTCTTGGCCGCATTCGCCGTAGCTCGCCGTCAACGCCGAACCACCGCTCCAGTTGCTGGTGTTGCTCAGTTGCCATCCGCCAACCAGCAGGTCCTCGAGACGGCTCACGTTGCCCATGTACTTCTGGCCTTTGCCAACCGGCAGAGCGTACACGATGCTGGCTACAAACGCGTGGTTCCGGTTGGTGCTGTCTGGTCCGTACGCGTATTTGGGGTTGTCCGCGTAACTGCCAAAGTTAAAGTCGTACGACCTCGAATAGGTGTAGTGGGTGAGGAATTGCAGTCCTTGAGAGAACCGCTTTTCCACTTTGACCGTTAAAGCGTTGTAATTGGTGCTCGCGTTGTTCCCGTAGTAATTCCCCACGTCCGTCGAGCAGCAAACCACCGGATTCCCATTTGAATCCAGGAAGTTTTGATAGGTGTATTTGTCAAATAGGGGCCGACGGGAAGCCTGGGTTATGGGAACAAACGTCCCGCCTGGACCAGAGAACGTCCCCGCCTGGAATGAACCGTTGATGCTCCTTCCCGGAGCAACCGTGAATTGGTTGACGTTGTAACTGGGGCCGTTCTCGTCGAATTCATGCGTGCCCTTATTGCCGACATAGGCGACCTCAACGTTTATCGTTGACGTCAACTGGTGCTGCACGGTGGCGTTCCAGGCATCCAAGGCCGGCAGATTTTGGAAGGTCGCACGAATGTGTGTGGTGAGGTTGTTCCCTGGCCCTTCAAGCGGGAATAGCCCGTTAGCGGGGATTGCCGGGAACGTAAAGATCGGCGGTCCTTGCGCTAGCGTAAACGCCGGAATGCGGCCCACGACAGCGCTCGTGTTCCCGCTGCCTCCCGTGATATCGGAGTTTGTGGCGTCGACATGCTGCTGCACAAGTACCGGAAGGTTCTGCGTCACCGCGTGACCGAAGTTCGAACCGAATACGCCCATGTCATAGCTGCGGCCGTACCCCAGACGGATCACGGTCTTGGGTTTTATCTGGTAGGCGATGCCGACACGAGGAGCGATAAACTTCCAGTTGTCGTCGATATTCCCGTTCAAACTGTAGCCGCCAAAACCGCCCACGTGGATGTATCCATCGGTCAGGTTGGCAAATCCACCGTTTCCTGGGGCATTCACATACTCCGGTGGATAGAACTCCCAGCGCAAACCGAAATTGAAAGTCAGTTTAGGGGTCAAACGGAATGTGTCTTGCCCATAGAAAAAGTAACGCTTTTGGCGCTCCGCCGCATTCAAGCTGGTGCTGACGTAACGGCTAAAGTTCGTGACATCACCTAACAGGAAGGTAGCCAGGTCCAGGCCGCCCTGGCCGGCATTTCCGGTCCCCGCTGCGTTGAAGACGGGCTCGCCGGTGCGGTTGGAGTCGCTGGGAACGCGCAGGTTTTCCGCAAAGCGAATATCCGCGCCAAACTTTAGGGTATGGTTCCCGCGTATCTTGGTCCAGTTGGTAACTCCCTGGAACTGCTGCTCGCTCTCCGTCAAGGGGCAGTTGCAGCGGCCCACATTGAGACCGTCGCCAAAGTCCGAAAGAGTGCCGTCCATATGAAAGTCCGGCAGCCCGCCAGTGGCAGGGTTGCTGGTGTTCATGTTCGGCACGTTGTACAAAGTAGTCATCGGGGTTGCGTTCTGGTCGGACTTGGTAGCATGCGGGTTGTACTTGAAGTACCCAAAACGGAAGTCTGCAATCAGCGTCGGGTTGAACGTCTTGGTTACCCCGGAAGCTAAGCTGTAATTGTGAATAATGGACTGGCCATTCAGGCCGGCCGCTGCCGGTGCTCCGCCAAAACCCGGCCCACCCAGCGCACCGAGGACGCCTGCCCCGGAGACAGTGAAACGCGCCAAGCTAAACCGCCCAAAAAGCTGCACGGTGGGTGAGATGTTGTAGTCTTCCCGCGTGTCAAACGAATTCTGGACAAAAGGACCAGGCCCAGATTTTATGTAGTTGTTTATAAGATTGGCGTTTGTTCGGCTGGCAGGAAAAGCCTTCAAAATCGCGATCGCCTGCGCCGACAGCATGTTGCCCGGGATGAGGAAGGGCGTCGCGCAATTCGTGGGGTTTGGATTCAGAACTTCTCCCGCGGCTCCGCAAAATGCCTTGCGTCCCGAGCCATCCAGAGCCGCACTGCTTGAGGGGTCATAAATGTAATTGGAAGGGTCGCCAGCCTTACCGTTTCCGATTCTCGGCTGATATTGGCTGAGATCGCAGAAGAGCCCCGCGTTCCCCAATGCCGCCGCGCAAGTTGTTGCCGCCTGAGTTGTTGGTATCGAAACCTGCTGAGTAACTCCGAAGCTGGAGCGCGTCCCCTGATAATCCGCGAAAAAGAACAATTTATTCTTGATGATGGGGCCGCCCACGGTACCGCCGAATTGATTGAATTTTATACTCGGAAGCAACTTACCGGTGCTTGGGTCCGGCGTCGCTTGCGTGAATGGGTCGCGAGCCCTGGTTGCGTCCGTGTACCGGTCCCAGAAGGCGCTGCCGTGAATGTCATTGGTGCCGGACTTCGTCTGTACCGTTACCACGCCTGCTACGGCCTTGCCAAACTCGGCATCGTAGTTCTGTGTCGTCATCTTGGCTTCTTGAATGGCATCCAGGTTCGGATTCACCACGATGATCCCAAGAATCGGATCCTGGTTATCGGTGCCATCCAACTCGTAGGCAGTACCGCTGAAGTGCTGGCCATTCACCATAATCTGCTGGGACGCCTGCGGGTTTTCAGTCGCCGCATGCGTCCATGCCAGTTTCTCCGTACCTGGCGTCAGAAGTTCGAACGTCGTGAAATTTCGGTTGAGGATGGGCAACTCTTCCGCGTACTTACTGTTGAATTCAATCGACACGTCGGCGCGATCCGTCTTGAGTTGCGGAACCTCCGAGGTAACCTCGACAGTCTGGGTGACGGCGCCAACTTGCAGCTGCGCGTCCACATGCGCCGAAGCGTCCGCGGAGACCTCCACGCTTGCCACGTCATAAGCCTTGAAGCCCGGACCTTCGACTTTGACTCTGTAAGTATCCGGGATTAAATGGGTAACCGTGTAATTGCCGCTCTCATTGGTCGTGGTTTCATATGTCGTAGCCTTGGTAACGGATGTAACGGTGACTTTGGCGCCTGCCACTGCCGCGCCTTGCGGGTCTGTTACCGTCCCGAAAATGCTTCCGAACACGGCCTGACCCAGAGACGTACTTGCCCCCAGCGCTAACACGAGACAAAAGCCCATGATCAACCCTAGTGTCGCTTGCCTTCTCATTCCACCCCTCCTAAGCAATGCTGCATCCCTGAAATCTTTCATCGAACCGAATTTTGCAATCACTCTGCTCCACGGCAGCAAAAACATTGCGGTCGCCCAGATACGCGGCCGACAGCACGTGGTTATGCCCATTAGCTTCTTGGCACACACATACAACTCAAAATGATAATGGAAACGGCAACCCGCCAAACTGAACCGACCGCAGTGTACAGCCCCCAAACTCCTCGAACTTCCTTCCCTCGGCGCCGACCTAACCGCCACCACTCATCAAGGTTTGACAAAGTTCAAGATGAGAGCTGCGGGCACCTACACAAGAGTCGAGCGTATATTTGTGATGCCTCATATCAGTTTTTTGAGTGACATGGTAAGTGTCCGAGGGTCTGATACGGTTACACCGAATAAGCTCTGCCTTCACAAAGACATGCGCAAGCGTTACTTTGGTGTTACAATCCCCGCTCGGTGGTCCCCGTGACTGAGAAAGCGCTGCAGTTAGGTCAGATCGAAAGACTTCTAGCCAGCCATTCCTTGCATGGGTCGGAGTCTCTCTGCAAACTGCTGCGCTATTTGGCCCATCATTCTCTGGAACATCCTAGTACTTCTCCTAAGGAGTATCAAATCGCGACAGAGGTCTTTGGCCGCCAAGAGGACTTCGATCCCCATGTGGACTCCATGGTGCGCGTCCAGGCTGGCCGCCTGCGTACTAAGTTGGGCGAATACTATGCCTCTGAAGGCGCCGACGACCAGATCATGGTAGAACTCCCCAAGGGCACCTACGCCCTCACTTTCCATCCGCGCAACCATGGTCCAGGGCGAAACCACGCTAGTACTCACGCTCACGAAGCTCCAGGAAGTCTGGACGCCAGTGGCCGGACCTCCCGCGCGGGGATCGTCGCCGTCGTGGCATTTTCCGTCGTGCTCGCCTCGGTTGTTGCCGTGGCCACCGATCGCTTCCTGAACCGCAGGGTTGCGGAAGCCCACGTGGCCACCGACAACCCTGATGTGCCGGTTGCTTTTCACGTTTTCTGGAAGGGCTTTCTTACCGGTCCGCAGGAACCCTGGGTCATCTTCAGTAACGCCGCCTTTGTCGGCCGGCCGTACGTTGGCATGCGCTATTACAATCGCGCCAAGGATTCCGGTGCGGTGATTCTGGATCATTATACCGGAGTCGGCGAAGTGCTGGCGGTTCACGCCCTCGATGGCGTCTTTGGAAAGCTTCGCCAGCAAATTCGCGTCAAGCGCGGAAGCCTCTTTTCCTTGGATGACGCCAAAAACGACGATCTCATCTTTATTGGCTCACCTTCGGAAAATCTGACGCTCCTGGAGTTGCCCGCCACGGAGGAATTCATCTTCAAGCAGATTACTTCCGGGCCGCGCACCGGCACCATGGAGATCATCAATTCTCATCCGGGAACGGGCGAACCAAAGGAATTCCTTCCCTCTCCACCGGACCAGAGCCTGAGCGAGGACTTTTCGGTCATAGCCCTAAAGCGGGGACTGAATCCAGCGCACGCTGTCTTGATTCTAGCGGGAGCTACAACCATCGGCACGCAAGCTGCCGTCGAATACGTTTGCCAGCAAAATTCCTTGGAAGAGTTGCTCTTACGCCTCTCCGTCTCGAATTCCGGCGAACTAAGGCCGTTTGAAGCGGTAATCCGCGTGAAAGTCGCCAAGGGCGTCCCCGTCGGATCACAACTGGTCGCCCTTCGCAAAGGCCCCGCTTGATCTTAAGCGTTGGAGCCTTTCTTGCATTTTCTCGCATCGCCGTCAGTTATGGACGCTCCTGCAATATTCCGATACAAACCCGTGGCGAACCGAGGTCGCTCCCCGTCCCACGATCATTTTTTCGCGTCTGTCGGCGGCTTCAATCGGGGATCAAGAGTTACGGCTTGCGCGAATTCCTTTTGCGCCTCTTCGATTTTTCCTTGCTGGCGCAACGCCATTCCCAACTGGAAATGCGCGGGCGCGTAGTGAGGAACAGAATTGATTGCCGAGCGGAATTGCGAAATGGCTCCATCGACGTCTCCGGCATTTAGGAGGCGGCGTCCTGAGTTCGTGGAGAACAGAGCCGCCTGTTCGCTGGTCTTCTGTTTCGCGATCTCCAGGCCCGCTTTGCTTTCCACTGCCGCGCCTTCCGTGTCTCCCAGTTGCCGCAACACGGTTGCCAGCGTGGTATGTGCCCCGGCAAAATCCGGCTGCATTCGAATGGCTTCGCGCAAAGCGCTCGCGGCGTCCTGAAGTTCGCCTTTCTGTTTCAACACCGTTCCGAGCGTGTAGTAAGCCTCGGCATAATCCGGCTTCGCGTGAATCGCCGCGCGCAATTCTTCCGCTGCTGGTGCGAAATCGCCCTGTTGCCACAGCGTCACGCCCAGCGTGTAGTGTGCATCCGCCTGATCGGGATCAAGTTCGGTGGCCTTGCGAAATTCAGCGACTGCTTCGGTAAGCTGGTCTTTCAGTTTCAGCGCTAGTCCGAGGTTGTAGTGCAACGTGGCGTCCCGCGGCGAAAGCTTAATCGCGCTTTCGAATTCGGACATCGCCGCGTCAAAATCCGCGACTTGCAAATGCGCTGCGCCCAGGTTCCCGATATATCCGCTATCGTCCGGGCGCAGGCGGATGGCTGTTTGAAACTCGCTGATCGCGCCGTGGCCGTCGCCACTCTCGAGGAAAGCCAATCCCAGATTGTTGTGGGCATTTGGATTGTCCGGCTGCAACTTCGCGGCTCTGCGGAACGCCTCGATGGCTTGGTCCACCTCGCCGTTGTGCTGGAACAGCAAACCCAAACTATTCTGGGCATCGGGATAATCCGGATTCAGCTGCACGCAAGCGCGCAATTCGCGAATCGCCGCGGCTACCTGATCCTTGCTCCGCAGAATTTGTCCCAAGTAATAGTGAGCGCCAGGGTCGGCGGGATTCAGTTTTATGGCGTCTTGAAGATGCAAAGCAGCTTCTTCTAGCGATTTTCCCTGAAATTGCAAAACGCCAAGATGAAAATGCGCGGTCGCAAAATTAGGCTCCAGCCGCAGAGCTTCGGAGAATTCAGTCGCGGCGTCTTGAGGATCGGATTTCTGTACTAACACGGTTCCCAACTCGTCATGCAGCTCCGCGCGTTGCGGCTCCAGTTCGATCGCGCGCCGCATTTCGCTGACGGCGCCGTCGAGGTCTCCGGAAAAATCCAGCGCGCGGCCCAGCGTGCGATGCGTCTCGGAATCGTCCGGGGCAAGCCGCGTGGCCTCGCGCGCTTCGCGCAACGCGGCCGGCAAGTCTCCTTTGCGAATTAGCGCATTGCCAAGATTCACGTGCGCTTGCATGAATTCGGGTTTCAGTTTCACCGCGGCCCAAAACTGCGCGATCGCCGGATCGATTTCCCCCTGCGCAAGCAAAACCCAGCCCAGCGAGTTGTGCCCTTCCGGGCTTTTCGGTGCCAGGCGCGTCACTTTTTCAAAAGCTGCTCGAGCGGAATGCAGGTCACCTTGTTGAAGTGCCGACATGCCTCGCTGGTAAGTTGCCGCGACTCGAGACGCGGGATCCCCGCCCGCGGAATTCGCGGATTGCCCAGCGCGCAACGCAGCCGCCGCGCCGAAGACAGAAACCAGCGCGGTCGACAGTTGAAAGAAAAGCATGCGGCGATGAAGGGGGTTCCATGTCACGCGAAAGAGTCCTGTAAAAAATACTAACATGCTCGCGGCTTCGCGGCGCTTCTGGAAGCTGTTTGATTATACTTTCTCGCTGCGATGAACCGTGTCGGACCTTGCTATGATTAGAGATTGATGACGCTCCTTTATTCTCTTTTCCGGCTTGTCTGCTTCATTGGACTTTTTGCTTGGTTCTCGATGCAATCGGTCAGTGCTCCGAGCGCTCCAAGTACCAACTCCCAGAGCGCAAAAGCCAAGCCCATCGCGCATTTCACCGACATGGCGCAAAAAGCCGGGCTCACCGCTCCAGTTATTTTCGGCGGCGAGACAACAAAAAAATACATCATCGAAACAACCGGCACCGGCGTGGCCATTTTTGATTACGACAATGACGGATGGCCCGATATTTTCGTCGTGAATGGCACAAAGCTGGAAGCTTTGCCAACTGCCAAAGCGCCGACGAGCCATCTGTATCACAACAATCACGACGGCACGTTCACCGACGTCACGGAAAAAGCCGGGCTGACTCACACGGGCTGGGGGCAGGGTGTGTGCGTCGGCGACTACGACAACGACGGCTTCGAAGATTTGTACGTCACCTACTACGGGAAAAATGTTCTCTACCACAACAACGGCAACGGCACGTTCACCGACGTCAGCGAAAAAGCGCATGTCGGGGGCAGCGGAAGAATGTGGGGCACGGGCTGCGCTTTCGTGGACTACGATCGCGACGGCAAGCTCGATTTAATAGTCGCGAACTACGTCGACTTTGATTCGGCGACCGCGCTTGCGCCGGGCGAGCGGGCTTCGTGCATGTGGAAAGGCGTTCCGGTGATGTGCGGGCCACGCGGGCTGCCGTGGGCGAAAAATATCTTGTATCACAATCTCGGCAACGGCGTGTTCGAAGACGTTACGACGAAAGCGCGCATCGATCAAAGCAACGGGCATTACGGGTTCAGCGTTTCCACGCTTGATTATGACGACGACGGGTGGCCGGATATTTTTGTGGCTTGCGACAGCACCTCCAGCATTCTTTATCACAACAACCATGACGGCACGTTCAACGACGTCGCGGTTGTTTCCGGCGCGGCGTTTAACGATGACGGGCGCGAGCAAGCCGGCATGGGCTCGACGGTGGGCGATTATGACGGGGACGGCAAGCTCGATATTTTCAAGACCAATTTCTCGGACGATACCTCCACGCTTTACCGCAACAATGGCGACGGCACTTTTGATGACAAAACTTTTTCGGCGGGGTTCGGCTTGAACACCCAGTATCTCGGATGGGGTGTCATGTTTCTTGACGTGGACAATGACGGCTGGCCCGACCTGTTGCTGGTCAACGGCCACGTTTATCCGGAGGTGGACAGCCAGCACCTCGGGAGCAATTTCCAGGAGCCGAAAATTCTTTATCACAACAACAGCAACGGAACGTTCACCGATATTTCCGCGAATGCCGGGCCGGGGATTACGGCGGTGAGTTCCGCGCGCGGATTGGCGGTCGGCGATTTGTGGAATGACGGACGAATGTCCGCGGTGATCAGCAACATGAATGCGCCGCCGATGCTGCTAGTGAACGACGTTCGCAATGGCAATCATTGGATCGCGTTCCACACGGTTGGCAGCAAATCCAATCGCGATGGGATCGGCGCGAAAATCACGGTGGCAGCCGGCGCACGCACGCTGGTCGATGAAGTTCGTAGCGGGTCCAGCTACGTCTCGAACAGCGATGTGCGCGTTCACTTCGGCCTCGGGTCGGCCACCAAGATGGAGTCGTTGCAGGTGCGCTGGCCCAGCGGCTTAGTCGAACGCTTTGAAAACTTGCCCGTCGATGCGATTCATACGCTGAAAGAAGGCTCCGGCGCGCCGGTCAATCCTCGTCCTGTTTCCGCCAAGCCCTGACTCCGTTGGCGTACCTGGGGCACCCGGCTGCGCATCGATGGCACAAACCGAGGTTGTGGCGCCAGTTTAGGGGCCCCATCGAATTGCTGGTCAGCCAGACGAGCACCGTGAATATCACTTTGGAGCCGGGCTCGATCAATGAGACGGTCACCGTGACGGAGGACGCGCCCATTATCGATGTAACCAAAACCGGCGTGGGAACGACCTTCTTGCCCACGGACATCCAGGATATGCCGCTCAACGGTCGCGACTTCGGAAACTTGGCGTTTTTGGCCCCGGGCGCGCGCCCGGTAAATTCCTATGACCCGACGAAGAATCGGGTGGCAGTGTTTTCTATCGACGGGTCGAATGGGCGGAACGTCAACGTCACTGTCAACGGTATCGACAACAAGGACAACTCGGTGGGTGGACCGGTGATGCAACTGCCGCTCACGGCGGTGGAGGAATTCACGATTTCGACGCAGCGTTTCTCCGCCGTAAATGGGAGAAGCGAGGGCGCAGCCATTAATGTGATCACCAAGTCAGGCTCCAACAGATTCCATGGGGGCGGATATTTCTACGACACGCAGACAGCGTTCAACGCGAACAACTATTTTTCTGAACAGAGCAAGCAGCCAACACCGCAATTCGAGCGCCAGCAATTCGGGGGAGATGTGGGAGGGCCGCTCCGGAAAGACAGAGATTTTTTCTTTGGGGCCATCGAACGGGAGCGCGAACATACATCGATTCCCGTGACGCAGCAAGCGTTCACGGAATTGAGCTTACTGACCGCCATTGGGGCACAGCCCGCGCAAGTGATTCCGACGCCCTTTTTCGAGTGGCGATACAACGGAAGGGTGGACCATCGATTTAATGCGAACCACCAGTTGTCGGTCAGTTACACGGGGCAATCCAACACCGGGTTGAACGACCAATCGAGCCAAACCAATGACCTGACCGCGGGGAATTTCACCACCAACAATCAAATCATCGCCAATGCCACCCTCAATTCGACATTTGGGCCACATGTGGTCAACGCGCTGATGGCCGGCCACCAATATTGGAACAACGTGATCGACACGAATAAGCTGTCCCCGGCCACCGTGAATTTCCCGAACGGGATTTATTTCGGCACCAATGGGAACGTGCCGCAGGAAACTTTTCAGAAAAAATGGCAGTTCAAAGATGACGTTTCGATCACCCATGGGACGCAGACATGGAAAACGGGATTCGACATGATCTATCAACCGGTCCTCGGCGGGTTTTTCGAGTTCAACCCCGTACCGTCCTTGACGTTTAACGACTTGCCGGACGTGATCATCAACAACACGAACGGCGAATATCCACAAGGGTTGGCGACTCCCGGAGCCGTACGCAGCATGTCTTTGGCGGCGGGCGATCCGCGTTTCCTGCAACAGGGAATCAAGCAGGTGGGCGTTTACTTTCAGGACGACTGGAAAGTGAAACCGCGATTGACGCTAAATTTAGGAGTTCGCTGGGATAAGGACATCGGATTGCTGGGCACGAATTTCATTCCGCAGAGCAGGGCGTACATTGAATTGAAAGCCATCGGCAGTCCGTACGCGGCTACGCTCCCTTCCGACCCCAGCAAAGACTTCAGCCCGCGCGTTGGATTCGCGTATGACCTAACCGGACATGGAAAGCACATTATTCGGGGAGGCTACGGCCTTTATTTCGGCCAACTGTTCGACAACATTAACTTGTTCATGATCCAACAGGCGAATCCCACACTGTTCGCAACCGTTTTTAGCGTCACCATCAAAGGCCCGACCGACACGAGCTGCACGTCGTCTACTCCTGCCTGCTACGTTCCTGGAACAACGATTCCACTGACCCAATGGCGATACGGTGTGGATCCGATGCCGATTACTCCGACGGGCGCAATCACCTCACTGCCGGCAGGATCCACAGGCCGCTTAATTAATCCTGATTACGAGGATCCTTATTCGCAGCAAGCGAATATCGGCTACTCCTGGGAGTTGAACAGTTCGTCGGTGATTGAAGTGGATTACATCCACTCCTTGGCTCTTCACGAAGCGAATTCGTTCCAGCTCAATCCGGTGAATCCGGCATTGGGGCCGAATCGCATTCTGACGACAGCATTCCAGAACGCGAATCAGCCCGTGCTGGGATCGATTTCGGAAGCGTCTTCGGCCGGGCGATCGAGATACGACGGATTGAAGGTATCCTACCGGCGCCGAATGAGCAGACGGATCTCCGTGAATACCAGCTACGTGCTCTCAAAAGCGGTTGGCTATGACGGGAGCGCCGCGAATTTTGGAAATATCGCGGTGAATCCATTCAATCCTTTCGACCCAAGAGTAGACGACGGCCCGGTGCCCAACGATGAGCGCCACCGTTGGACATTCGGCGGTGTGTTTGACCTGCCGTGGGGTTTCCAGGCGTCCCCCATCGTGCAATTTTCGTCGGCGCGGCCGTACAACGCGTCGAATGGTATAAGCAATTTCTTCGGGTACGGCTCGGGGACTTCCGCGGCGCACGATATCGTGCCCGTCAGCAACCCCAGCAACTACACGATGTTTAATGCGACGGCGTACCCCACTTCTTCGGCCGCGCAGACCGCCATGCAAGCATGCCTGGCGGCGGGGCAGTGCCTACAAGCTCCCTATGACTCGCTTCGGGGCCAGGCGTTTTTCCAAATGGACGCTCGATTGTCGAAGAGCATTCGATTTGGAGACCGGGGCGCACTGAATTTGATCTTCCAGGGCTTCGACATCACCAACCGGGCGAACTTTGGGAACACCTTTGGGACAAACCCGCGCGTGGCCAGCTTCGGCCAGCCTACGGGCTTTATTGCGGCCAGCAGCGTGATCGTTCCGAAGTCTTTCCGCGGAGAGTTCGGAGTGGAATATAGGTTCTGAAGGTGACTTAACGTCACAGCGAAGGATGTCGTCGTCCCTTGTGTGCGTGCTGTTTGATAGAGCTGGGAACCCAGCCGAATCGCTCCGGCATTCTAATCCAACCAACAAGAGCAAAACACAGAGATTGCAGACGTCCTTTGGCAGAGCAAGGGGTAAGATGACTTACCTGAGCAGAAAGAGACGGAGGCAGCCTCATGTCTAGAAAAAGGATGACTGCGGCGGCGATTGTGCTTGGTTCTTGCGTTGCGGGATTGGCAGGAAACGCGCAGCAGAAGGCGCTGGATGCGGAGGGGCACCAGTGGTGGCAACATGCGGTGTTTTATGAGGTGTATCCGCGGAGCTTTGCGGACAGCGACAATAACGGCGTCGGCGACCTGAACGGCATCTCGTCTAAATTAGACTACTTGAGGGATCTCGGGGTCGATGCGATTTGGATTACGCCGTGCTTCCCTTCTCCGCAAGTGGATTTCGGTTATGACGTTTCGGATTACGAGGCGATCGATCCGATGTACGGGACGATGAAGGATTTCGATCACCTGGTGGTGGAAGCGAAGAAGCGGAACATTCGAGTGCTGCTGGATTTTGTGGTGAATCACTCATCGGACCAGCACAAATGGTTTGTGGATTCGAAATCATCGAAGAAGGCGGAGCACCGCGATTGGTACATCTGGCACGATGGCAAAGGGCCTGGCCAGCCACCCAACAACTGGTTTTCGACATTTGGACTCTCGGCTTGGAAACTGGATGCGCAGACCAACCAGTATTACTACCACTATTTTTATCCCGAGCAGCCGGACTTGAACTGGCGGAACCCGGCGGTAGAAAAGGCGATGCTGGAGGTGACGAGATTCTGGTACAAGCGGGGCGTGGCTGGGTTCCGCCTGGATGCGGTGGATACGTTGTTTGAGGATGAGAAGCTGACGGACAATCCAGTGCTGCCGGGGACAGACAAGTTTGGCCGGCCGAACATGGAAGAGAAGTACAACAAGAAGCTGCCCGAGGTGCACGACGTGATGCGGAAATTGCGAAGCACGGCAGACGAGTATGGGTCCGTGCTAATCGGGGAGACGTGGACGTCGAACGTGGACGAGCTGAAGGATTATTACGGAGAGAAGAACGACGAGCTGCAACTGCCGATGGACTTGATGATGACGGGGTTCACGGGGCTTTCCGCGGAGCAATACCGCAAGCACATTGGCGCCGTGGATGCCGCGGGGCACTGGCCAGTGTACGTAATCAGCAATCACGACATTGTGCGCTCGTACACGCGGTATGCGGATGGAGTGCACAACGACGACATTGCGAAAATGATGGCGGCGTTTTACCTGACGCTGCGGGGCACGGTGGTGATGTACTACGGCGAAGAGATTGGCATGGAGAACAACGACCCGAAGAGCCAGGAAGAAGTGCAAGACCCCATCGGGAAGCTCGGCTGGCCGCTGGAAAAAGGCCGGGATGGGGAACGGACGCCGATGCAGTGGAACGACAGCGCGAACGCGGGGTTCAGCAAGGCCAAACCTTGGCTACCTGTTCCGCCGAGCTACAAGACACACAATGCGGCTTCGGAACAGAGGGATGGCAATTCGGTTTTGAGTTTTTACCGGCAACTGCTGGCGATGCGGCACAAGGAGCCGGCGCTGCAGGAGGGAAATTACGTGGCGTTGAATAGAGATGATCCCCATGTGCTTACGTACGTGAGGCGATACCACGATGAAGCGATTCTCATAGTGCTGAATATGTCGGCGAAGGACCAGAAAGTGCGATTTGATTTGTCGCCGCTTGGGTTCACTGCGCCTAAGCTGAGCGTGTTGCTGACGGACTTTCACAAGCCGTTGACGGGAATGACGGAAGCGCTACCGATGGAGCCATACTCGGTGTTTATTGCCAAGATTTCGCAAGCCGCGGCTGGAAAATAAAGCTATCTGCGCTAGTGACTAGCGTTGGTAAGGAGGGTTGCCGGAGCTTCGGCGACACCCGCGTATTTGTCAGCTGCGCCGTAGTAAAAGAAAAAGCTCTTCTGCGTCATTTGCACCATTCCTTCTACAAAGACTACATTCGGGACCTGGCCAATCTTTTCCCAATCTTTTTCCGGGGCGAAGATCGGCTGGTCGGAACGCGAAAGGAGTTTGCGGGGATCGTTGCGGTCGAAGATGGCGACGCCGGTGCGATAGACGAGATGATCGTCGGCGCCGTTGTAGATGAGGACGATGCCGCTCGACGTGCAAATGGGCGGAGGGCCGGGTTCGACGACGCGGGAGTCAAATTTTCCAGGGCGGCGCGGAAGCACTGGGGTTTCGGTGGCTTCGGTCCAGTGCCGAAGATCGGTGGAGTAGGAGAGACCCGTCTGGTCGGTCTTGTCGACGGCGGTGCCGAGCCAGTACATCCAGTATTTGCCGTCGATTTTTTCCGGGACGATAGCGCCGGACTTAGTCCAAGCTTTGTTCCAGTTTCCTTGGTAGGCGGGGAGGATGACGCCTTGGCGTTCCCAGTGAATCAAGTCTTTCGACGTGGCGAGACAAAGCTGGGCGTCCCTTTTGTTGTAGCCCGTGTACGTCAGGTAATACGTGTCGCCGAATTTCTGGAGGCGCGGGTCTTCGACGCCGCCATCTTTTTCGTAATCAGTTTGGGGGGAGAGCACGGGTTCGGGGCGGCGAGTGAAGTGGATGCCGTCTTTGCTTTCGGCGTAGCCGAGGCGCGACGTGCCGGAAGTATCCTGCGCGCGATAGAGCATAGCGATCTTGCCGTTGCGCAGAACAGCGGCGGGATTAAAAGTGCCGGCGGATTCCCAAGTCGCGCCTTGGGGAGAAAGGATGGGAGCGTTCGAGGCGCGCTCCCAAGCCCGGAAAGGCAGATCGAGCGTTGGCGCGGCGAGGGCCAGAGAAGCCAACAGAAAGGTCAGCGGCAGAATTACTTTTGATTTCATGAGACGCATCATGGTTAACTCCGCGCGTCTAAGTTAACAGCGAGCCTTACTTCGCGGGCTTAGCAATTTGGGGAAGGTCGAATTGCATGGTGCGCACGATGCCTTCGCCTTCTTTGACGTAAATTACCTGGTTGGGCTTGATGTCTTTGAGGGTTTCGACTTGGCCGCTGGGCCAGCGGATTTCCAGGAGTTCGACGGTTTCGGCTTTGCCAATGCCGAAGTGGACGCGGAGGTCGTTCTGGGAAAAATAGCCGCCGCCGCTGCGGACTTCGTCGATCTGCGGATGAAGACTTTTTTCGCCGGGGAGACGGGAGACGCATTTGATAAGCGCGCCGATGCCGCTGCGATTGGATTTTGTGCCGATGGTTTTGATTTTGATCCAGTTGTTGCCGGTGCGTGAATCGCAGCGCAAAAGTTGGGGAAAATCGTTGACGGTGTTGACGACGATATCGAGGCTGCCGTCATTGTTGAAGTCACCGAAGGCGCAGCCGCGCGCGGCTACGGGGATGGAGATGCCAGGGCCAGCATCATTCGAAACGTCGCCAAAATGGCTGTTGCGCAAATTTTTATAGAGCAGCTTGCGCTGCGCGTAGCCGGCTTCGGTTTTGAGCTGCTCGACTTCGGGATAGACGTGGCCGTTGCAGATGAGAATGTCGGGCCAGCCGTCGTTGTCCATATCGAAAAAGCCGCAACCCCAGCCGAGATATTGCGTGTACCTGCCGAGTCCGGCTTGGAAAGTGGTGTCTTCGAAATTGCCACTGCCGAGATTGCGGTACAGCGAAGGCGTGTCACCGGCGAAATTTGTCTTGACGAGATCGAGATTGCCATCGAGATCGTAATCGGCAGCGGAGATGCCCATGCCGGCCTGCGGCTTGCCATCGGCACTGAGAGCGCAGCCGGCTTCGATGGCGATGTCGGCGAAGGTGCCGTTTTTTTTGTTTTGATAGAGGGCGCTGGCGGTGGAATCGTTGGCGACGTAAATGTCTGGCCAGCCGTCGTTGTCGAGATCGGCGGTAAGCACACCGAGACCGTAGGTGCCGTTGGCTTTGAGGATGCCGGATTTTTCGCTGACGTCGGTGAACGTGCCGTCACGATTGTTGTGATAGAGAATATTCCTCCCGCCGTTGAGTCCCGGCGGGCCGCAAGCAACCATGACCCCTTTGTACAGGCAAGGGCCGGACTCGGGAACGGGAGCAGTTTTCAGGTCGAGGTCGATGTAATTGGCGACGAAGAGATCGAGATGGCCGTCGCGATCGTAGTCCACAAAAGCGCACCCGGTGTTCCAGCGCTTGCCAGTGCCGGCGACGCCGGCTTTTTCGCTGACGTCGGTGAAGGTGCCGTTGCCGTTGTTGCGGTAGAGAACATTTTTGCCGAAGTAGGTGACGAAGAGATCGTCGAAACCGTCGTTGTCGTAGTCTCCGACGCAGGCAGCTTGTCCCCAGCCGGAGTGCAGCAAGCCGGCTTTGGCGGTGACGTCGGTGAAAGTGCCATCGCGATTATTTTTGAATAGATGATTGCTGGGCTCCTGGCCGGCGGGAAAACCTTCGAGACGCCAGCCGTTGACGAGAAAAATATCGAGCCAGCCGTCGTTGTCGTAATCATAGAAAGCGACGCCGCAGCCGGTGGTCTCGAGGAGATATTTGTTTTTGTGCTCGCCGCCGAAAATGGTTTTGACATTAAGGCCGGATTCGTGCGCGACGTTAAGGAAGGCGACGCCAAGATCAACGGGGGCGGCGGCGGTCGGTGGCGAAGCGTTGTTCTCGGAAAGGAATGCTGACTGCCACTTTTTGGGGAGCGCCAGGGCGAGTACTTTTTCTAGCGGAAGAACGATCGCGGAACGGCTGAGCGATTGGAGAAATGCGCGGCGTGTGGGAGACAAAAGAACGGATACCTTTCCTTGCGAGCGCCGTGCTAGAATCCGGCGCTTTCCTTTATAGTAAGGCCAACGAGGCAATGCAAGCACACGACGCAACGGGGGCCACTAAAGTGCACACCACGCCGGAAACACCTGTTCCCTTGCAAAGACAGTTCGCATGGATTTGGCGGAAACTGATGACCATGGGCATTTCAGGCGCGGCGATCATGGGAATCGTGACTCTTGCCGCGCGGGGCCAGCAACCGGGGGAGAAGCCGCGCGCCCTTGAGCTTTCGCGGGAGGTGCGCCCATGGGAATTTTTGCCTATCACCGGAACGCGCGCGGGACTGCTGGGGAATGAATCCGGTCGCGTGGAAGCGTGGGTATACCCGCTGAAAATCTTTCGCGAGTTTCATCTGAAACTTCATACCGAAGGGCGAGTGCTGGCGGCTGAAGCGCTGGCGAGGACCGTGACCGTGCGGCCGGAGTCCGCGACGATTCTTTACGCCGGGGATACTTTTACGGTGCGCGAAACATTTTTTGTTCCGGTGCGGGAACAGGGCGCGGTGATTCTTTTCGACGTGGAAACGGAACAGCCTTTGGAGATTGAGGCGGTTTTTCATCGAGATTTTCAGTTGGAATGGCCGGCGGCACTCGGGGCGACTTATCTGGATTGGGCGCCTGCCCAGCATGCGTTTTATTTTGGCGAGGAACAGCGAAAATTCTCGGCGCTGGTAGGCTCGCCAACGGCCACGGAGCCTCATGCCGAATTCCAGACAAACTATTCCGAATCGCAGGAGAGTTCGTTCCGTCTGGGACCTACAGCGAAAGGCCAAGAGAGGAAACTGATCGTTATCGCCGGGTCCCTGGAGGGGCGGGCGGGAGCGGAGAAAACCTTTCAGCATCTGACAGTTTCTTACGCGGACTTGCTGCGGGAATCCGCGGATTATTATCGGGATTACTTGGGGAAGACCGTGAGCGTGGAGCTTCCCGACGCGCAAATACAGCAAGCTTACGATTGGTCTCGGGTAAGCATGCTGCAGGGGCTGGTCAACAATCCTTACTTAGGCACCGGACTTGTGGCGGGATATCGCACTTCAGGCGAAAGCCAGCGTCCGGGATTTGCGTGGTTTTTTGGACGGGATTCGTTTTGGACTTCCTTCGCGCTCAATGCTGCCGGGGATTTTTCCAGCGCGCGCTTGGCACTCGATTTTGTCAGCAAATACCAGCGGGAAGACGGCAAGATCCCTCACGAAATTTCGCAGGGGGCGAATTTTGTAGATTGGTTCAAAGGCTATCCGTATCCTTACGCTTCCGCGGACGCCACTCCCTTGTACCTCATCGCGATGAATGACTACGTGGTGGAAAGCGGCGACACCGCCTTTGCGAAAGAAAAATGGAAAAGCTTGTGGAAAGCGTACGAGTTTCTGCGCTCGACGTATGACGAACAAGGCTTCTCCAAAAATGCCGGAATCGGGCACGGCTGGGTGGAGGGCGGCCCGCTGCTACCGGTGAAAACCGAGCTCTATCAAACAGGATTGGGAATCGAGGCGCTGCGAGCGCTTGCGAATCTCGCTCATTTGACCGGGCAAGAAGACACGAGCAAGGAGCTTTCACAGAATTTTGAAAAGCAAAAGCCGTTGATGAATGGAGCGTTCTGGATTCCCGAGAAGAAACGGTTTGCGTTCGCCTTGGACAAAGACAATCATGCTGTGGACGAGCCGAGCGTTCTGTCCACGGTGCCGATGTGGTTTGGATTGCTAGATGAAGCGAAAGCGGAAGCCATGATTACCGAGCTCGCTGGCTTGGATCATCAAACGGACTGGGGCATGCGGATTATCTCGGAGCGCTCGCCGAAATTCAGCGGTGGCGGCTACCATTTTGGAGCCGTATGGCCGCTCTTCACAGGCTGGGCGGCGGTGGGCGAGTATCGCTATCATCGCGTCTTTCCCGCGTACGCGAATTTGCGGGCCAACGCTCTGCTGGCACTGGGTGGCTCGCTGGGGCACGTCACGGAAGTTCTCTCTGGCTCCTACTACCAGTCGCTTTCCACAAGCTCGCCGCACCAGATGTGGTCCGCGGCCATGGTGGTCAGCCCGTTATTGCGAGGCCTGTTCGGACTGCAGGCAGACGCAACTACAGGAACGCTCACGTTCGCGCCGCACGTTCCCGCCGATTGGACCGCCTTCGGGATTGGCAACGTGCCGGTTGGCACCGCAAAATTGGACTTGCATTGCTCCAAGGATCCCGGAGGGATCACTCTGGAAATAAAGGGTGGCAGCGATGCTCCCGCCCTCGTAGATTTTCAACCGGCCGTGAGCCTGCGCGCGAAGATTCTCGGCGCGGAGTTCAACGGGCAGCGAATTCCGTTCCTGGTCGAGACGAACGGCGTGGACCAACACGTGATCGCCAGGATTACGGTTGCCGGAGGACCAAACTCACTGAGAATCCGAACGCGAGACGATTTTGGTTTGAGCTACTCCTCGACATTGCCGTCTATGGGATCGAGTCCAAAAGGATTGCGCATACTCTCCGAAACGTGGACACCGGCCCGGGACCGTCTGACGCTTAACGCTTCTGGCCACGGCGGCGCGCAATATGCCCTTAGTGTTTGGAATGGCGGGCAGATTGCGTCGGTCGAAGGAGCGAGACTTGTCAAGGCCGCGGACGGAGGGGCCGAACTGGTCTTCGACTTCGCCAAAGAGAGCCCGGAGACTGCCTATGCGACGATAACCATCCAATTCGCCGACGCGGCCAAAAAACGAGAACGTAAATAAAAGTAGCGCGATCGAAAGGGAGGTCAATGGTCCCTGTACAAGCCCATGCACAAGGAGCGGTCAACGGGATGATCTCACGCTCAGGAGAAAGCAAAAGAACGTGGAATTTGACAATCGGACTCGGTCCGAGTTGACCAAGATAGAGGCTATTGGCCGCATTCAGGGGGTTATCTTCGACCTAGACGGCACTCTCTATAGTCAGAGCGCCCTCCGTTGGCGGATGCTTCCCCGAATAGCAGCAGCACACTGGGCCAAGCCAATTAATGGAGTTCGCGTGATTCGGGCAATTCAAGCCTACCGTCAGGCTCACGAAGAGCTGCGGAATCAAGCCTTCTCAAGTGATTTACAATTGGAAGCGGCAGCCGCAAAATGCGGATATTCCGTGCCCGAGGTACGCGCTATCGTCGACCAATGGTTCGAGCGCGCGCCGTTAGATTTATTATCTCCATGCGTTTATTCGGGGATTCCTAAATTCCTGCAATTGTTGTCCGAGCTTGGAATCCGCTGCGGCGTGTTCTCGGACTATCCCGCCGATGCGAAGCTTTCGGCCATGCGGTTGAAAGGGTTCTTTAGCCACACCCTCTGCGCAGCAGACGTTGGCAGGCAAAAGCCAGACCCAATAGGCCTTCTCAAGGTGGCCCGGGAGATGAGTGTAGAACCGCTTTGCACTCTGTCTATCGGCGACCGAACAATCGACTTGGAAGCAGCCGCGAAAGCCGGCATGCCAGGCATTCTGGTTAAGGGCGGGAAGAGCTACCGGATTCTCTACGACAGTTTTGCGAATCGCAGGCCCCGGCGACGGCCCTAAGAAGAATCAATTTCCGCTTGCGCTTAACCGCGGCACTCCGGCTCATTTCCGCTCCACATAGGCTCCGGAGACTGGAGCTGTCGGCGTGAAAAAATTATTGATCCAAGGCATATCTACGACCAGGCAAAGAATCATCACCGCCGCGCAGCCAACCACGGCAAGCATTAACTTGCGCTGCTTGTAGAGCTTCTCGGGATGCTCCGCAGGGCTGTCGCGCTTAAAAGCCAGCGAAAAATAGATGGCCATGACCACCGCAATCAGGGGAAATGACAACACCAGCTCCAGGCGATAACGCATTAGGAACGCCCCAAAAAAAAGCATCGCTGAAGAAGCGTAAAAAACAACCGAGAAAAGAAGGAGTTCTGGAGTAAAGAAAGCCAACGACGCCCGATACTTACTTAAGCTGTCATCTTCTTTTAGGTGCCGGTATTCGGCGTAACGCTTCAATGCCATGAAATAGCAACCAATCAACCAATAACTAAGTAGCAAGGATAGCGGGGGGAAAGTTGAAGAGACAATGAGCCATCCCGCGAACAGCCGAAGCGGATTATTAATAGCTTCTGTAACCACATCAACGTAAGGAATGTCTTTGGTCCGGAGGGGCCGAAGATTGTAAGCGCACCCCATGATCAGCAGCACTAACATGTCCCAAGTAAACCAGGGCGATATCGTCCACGACAGAAGCAGTCCAGCGATCCCCAAAATGATCCATTGAGCATAAGCCAGCGGAATAATGACAGCACCGGAAGGTACCGGACGATTGCGTTTGAGAGGATGGAAGCGGTCAAACGGGGCATCGCAGAGTTCGTTGATAACGTAGTTGCTCGAGGCGATGAGCCCCACGGCTAGCAGCCCAACTACCGCCTTCCCGACGAGATCCCCAGTGAGCGGCAAACGGTGCAAGGTGAGCGCAACAACGATTCCGGGAAGCACGAAGACGTTTTTGACCCAGTGATCGATACGAGCGATTCGAAGATGGGCGCTGTAAGTTCGCCAGCTCGTCAAAGATGGGGGCAAGCTACCGCTTGGTGGACGTGCGGAAAGGTCAGAATCAACCATAAAATCTTTGAAAGTATAGCATGCGGAGTTGACCAGGTAGGGCCTGACCCCCCGTCTAGAAAAAACCAGCGAAATCAACTGATCACAAGATTCAGGGGCCTATTCCCAGCATCCCAGCGCGCAATCCCAGGGAGAATCCAAATGCGCCATTCTTGGATAGCACCACAGGAATACCAGAGCGGCGGCAACTGCGACAATCAGGCTGATACGTATGCCAAGAAGCCTACGGGGCAGGCTGCGGAGAGCGACCGCCAGGGCCACGCTTAGAAACATTGCCGACGGAAAATAGTAGTAATAGAGTTGAACCCTGGTGGGCGTAACGGCCCACTGGAGCAAATTCGAAGCATAAAGCAGAACCACGAAACCCTCGCTGGCTCCCAGAAGCCTCCAGGAACGCCAAAAGCAGAAAACAATGCCTGCCGCGCCTCCCCACATGACCACCGGATTGCCAAGCAGATAGGAAAAAAAGCGCATTGGCGAGGCTGCAAAGGGCCAGCGGTACCAGGCCAACATCAGTGTCTTGGCAGTGCTAGCCTCGACGTGATAGCGCCACATCGCATGGTTCATTCTAACGAACTCATGAATGTCGAATGACAGATGAACGCAGCGGAACAGGACCCAAAAAGAAAGACAGTAGGAAACGGGAGGGAGGACGAGCAATCCGAAAAGCAGGCTAGGGGCCTTCACGCGCCGAAGATTTTCAGCCCACCGAGCAATGGAGGAAGCCGGAGATACGGGCAAGAGTTTTGAAATCCCAGGCAGCAGAAAACTGATGCCGAGCAAGACTGCCAGAGTGTCAACGGCGTTCCATTTGCAAGCACCTGCCAGGCCGAGTAAAAAGCCTGAACTACAGAGCAAGATCCGCCGCCTGGGGGTGCTTAGATCTAAGGTGAGCGCCGCAGTGTAGGCCACCAAACTCCAAAACAAGAAAAAGACCAGAAAGACGTCCATCATCCCAGTACGCGACATCACAAATAGAAAGTTGTTGAGTAAAGTCAGCAAAGCCGCGAAGAAAGAAGCCCGGTAATCGCCGAAAAGAAGATGAGTCCACAGAAAAACTGCGACTAAAGTCAGAGCACCACATACAGCGCTGGAAACTCGCCAGCCAAAAGGATTGTCTCCCGCTTGGTTGATTCCGGCTGCCACCAGAAGTTTCCCCATCGGCGGTTCCGCAGGATCCATATCAAGGATGCCGTCGACCACGGCCTGGGCGGCAGGCACATAAACGATTTCATCAAAGTTGCGAACCGGGGGCTTATCTATGCCAAACAAGAAAAATGCTAACGCCACCAAACCGAAAGCGCATGCTGTGATCAATGCTTTGCGATCAATCTTGAGCGGGAAGGGAGCTTCCAAGTCAGTGGTTGAGGGCTTGTCTGGTTGTTTTCTGTCCGACGGGTCCATCCCGGAAGATTTTGACCTCGGCGGCAAGGATGCACCTGATAGACGCAGATTAAGTGCTTGATTTAATGGAGTGGCCTATCGGAATCGAACCGACACCTGAACCTTGGTAAGGTTCGACCATTTGACTCTAACACCCTGGAATGGCGGCACCTAGTAAATTTTCAGGAGCCCTTAATTGGAAAGATACGGCCGCAATCATCAACCAGGGCAACTGGCTTTCCAACTTCCCACAAAGTCAGTTCTTGATAGAAAAGAGACACTCTACCTCCGTAATGCGCAAGTTGTAGCAAACGCCAATCACAGCATTCTCGTAGATGCAGAAATTCAACCCAACCTGGTCGTCACAAAAGAGACTTGCACAATGCATATTGCAGTAGTAGCTTTACACACGTATATAGTAGAGGACTAATGGTTCAACCCAAGCTAACAAAGCTCGAATTGCAGATCATGGAGACGCTGTGGACTCGGGAGACGGCCTCCATCCGCGAGATTCAGGAAGCTTTCGCCGAAAAAAACAGGCCGGCCTACACGACGATCCAGACCACCGTTTACCGGTTGGAAAGCAAAAAGGCCGTGCGCCGCGTCAAAAAGGTTGGGAACTTTCACATTTTCGAGGCTGCCGTCACCCGCGATGCCGCACAACGCCGGTTGATCGACGATCTCATAGCACTTTTCGGTGGGCGCGCCCAACCCGTGATGTCGCGCTTGATCGAATCCGGGAAGCTCACGTTACGGGACGTAAGGGAAGCTGAAAGAACTCTCCGAAAACTGGAGAGGAGGGACTAACCACCATGATCCCCAAATATTTATCTCTATTGTGGTTGGCTATCACACCAGCGGCTGGCAACCACCTTTGGCAGTCGACACTCTTCGCCGTCGTCGCCGGATTTTTGACCTTAATTCTGCGAAAGAACCACGCGAGGGCGCGTTATTGGCTCTGGCTGGCAGCCTCGGTAAAATTTCTCATTCCCTTTTCATTGCTGATCGGCATGGGGAGCCATCTGCCGTGGGCCCGCGCTTCGGCAGGAACACAAACGGGATTTTACTCTGCGATGGAGGAGGTCAGCCAGCCTTTCACCGGGCCAGCGATGCCGGTGCTTCCTCAGGCCGCTCTCCGAGACTTCGGAGTTATGCCGAGCCTGCCCCACCTGCTTCCGACAATTCTTACAGGGGTGTGGCTCTGCGGATTCGCCCTCGTACTTTTTGTGTGGTTGACGCGATGGCGGCGAATTTGGCTGGCCATTCAGGAGGGCTTGCCACTGCGAGAAGGTCGCGAAGTGGAAGCGCTGCGTCGACTGGAGCGTATGGCAGGGATACGCAAGCCGATCCAAATGTTTTTGTCACGAGCTTCTTTGGAACCAGGGATTTTCGGCATCAATCGCCCGACTTTGGTATGGCCTGAAGGGATCTCCAGCCGCTTGCAAGGTCAGCAACTAGATAGCATCCTCGCACACGAGGTGTGGCACGTACGTCATCGAGACAATCTGGCCGCGGCAATGCACATGGTGGTTGAAGCCATCTTCTGGTTTCACCCTTTGGTTTGGTGGTTAGGAGAGCGGCTGGTGGAGGAACGCGAGCGCGCGTGCGACGAGGATGTCTTGGAGTTGGGCAGCGAGCCGCACGTCTATGCACAGAGCATCTTGAAGGTTTGTGAATTCTGTGTGAGATCTCCCGTGGCTTGTGTGTCCGGGGTTACCGGTGCCGATCTGAAGAAACGAATGGTCCGCATCATGACCGAGCGTGTGGCGCGCAAGCTGGATTTCAGCAGAAAACTATTGCTCAGTGCACTTGGATTGCTGGCCGCGGCTTCACCGGTCGTGTTTGGCTTACTGCACGCAACGCAAAGTCGGGGCCAGTCTCAAGACACAACTGCCACTGCCCTTGTTTACGACGTCGCTTCAATCAAGCCAAACAAATCTGGCACCAACATGGTCAGACTAATGTTCACGCCCGATGGTCTTAGCGCGGCAAACGGGACCCTACAGATGCTCATCAACGCGGCATATAGAGTCGAGGACAATCAAATTTCTGGAGCGCCGAATTGGATGAACTCTGAGAGGTATGATATTGATGCAAAAATGGACAGCTCTACAGCCGATGAACTGCGCAAGCTTAGCGAAGATGACCGCCGGGAGGTGAGGCAACGCATGCTGCAAGCCCTTTTGGCGGACCGGTTCAAGTTGACGATCCATCGCGAAACGAAAGAGCTTCCCGTATATGCGCTCGTTATTGCAAAGAACGGTCCCAAACTTCAAGAGGCAAAACCTGGCGACACTTACCCGAACGGGATTAAAGGCCCAGACGGCCGCGTAGGAGCCGGCATGACTTTCATGGCTGGGCGCGGATCGGTAACGGGTCAAGGGATTCCAATCTCGGATCTAGTACGGTTTTTGTCGCGGCAACTGGGCCGCAAGGTTGAGGATAAGACGGGTCTCACTGGCAAGTATGATTTCACATTGCAGTGGACACCCGATGAGAGCCAAGGCGCGATGTTTAAGGGCCCCAGCCCCGAACCACAGGGCGCCGCTAGTCCACCGCCACCGGACGCCTCTGGGCCTTCCATCTTCACGGCTCTTGAGGAGAAGCTTGGGCTGAAACTGGAATCGCAAAAGGGCCCGGTGGAGATTCTCGTCATCGATCATGTCGAGAAGCCTTCGGAAAATTAGCAGCGGTCGGGATTTTCGTTGCTATGAAAGAATTGCCCGAGTCATGACCAAGCTTGTTGCGCACAAACTGGATTTCAGGAGAAAACTCTTCCTCAGTGTGTGTGGATTGGTGGCCGTCGCCGTGCCGATCATGTTTGGCCTACTAAAGGCAACGCAAAGCCAGGCTGAGTCGCAAACCCAAAACAGAGATGCCATTGCGCCTGTCTTCGAGGTCGCTTCGATCAAACCAGACAAATACAGCAACCGTATGTTCGGGTTTTGGTGGTTTTCGCCCAGCAGGTTCACCGCAACGGGGGCCACGGTGCAACGGTTCATTCGAGAGGCCTACGGAGTCGAAGACGATCAGATCGCAGCGGCACCGCACTGGCTCAATTCTGAACGATACGATGTTGACGCGAAAATAGACGGTTCTTTAGCTGATGAGTTGCAGAAGCTTACTTTTGACCAGCGCATGCTTGAGGACCAACGCATGCTTCAGGCGCTCTTGGCCGACCGGTGCAAGCTGACGCTCCACCGCGAAACGAAAGAACTTCCACTATATGCGCTGGTCATCGCGAAGAATGGTCCCAAACTTCAGGAGGCAAAACCTGGCGACACATACCCCGACGGCATCAAAGGCATTGATGGTCGCGGCGGGCCAGACAGGATGCGCATCGGAAGGGGCCTTATAACAGGTCAAGGGGTTTCTATCGCGCTCCTCGTGCGGATGTTGTCACGGCAGCAACTGGGCCGCCCAGTTCTCGATAAGACCGGGCTGACGGGCAAATATGATTTCACGCTGCAGTGGACGCCAGATGTGAGACAAGCTCCGACAGCTGGCGAGCAAGGGACTGACAACACTCCCACGCCCGATTCTTCCGGCCCTTCGATCTTTACGTCGATGCAAGAGCAGCTTGGCCTAAGACTGGAGTCGCAAAAGGCCCTGCGGAGATTCTCTTCATCGATCATGTAGAGAAGCCTTCGGAGAATTAGCAGCGGGAGGGATTTTCAATGTCATGATCGCGCTAAAACATTTTGCGATGCTAATGACGATTCTTCTTCTAACAGCAGCAGGCGCACTCGGCCAGGTCAAGACGGACACGACGCCACGACTCGAATTCGAGGT
>Ga0307475_10000155_pt1 | contig 39840 bp, 33 predicted proteins | sample atmos_gasesECM1C_FD_203317 | JGI IMG/M metagenome (GOLD analysis project Ga0307475, IMG submission 203317) | Hardwood forest soil microbial communities from Morgan-Monroe State Forest, Indiana, United States - atmos_gasesECM1C_515 | ecosystem: Environmental > Terrestrial > Soil > Temperate... | reverse complement strand
CTTGGTCGCGAGAACTTAAGTTGGGTTGCCGCTTCCGCTGCGGACGTCAAGTCGGTCTTGCTCAAGGATCCAGGGCTGGTGGTGGAATTGAAGCGCTGGGTCGCCAAGGATGCCACCGGTCATGGCCAGATCATTAGCGACTCGGATCTGACTGACGACGCCATCTATGCACGCTTGGAAACGGATGTTCAGTTTCGTTCCGTGGCCACAGCACTCGTTCAACGATACGGGTATCTGGTTCCCAAGTTGAACCCGGAATCCCCAGCCGCCAAAGAACGCGAATTGCTGGTTCAGGAGCGTGTCAAGTGGCTCGCTCAGGCTCAGGAGGAAGAGCGCGCGGCCGCGCGAAAGAAGTCACAGCGTAATACGATGCAGAATGCCAACTCCTGCGACCCGCAATTTGACCTAGATTGTAACGAGCAGCGGATTCCGCAGGAAGAACCGGCTCCTGGTCAGCAGGAGAACGCACCCTCTCGAACGGGCCCCTGGGAGTCGAATCCTCCGAATGTTCCACGCAGCGGCACCAGTCCGGTGCAGCGCGCCCAGCTTTCGCAATTCGACGAAGAGTATGCAGGCACATTTCCGCAGCTTCCGCTCGGAAACGCCGACGAATCCTCGTCTTTCAGCCTCTTCGACCCAGGCGCTGCTGGTGCCGCCTCGTCCATGGCCAGCGTTGGACGACAGGGTCAAGCCGCCGGTCTAGTGTCGGTAGCAAATCCGGAAACACAGAATGTGGTCGATGCGTTAGCGACGTACGGAGTGGGAACAGCTAGGCCGAGCCCGACTATAACGGATTTGGCGCCTTCCAATCGACGAGAAGTGAATCCGGGAACGCCCGCGGCGGGCCAGTCGTCGTCGTCGGCGCTGAATTCAATGCAGCCATTCGACCGTCGGTATCGGCCAAGGCCGGCGCCTCCCGCACCCGAGTTGGTGCGAGCCGCGAGTCCTTATAACGACATTCCCTCGCTCTACGACATGTACGTTCAGGCGACCCCCCGTCCGGTTCTCCCGAAACGCTTTGGTGCCGAAGTCTTCGAGAACGGGACTCGCGATTCGCAGTTCATTCCCATGGACCTTCCCGCCGGTCCGGATTATGTAGTGGGGCCTGGGGATGGATTGTCGATCGATCTGTGGGGCGGGACAACGCAACGAATCTATCGCGTGGTGGACCGCGAAGGCCGTGTCAGCCTTCCCGAAGTTGGACCGCTACTTGTCAGCGGCAAGAGTCTGGCGGATGTGCAGGAGAGCCTGCAGCAGCTGTTGCGTACGGAGTTCCGCCGCGTCTCTGCCGATGTGTCGTTGGCGCGTCTGCGAACAATCCGAGTGTATGAAGTTGGTGACGTTGCAAACCCCGGCGCTTACGACATCAGCTCGCTATCCACACCCCTCAATGCGATGTTCGTGGCTGGCGGCCCGACACAGAAAGGTTCGCTCCGAATTGTGAAGCACTATCGGGGCAACCAACTCGTTGAAGTTGTCGATCTGTACGATCTCTTGCTCCACGGTGTGAAATCGGGTCTCCAGCGGCTTGAAAACGGGGATACGGTTTTGGTGCCGCCGATAGGGCCGCAAGTGACCGTCGACGGGATGGTTCGGCGCCCGGCGATCTATGAACTGAAGGATGAGAGAAACCTGGCGGTGGTTCTGGAACTTGCCGGCGGCCTTCTGCCTACGGCGACCCTCCGGCACATCGAAGTGCAACGGTTGGTCGCGCATGAAAAGCAGACGATGTTGAGTTTCGATCTTCCGGAGGTCGACACGGACGCCGCAGTAACGAAGAAGTTGGAGGCGTTCGAAATTCGTGACGGTGACCGCATTCGCGTGTTTCCCATCGCGCCATACAATCAGGACGCTGTTTACCTCGAAGGGCATGTCACGCGACCTGGCCGTTATTCGTATCACCAGAATATGAAAGTTACCGACGTGATTGCCTCATACAAGGATTTGTTGCCGGAACCGGCAAACCAATATGCGGAAATCATCCGCCTCAACGCGCCCGATTTCCATCCGAGCGTGGAGAGTTTCGATCTCGCCGTGGCGCTAGCGAATCCTGAACAATCGCCCGCACTTCACGCCATGGATACGGTTCGCATTTTTAGCCGCTTTGATTTTGAGAATCCGCCAACGGTTTCGGTTGGAGGCGACGTACGCGCACCGGGAACGTACCAAACATCGGGCCAAATCCGTTTGACCGATGCCGTGCATTTGGCTGGCGGAATTGCACCGGATGCAAAAACAGAAGACGCCCAGGTCTTCCGGTACCTGCCAGACGGCAAGACCAAGGTCTTCAGCGTGAATCTGAGCTTGGCGCTCGAGGGCGACCCTACTGCCAACATTTTATTGCAGCCCCGCGACCGCCTCTTGATTCATCGGAGTCCAGATGCGATCCAGCCGGCGAGTGTTTACGTGCAAGGCGAAGTGGGGAAGCCGGGGCGTTACCCGCTCACAACGAGCATGACCATCGCAGACCTAATTCGCGTGGGCGGCGGACTAAAACCGAGTGCAGATACGGAGTTAGCCGATCTCACACATTACGAGTGGCAGAAACAGGGAGACCTGAGCGGACAACATCAATCCATCGCGATTTCCGCGGTACTGTCCGGCGATCCGAAGGCCAACCGGGAGCTAAGCAACGGCGACGTGGTAACCATCCGGCAAGTCCCCGGCTGGAACGATATTGGAGCTTCTATTAGCGTGAAGGGTGAGGTGAGGCACCCAGGAACGTACGGCATTCGTCCTGGCGAGCGGCTCAGCTCGGTCCTGCAACGGGCCGGCGGTTTCCAGCCGGATGCCTATGTTTATGGTGCAGTTCTCGAAAGAGTGCAAGTCCGCGACCTCGAGTCCAAAGAACAGATCCAGATGATCCTCCGGGTGAAGGACCTGCAGAGCAATATCGAGCTTTTGCCAGAGGGGGAACCGAAGCAGAAGCAAGCCAAGACTATGGCTCTGCAGCAATATCAGAGCACGCTGACGCAGTTGAGCTCCAATTTTCCCGTGGGACGAGTCACCATGCGCATTTCTTCCGATATGAATCGTTGGAAGAATACTCCGGCGGACCTGGAAGTCAGGGCTGGCGATAAGCTCGTCATTCCGAAGCGCCCCAGCTTTGTCTTGGTCACCGGTCAAGTTTTCAATGCCACGGCAGTTTCCTATCGGCCGGGCAAGAGCGCGAAATGGTATCTGAGCCAGTCTGGAGGACCGACAAAAGTAGCAGATAAAAAATCCATTTTTGTAATCCGTGCTGATGGCTCGGTGATTGGAGCGAAGGAGAGTTTGTGGTCTGGAAACTCGCTGAGCGCTTCGCTACGGCCTGGAGATACAGTGGTTGTTCCGGAAAAGGCGGTTGGAGGTGGCGTCCAATGGCAGACCGTCTTCTTGGCTGCGCAGGTCGCCTCGTCGATCGCCAGCACGGCGTTCATTGCGGCGCGTTATTAACGGGGATTTTGCATGACTCGGTGTTGGACAATTGTGGGGCTGTTCTTGGGTTTGCTAGGGAATGCGGTGCTAAGCACGAATTGTTATGCAGGCCATCGAGGGCAAGAAGCCGGCACAGCGTTGGAGAAGGATGCGAAAGGAAGCGGAAGCGCGGATGGCAAGGTTAGAAAGAGCGAAACGTCGGCTCAACCGGCTCCGCCAGGGGAAGAACGTGAGAATAGCGTGGGGCTGCATTTGCTGAAGAACATCGCGGAAGACCAAAAAGCGCTTTGGATCGGCCCGAAGAGTTTGCGTTGGGTCGATACGGAGTGGCTTGTGCCACTGGGCGGTGCGGCCGCGGCGATGATTGCCACCGACACGGATTACAGCAAGCACCTTTCGAATTCTCCCAATCGCATCAAAAACAGCAAAGACCTTTCGAACTACGGACTCGCATCGATGGTCGCAATTGGCGGCGGCCTGTATGCGTTGGGCCATCTGACACACGACGATCACAAGATTGAAACAGGCATTCTCGCAGGTGAGGCGGCAATCGACAGCTTGGTTCCCGTCGAAGTGATGAAGTACGCACTCGGACGCGAGCGCCCGCTACAAGACAACTATCGGGGACGATTTTTCCAGGGTGGCGTCTCGTTTCCATCGGAGCACGCCGCCGCAGCGTGGTCCATCGCCAGCGTAATCGCGCACGAATATCCTGGCCCGCTGACGTCGCTATTCGTTTACGGTCTTGCTTCGGCGGTCAGCGCTTCGCGAATAACGGCCAAGCAGCATTTCAACTCTGACGTTCTAGTCGGCAGCGCCATTGGCTGGCTCGAAGGAATGTACGTGTACCGCAAGCGCCACGACTCAAGAGTCGGCGGCGGCGAGTGGGAAACGTACGCTGAAGCTCACGACGGTAGTGAGCGCAGCACCGGCAACCTCGGCTCTCCCTATGTGCCGCTGGATAGTTGGATCTATCCCGCGATGGAGCGACTTGCGGGACTTCGTTTGATCAGCGATGAGTTCATGGGGATGCGGCCGTGGACGCGCCTTGAGTGTGCGCGGCTGGTGGATGAAGCAGCGGATCAGTTGCCAGACGTTGGGACAGGAAATGGCGAGGCATCGGGACTTATCGAAGCGTTGCAGCGCGAATTTCGGCCAGAGACCGAGGAAACTGCTGGAGATCGCGGGGGACAATTTCGCGTAGAGTCTCTATATTCTCGGACTGAATACATCTCCGGGATGCCCCTCACTAACGGCTATAACTTCGCACAGACGCAAATCAACGATTTTGGACGGCCGTACGGCGAGGGCTGGAACACGGTGAACGGTTTTTCGACGTACGCCACGCGGGGAGCTTGGACTGCGTATGTTCGCGGCGAGGTGCAAACAGCGCCGAGCATTCCTGCGCTTCCGCTCTCGGCGCGCGAGTTCGTTGCGTCGTCGGATTTCATATCCGCGGTGCCGCCGACCAACCCTGTTCCGGCAACTCGGCAGTTTCAGTTTTTGGATGCCTACGTGGGTCTCACACTCTCGAACTGGGAAGTAAGCTTCGGCCGTCAGAGTTTCCTGTGGGGACCTGGCGAAGGCGGTGCGCTGATGTTTAGCGACAACGTGACACCGATCAACGTGTTCCGCATCAACCGTGTCTCGCCTCTTCAGTTGCCGAGTATTTTGAAGTTCCTGGGCCCGATGCGGATGGAATTCTTCGTCGGCCAACTGGAAGGTCACAACTTTGTTGTGGCTCCGTCCGGCGTGACCGGCTCCTGGACGCAGTCTCTAAACCCTCAGCCCTGGATTCAGGGGGAAAAGATTAGCTTTAAGCCCTCGGCGGACTTGGAAGTGGGGTTCTCCTACATGACGATGTTTGCCGGTGTGGGTGTTCCGGCTACGCTGGGTACATTCGTGAACAGCTTGTTTGACACAGGGAGTGATCTGCCGGGGGGTGGTTCTAAGTCACAACGTATGACCGGTCTCGATTTTTCATACCGGATACCAAAACTTCGCAAATGGCTGACCCTCTATGGGGATGGGTTTGCGCAAGATCAAATCATCTTCAAGCCGGGGTACCCAGAGCGAGCCGTATGGAGAGCAGGAATATACGTTCCGATGTTCCCCAGACTTCGAAAACTGGATTTGCGGGCAGAGGGTGGCTATACGGACAATCCTCTGGGTCGATTCTATAGCCAAGGGTTTTACTATACCGCGAATCGATATTTGAATGGGCAGACGAGCAACGGCAATCTGCTCGGGAGTTGGATGGGCCGCGCCGGGCAGGGCGCTCAGGCTTGGACCAATTATTGGTTCAGCGCGCGCGACCGAATTCAACTCAACTTCCGGCATCTGAAGGTGGGCCAGGAGTTTATTCCAGGCGGGGGTACGCTGACTGACGCGGGCGTCCGGGGTGATTACTGGGTGCACTCTAATCTCAGCCTATCCGTCTCGGTGCAATACGAGCGGTGGATCTTTCCCGTGATTCAGCCGAATCCCTCGACGAACGTCTCGGCCACCGTGGAGATTCTGTTCCAGCCGCAGAAGTTGTTTCGGCATTCTGCCTCCGGTCCGGCAGGCAGCGAGTCCGGAAGCGGAGACCAGCCATGAGCAGTCAGGGGGTAAAACAGGGCCCGGAGAGACGGGAACCGGAAATCAGCGCGCCCGCACTTTTGGACGTGCAGGAATCCATGGACGTGCGGATCCGACAGACGGAGCGGCTCCGTTTTCTTTGGGATCGTCGACGTTTTTTTTTACGAGCGGTGGGAATCGGCCTCGTGGCCTCAACGCTTTTCGCGTTTCTGCTTCCCAAGCGGTATACGGCAACCACGCAATTAATGCCGCCGGATACGCAATCCACGTCAGCCATGGCGATGATGGCAGGGATGGCGGCAAAGGCAGGTTCGGGCAGTCTGGGCCTGGGTTCTGTGGCCGGAGATCTCTTGGGTCTAAAGAGCTCGGGAGCTCTGTTCATCGGCGTATTGAGAAGCCAAACGTCACAAGACCGGGTTATCGAGCAGTTCGACCTGAAAAACGTCTACGGCACCCGCCTGGTTATGGACGCGCGCCTTAAACTGAATGAGAACACCTCGGTTTCCGAAGATCGAAAGAGCGGGATCATCACGATCAGTGTGACGGACCGCAGCGCGCAGCGTGCCGCTGCGATCGCTACCGCTTACGTCAACCAATTGAATTTGCTTGTGACCGAGTTGTCGACTTCGGCCGCGCATCGCGAAAGGGTCTTCCTCGAGGAGCGTCTCAAAGCTGTCAAGTTGGATCTTGACGAGGCCTCGAACCAACTTGCGCAATTCTCTAGCAAGAACAACACGCTGGACATCCAGCAAGAAGGGAAAGCGATGCTGGATGTAGCGGCCAACCTCGCCGGACAGATGGTCGCGGCACAAGCCCAGCTGGAGGGATTACGCCAGATCTACACGGATAGCAATCCGCGGGTGCAGTCTCTGAATGCTCGGGTAGGGGAGCTCCGGAAGCAACTGGATAAGCTGGGTGGAACGAAGTTGGATCCATCGGTTGCCACGGCAATACCACGGTCAGGCGACATGCCTTATCCTACCATTCGGAATTTACCTCTGCTGGGTGTGAAGTATGCGGACTATTACCGGCACACCAAAATTCAAGAGACCGTTTACGAGCTGTTAACCGAGCAGTTTGAGATGGCCAAGGTCCAAGAGGCGAAAGAGACACCAAGCGTCAAAGTGCTCGATCCGGCAGGGATTCCTGAGAGGAAATCGTTTCCGCCGCGTTTGTTCATCATGGCGCTCGGGACATTTCTGACGTTTTCCGTGTCCGTGGTGTGGGTGCTCGGCTCCGCGCAGTGGCGAGAGGACTCGCAGGATCCACGGAAACTGTTCGCGCAAGAAGTCCTTGATACGGTGCGCGCGCACACGCCGTGGGCTGCGCAGAACGGAAACGGGTCAGGGTCGGGTGTGCAACGGATTTGGAGCAAGTTAAGCCGTCGCGGGTCATCGACCGAGCCGCCGAACGACTGATTCGCTCTGTAAGTGCAAGGGAAAAAATGGGTTAGGTCACAAAGTGCCCTGTAAGTGACGGGGCGAAGCTGTCTCGCTACCCGGTCCGCTGCGAGTTTGAGATGGGAACAGCAAAGGTTCACAACACTGCACCCGAGGCTCGCATGAGGCTCGTGGTAGAGACTGTGTATCCGCGGTGGTATGCGGCGTACACCAGCGCGAATCATGAGAAGCGCGTGGCGGAACAACTCGAGGTGCGATCGGTAGAACACTTTGTGCCGCTATATGAGTCGATGCGCCAGTGGAAAGACCGGAAGGTGCGACTCCAACTCCCGCTGTTTCCAGGATATGTGTTTGTGCGGCTGGCGCTGCGCGACCGGCTGGAAGTGCTGAAGGTACCGGGCTTAGTTCGACTGGTCAGCTTCAACGGCCTCCCGACGCCCCTCGGTGACAAGGAAGTCGAAAGCCTGCAACGGGCGCTCGCGCAGGGGGTGCGCGCCGAGCCACATCCGTTTTTGACTGTCGGCCGGCGCGTGCGCATCACCGCCGGACCGCTGGCCGGGCACGAAGGCATCCTTGTGCGCCGGAAGGGCAGCCTGAGGGTCGTGCTGTCGATGGACCTGGTTCAGCGTTCGATCGTTGTCGATGTCGACGTTGCCGATATAGAGCCGATACTCCAGAAGCGTCCGTCAGAAAACGGTCGTGAACACGCGCTGCTACTCTAGTTTCCGGCCTTTCTCTACTTGTCTTCCCAATAAACCAATGAGCCCAATGCTAGCCCTGCCCGCGAGCAAAACAGCACTCGTACCCAAACAGCAAAGGTCTTGCCGATTTTGGTTGGGTTTGGTCTAAGCACGACGAGTGTCGGTCAGGCCCACGGCGATCGCGCCAGGAGGCACAGACGAATGGCGAAAGTAGCTTTGATTATAGGGATCACCGGGCAGGATGGCTCCTATCTGGCCGAGTTTCTATTGGAGAAGGGCTATATAGTACACGGAACCAAGCGCCGCTCTAGCAGCTTTAACACCGCCCGGATCGATGACATCTTCCCAGATCTGCACAACCGCGATGCACGGCTGTTCCTGCATTTCGCTGACCTGAGCGATTCGACAAGCTTGATCAAGCTGCTTCTGCGCGTTCGGCCCGACGAGATTTACCACCTTGGGGCTCAGAGCCATGTCCGCGTCAGCTTCGACATTCCGGAGTACACCGGGGATGTCAGCGCGCTGGGCACAACTCGGCTGCTCGACGCAATCCGAGAGACGGGAATTCGGACCAAGTTCTACAACGCCGCCAGCAGCGAAATGTTCGGCAATGTGCCGGAGGTCCCCCAGTCCGAAACTACGCCCTTTTGCCCGCGGAGTCCTTACGGCTGCGCCAAGCTTTACTCGTACTGGATGACGCTCAACTACCGCGAAGGCTACGGACTCTTCGCTGTCAATGGAATTCTCTTCAACCATGAATCTCCACGGCGTGGGGAAACCTTCGTGAGCCGAAAAATCACGCGCGCGGTTGCCCGCATCTTTCATAGGCTGCAGGACAAGCTTTACCTGGGCAATCTGGATGCCCGCCGGGACTGGGGTTATGCCCCAGAGTATGTAGAAGCGATGTGGCTGATGCTGCAGCAACCTGAGGCTGATGACTACGTCATCGCTACAGGCGAGACACACTCCGTACGGGAATTCGTGGAGTGCGCTTTTCACACCGTTGACCTGGATCCATGGAAATACGTCGAGATCGACTCCCGCTATCTCCGGCCCACGGAGGTCGACATCTTGCAGGGCAATGCAACGAAAGCGCGGCAGAAACTTGGCTGGACGCCGCGTGTAAGGTTCAAGGAATTGGTACAGCGGATGGTGGATGCAGACGTCAAGCTGCTGGACGACAAGCTCAGCGGCCAATTCGAGCGGCAATCGGCGGCGCGCGCGACCGACTGATTTTGAAGCGGGGACCTAAGGGAGAGGAGAAGATGCAAGACTTCTTTTCAAACAAACGGGTGGTCGTCACCGGCGGCACAGGCTTCCTAGGAAACTATGTCATGCAGGAATTGCAGGCGCGCAGCTGCACTTCATTGGTGGTGCCCCGCCGAGCTACTTGCGATTTGCGGAAATGGGAGAACGTTTGCCAGCTACTAGACGAGGCGCGGCCCCATTTGATCATCCACCTAGCCGGCGTGGTTGCGGGCATTGGCGGGACCCGCGACAATGCGGCCGGCTCGTTGTACGACAACCTGATTATGGGCGTGCAGTTAATCGAGGCGGCGCGTCAGCGGAACATCGAGAAACTGGTGGTCCTGGGCACGGTTTGCTCCTATCCGAAATTTGCTCCGATTCCGGCTCGCGAAGAGGACCTCTGGAACGGCTACCCGGAGGAGACCAACGCGCCCTACGGCATGGCCAAGAAAATCCTGTTGGTACAGTCGCAGGCTTACCGGCAGCAGTACGGGTTTAATTCCATCGTCCTTATTTCCGCCAATCTCTATGGGCCGGGCGACAATTTTGAACCGTACACCTCGCATGTGATCCCTGCGTTGATCCGAAAGTTCTCCGAAGCGGTCCACAATGGCGCCCGTGAAGTTGTCTGCTGGGGCGATGGCACACCAACGCGCGAGTTTCTATACGTGAAAGATTGCGCCAAAGCTGTCCTGCTTGCGACCGAGTTTTACAACGAAAGCCAGCCCGTGAACCTCGGGACCGGTATCGAAATCTCAATCCAGGACCTAGCGCACCAAATCGCGCGTCAGGTGGGCTTCGAGGGAAGGATTGTCTGGGATACTTCGAAGCCCAACGGACAACCGCGACGCTGCTGGGATGTCTCCCGCGCTGAAAAGGCGTTCGGGTTCCGCGCCAGAACAAACTTTGCGGATGGGCTTGCGCAAACCATCGCCTGGTACCGACAAAACTTCTCCGGAGAAGGGCAACATGAACAAAATCACGTTGGGCTACTTGAACGTTAGTCCGCATGGCAGGCGCTACGTCATCGACGTACTCGAGAGCAATCGGCTGTCCCGCGGCAAGTACACGGCCCTGCTTGAGCGACGCTTCGCTCAGCTTCACCAAGCAAGGCACAGCGTTTTTTGCAACAGTGGGACCAGCGCACTACAAATCTCGCTGGCCGCTCTCCGGGAGCGTCACGGCTACCAGGACGGAGATGAAGTGTTGGTTCCCGCGCTCACATTCATCGCCACGTCCAATATCGTCCTGCAGAACAACCTGCGGCCCGTTTTTGTCGAGGTCGACCCGCAGACCTACAACATCGATCTCAACCGCGTCGAGGAGAGGATTACTTCGCGTACCCGCGTCCTGATCCCAGTCCACCTGTTCGGACTTCCCTGCGATATGGATCCCGTGCTGGCTCTTGCGCGGCAGTACAGGCTCCAGATTATCGAGGATTCGGCGGAAACGATGTTTGCGCACTACCACGGGCGAGCCGTGGGCTCGTTCGGCGACCTCGGTTGCTTTTCCACCTACATTGCCCACATTCTGGTGGGCGGAGTAGGAGGCCTCGTCACCACGAACGACGACGGCCTAGCGACACTGTGTCGGAGCTTGATGGCGCACGGCCGGGACCAGATCTACCTCAATATCGACGATGACGACCAGATCGAAGATTCCGCCCTCGAACAGATGGTGAAACGCAGGTACCGCTTCGACCGGGTCGGTTACTCCTACCGGGCCACTGAACTCGAGGCGGCGATTGCGTTCTCCGAGCTCGAACGCTGGGAAGAGATTATCGACCGCCGGCGTCAAAGCGCCGCCCGGCTGACGGCGTTGCTCCGGCCCTTTGAGGAGTTCCTGCAATTGCCGACCATCCCGCCGGGGGTCGAGCACTCGTTCATGATGTACCCGCTGGTGGCCAAGCCCCCTGTGGACCGGGATCGTTTGCTGCTTCACCTGGAACGACAGGGGATTGAGACACGCTATTTATTTCCCCTCTTGAGCCAGCCGATCTATCGGCGACTGTTCCCCGGTCTCGAGCACGAGTATCCAGTCGCGCAACGGTTGGCCTCGCAAGGCTTTTTCATTGGGATTCACCAAGGTTTGAAGGAGCAGGATCTGGAATTCGTCGCTGATACGTTTGCTGAATTCTTCCGGTCCGTCGCGGCAGCAACAGTTCCCTAGCTCGTGCGGGATAGGCGGTCCCGCAACCTTACTCCTGGGCGATTAGCCCCGGGGGTGAGGGAAATAAGGACTGCGGCAGGAAAGCAGAATTCGGCTAGCCCCTGGAGCCCGAGTAGGTCGCGTATTCAGAAGCTGGGTCGCTTATGAAAATTTTCTACCTCTTTCCTCGATCCGGGAATGCGGTCGGACTGCCGCTGGCCGATACTTGGCGTCGCAATATTCTGCCGGCGTTGCGGCACCTAGGATACGAAGTCGAGGAGTACTATGAGCCGACCCTTGAGCAGTTGGCCGGTGCAGAGGGACAAGACCCGGCCTGGGTCCGGAAAAACCAGGGCGCTTTCGTGGACCGAGTGCTGGAAGCCCTGAAATCCTGCCATCGGCGGAAACCAATCGACCTGTTTCTGAGCTATATCTGGGAGCCGCTCTTTACGCCGGACGGCCTGCGAGAAATCCGGCGGCTTTCCATCCCGACGGTGAACTTCTTTTGCAACTACTACAACGGATTCGACCGGATCAGGGCTCTAGCTCCCCTGTTCGATTTCAATTGGGTGAGCGACCGCAGTGCCCTCCCTCTCTACCAGCAGATTGGGGCGCGCGCCGTCTTCCTGCCGATGGCTGCAAACCCGGATGTGTACCACCCCTATCCAGTCGCCAGGGAGTTTCCGGTCGCGTTCGTGGGCGGAAAATACGGGAACCGTCCCGATTACATCTTCTATCTGCTTCAGCAGAACTTGCCCGTCCGGGTCTGGGGCCCGGGCTGGCTCCCGGCGGGTATACAGAGTCCTCCGGCGTGGACCCGACTGCTGACCATGGTTAGGCGGCTCCCGCAGCGCCTCTTCGCCGACGGGGGTATCCAGTTCCTTCGCCGACGCCTTCAAGACGAACTACAAGCGCGGTTCAGCAAACAGCGGGCGCTCCAGGGGCAAGAGCTGGCTCTCATCACTGGTCCCCCCCTCGAAGACGAGGAGATGATCCAGATGTACAGCCGCAGCCAGATTAGCCTGGGGTTCTCCGTCGTTGGGAACAGTCACCTGGAGAATTCGCCCGTTACCCAGATCCGGCTCCGCGATTTCGAAGCGCCCATGAGCGGCGCGCTTTACCTGACCGAGTACAGTGAAGGGATTGAGGAGCTGTACGAACTCGAACAGGAGATTGCCGTCTTCCGAACCAAGGAAGAGCTCGCCGATAAGGTGCGTTTTTATCTCGTTCATCCCGACCAAGCGCAAAGGGTTCGGACCGCCGGTCGCGAGCGCGCCCTGCGGCAGCACACTTGGCAGCAGCGGTTTCGGGATCTTTTCCGGCAAGTCCGATTCGCGAGCGATCTTCGGAAAGAAGCCTCACTGGCCCAATGAACGATCGAAACATTCCGCACAGCGTTGTTGGAAAGGCTTGGTCTTACCTGCGGAGCGGAGATTTCCAGCAGTTTTGGCATGCCGCAAAGCGTCGCATCACGGATCGTCAGGCGGCGATGGTTGACAAGTGGTACAGAGAGGGTGGCGAGAGCACTCGACGCTTGGATTACCCCTTGACGTGCGAAAGCATTGTTTTCGACGTCGGCGGATACCAAGGAAATTTTACCAGGGACATTGTGGCTCGATACGACCCCCACGTCTACGTCTTCGAGCCGGTCTCCGAGTTCTGCGAACTGCTCGTCATGAAATTTCGGCCAAATCCAAAGGTAAGGATATGCAACTACGGGCTCGCGGACCGTGATGTGGTTTCGCAGATGACCCTGTCGGAGGATGGCTCAACTATCTACAAGCCGAGCAAAATAAAAATCACAATCCAGCTTCGCGATATCTGCACTGTTGTCCGAGAACGCGACATCAACCGAATCGATCTAATCAAGATCAATATCGAAGGTGGAGAATATGTCCTGCTGCGCCGGATGCTGGAAACAGAGCTCGTGGCCATTTGCCAAGACATCCAAGTTCAATTCCATCACTTTTACCCCAACTCGCGTAGGCTTCGGTCGGAGATTCGACGTGCTCTACAAGAAACGCATTTTTTGACTTACGACTACCCGTTCGTCTGGGAAAATTGGCGCAAGAGGCGAATCGGTGCCGCGCATTCTGATGCGCCTGCCCAAGTCCCGACCAAATCTGGCCAGACAATCGAGGAGTGAATTATTAAAGCTCTGCTGAAATTCGCAGCCGGCACAACGCTGATCAATTTGATGACAACGGCCTTCGCCCTGGTGCGCGGAAAACTCGCCGCTATCATCCTGGGCACCGCCGGCGTCGGCGTCTATGGGCAGGTGGATAGTTTCTATCGCGGCCTGGTTCAAATCTGTATCCTGAGCACTGGGGCAGCGGTCACACGGTGCGTCGCCGAACTCCAAGGGTCAGGGGACGGCCCGGCCATCCGCCGGGCGTTCTGGAGCATTACGGCCTTCTCCCTGGCCCTGGCAGGCGTGGTCGCAGTTTTGGTTCTCTTCTCGTCGAAAGGTCTCTCGCGCCTTGTGCTCGGCGATCAGCGATATGGATTGTTCCTTTCCGTGGTCGCCCTGGGACTCCCGTTGCAGGCCGTCTCCGACATCATCATGGGAATGCTGATCGGCCTGCGCGACCTCCGGACGCAGGTCTGGCTGACGGCCGCTTATACCGGAGGCGGGGTCCTGCTGTACGCCCTTCTCCTTCTGCGCTTCGGGCTCGCCGGGGCGGTTTACAGTGTTCTCGCCGTCGGTGCCTGTACTTGCGCGGCCTCCGTCTTCTTTCTCCGCAAGAGTCGCGCGGGCGAGCTCCGGCCCGTCTCGGGAGAAAAACTTTTTGACTTTCGCCTCCTCCGGTTCATCCTCGCGATCGGGCTCACCGGCGGCATCATGGCCATGAGCGACCGGGTAGTGGTTCTCGTCTTTCGGACTATCCTAATCCAGCGTTTTGGCTTCGAGGCCAATGGGCTATACCAGGCCGTTTACGCGCTCTCCCAACTCACGATTGCTATGGCCTTCGGCTTCGTGAGCACGTACCTCATTCCGACGCTTTCGGGAATGCAGGACCCCGAACGCGTTCGTATCGAATTCAGCTCGGCCCTCCGGCTGACCCTTCTGATTGCGACGTTGTCCAGCGCGGTGATCATCCTCTATGGAAAGTTCGTGATCCTCGTAACGTATTCCTCGGCATTCGTAGGCGCAGTGACTCTCCTGCACTACCAGGCGTTGGGAGATTTCTTCCGCGTCCTGACCCTGCTACTGTCCGCGACGATCTTCGCGATCTCAGGCTGGAAGCCCTGGCTTGGGATCGGAATGTCCTTCTACGCCGCATACGTGCTGTTGTTCAGCCTGTTGCTGCCCGTCTTTGGTTTGCCCGCCATTTCCATTGCTTATTTGCTGGCTCACTGCCTGTCGTGCAGTTTGGCTGTCTTCTTGTTCGCGCGCTACACGAAGATGAACTTTTTTGTCGACAGGGGCCCGCTGCTACTTCGGAGCCTCGCGTTGCTCCTGGCTGGATTTGCCCTGGCTTTGCTGGGAGATGCACGCGTCACCTACGTTGTGGGGACGGGCGCACTACTGCTCTGGGCGAGATTCGCCTTCAGTTCTTCCGAATACCGGCGCCTCTGGACGCACCTGTCCAGTCCGGCATTCCTGTTCGGGAACGGAGGGCGTTAATCGGGTGAACGCCAGATGACCACTGAAGTCCAAGCCCGGACCGAACTGGGTACGAAGCCCATTGGGGGTATCCTCGTTCCGATTGTCCTGGCCGGGATCGGTTCGATCGCCGCTGTCGCCCTGTTGTTGTCTTACCTTTGGGTCGTTGGCGCGATAGGGGTTGCGGCCCTTGGGTTCTTGCTATTCCGGTCCCCGCGCCTCTACGTCTACTTGTACCTGGTCATCGCCCTGCTTCCCATTTCGTTCCTCCAGTACCTGGACCAGTTCCGTTTGCTTGGCGGAGCCGAAGAGACGGTGAACCTCGTGGGGTCAAGCGCGAACCTCGTGGGCCTCGGATGGGTTCTGAATGTCGTACTATTCGGCATCTATACATACTGGAAGCGTGAAAATTGGTGGCGAATCCGCTTCTACCGCCCCTTCTTGGTTTTGATTGCCATCTCTTTGCCTACAATCTTTTTTACGACCAACCCGATGCTCGGCCTGCGCAACTGGATCCACCTCGTCTCTGCGATCTGCCTGTCCCTGCTCCTCTTCTCGACCATCACCAACCGCGCGCAGGCAATGCAGGCCATCCGCCATATCTTCCTCATTTTCAGCGTCGTCCTGGCCATCGGCTTTTTCCAGTTGCTGACCGGGGCCGGAAGCTACGATGTCGCAGCGGATACGTATCGGCTGTCAGGAATTTACGGCGAGGGAGAAGAGGTTGATTCCGCGAGTCTCCTTCTGTACCTCGCCTGTTTAGCCACTCCCATGGTCTTAGAAAGAAAGCTGAAATCGAGTGCCTTAACCATCGTCATCTGCGCAAGTTCCGTAATCCTGCTCCTCGCCTCTCAATCCCGTGCTCCCCTTCTCGCTTTCTTGGCAGCTGCGTTAGTGCTGATTTCGAAATCGAAGGCCAAGCTAAAATACGCCTTGGTGTTCCTTTTGGCGGTCTTAGCCGCACAATTCAGCCCTCGTGTTTATTCCAGGTTCGGCGGTCCCTTGCTGGCGGCTCCGAGCAACTTCTGGAAGGACCAGGACATCTCCGTGAACGCGACTCAACGCATGGCGACCTGGGTGATGCTCTCCCAGGAATTGGTCGATCTGAGGACCCTCGTGGTTGGGCGTGGTTTGGGTTTCGTTGACAACTACCTTTTGAATGTGCTCGAGGACCCGGCGAACCTTTTCGCCCGTGTTGTGCACAACGACTACCTCCGTTTCCTGTTGGACCTAGGTCTGACCGGCGTAATTCTCTTCATCGGCCAACTGATCCTCCTGTATCGAGTCGGTTCCAAACTTTTCCACGAGGCAAGAGACTCTCTTGCGCGTAGTCTCGCGATTTCGTTATGTGCTCTGGTCACAGGATTTGCCATCGTCGCGGCGACCATCAACATGTACACGACGGCGCAGTACGCCGTGTTCTGGATCCTGACTGGCCTGCTGCTGGCCACAACCAAGTGGGCTCCCCTGGGTGAGCCAGCAGCTCGCGTTGGCGCAGGCGCTAATGCTATTTAGCAGAGAGGTTGATCAGTTGAAGGTGCCATGAACGAGTTGGTCGCCATCATCGTGCTGAACCGGAACCAGGCGGGATACACGCGGGATTGTCTCGCTTCGCTCCAACGAATGGACTATCCGTGTTTCCGAATTCTGGTCGTGGACAACGGCTCCGCCGACGATTCGCTCCGTCGCGTAGCCCAGGAATTCCCCAGCGTGAATTTCCTTTGGGTGAAGGGCAATCTCGGCGTCGCTGGCGGGCGAAATGCCGGCCTTCGCGAAGCGCTTCCGTGGCAGCCCGAGTACGTCCTGTTCCTCGACAACGATACGGTTGTGGCGTCTGACTTTCTGATCCAGTTGGTGACCCGACTGAAGGCGGACCCACGCGTCGGTGCCGTGCAGCCAAAGATTTATTTCGCGGATCCGCCTCAACGGATTTGTTCCGTGGGAGGCAAACTGTATCCACGGATCTCCCACTACCGTCATCCCGGTTCCGGCCAAATCGATTCGGGACAAATCCAAGAGGCGGCCGAAGTCGATTGGCTTTCTGGATGCGCCACGTTGACGAGGGCCAAGGCTTTTCACGAGATTGGCCTGCTCGACGCGACATATTCCCCATATTGCCACGAAGACGTGGATTGGAACTTGCGTCTCCGCAAGGCCGGCTACCGTCTTCTGGTGGAACCCGCCGCGGTAATCTGGCATCGAGTCTCATCCCTTGCTAAGGGAAATCCAGACAAGCTCAGAAATCAGGCCAAAGGCCACGTCCTGTTCCTCCGTTTCCATACGAAGCTCTTCGACTTGCCCCTTTCGATTGCGTGGATTTCGTTCCACATGGCCCGGCGGTACCTTTTCCCGGCCCTAGTCCGCCGTGACTGGCCGTCTGCCGTCGGGGTCTTTCGCGGCATCTGGGAAGGGCTGAATCAGGAACGGCATGCCATTGAATTGGTTCCGGACGCTTGTCAGCTAACTGCTGCGCCTGCTACAGTCGGGGGCGCTTCAGCTCGCTCGGGGAAAAAGATCCTCCTGGTCGGCGTCCTCGGACCATTCGATTCCGGCCCGACGTGCGTTTATGAGACGCTTCTGAAAAGCCAGTTCACGGAGCAGTTTGAGGTTCGCTTCCTCGATGTCCAATTTGCGCGCGACGTGAAAGACTTCGAACGCCTGCGCCCGCAGAAGTTCATCCGGCTGCTGTGGTTTCTGCTGCGCACGACCTATTGGCTCTTCCAAGAATCGTACGACGCCATCTGCGTGCCCCTTGCGACGAACCGGAATGCCTTCCTCAAAGACTCCATGTTTGTTTGGCTGGCCGCTCTGTTTAGCGTCCCCATCATCATTTTCGAGCACGGGACAGGTATCCCTGCCCTGTATCAGCGGAGCGACCCGGTAGTGCGCTGGTTCATGAGGTCAACGCTGCGTCGGGCGACCCGTTGCATCGTGTTGGCGGACCGCTTGAAGTTTAATTTCGAGCCTTTTGTTCCCGCGGACCGTATCCAATCCGTCCATCTGGGGATTCCTCCCCTGGCGGCAAATGGCCGGCCAAGCCCCGAGCGAGGTGAGGCCAACGCGCTTACGGTCTTGTACCTCAGCACTCTTCTCCAGTCGAAAGGGCTCCTCGTTCTCCTCGAAGCGCTGCCTGAGATCCTCCGAGTCCGGAACAACCTTCATTGTGTTGTCGCGGGTGGATGGGGAAGCGACTCGGAGTATATGAAGGAACGGCTTGCGCAGTGTCTCACTGCAAACCATCTACAGGAAGTTGTTGCCATGGCGGGGCCGGTCAAGGGCGAGGAGAAGACCGATCTCCTACGCCACGCCGATATCTTCGTTTTCCCTACGCTCGTGGATTCTTATGGGATCGTGTTGCTGGAAGCGATGGCGGCGGGGCTGCCGATCGTGGCGACAAACGTCGGAGCCATCCCCGAGATCGTGGTGGATGGCGTCAACGGGCTCATCTGTGAGAAAGGGAATCCGGAGGACCTGGCCGAAAAGATTCTCTACTTGGCGGAACGTCCAGCCCTGCGACAGCAGATGCGACAGAACAACCTGGAGAGGTTCGAGAAGTTTTTCACGGCCAAGAAATTCGCGTCGCGCATGAATGACGCCTTTGAGTCCGTGTTTGCGGAAGCCCACGGAGCAAGATGAATGAAAGTCCTCGTTCTAGGTGCGACCGGGATGCTGGGTCACAAGCTCTGTCAGGTGCTCCGCGAGCGTTTTGAAACATGGGCAACGGTCCGGCGAGAACCGGCCACGTGGTTTACCGCCAGCATCCTGGACGGCAAGCAGATCGTTCACGGCGTGGATGCGACGGCATTTGACAGCGTTGCCGGCGCCGTTGTGGCTGTGGGGCCCGATGTTGTAGTGAATGCTATCGGCATCGTCAAGCAGCAGCCAGCGGCGAATGACCCGACCGCGAGCCTCGCAATCAACTCACACTTTCCGCACCGCCTGAGCGCCCTCTGTCAGGCGTCCGGAGCGCGTTTGATCCACTTCAGCACCGACTGCGTTTTTTCGGGCCAGCGTGGGCGGTACACCGAAGACGACGCTCCAGACCCGGAAGACCAGTATGGGCGGTCAAAGCTCCGCGGAGAATTGAACGACTCATCCTGCTTGACCTTGCGGACTTCGATGATCGGCAGGGAGTTGGACACAACCCTCGGCTTGCTGGAATGGTTCCTCAGTAATCGCGAAAAACGAGTCAAGGGGTATACCCAAGCCATCTATAGCGGTTTCCCGACTCTAACCCTGGCGCACATCATTGCCGATTTAATTGCGCACCATCCGCATCTGTCCGGGATTTATCACCTCTCTTCCGCGCCGATCAGCAAATATGACCTCCTCTGCCTCCTTCGGGAGGCTTATCAGGTGCCAATCGAAATCGAGCCTTCGGCTGAGGTCCATTGTGATCGAAGCTTGATCTCGGTTCGTTTCCAGGCTGCCACGGGCTTCATAGCGCCCTCGTGGACTAGGTTGGTCGAAGAGCTGGCAGCGGACAGTACACCTTATGACGAATGGAGGCACGACCGTGCGGCTTGAAGGAAAACGGATTCTCATTACCGGTGGCACAGGTTCCTTGGGACAGGTGCTTACACGCCGACTGCTTTCCGGCGAATTAGGGATTCCCGCCAAAGTAATCATCTTTTCGCGGGACGAAGCCAAACAGCATTCCATGCGCCTGAGCTATCTGCAACGCACGACCGCGACCGACGAAATTATTTACAACAGTTCTCGCGAACTGCTTACTTTTCTCATTGGTGACATCCGCGATTACGCCTCTGTCCAACATGCGATCCGCGGCGCTGATGTGATATTCAATGCCGCTGCGCTGAAGCAGGTCCCCACCTGCGAGTACTTCCCCTTTGAAGCGGTTCAGACCAACATTGTCGGGGCACAAAATCTCGTGCGGGCCATCCCAGAGAACGGTAACTGCGTGGAACTTGTGATCGGAATTTCAACCGACAAAGCCTGCAAGCCTGTGAACGTCATGGGGATGACAAAAGCTGTGCAGGAGCGAATTTTTATCAACGCGAATCAAGGACAGGATCACACTCGCTTCGCTTGTGTCCGGTATGGGAACGTAATCGCTTCCCGCGGCTCCGTCATCCCGCTGTTTCGCGACCAGATCCAAAAGGGCGGGCCGGTGACGATCACGACAAAAGACATGACCCGTTTCTTACTCACGCTCGATCAGGCGGTTGACACTATTTTTGCGGCTGTGCGTGGCGCCGGACGAGGCGAAACGTATATTCCACGGGCGCCCGCGGCTCGGGTTGTCGACATTGCAGCGGTCATGATCAACGGCCGGGACATCCGCGTCGAGTTCACCGGCATTCGTCCGGGTGAGAAAACCCATGAGATTTTGGTGTCGGAAGAAGAGGTGTCCCGAACGACCGAGCGCGACGGCTACTACGTCATCCACCCGATCGCGCCCGAGCTACAAGGCGAACCCATCTACAAGCCCGCAGTGAGCGCAGAATATTCCTCTCGCGAGGTCACTTTGGATCATTCCGCACTCTCCGAGTTACTTCAAACCACTGAGCTTGCCTATGCGGTGGCCCAATGAAAGTGATGACGGTTTTGGGGACACGGCCGGAGATCATCCGGCTGAGCCGGGTCATACAGAAACTGGATGGCCTCTGTTGCCACCAGATCGTGCATACTGGCCAGAACTACGACGTCAACCTCAACGATGTCTTCTTCAAGGAGATGGGCATCCGGCCACCCAACCACCACTTGGGTGTTCGAGGAAGCGTCGGCGAGCAGGTCGGCACGATCCTGGCGCAGATTGAGCCCTTGCTGCGGGAGGAAAAGCCGGACCGGTTCCTTGTGCTAGGGGACACGAACAGCGCCCTGGCTGCCATCGTCGCGAAACGGATGCACATTCCGGTGTACCATCTGGAGGCTGGCAACCGCTGTTATGACGACCGCGTGCCCGAAGAAGTGAACCGGCGGATTATCGACCACTGCAGCGACATCCTCATGCCCTACACTCATCGCAGCAAGGAGAATTTGTTACGAGAGGGAATCGAGCGCCAACGAATCTTCGTGATCGGAAATCCTATCTTTGAAGTGCTGAACTCCTACGCTCGGCAGATTGAGGCGAGCAGTGCGCTGGAGCAGTTCCGTGTCGTGCCGGGTAGCTATTTCCTGGTCACCCTGCACCGGGCGGAGAATGTCGACGACCCAGAGCGCCTTGCGCGGCTGCTCCAGGGCCTCGACCTGGTAGCGGAGACCTATCGCGCGCCGGTGATCGTCAGTCTACATCCCCGCACGGCAAACAACATCGACCGTTATAAACCCCAGCACGGCTCGGATCTCGTGCATTTCTCAAAACCGTTCGGCTTTTTTGATTTCGCTAAACTCGAGCGCCACGCCCAATGTGTACTGACGGACAGTGGAACTGTGCAGGAGGAATGCACCATCTTGGGGATCCCGAATGTAACCGTCCGGGATACGACTGAGCGGGCGGAAACGGTCGAATGCGGCAGCAACATCCTTTCAGGGAGCGCACCGCACATGATGGTCCAGGCAGTACGGGTAGCACTGAGTTCGTCCAAGGTTTGGCGGCCCCCGGCGGAATATCTGGAGCAGTTCGTCAGCGATACTGTGGCCAAGATCGTCTTGGGATTCCGGGACGCGCCTTGCCAATGTACAGGAGCGAGTCAAGCGCGGATTGGGTCGCGGGACATAGGCGAATGAACGCTGACTTAAGCCAGATTCAGCTGTTGGGTGTTCGGTTCGATAATCTCACGACTGCTGAGGCGGCCGACCGCATCGAGGGATTCATCCGGGAGCGCCGGCCAGCGAAGGTCTTCGCACGGAACGCGGCGATTCGCGTGATCGAGGATCGAAACCCGGTGCTGCATCAGTTCTACGCGACGAGTGACTTGGTCACGGTGGACGGGATGGCCTTTGTTTATCTCGGCCAGCTGCTCGGTCGGCCGTTTAAAGAAATGACCGGGGGGCCTTCCCTTTGGTACGAACTGCTTCGCCGGGCGGCACTGAAGAGTTACCGCGTCTTCTTACTGGGCGCGCGCGAAGACATGCTCAAGAAAGCGGTCACAAGGCTGCGGCAGCAATATCCGGGGTTGCAAATCGCTGGTTACCAACATGGATATTTCAAACCCGAGGAAGAAGACCAGATTGTTGAGGCCATTCGACAGTCGAATGTGGACATCCTAATGGTCGGGATGAGCTCCCCGATGAAAGAGGGATTCCTTGAACGGAATCTGCAGCGGCTCGGAGTGCCGGCCTGCATCGGCATTGGCGGAGCCATCGATGTCTTTGCAGGCCTTTACAAACTGGCGCCGATGTGGATGCGCAAAGCCTGTCTCGAATGGCTATACCGGGTCTGGCAAGAACCCCGGCGACTCCTCACACGGTACTTCGTCAGCAATACGCGGTTCCTTCTTTTAGTGGTGCGGGAGTTGACGGGCATTGGAGCTGGGCGTTCACTGAAAGCGCCGGGTGCGCAGTGACCACACCGCAGAGAGAGCGCATAGCGAAGATGGCAAATCATTTCCGAGATGAACAACCCTCGGCGTGGCCGCCTTCTTTGGCTGAAGAGCTGAGGAGAAGGTGAAGAGAAAAACGATTCTCGTCACAGGGGCGGCAGGCTACGTCGGCAGCGTGTGCGCGGAAACCCTGCTCAACTCAGGTTACGACGTTATTGGTGTGGATAATCTCCAGGGAGGAAAGCGCGAGGCGGTCCCTTCGCCAGTGCGGTTTTTCGAGTTGGACCTGTGCGATGGGGCCGCTCTGAACAATCTTTTTCGGAGAGAGACGATCGACGCGGTGATGCACTTTGCCGCGCTGGCCGATGTTGCCATCTCCGTCCAGGAACCCCATCGATTTTTCAAAAGCAATGTGGGAGGAACTCTGAACCTGCTCGAGGCCATGCTGGCTTCCCGTGGCAGGAACCTAATTTTCTCTTCGAGCGCAGCCGTGTACGGGGAACCGCAATCAGTGCCCATCGACGAGGATCATTCCAAGCGCCCAGTGAACCCCTACGGCGAATCGAAGCTGGCGATCGAGCGCATGCTGGCCTGGTATGCCAAGGCCTACGGGTTCCGATGCGTGAGTTTGCGTTACTTCAACGCGGCAGGGGCGACTGCTTGCCTTGGCGAAGACAGAGCCAACGAGAACCACCTAATACCGTGTCTCTTGGATGTGGCCCTCGGCAAACGACAGGAAATCGCCGTCTACGGGAACAACTATCCGACCAAGGATGGCACTTGCATGCGTGACTACGTCCACGTCCTGGACATCGTTTCGGCTCACGTGCTTTGTCTCGAGCATCTCGAGAAATTGAGCTGCGAGGCCTTCAACGTCGGGCACGGCATCGGTAACACCGTGTTGGAGGTTCTCGAGGAGGCCCGGCGGATCACGAAACGTTCAATCCCGGTGCGCATAGCTGCGCCCCGCCCGGGCGATCCTGCGGTACTGTTAGCAAGCCCCCGGAAGCTATCGAAGGTGCTGGGCTGGCAACCGCAGCGCTCCGACCTCCGCACCATTCTTGAAGACGCCTGGGCCTGGCGGGTCGCTCATCCACACGGCTATAGATCCGCTCCTCTCCTGGAGCCTCACGGGACTCCGGTTGGAGCGAGTAAAGCAGGGTCACGGCCAGATGCAGAATGAAGCCAACGCTATGACAGCCACAGTCTCGGACCGGTCACCGGTAGAGCAGTCCGCTCTCCTGTCCCCGAACTGGACCAGCCCATCGCAGGTCTGCCTCAAGAGAGTGCTCGATCTAGTGCTTTCTGCCCTCCTGCTCCTGCTGCTGGCGCCCGCCCTGGTTGTGATCGCCATCGGGATCAAGCTCGATTCGCAAGGACCTATCCTCTACCGATGGCGTGTTGTGGGGAGGAATGGGAAGCCCTTTGGCAGTTGGAAATTCCGATCCATGTGCGTCGATGCTGACGCAAGGAAGAGTCTACTTCTAAATCGAAATGAAATGCAGGGTCCGGTGTTTAAACTAGAGAATGATCCGCGGGTGACGCGGTTCGGGAAATTTCTGCGCCGCTACAGTCTCGATGAGCTTCCGCAGCTTTTCAGTGTTCTTTTGGGTGACATGAGCTTGGTGGGTCCCCGGCCACCGCTCGTCACAGAATACGAACAGTTCACCGACTTCCAGAAGCAAAAGCTGGCCGTCAAGTCCGGGATGACGTGTCTCTGGCAGGTCAGCGGCAGAAACGAAGTAAGGGATTTCGATGAGTGGGTGAACCTTGACCTAGAATATATCCGTCGTTGGACTCCCCTGCTGGACTTTCGGATTCTGTGGAAGACGGCTGGGGCCATTTTCGCTGGAACCGGAAAATGAAGTCTCGATGCAGAGCTTCGTGCAGTGGCAAAGCAGATTTGACTAGTCTCTGAGGAGGATCCTTCGAATGCGGGTATTAGTGACCGGTGGAGGGGGCTTCATTGGATCGCATCTGGTTGATCGGTTCTTGGAGGAGGGCTTCCAGGTTCGCGTATTGGATAGTCTCGATCCGAAAATCCATCCAGACGGCCGGCCGGATTACACCCCCTACAACATCGATTTCATTCATGGAGACTTAACGGACCGTTCCGCGCTCCTTGCGGCATTGCGTGACGTCGATATCGTATCTCACCAGGCGGCGTACCAGGACTATATGCCTGACTTCTCTCGGTTCTTGCATGTGAACGCAGTTGGGACTTCGTTGCTTTACGAACTAATTGTCCAGGAAAAGTTGAAGGTCAAAAAGGTCATTGTAGCCTCTTCGCAGGCGGTATATGGGGAAGGTCAGTATGTCTGCGCTGTTCACGGCTTTTTCCAGCCAGTGCCGAGAAGCCAAGAGCAGCTCTCTCATGGTCAGTGGGAAGTAAGGTGTTCTGAGTGTGATCAGCGGGGTGAGCCACGTCTGCTGCAGGAAGGACACACAAATCCGTACAATCAGTATGCAGTCTCAAAGCTCGCGCAGGAAAAAATAGCAGTTGGCCTCGGGTGGCTTCATGGAATTCCGACTGTCGTACTTCGTTATTCGGTTACGCAAGGCCCGCGACAGTCTCTTTTTAACCAATACTCCGGGATCTGCCGCATTTTCGTGGGATGCGCCCTGAGGGACGCGCCGTTGGTCGTTTATGAAGACGGTTTACAGACTCGCGATTTTGTTCACATAACTGACGTGGTAGATGCAAATATGTGCGTTTTGGAAAGCGATGCCGCGAACTTCCAGGCTTTTAACGTTGGTAGCGGGAAAAGGACTACGGTTCTCGAGTACGCAAATCTTGTCCGCAACAAGCTATCATCGGATGTCGGCATCCATTTTTCTGGGGAGTACCGACGTGGGGACAATCGGCATAGCGTGTCGAACGTCGACAAACTCAGAATGCTCGGTTGGGAGCCGAAGCACGATCTCTCGACGATCCTGGACGATTTTCTTGCCTGGGTTGAAAGTATCGGCGGGATTCCGGCACAAATCCAAGATGCGTACGGTGCCATGAGAAGAGCTGGAGTCGTTCTCCCGGCAACGGTTGTTCGTTAGGTTTGACAGCTCCAATCAAGTTGTGGGCTCCTGGCGGACCCGACAGCACGTTGACTGTTGACGTCGGGAATCCACCGCCCGATGTCACTCGGCAAGCCTTCAAGGTTTGCCGCGCAAAGGCACAGGCTCCGCAGACATTTGAGCAGCCTACTTCTGTGTATAATTCCTGATCGGCCATCCAAAATTGGAGTCTGTGGTTCGCGTCTTGAAGAGTAGTTCCAGAGCGGGATACGTTGCGAGACTTCCCGCGTCGATCTTGCCAAACCAGTCGAGCAACGTGGTGTCTAATTCCCGGAGGTCACCGTATGAATGATGGGGCCAAGATTTTAGACGCGCGGCAATATTTTGAGGAATTGCAACAGGTTGTGGTTGGTCTACCCCACGCCGCCATCAACCAGATCGCTGACACCCTGGTGAAGGCCAACGAAATAGGGCGGACGGTGTATCTATTCGGGAACGGAGGAAGTGCTGCACTCGCGTCCCATCTAGCGTGCGATCTCGGAAAGGGTACAGCTAATTGCAACGGAGGAAAGAGGTTTCGTGCGCTCGCTCTGACGGACAATCTTCCCACCCTCACAGCGTGGGCAAACGACGCCGGTTATGAAGGTGTCTTTTCTGAACAGTTGAGCAATTTTGTGCAGCCACACGATGTCGCATTTGCCATAAGTGGAAGCGGGAATTCCAAGAACGTTCTGAATGCCTTGCAAGTCGCCCGAGAAGCAGGAGCCACGACAGTCGGTTTCTCTGGCTTCCAGGGCGGGGAAATGAAGTCCCTGTGTGACCTTTGCGTCGTCGTTCCTTCCCACAATATGCAAATCATTGAAGACTTGCATCTCTCGATGGCCCATGCGATTTTTCGTATTGTCTATGCGCGGATGTCGTGCCGCTCGCACACGGTCTCTTGCACGGCATGAACCGCGCAGCACGGCAGAGATGGCCAGCGGAAGGCAGCTGAGCGGGACAAGTAAGCCTGGGCACCGTTTGTAAGCAATCAACCGATGAAAATAAAACTCCGATACACAATCCTATTGCTGGATTTGGCGTGGATTGCTTTGGCATTCATGCTTTCCTACGTGCTCCGGTACGGAAGAATTGTGTTCAATGCAGATCTATCGCCGTCTCTTGGCGGATATGCTCCGCTCATTGCGGCGGCTGCCCTGATCTGGACCTTTCTCTACCTTAATAAAAACCTTGAGGGTTTCAAGGGCGGATGGCATCTTCCGACGGTCTTCTCCCAAGTCACGGTAGGTGTTTTCTACCTGATGATTTTTCTGTTTGCGCTGGCATTTCTCAGCAAGCATTATTATTCGCGTCTATTCTTGCTCTATCTCGCGTGTGTTCTTCCTGTTGGCCTAATCATCATAAGATGTTCTGCTCATTGGATGCTCTTGTCTCGCGGCCGTCGCGCAAGTCGGCGCGTGGTCATTCTAGGTGGGGGGCATTTGGCGCGCGAGTTGGCCTCGAAAATTGCTCGCCATCCCGAACTATTGCTCGACGTCGTTGGCTTGCTCTATCCATCGGGCAGCGATTCACCAAACGGGGTTGCAGCCTCTTATCCGGAGTTGGTCTCACTTCGATCGCTCGATGTACTGACACTGCTCGAACGTCAAGCTATCGAGGAATTAATTGTTGTAATGCCCCAGCCAGCGGGCTTGGAAGTCGAGAAGCTGATCTTGAAATGTCGCGAAGCCAACATATGCGTGCGTCTTGTGCCACATTGGTACGAGCTCTACGTCACCGAAGCGCAGATGACAGAGATTGACGGAGTTCCGTTGATCTCACTCGAGCAGCGCAATGTTTCGACTCTGGCACTCGGACTGAAGAGAGTCGTGGACCTAATAGGCGGAATTATTTTGCTCCTCGTCAGCTCACCGTTTTTGCTGGCCGCGATCGCCATGCTCCGCCGTCGAAAGGGACAGGCGCTTAGCAAAGGACTGCGCTGTGGCGTGGCTGGCGCTCGTTTTCAGATGTACCGTTTGAACGTCGACCGCGCAAGCGCTGGCTCGAGCCGATTTGAAGAACTGCTCTTGAAATTCAGTTTGACGGAATTACCTCAAATTTGGAACGTGCTCCGCGGAGAGATGAGTTTGGTGGGGCCACGGCCAGAATCTCCTGAGCGCGTGAAACATTACTCGGACTGGCAACGCCAGCGACTTAGTGTCAAGCCCGGATTGACAGGACTGGCTCAAGTATACGGACTCCGTGAACAGCATTCCTCTGAGGAAAAGGCCAGATTCGACCTTCAGTACATTTTTCACTGGTCACTCTTTTTGGATTTTTCACTTGTCCTGCAGACGGTCTGGACGCTTCTTGTTCGCCTCTTAAAGTCACCGTATTCCAAAAACGCACCAGTGGCTCAGGGAGCCAAACACATCGAGCGTGCAGCCGCGGAGGTTTTACATGTTGATCGTTCGCAGTCCAGTGCGGATTAGCTTTGCCGGCGGGGGTACGGACCTGCCCGCCTACTACGAAGAGTTTGGCGGCGCCGTGCTAAGCGCGGCGATTAACAAATATTTTTATACCATCCTGCAGAAAAGGTCGGATGGAAAGATCCAAGTTATCTCCTCGGATTTACGCGTTGCCGAAACCTGGCACGATATTGCGCGCATGCCTCTGAAAGACAGCCAACTCGAGATTCCGCTTTCCGTTATCCGCGAGCTTGCCTGTGACATTTCAATTGACCTCTTTCTTGCATCGGAAATTCTTCCTGGAACAGGACTGGGGTCTTCCGCAAGCGTGTGCGTGGGCGTCCTCAAGGCGTTGTCGACATACCTCGACCTCCCGCTGTCAAAATATCAGCTTGCGGAACGCGCTTTTCACATCGCCCGGAACGTGCTGGGCAAACCGGTTGGCAAACAGGATGAGTATGCCGCCGCATTTGGTGGTCTTAATCTAATTACATTTCAACGCGACGGCGCGGCGCATGTCGAACCGCTGGCCTTGCGGCCCGACATCCTGCACGAGCTGCAGGCCAGTCTGATGCTTTTCTTCACAGGTTCCGCCCGCAATTCTTGGAATATCCTTCGCGCGCAGGAACAGTCGACCCGTGAAGGCGGGGGAACTGCGCTCACTTCCATGCATGCGATTCGCGGCTTGGTTGAACAGATGCGGGAATCGCTAACGAAAGGCGATTTTCGGAGCTTCGGATTGCTACTCCACCAGGGCTGGGAAGCAAAACGGCAGATATCTGAAGGGGTATCGAATCCATTTATCGATCAGCTATATTCTGAGGCGCGTAAAAACGGTGCGCTAGGTGGAAAGATCACCGGAGCGGGCGGCGGTGGGTTCCTTTTGTTGTTTTGTGAAGAGCAAGACCAGCTGAGAGTTCGTGAAGCGATGCTCGCACTTGGTGTACGCGAAATGAGATTCGAGTTCGACCTCCAAGGCGCTCAAGTTGTTGCGAATGACCCGTTTATCGACGGAGACGCTCGTTGCGGGACGCGCTGGACATTCGCACCCATTTCGGAATCCTCCGCCATCGCTGACGCTCACCCCGAGCGCCTGGCTTGATCAGTCGAACGAGTCAATTCAACTCGTCTCGCCCATGAAGGCCTTCTTACTGGCTGCTGGCCACGGAACACGTCTGCGGCCTCTGACCGATTCGGTCCCCAAATGCTTGTTGCCGGTCCGCGGTGTGCCCATTCTCCAAATTTGGCTGGAGATATGCCGCCGCCTTGGTGTAGACCAAGTGCTTGTCAACCTTCATGCTCACGCCAACGCGGTAAGGACTTTCGTCAGCAAGGAAAAATAAAGACATTAATGTATGCATTTCTGAGGAACCCGCATTGTTGGGGAGCGCGGGAACGCTGCTTGCGAATCGCGATTGGATCGGATCAGACCCCCTCTTTTGGATATTCTATGCAGATGTCTTGACCACTGAAAACCTGACACCCATGCTCGAAACTCACAAGAAGTGTGGGCAGGTCGCGACGTTGGGTGTCTGCGAGGTTCGCGACCCAACGCGCTGTGGTATTGTGACGGTGGATCCGGAAAATATTGTGCGTGAGTTCGTCGAGAAACCGGCGATGCCCTCTAGCAATCTTGCGTTTTCGGGAATTATGGTGGGGAGTCCCGCACTTTTCGATTTCGTACCTCGCCAGATTCCTGCTGATATTGGTTATCATGTTCTGCCGACGCTGGCTGGAAGAATGGCGGCATATCGGATTTCTGGCTTCTTGCTCGATATCGGAACGCTAGAGACCTACAATGCAGCAGAGGTGGCCTGGCCCGGATTGTCGTCGTAGCTCAACTAGGGGGTGGAATGCTAAGTGGCGTGATCTTCGATATGGATGGGGTGATTGTCGACAGCCATCCGATTCACAAAAAAGCTTGGCGAAGATTTCTCGAGCTGCAAGGCAAGAACCCAAACGACACAGACCTGGATTTCATAATGGATGGGAGAAAGCGGGAGGAGATTCTACGGCATTTCTTGGGTGAGCTTTCGGACGATGAGGTTCAGGATCTTGGCCACCAAAAGGATGCCTTGTTCAGGGAAGAGTCGATCGCAATGACAATGATCGAAGGTCTTCCGGAATTCTTGCAGCAATTGGCTCAAGCGAACATTAGACTTGCCGTAGGTTCGTCAGGCAGTGATGGACGCGTGAACTACATTCTTCAGTCGTTCGGGCTTCGGAGATTTTTCCAGGCAGTTATAACGGGCGATCAAGTCACTGCTGGCAAACCAGACCCCGCCGTTTTTCGACTCGCCTCCAAGGAGCTGCGCGTGCCACCATCCGAAACGCTTGTCTTTGAGGATTCCGTTTCGGGAGTTAGAGCGGCCAGAGCTGCGGGCATGAAATGTATCGGGATTGCTACCAATGGCCTGATTCCAGAATTAGTCGACGCCGGCGCAATTCAAATAATACCCAATTACATCAATCTTTCGCTGAATCATGTTCAGGCGCTTCTCGATACATAGAATGTACGAGGGCGACCACTCAACGAGTTGGGATTGGATTCCTTCTGCCGGAACTGCGCGGTCGTTCGGTAATAGACGCGTGGCAACGACGATTTGGACGAGGCTCTCATGAAAGGCGTTGTGCTTGCCGGTGGGACGGGGAGTCGCCTCAATCCCCTTCGCGCTCCCGTCTCCTCTGTTCATTTCAGGCACTGATTTTCATTCCGGCTTCACTGCGCGGCGCTTGGGCTTTGTGTGTCGAGCCACGTCCGGTGAAGACAGAAACGCTGAGGAGGGCAAGTAAGGGATCCAACGGGTGGCGATACAACATGCTCGGATGTGTTATGTAGTACACACTGGGAAAAATCAGGAGCAGCCACGCAATGAGAACGGCGAATCTGCGGGCGCTCGAGTAAGCACGGGCGAGCCCAACAGCCGCGAACGCACTCAGAAGCGTTGCGATGAAAATGTTTGGAATGGCAAACGGCTCGATGCGGCGGTAGGCAGCGCTCAAGTTCCAGTAACCAGTCCAGGTGAAGACGATGCGGCGAAGCGTCGCCCAGGCGAAACGTGCTGGATGCTCGCGCACTTCGGCGATCGCCAAGTGTTTTTTCTCGGTCATGTAAGCAACTTCGCCGAGGCGCGCGTAAGCGTCCATCTCCGCGTCGTTGTGCGGAGGATTGGCCCAGTCGGGGTATACGTCGAACGTGTCCCAGGTGTTGCCCTGGTAGAACGCCAGCCAGAAGTTGCTGCGGAACGGAATGAAGCGGCCGAAGACGCGTTCGTTCCGAACGAACCAGGGTGAAACCACCACGAGAAACGCGAGCGCGGCCACCGCTGGCCGCCAAGCGAAGCTCCACGGCGTGCCGCGCTGGCGCAGGCGATAGCACAGCCAAAGCCCGGCCACCGTCAGTCCGGCGAGAAGCGCAGGCTCCGTCAGTCCGGCGATGGCCCACACGACTCCCCAAATCACCCAGCTGCGAAGGTCGACTTTGCGTTCCAGCGCGATGGTCACTGCCACGGCCAGCACGAACAGCAACGCGCTGAGCGTCGTGTTCCAGACCTGCCCAGCGGCGAAATCGAAGCTGTAGGGAAAGATCGCCCAGGCCCAAACAGCGGCGGTGGCCGTCTTCTTGCCAAATGCCGTGCGGGCAATGAAGTGGAGCGGAAAGCAAGTGAGCGCCGCGAAAAGGCAATTGAGCGAGAGGATGACCCAGGCGGAGGCCGCGGAATAAATTCCGAAAATCTTGAATACGCCGGCGACCAGGGCGGGATACACCGGACCCATCCACGCCGTCGGGCCCGTCCAGCCAAAGAAGGGCGAACCAAAGCCATGCCCGGAGGCTAGCGAGCGCGCAATGCGGCCCGTCTCCCAGCCGAAGCGCCAGTGGTCTCGCGAGGGATCCAGCCGGTCGCCGACCAGAAACGGGACGACGGCCAGTCGCAAAACGAGGGCGACGAGAAAGACGAACCAGGGCCGCGCCCAAAGAGGCAGATTCGCCTCCGCCGATTCCACTCGCCCTTCGGGTTGAGTGCTCACTCCGCCCCCTTCGATCTGGAATCATCAGTCTAGCAGCCTCCGTGTCTTTCTCGGTTGGCAACTCACGCCGCAATACCCCCCCTCCCCCTGTTTTTCATAAGTGTTCATTCTAAAGATAGTTAAAGTCCTTTGTTTTGATACACTTTTGCAAGTGTTGATTCTAAAGGTAGATAGAGGAGGACACAGGAATCGTCGAGAGGAGCGAACAAAAGCGACGGCGAAGGATAACGCGGAGACGCAGAGGTCGTCGCTAAGGTGTCGCAGAGGTACCCCCCACCCCCCGGGTTTTGTATAGATGTGAAAGGAAAGGGGTTGCGGGAAAAGGGATTTGTAAGATCCTGAAAACAAAGGGATAAGAAATCGATGCCAAACGATAACGCAGGGACGCAGAGTACGCGGAGCTACCGCGGAGATGCCCCACTCCCGGTATTTTGCGCAAAGAGTTCGGATTTGCTTGATTGCAAAGGACTTGACTGTTTTGGGAACGACAAAGAGTCCGTAAGAGTATGAAAACAAAGGGCGATGGGAGGTGGCGAGTGTTGAGTGGCGAGTGGCGAGAAAAATCGCTCGACGGGGGGAGATATTGGCGTCATGTGGTGCATGTGACGGGAGAGACGGCTGGTTGTGAGAATACACGACGGGTTGCGGGGGAATTAGGGGACCAAACGGGGACACTGTCAGCAACCTTGGGTTAGAGATTATCGCATCCGTTACTATGTGTCAAGTTAAAAATTAAAGGCTGTGGATTGAATGGGTTGGAGCGGACCTTGACTAGACAAGGCAGACCCAGACGTAAAATCGACGTCTGAGGCGCCCGGCGCTCACTCCCGACCCGTTCTAACTCTCTCCCCACTGCGGTGAACTGCCCCGTGGGGGTTATCGTTAGTTTTTAGGGAGGGCTTGCTGTATGGTTTCTTCATAATGCTCCCGCACGAACAGCGCGGGTTCTGACCTTCCAGTTGGCTCGATGCGAGGACCATAATTTCGCTACCGCATGCGGCGTTCAGGCAGTGCCACTGTTGTCCCTTCTGGATTCTCATGGGATTGGTTCTCTTTGTCGGATGGAATAAGGGCGCTCCGCGATACCTCAGATGCGGCGATACCTTCGTTGCATATCCTCTTGGGCCAACGAACAGCATGTTAGTTATAGACCTGACGATTGTCAACGCATCAATACGTTAGGGAATACGTACGTATTCTTACCTAAGGGCAATACCTGCCGGTTGCGGCGACCTTGACAAGAAAAGACGGCCCCAGGCGTAAAATCGACGCCTGGGGCATCTGGCTGTTAGCAGGATGAAGAGACGGAATAAAAGGAGCTGATCTCAAAGACCGCACCCTTGAAAAAAGTACAAGGATGCGCCACCCGCCTGAGAAAGAAGCATAAGAGCCGAATTGCCAGCAAACCGAACGGGTAGGGCTATCCGTCCGCCAAGTATTTCGGCTACTTATTCTGACGCCGACTCGGTCTCCATTCTGACGCATCGCGATCCTGGATAATGCGGGAGACTCGCTGCTGAACTTTAGAGATGCGCGTCCGGAGATCATCCAGCTGCGCGGCTACCTCCCGGAGATCGTTTAGGTCACGAACATCATTCGCGGCGGAACTCTCGGTAGGAAATAAATCAGGCTGATCTGCCTGCCTTGGCGGCCATCTGAAGGTAGTCACTACTAATGGGAAAATCTCAATGGTTATGCCTCCTTGCGCACCGGTTCGAAACTCCGCCGAGGCTGTATCGTTGAACGTTAGAACTTCAAGTTCCGCTAGCGCAATATCAGCCCGTGGAGAGTCGAATACGGTTTCTTTGCGGAGTATCTCTCTTAGAACTCGGCGTCCGAGTCCGCTTGAAAACCCGTAGAGGCTGGACCTGCGCTGCAGCCCGGAACAGAGGCCGTACCAAAGAAGAGCCGTCGGAAATTGATCCAAGGAAGGCGTGATAAGGGATAAATAGTCTAGTGTGCCGGGCCCAATTTGGCTTGCGACAAGACCACACAAAAAACCAGCGAAAGCCGAACTCGACGAGCGGTTTTCGATTAGGGAAACTAAAAACTGCTCAAAAAAGATAACCCTTCTCTCCCGACTTCCCTGCATTTCGCGCGCTGCGTCGCGGAGGTGTGGATAATCGCGGGCAAGGCGATCCCATGTGTTTGAGTCGACCTCTGATTTGTTGTACAGGCTAAGGCAGGTGCTATAAATGGGTTCCGGTACGTCCCGACTTGAAAATCGATATCCTTCTTCGTTCGTGTGTATTCGCGATAGGACCCGCCAGGGGAGCGTCAATTCTTCTAGCTTCAGTCGAAGTTGCCGCTGTTTAGTAAGGCTTCGTGCTTTGGTCCAAAGGGTCGAAACCATCTCATCGCTCTTGACGAGATCGCCGTCCGGTGAGAGCGCTACAAGGCGCGCCATCGCATGCGAACAGGTGCTCGCACAGGCGAGGGGCGTGAGTACAGTTTTTTTCTCTTGTTTATTCTCGACGTACGTAGCCGCCTCGCCCATTATCAGGCCGAGGCAGGCTTCCTCAACTGTCGCGAGTCCCGGGCTGCGCTTTATATCGGAGAATAAGCGAAACTCCTCTTCATCGAGAACCCGCGCGTAGGCGGTGAGCGGCCTGAATTCAGACAGATAAGTCCACATCCAAGCGAGAAAATCGCGCTTTTTAACTGAAGGAACGAGGATTATGCTCGGCAATGCGGGAATAGAAATCGTATTTCGGCTGTTACCGGGTTCCAGATCGTCCGGGTTCCAGATTAGCTGAATGTCGTCGGAATTTTGAGAAAGTGGGCGAATTCGGTCCGTGAAATTTAGGTCCCCTCGTGCAAACACCCCGCGAGCCTGCAGCAGATCTAGAAAGCTTTTTCGAGATACGGTTTTGGAGAGCATTTTAGTTGCCTTCCCCGAATAGGTCCTTGGGATCGGGTAAGTCCTTTATTGGCCCTAGGTCGGCCAGGGCTTGTTCTAAGAAAGCAGGTATCGCTCCAGAGTAATATAGTGATAGAGAGGTTTTCGCCCGCGTGGCCGCAGTGTACACGAGGTTGCGTCGGTTCCCTGGAAATTTCATGAATCCAGAGCAGCCAGCTATGTGCAAGGCGCGGAACTCTAAGCCCTTTGCAGCGTGCAGGGTGCAAACGCAAATTCTTGTGTTCGGGTCGAATGGCCTGTAGTTTCCTACGAGCTGGAGCACAGCTTCCGGCGCCAATGGTGATTTCTCAATTGCGGCCCAAACTTGAAGCACGTCCTGTTTCAGGGGGCAGATTACTCCCAGAAGCTCGTCAGGGTAAGCCTTTAATTGGGTCGACAACTGCGAAATAATCGTCTTGGCCTCACTGTTGATGTCTTTGCATGCGACCGACTCTACCGAAGACGGTTTGGATGCTTCATCGTACTGTGATTTCGGGGACAATGCCTCATAATCGTCGGAATCTTTCGCAAGCAAGTCGGCGAACTTGCAGATCTTCCGACCGCACCGATAGTTATAATGCAATTGATGTATGCTCTGAGTCACTCTTTTTAACGTTTCAAAGCAATCGGCGCTGTCATAAATTTTTTGACGCGGATCGGCGACAATAAAAAGCACTTTTCCTAGCTTAGCCAAAATTTCAACTTCTTCTGGTAGATAATCTTGCGCCTCGTCTAAGAGGATTGCGTGGTATAAGTTTTTCAGATGCTTGCGTTCCACCAAGTCTGCCATCTGTTGGTTCAATTCAGCCCGCTGCGAATCGAAGCTGCTATCTTCAGTCTCACCAGCACTGGACTGGAGCGCGCCGTATTCAGAGAGCAAGCTTTTTTGCCATCGGCGGTAGGTTTTTACTTTGCTCGTATCGAAGGCATATTTCTGTCCTCCCGTAACGATAAATTCTCGGAGAACGCGGGTAAAGACGAGAGATAAGATGTTTGGGTGGCCCGCCCGCGCAAAGTAGTTTGCGCGAAGTAAGAGTAGATTCGTTTTGCCTGAACCGGGTGGACCCAAAATCAAGTGACTAACATCAAGCGGCAGGGAGATAATCTTCTTCTGCTCGTCTTTTAACTCTTGGAGGCCACTCCACCACGTTTGATTCATCCTGCGTCCTTGTCGGTATCAGCTATTTCACCGTCGAGCCAAATGGGTTCGGTTGCTGCCGCGCCAGTTTCGGTCCGCTTTGTCTGTTGAGCATGATCAAGCAGCTTGTAAAGCATTTGCTTTAGTCTCTCGCCAACAGCAGCCTGATTGTAGACGCCCTTGAACAGTCGGCGGAAATTGACTGGGTCTGCCACCTCCCAGTCGAGGCCGTTCGGACAAGTGGCGCCAGCGTAGGAAATCTTAACAGCCTCCGAATTCTCATCCAGAAGTTCGAGAGTAAAAAATATGGAAAGTACTTCAGGCAGTACGTGATCCGGGGAACTGCCGAAATTGACCTTGAATCGCGCAGTAAAGGTGTTGGGCGGCTGCGCGTCGTGTATTTCCAGCTGCGGAAAAAGTTCACTAGCGATGCACTCTTGGTGGATCTCGCTCTGCAGTGCTGCTTGAAGCTTGTCAAGTGTGCGCCTCGCCGATCTGGCCCGCTGCTCGGCGTTAGTGTCGATCCCGCCCGCTGACTGTTGTGCAATGGCTCGGCGACGTCGAATTCGCGCCTTGGGATCGTCTCTTGGTTGGTCGCTACGCAGTTGTGGTGGATCGAAGTCCTCCCAACTGACCAGTGCTAAGCGCAGCTTCGGATCCTTCTGAAGGCAGCTCGCGGTGAGCACAACCAAGTCCGCAGGAACATCGGACGCTTCAACCTTAGGGATGATGCGTTCGACGGCTCTGGCAAGAAGTCCGTACGGCTCAGAATACTCGGCGAAAATGCGTTTTCGCATGATTAGGTCATGCAGAACAGCCCCAAGCTGGTAAAAAGTGATTGCCCTCCAGCCTTCTGGTGAGTCTTCCTCCTGTCTAACAAGGAATTCGGGCGGACTGTATTGCAGCGTTCCGACGAAGGCGCGTTGCTCCTCATCCGTTAGGCCAGTAACACCGAATGGGCGCAGCACTCCAAGGTCGAGCAGAATAGCGCGCTCAAAATCAGGGGTAGTAGCAATGTTGTCCGGCTTAATGTCGCGATGGACGAGTCGAAGGCTTTCCAAGAAACGGGCAGCACTGGCGATTTGTGAGATTAAGGGCCAAATGCGCTCTCTCGGGATCGTGGAAATCGCTGAAGCGAGATTCGGCCATTCAAGGAATTCCATAGCGACGAATAGATAGCCTGTGCGCGGGCACTCGCCCCCATCAAGAATTCTTACCAGGTTGGGATGGTGTTTTCCTTTTAGGGATAGCTCGCGGTCGATTCGCGCCAACTGCGTAGCTTTCCCGTATCTCTCGACCATTTCCGGGTCAAAGATTTTGACTGCTGCAATCTCATTTTGTCGGGAGGCCTTGAAAACGATAGCAGATTTTCCGATATTGACCTGGGCAATGATTTGCCAGTCTGAAACCTCGTGGCCGACGAGTTCCTTAGCAATTCGTTTTGCAATTACGCTATCCATTGTGACTGGGCCAATGCTCGACCGACTAAATCGCGAGGTTTCTTTTTCAGAGATAATAGCCTGCCAGTGTATTGTCAGCAAGTAGACTGCCGGTTGGCATTCGTCAGAGGTCAGCGAGTACGCAGAAATAGCTGTGCCACAGCCAGGGAGGAAAAAAGTGAGGGCGCAGCTAGCGGTTAAGGCTTTTTGAACTGAGCCGTGAAACTTTCTTGCTTCTTGGTTCCATTTGGGGGCGCGGGGGCGGAGGGGCGATCCGAGCGAAAAGCCTCAGGCCCAAAGGCGGGCCTGAGCTACAAAAGACGAAGCAAGATGGCGAGGTGAACTCGCCGCTACGAAGGAGGCGAAAAGCAGATCCCTCACACCGCTCGCGACAAATTTCAGTCTAAAGGGGCGCGAGCGGGTTCGGGATGACAGGCTTCGGAAGAGGCGGCGCTCCCCCTTTTCGCTGCGCTCACCCCGGGGCTAGAAGCCCGGGGCTACCAAGCGTTGGGGGCTTCCCCCTGAAGAGCCAAAACAGGGAAACTGCGCCAGTAGCCTTATGAATCTTCTTGTGTCAGGAAACGGGAGATTGTTCTGAGGAAGTAAGAACAGGATGCGAGCCGTCACCAATCGATGCGCCGAAGTCCGGGGACGAAATCGAAGTGCCGGTCTCGGCTCAGGAGCGGAAGAGAATACTGGCGGCAGAGTGCGGCGATCCACAGGTCGTTGGCAGGAATGGGCTTACCTTTCTTTTTCAACTCCAGGCCAATGGCTGCATAGGAGTGCGTGGTGTCATCGTCGATGTCGAGCACACTCACCGCAGCGGTCCATTCCCGGAGCCAGTTCTCATAGCTTACCCTGTGCCGGGACTGCGCGATGCCAAGCCGGAATTCGCCCAGGACAATCATGGGAATCGCCAGACGCTCGGCCCGGGCGACGACTTCGAGAGCCGAAGGTTCGCGTTCCGCGGCGGCAGATAGGGCGTTGGTATCCAAAATCAACGCCACATCTCCGGATCGATTTTCTCCGAATCCTCTTCAATGATGCGATTAATGCGTGCGGTCTCTTTACGCAAATGCTTCAGCTTGCCCATATGCTTCACCCAAGGCTTTTGGCTTGCTTTGGCACTGGATGCCAGCTTGTCCTTGACGGCTTCGGTCACAAACTCACGGAGTGGAATCCCGCGCTGCGCCGCGACCGACTTGGCGCGGCGAAAGACGGTATCGGGAATCTCTAATGTTGTTTTCACGCGAGCAGGTTCCCATATTTATGGGAACAAGTCAACCGACCGCTCGGAAGTCACGGAGATCCGAGCGGGGGTTGCTGCACGCTTGCCTTGCGCGCTGGCCGGTCTGAAGACCGCCGCTACGTACGCTCGCGCGTCTGGGGCAGTGACACTGGTTCGGCGGCTTGTCTTGCGGAGCTGTCGGATATGTAATACACTGAGGGCATGAAGACGCTCACGGTGCGATTGCCGGAGCCCTTGGTGGCCGACATCGAGGCGGAGTCGCGCGGGCGCAAGATCTCGAAGTCCGATGTAGTACGCGAAAGGCTGGAGCGCGCTCCCCGCAACCGGCGACGCACCAGGTCCCTCAATGCTATCGCCGATCTCATCGGCTCCGTGGATGGCTTGCCGAGCGACCTCACTGCCCGCAAGAAGGACTATTTGCAAGAGACGGGTTATGGGCAGAAACGTCCTCGTTGATGCTGGATTTGTGGTGGCGCTGCTGAGCAGCCGCGACAATCACCACGAATGGGCTGTGACCCAAGCCTCCGAATTGCCTCCACCTTGGTCCACGTGTGAAGCCGTTCTATCCGAATCCTTCCACCTTCTCGGAGGACGGGGCGTCCCCAATCTCGGCGCACTGCTTCGCCGCCGCGCCCTGCTGGTGGCTTTCCAACTTGCCGGCAACGTAGAGTCAGTTGTGAAACTGCTCGAAAAGTATTCAGACGTTCCGATGAGCCTCGCCGACGCGTGCCTGGTTCGCATGACCGAAACGCTTGCTGATCCCATCATCCTGACGACTGACGAGGATTTCCGGGTCTACCGCCGGCATAGCAGCCAAGTAGTTCCTTGTGTGACACCCGAATGATCTAAAGAGACAGCCTCAGCGTTTGAAAATGAAAAAGGCCGGAGCGCCCGCGGGCGCCCCGGTCTTTTCACTTGAACTAGGAGGTGATTAGAAGATGAATTTCAGGGCCAACTGCAGGGTCCGGGAGTTGCTCGGAAATGTTTGGTCCGGTTTGTTGAAAAGGGTGTTGGACGGCGTCAGGTAATTCGTCGCGGCCGAGCCGGTGAATCCGATGGAGTCCACGCGGTTGGCGAAACC
>Ga0307475_10000149_pt1 | contig 40066 bp, 27 predicted proteins | sample atmos_gasesECM1C_FD_203317 | JGI IMG/M metagenome (GOLD analysis project Ga0307475, IMG submission 203317) | Hardwood forest soil microbial communities from Morgan-Monroe State Forest, Indiana, United States - atmos_gasesECM1C_515 | ecosystem: Environmental > Terrestrial > Soil > Temperate... | reverse complement strand
GTCAATTTGCTCTGTCCTTGGATCCGAGGCTTTTAACGTCCGCGCAGGCCTGGCGAATCATCGGGTTCACCTTCGTCCTCCTGGAGGCGCGCGGCGTCCTCCCGGCAGTATTTGCCTGGCCCGCCGGCTACGGCGACATGGCCATTGGGATGACGGCTGCGTTCGTGGCATGGAAACTTGCCGATCCCGTTCATCGTGATTCCTTCATCGTGTGGCAGCTGCTCGGAATCCTGGACCTCGTCCTGGCCGTCAGCCTGGGCACGACCGCTGCCTTAATCAGCCCGCAGGCTCCTCCGATGGTTCCCTTGACCGTATTGCCCTTGAGCTTGATTCCGACGTTCCTCGTTCCGCTATTCGCGATTCTTCACGTAATTAGCATCGCGCAAGCGAGAAGCTGGAAAATCGTTTCGGAGCGCACTCGTCCAACAGCAGCACCGGTGCAGCATTCCGCAATCTAGTGACCGGACGTGATGCGTTGGGACTGTCAACCAACGCCACGCGAATCGCCCGCCGCCGCTATTCTTCGCGCAGGGCCACGATTGGATCCACCCTCGTGGCCCGCAGAGCAGGAATTGCCGTGGCGGCGAATGCCACCAGGGCCAGGATTCCGGGGACCGCGGCGAAAGTGGCAACGTCCGTCGCACTCACCCCGAATAGCAAGCTAGCCATCACGCGAGTCAACGCGGCGGCACCGGCGAGGCCGGCTAAAATGCCAACAGCCGACAGTTCCATTCCTTGGCGCACTACCATGCCGACGATATCACCGGGTCGCGCACCTAATGCCACTCGCACGCCGATATCACGAGTGCTCTGCGTCACCAGATACGACAGCACACCGTAGAGGCCCACAGCCGCGAGCAGCAGCGCGAACGCCGCAAATGCGCTCAGCATGGTGCTGGCAAAGCGCTGGCGCGCCAGCGAATCGTAGAGCCGGTCCTGCATGCTGCGTATGCCGTAAACAACCACACTGGGATCTACGCCGTGGATTTCTTGGGTGATCGCGGCAGACAGCGTCGCGGCATCCGACGCGGAGCGCGCCACCAGGAACATCCCATCCGACGGGTGTTGCTGTTGCGCAAAGTAAGTCACGATCTTCCCGTCCATCTCCAGGCCGTATTGTTTGACCACACCCACCACGCCCACAATCGTGAAGGGCTTCTTGGGCTCGAACCACAGGTGTTTTCCTAGCGGGTCTTCGCTTGGCCAGAAGCGCTGCGCGAATTTTTCATCGATGATCGCGGCCTGCGGCATGTCCGGGCTGTCATGCTCGTTGAAAAAGCGTCCCTTGATCAGCGGAATCTGCATGGTCCGAAAATAATCGGCGCTGGCCATACGCAGGTCCACCTGCAATTCCTGGCCAGGCGGCGGGGCGTAACCTTCCACACTAATCTGTCCCCAACCCACTGATCCAGTCAGTGGCAGCACGGAAACCACGCCCTCCGCCTTTACACCTGGCAAGTTCGCGACCCGCTTCTCGATTTCCCGGTGGAAGCTTATCAGCGCCTTTTGATCCTTGTACTTCGGGTCGTTCGCGGCAATCTGCATCGTCAGGATCCCCTCGGTACTGAATCCTGGTGACACATTTTGTAGCCGCACAAAGCTGCGCACCAGCAGTCCTGCTCCAATCAACAGCATCAGCGAAAGGGTCAGTTCGGAAACCACCAGCAAGCCGCGCAAGCGATGCCGCCTCAAGTGCAGGCCGCCCTCGCTCTGTCCACTACGACCGCCAGCTTTCAGCGACGTGTTCAGGTCCACCTTGATGGCGCGCCACACGGGTGCCACGCCGAACAAAATGCCTGTCGTCAGTGAAACGCCAAACGTGAACCACAGAACGGCCCCGCTGATCGCGATGTCTTCGAGCCGCGGAATATTTCCCGGATTCATCGTGCGCACCACGTAAAGGCTCGCGCGCGCGACCACCAGCCCGGCGGCTCCGCCGAGGAGCGACAACAAAATGCTCTCGGTGAGCAATTGCCGCGCAATCCGCTGCCAGCCGGCCCCCAAAGCCGTCCGGATGGCTACTTCCTTCTCGCGCCCCGCTGCTCGCGTGAGCAGCAGGTTCGCGACATTGGCGCACGCAATCAGCAATACCAGCGTCACCGACCCCAGCAACACCAGCAGCGCCCGGTGCACGTCTCCTACCACTTGCTCCTGCAGTCCGACCACGTGCATTCCGAAGGTCGCGTCGCGCTTGTCCTTCTCGCGGATCCGGCTGGCAATCAAATCGATGTCCGCTTGCGCGTGCTGCACGGAGACCCCCGGCTTTAGCCGCACGAGTATGTTGTAGTTTTCGTCGCGCCGGTTTTGCGCCGCATCGGCTGGCAATGGCAAGGGCAGAAACACATCCAGCTTATCCATCGGTTCTTCCGACGGCATTACTTCCGAGTTGAGCACGAAGCCGCGCTGCAACACTCCGGCTACCATGAACGGTTTCCCATCGAGCGTGATGCTCTGGCCTACGATGCCTGGATCGGAGTTGAACAGTCGCGTCCAGACTCGGTAGGAGAGAATAGCCGCGGCCGGTTTCCCAGGCCGGTCCTCTTCCGGCAACAACAAACGGCCCACAAGTGGCTTTGCGCCGAGCATCTCGAGCAGTGAAGATTGCGTGCGCAGCGCATCGATGCGCTCTGGCTGCTCGCGGCCGGTCAGCGTGACGGTCCGGCTCTGCGCGAGCGCCATCTGCTCGAACGAGTGGTTCTCGTTCTGGATATCGATGTACTGGCCAGGCGATGGCCAGTCGCGGAAAATGGCGAGCGCCGGAGAATGCAGCCAAACATTAGCCAGCCGCTCCGGCTGCGGATAGGGCAGCGGCCGCAGCAGCAGGGCATCCACCACGCTGAAAATCGCCGAATTCGCCCCGATTCCAATGGCCAGGGAAGCCACCATCACCACCGTCAGCACCACGTTCTTGCGAAGCATCCGCAAGGCGTAGCGAACGTCTTGCAACCAGATGGGCATCATCCCCCCGCAACGGAATGAATAATACTATGAGGACGTACTCGGAGAAGTGAGCGCACGCATAACTCATTGAAACAACGGCCAATATAATTTAGCTGGCCGAGGCTCGACCTCGCTACTTCGCTCCGTCATCAACCCGATACATGGTGATTCCGCTCAGCAGCTTGGGATAAAAGTCGGTGGATTTCTGCGGCAGGACCTCGCCGGCGATGGCGATGCGCATCACTTGCTCCACGTCGCAAGCGTTCAGCAGAAAGGCGATCTGCGCTGCGCCGGTGTCCACCGCCTCCAATGCAGCCGAAGCTTCGCGCTCGTACTTAAGGTTCTTCTCCGAGGTCACCGCGTGCGGCGTAATACCCAGTGCCGCTTCCAGGATTCCCTCGTGCAGCAGCACAACGTCGAGTTCGCGCTGCAGCGGAGAAACGTTGGGAAGCAACTGCGCCAAGTCCGTACCTGGCCTCAGCGCAAGCACGTAGTAGGCGCGCTTCGCGCCCTGCGCTGCTGGATAGACCCCGATGGAACGCTGCGCGCGCATTTCGGTGAGGCGCCGTAAGAATTTGCCGCGCGCTTCGCTGCGCTCGCCTTCATTGCGGAACGAAAACGCTTCCGCGGTAAACCAGGGCTCAAGGTGACGGCGCACGCTGGGCCAGGAAAAATCGTGCAGATTCGCAGCCACGCGGTGCGTCGGCAAAATCGTCAGCCCCTCGCTGCGCGTATTGATGAAGGTCATCATCGCGAATTCGTAGGCTGCGTTGGGGTCGATGCCGCCGGCTTGGCTGCGCCGCTCGTTGCGGTAAGTGAGCGCAGTTTCATAACGGTGGTGCCCGTCGGCAATGACCAGTTTTTGCTCCGCCATCGCTTGCTGGATCGCCGCCACGCGATCCGCATCGGCGATGACCCAAAGCCGATGGGCCACGCCGTATTCGTCGCGCAATTCTGTGGCGGGAGCCGCGCTGGATTCCGCTTCGGCAAGAATCGCGTCGACGCGGCGCTCCGCATCCGAGTACAGCATAAAAAGTTGTCCGGTATGCGTGTGCGTATGGCGAAGAAGTTCCAGCCGATCCGCTTTCGGACCGGAAAGGGTTTGCTCGTGGCGAAAAACAATGCTGGCAGAATAATCCTCGAGCTTGCCCGCGCCGATAAAGCCGCGCCGCGTGCGCCGCTCAACGGTGCCAGGTACGGTGTACTCCTGCGTGTAGCCATAAAACGAAGGAGCGGGATCCTGCACAACAATGTTGTTGTGGATCCAATCTTCCAGCGCGGAAGCTGCGCGCGTGTAAACGTTATTTTGCGCAGAATCGTTGGGGAAAATGCGGCCCTTCTCGATGGTGATCAGGTTGTGCGGATCGGCGACGTAATACTTCTCTTGCATGGCGGGAGAAATCTTGTCGTACGGCTGGGTGAGAACGCGATCAAACGCGGGGCGCGCCGGATTGTAGCGGAAGGCGCGAAAGGGATGAACCTGGGCCATGGAATCTCCGGTGTCAGTCTGAGCAGCATGCGAAGCCTTCCATTTTACGCGAACAGCGCGCGTTTCAGAAAACGCCCGAAAGGCCGGCTGAAGCGCAATGCGGTTTGCGCGGGGTTGCATCCACAAGCGACGCCAAGGCGCCTGCGCTCTGCACTGTCCGTATTAGAATGAAGGTTTATGGCTGAGATTAAACTTCTTCCGGTGCGCGGGCTGATTTTTGATTTGGACGGAACGCTGATCGATTCCAAGCTCGATCTGATCCATTCCGTGAACGCCATGTTGCGCGAGATGAACCGCCCGCAGCTTGCGGCGGAAACGATTTCTGCATACATCGGGCATGGCGCGCCGCTATTGGTGGCGCGCGCGCTGGGCGTCGGGGCCACGGAGGAGGAGCTAAAGGGCGCGTTGCAATGTTTTCTCGGCTATTACGAAGAACACAAAATGGATAACACCAGCGCCTATCCCGGCGTAGCGGAAACGCTGGAGCAACTGAGCCACCTGCCTATGGCCGTGCTGACCAACAAACCGGCGCGCATCAGCGTGCGCATCCTGAATTCGCTGAGGCTGGGAAAATATTTTCGCGCGATTTATGGCGGGAACAGTTTTGAATCGAAGAAGCCGGATCCATTTGGCGCTACCAAAATCCTGCAGGAGTTTGGCATTGCGGCGCGTGAAACTCTGCTCGTCGGCGATTCGGAAGTAGATATACAGACCGCGCGCAATGCAGGCATGCAGGCCGCAGCCGTGAACTATGGTTTCGGCGTGCACGACCGCGCGGCGTATCCGGCCGACATTTACCTCGACCGCTTCGCCGATCTTGCCGGCGTCGTTACCAACCACACGGCTGCGTAGCGCGAGGACGGAAACCGCGGGCCAGCGGCATCTTGTGTTCCGGGGCGGCGCTTGGCAGACTCGACGCGTGCTTCTTGGACTCTTCTCTGAGCTGGACACGCCCGGTGGTGTGCAGCGCGCGGGGCGGCACGTAGCCGCGGTGATGAGTGAATTTGCCGCGAGCCACGGGATGGAGTGCCGGCTGCTGAGCCTGAACGACTCGCCAGACTTGCATCGCATGACGGTGGGGACGCGCGAATTTGTGTTCACCGGCAGCGCGCGGAGCAAAGCGCGATTCAGCGCGACGGCGGCGCGCGCGGCACGCCGGCGCGCGAAGGTAGTGGTTGCGGGGCATCCTTTTCTCGCGCCGGTGGCGCAAGGGGCGAAGTTTTTCGCGCGACGTGCTAAATCCATTGTCTGGACACATGGGCTCGAGGTGTGGGAGCCGCTTTCTATTTTGCGGCGGCGAGCACTGCGCAGCGCCGACCTGATCATTGCCCCGACTAATGATACGGCAAACCAAGTAGCCAGCCAGCAGGACGTTCCGCGCGAGCGCATTCGCGTGCTGCCGTGGGCGCTGGACCCACAGTTTGAAACACTGCTCACAGTGAAGCCGGCGCCAGCATTGCCGGCGAACTTTCCTACGGGACGCGTCATCCTGACGGTCGGGCGGTGGTGCGCAGACGAACGATATAAAGGAATGGACACGCTGATCACGGCGCTGCCGCGTTTGTTGACGGAGTGGCCGGACGTGCAACTGGTGGCCGTGGGCGAAGGCGATGATCAGGGATGGCTCGAGCAGATCGCAGACGGCCGCGGAGTGCTGCGGCACGTGCATTTTTTGAGCGGACTGACATATCCGGAAATCGCGGCGTGTTACCAGGCCTGCGAGATTTTCGCGCTGCCAAGCCGCGGAGAAGGTTTTGGGCTGGTGTATTTGGAAGCGATGGCGTGCGGCAAACCGGTAATCGGGGGCGCGCACGGCGGCGCGCCGGAAGTGATCGACGACGGAAAAACGGGATACCTGGTGCAACACGGCGATGCTGGACAGCTCGCGACCTCGCTGGAAACACTGCTGGCCGATCCGGAACTGGGGCGCGAGATGGGCGCGCGCGGGCGCGAGCGCGTAGAACGAGAATTCCGGTTCAATGTTTTCGCGAAATCGCTGAAAAAGATTTTGCGCGATCTATGCGAATCCTGAACGTTACGCAGACCTATTTCCCCTTTCTTGAATTTGGCGGGCCGCCGGTAAAAGTGCGATCGCTCTCGCAACAGCTCGCAAAGCGGGGACACGAAGTGACGGTGTTAACAGCGGATTGGGGCTTGCAGTCGCGCGCTGCGGTGGCGAGCAAGGCGGAACGAACGGAGTTGGGATGGCGTCTGGAGGAAAGCGGAATCGAAGCGATTTATTTGGCGAGCCGGCTGCACTTTCGCGCGCTGAGCTGGAACCCCGGAATCGCAAGATTTTGCCGCGCGCGATTGGAGAACTTCGACGTGGTACACATTTTTGGGCTGTACGATTTCCTGGGGCCGGCGGTCGCAGCGGCGTGCCGACGCGGCGGGATTCCCTACGTCGTTGAACCCATTGGCATGTTCGTACCGATTGTGAGGAATTTTCTACTGAAACGAATGTATCATCTAGCCCTAGGCCAACGGATGCTTCGGGGTTCACGGAAAATCATCGCCACCTCACCCCAGGAAGTAGCGGAGCTTGCCGAGTCGGGATTACCCACGGAAAAGATCCAGGTACGACGCAACGGAGTGGAAGTTCCGGAAACGCTGCCGGAGCGAGGAAAGTTTCGCGCCGCCGCGGGAATCCCGGAAAACGCCAAGGTAGCCCTCTACCTCGGACGACTATCCGAAAAGAAAAGCCCGGATGTTCTGCTGCAAGCGTTTGCGTCGCTTTGCAAAGTGGAGCGGGATGCGGAGGTTCACCTCGTGCTTGCGGGACCCGATGAAGGCGGTATGAAAAAGAAACTCCAGCAAATGGCGGGCGAGCTGGGAATTTCGTCGCGCGTGCAAATCCGCGGCGGGGCGTATGGCGAGCAAAAGTGGAGCGCTTACAAGGACGCGGACGTTTTTGTGTTGCCTTCGCAAAATGAAAATTTCGGGAATACCGCGGGCGAAGCGGTGGCCGCAGGTACGCCGGTGGTGGTCACGGAGAAGTGCGGGATCGCGCCGTTGCTTGGGGATGTTGCAGGATTGGTAGTGGCGCACGATGCGGCGGCCATGGCGCAGGCCCTGGCTCGTGTATTGTGGGAGCCAGGACTTCACGCGCGGCTGACCGCAGGATGCAGGAAAGCCGTGGCGCGGCTCGATTGGGACGGGCCGGTGCAAGAGATGGAGACGTTGTACGAGCAGTTGGTGAAGGACGAAAAGCAGAGGGTAGAACTGCTGAACTGAGGTGGTGCTTTGCCGACTCGAAGGCATCGCATTTTTCGCGGAGTGTGGTGGAGCGTGAATGCACTGCTCCTTCTTACGCTGGTGGCATTGGCTTATTCGGGAGGCTGGGAATTCTCGGTCCGGAGATATCTCGACGGGTTTTCAGACGCCATCGTACCGGACTCGGAACCTTCCGAGCGGCAAGCAGAAGCCATTCTTGATTGGATGCGGAAAGGGCCGCCACGCATGGTGGCCGCAAATCCATCCGCGCTGCCAGGGCGCGATCCGGAAACAACGCTAAATTACCGGCAGCTATTGTCGGTCTGCGGGACAGCCACGAACGCATTTCTGAACCTTGCGCGGAGCAACGGCCTGAGCGCGCGGCGTCTGCTGTTGCTGTCTCCAGACCGCAAGGCGAAGCACGTGGTGGCGGAAGTGCTGATTGACGGGCACTGGGTGGTCGCCGACCCCGCGTACCGGATTTTGCTGCGCGACGCGAAGGGGCACCTGCTGACGCGCGAAGAGCTGCGCAATCCGGCGTTGCTTGCGGAAGCGACCAGCGCGGTGCCAAACTATCCGAAGGAATATACCTACGAAAACGTTGCGCACGTGCGCCTGGCGCGGCTGCCAACGCAAGGGTTTCACCTGCGCTGGATTCTGGATAAGACGGTTCCTGGCTGGGAAGAAAGCGTGGACTGGACGCTGTTGTTGGAACGCGAGTCGTTTTTCGCGCTTTGCGCGTCGGTGTTTGCGTTCGTCGTATTTTTACTGCTCCGGATTATTCTGGGGTGGTACGCCGCCCCCCGGCTCAAGATTCCGCGATTTCAATTGCGCTCCCAAGTCATACGAACCGGAACGACCCTCTTTCGCGCGCCGGAGATCAAGTAAAGCGTGTGCGGCATCTGCGGAATCGCGTTTGCCGGGCGCGCCTCCGAGGCTGAGTCACGAGTGCGAGCGATGGCTGCCGCGATGCGGCATCGCGGCCCGGACGATGAGGGATTTCTGGTCAACGAAGAGCGCGCTCCGGGCCTGGCGCTGGGCATGCGGCGGCTCAGCATCATCGACCTGAAGACCGGGCGACAACCGGTGTGGAACGAAGCGCGGGACGTGGCGGTGATTTTCAACGGAGAACTCTACAATTACCGGGAATTGCGCGAACGCTTGACGCTTTCCGGGCATCGATTCAGCACGCAATCCGACACAGAGATCCTGGTGCACGCTTGGGAAGAATATGGCGAGGACTGCCTGGAGGAATTGCGCGGGATGTTCGCGCTGGCCCTTCTGGATTTGCGGAAGCGCTATGCCACGGCGCCGCTGCTTTTCCTGGCGCGCGATCCACTGGGCATCAAGCCTTTGTATTACACACAGACCAACGATGGATTTGCGTTTGCGTCAGAAATTCGCGCGCTGATGGCCGGAGGAATGGCGCCAAAAAAGGTTTCGCAAGACGCGCTGGCGGCCTATTTCCTATTTGGCAGCGTTTCGGAACCGGTGACACTACTCGAGGGAGTATTTTCGCTTCCGCCGGGCCATCGCATGCTGCTGTACGTGCCGGAACGGCGGCGCATGCCGCGTGCGCGAGCATGGTGGGACGCCACGCGGAGCCCGGCCGCGAAGGAGGCGCAAACAACGCGAGATTTTTCATCCGCGGTGCGAAGTCTGCGGCCGCGGCTGAAGGATGCGGTGCGCGCGCACCTGATTGCGGATGTTCCGGTGGGATTATTTCTTTCCAGCGGGCTCGATTCCGGAGCGATTGCGGCGCTTGCGGCGAGGGAGAGAGCGGGAATTTGCAGCTTCACGCTTAGCTTTCCGGGAACAGCGTACGACGAGGCGCCGCTGGCACGCAGCGTCGCCAACCATTGCGGAACGAAACATCGCGAAATTCCACTGGAAAGCAACGCGGTGGTATCCAGGCTCGACGAAGCTGTTGCGGCGCTGGACCAGCCGAGCATGGATGGAATTAACACGTATTTCGTGTCGTGGGCGGCGCGGGAAGCGGGACTGAAGGTGGCACTGTCCGGGCTCGGGGGCGATGAACTCTTTGGCGGTTATGCCACGTTTGCGGATACGCCGCGAATCAAGATGCTGATTCAGATGGCCTGGTTCGTGCCGGTGCCCCTGCGGAAAGCGGTTGCTCCGCTGCTGCGCGCGGTGATTGCAGGCAGGAGCAGCCCGGACGCGGCGCGCAAGGCGGTTGCCGCATGGTTGAGGCCAGATGCGTTACCCCATCCGTATTTTTTCACGCGGGCATTGTTTCCGGTGGGCGCCGAGTTGTCGCGATTGATGGCGCCGCGATTCCGGCCGAGCAGCGTGGCCGCGGATGGCGTGACGCTGGAGCCGACGTGGCTGGGCTGGCTGGAAAGAGCGGCGGATGGAGCGCGAAAGCTGGAAGGGATGGGCAGTGTTTCGTGGCTGGAGATGCGCAGCTATATGGCCAGCACGCTGCTGCGGGATACGGATTCGGTGAGCATGGCGCGTTCGCTGGAAGTGCGCCTGCCGCTTCTGGACACGCCGCTTGTGGAGTTTGTGGGCGCGCTTCCGGGTGCGGCACGGTTGCGCGATGAGCAACCGAAAGCGTTGCTGAGCGAGGCGATTGCGGATTTGCTGCCGCAGGAGATTTTGACGCAGAAGAAACGGACATTCACGCTGCCGTGGGAAGAGTGGCTGCGCGGCCCGCTGCGGAAGCGGCTGGAGGCGAGCTTTGCGGAACTGGCGCCGGGTTTGGCGGCGTATGTGCACGGCGATGGAGTGCGCGAAGTGTGGAGCTCTTTTCTTGCGGGCAAGACTTCGTGGTCGCGGCCGTGGTCGATTTACGTGATGAATGAATGGTGCCGGCGGCATCTGTAGCGTTTGCGGCCGCGCTCCTACGAAGAGCGGCCCGTAGGTCGCCTTGCTGTACACTGACTCTCCTGCATGAATATTCTGGGCATCAATGCGTACCACGGGAATGCGTCGGCGGCCGTGGTGTGCGACGGCAGGCTGGTGGCCGCGGTGGAGGAGGAGCGATTCAATCGAGTGAAGTACGCGGCGGGGTTTCCCGCGCAGGCGATTCGGTATTGCTTGCGAGAAGCGGGGCTGAAGCTGGGGGAAATCGATCATGTGGCGGTGCCGCGAAATCCGTATGCGCGGCTGGGTACAAAATTGTTTTATGCGCTGCGCATGCCGTCCTTTGCGCGCGGCCGGGCCAAGGTGCTGGCGAAGTTCACCGGGATACGCGAGGCGCTGGCGGCGGCGTTTGACAGCGATCCGAAAACCATTGCCGCGAAATTTCACCGGATCGAGCACCATCAGGCGCACCTGGCCAGCGCGTTTTTCGTTTCGCCGTTCGCGCGGGCGGCGCTGCTTTCCGCCGACGGGCTTGGGGACTTTGCGAGCACGATGTGGGGAAGCGGCAGCGGAAACCGCATGGAGATTGCGGATGCGATTGCGTTTCCGCACTCGCTGGGACTGTATTACACGGCGGTGACGCAGTACCTGGGATTTCTGAAATTCGGCGACGAATACAAAGTGATGGGGCTGGCGGCATACGGCGAGCCGGAGCGGCTGGACGCGTTTCGCGACATCGTGCGATTTGAGGCGAACGGAACCGGCCATGGGTTCCGGCTGGGACTGGATTATTTTGTGCACCATCGCACCGGTCCGGAAATGAGTTGGGCGGAAGCAGACAAGACGCCGACGCTGGGAAAACTTTTCTCCGGTGAGATGTCGCGGCGCTTAGGTGCGGCGCGGGCTCCGGAAGAGCCCTTGGAGCAGCGCCACCGGAATTTGGCGGCGTCACTGCAGGCGCGGCTGGAAGAGGTTTATCTGGGGATGCTGAGGAAGCTGGCGAAGGCGACCGGGCAGAACGCGATTTGCCTGGCGGGTGGCGTGGCGTTCAACTGCGTGGCGAATGGGAAAATTTTCGGGAGCACGCCATTTGAGCAGGTATACGTGCAGCCGGCGGCGGGCGATGGGGGCCTTGCGGTAGGAGCGGCGTACTACGTTTGGCATCAGAAGCTCGGGAAGCCGCGCTCGTTTGTGATGGATCATGCGTATTGGGGACCCGGATTTTCGGCGGCGGAGATTCGCGCGGCGATCGAGGCGAGCGATATTGCGCGTGGGGGCTACAGCATTGCCGAGTTGCCGATGACGGAGTTGACGCAGCGCGCGGCTGCGATTGTCGCGGATGGAAAAATATTGGGATGGTTTCAAGGGCGCGCGGAGTGGGGGCCGCGGGCGCTGGGGAATCGCAGCATTGTGGCGGATCCGCGGCGCGCGGATATGAAGGAAATCCTGAACCGGCGCATCAAGCACCGGGAGATTTTCCGGCCGTTTGCGCCGTCGATTCTAGCGGAATCGACGGGTGAGTGGTTTGAGAAGTCGCACCCTTCACCGTTTATGACGCTGGCGTACGCGGTGCGGCCGGAAAAGCGGGCGCTGATCCCAGCGCCGACGCATGTAGACGGCACGGGGCGGCTGCAGACGGTTACGCGGGAAGCGAATCCGCGGTATCACGCGCTGATTTCGGCATTTCGCGATTTAACGGGCGTGCCGGTGGTGCTGAATACTTCGTTCAATGATAACGAGCCGATCGTTTGCCGGCCGGAGGAAGCGATTGATTGTTTTTTGCGCACGAAGATGGATGCGCTAGTGCTGGGGGATTTCTTAGTGTTGCGTGGCTTGTGAACTTTGGTTCTGATTGGTTGCTCTTTCCTCATCGATAACGCTAATGACGAGAATTAGTCACAGCACGGGCCGAAGGCCTGCGCAGCTTGTACAATCTTGCGGTGCGAATTCTCCTTCTGAATCTCTACTATCCACCGGACACTTCGGCGACGGCGAAGATGGCGCAGACGGTTGTGGATGCGCTCTCGGCGGCGCATGAGGTAACGGTGGTTTGCGGGCGGCCTTCGTACGAGCCAACGGAGCGGCGGGCTTGGCGTTTGTGGCAAATGGAGAAGACGAGCGGATCAAGTGATCCCGGTAGAGTGAAAATAATCCGCGTGGGATCGACGGATTATGCGCGGGCGCAGATGGGACGGCGGGTGGTGAATTACTTGACCTATGTGGCGCTGAGCGTGCCACGGGCGGCGTTTGAGCCTTGCGACGTGGTGCTGGGGATGACCGATCCGCCGTTTGAGGGGATTGTGGTGGCGTTTGTGGCCCTGCTCAAGGGCAAACCGTTTGTATACAACATTCGCGATTTGTATCCGGATATGGCCGTGGGTGGGTCAATTATTGGGGCGGGGCTGATAGCGCGGGTGTGGGAGAGATTGCACCGGTGGGCGCTGCGGCGGGCGACGCGTGTGGTCGTGCTTGGCGACGATATGCGCGCGCGAATTGCCGGAAAAGGAGTGAAAGCGGAGCGCATCGCAGTGGTTCGCGACGGCGCGGAGATTTGTGACGTGGGATCGGAGCCTGCGGTGGACGCTGAAGTGGTGCGCGCGATTCGCGGCGATTTCAAATTTGTGCTGCTGCATGCGGGGAACTTGGGATTTTACGGGGCGTGGGAAACGCTGGTTGCGGCGGCTGGGAAGCTGGCAGACGAAGGGATCGGGCTGGTTTTCGTTGGGGACGGGGCGCAACGGGCGCAGATTGAAGCGGCGGCGGCGGGCTGCAAGAATGTGCGATTCCTGCCATTTTTTCCGGCGAGCAAAATTGCGTCGGTGCTGGCGGCGCCGGATGCGCATGTCGTGACGATCAAGCGCGGGCTGGAAGGCGTGATCGTGCCGAGCAAGATGTATGGAATTCTCGCGGCGGGGAAGCCGATTGTGGCGGTGGCGTCGCGGGAGACGGATGTTGCTGCCATGGGTGAGAAGCGGGGATTCGCGATGTGGGGCGATCCAGACGATTCGGAGCAAGTTGCTTGTGCGGTTCGAAAAATGTTGTTCGATGCCAATCAACTTCGACACATGAGTGAAGCGGCGCGGGCGGCAGCGAACGAATATGATAGAGTCAGCGAATTGCGTAAATTTGTGCGGATTCTCGAGGAGGCGCGTCCAGCGTGAGAACGGCGGAGAGTTTTTGGAGTGGGAAACTTGCACTGGTAACGGGAGGAGCGTCGTTCATTGGATCGACGCTGACGGATCAGCTTCTGGCGCGGGGTGCGAGGGTGCGGGTTGTCGACGATCTCTCGAGCGGGCACCTGGACAATATCCGCGGGCATCTGGGCGGCGGCAGTGTGGATTTTCTGCATGCGGATTTGCGGGAGCCGGGGGTCACGCGGGCCGCGATGCATGGCGTGGACACGGTGTTTCATCTTGCGGCGGATCATGGCGGACGGGGATACGTGGACTTGCACCAGGCGGGGCCGGCGTCGAATTTTTTCCTCGACGGGCTGGTGTTTGCGGAAGCGCTACGGGCCAAGGTGAAAAAAGTAGTGTTCGCTTCGTCGGGCTGCGTGTATCCAAATTTTTTGCAGTTGGACACGCACAAAGAAGTTTATCTGACCGAGGAAATGACCAACGGGCCTAAGGACGCGGACAACACCTACGGCTGGGCCAAGCTCATGGGCGAAATCACGCTGCAAGCGTACGCGAAAGAGCACGGCATGGGCGCGGCGTCGTGCCGGTACTTCACGGTGTACGGGCCGCGCGGCGTGGAAAATCATGCGGTGATCGCAATGATCGCGCGGGCGTTTATGGGGCAGAACCCGTTTGAGATTTGGGGCGACGGCTCGCAAATTCGAAACTGGACGTATATCGAGGACATTGTCGAGGGCACGATCCTGGCCGGCGAAAAGATCAACGACGGCACGGCGATCAATCTGGGCACGATGGAGCGCATAACGGTACTCGACTGCGCGAAGATGGTCTGCGATTTCACCAAGCACAAAGCGGAAATCAAGAAGCGGCCGGACATGCCTACCGGGCCGCTGAACCGCGTGGCGGACAACGCACTTGCGAAGCGACTGCTGGGCTGGGAGCCGAAGGTGGCGTTTCGCGAAGGGCTCAAGCGCACGATCGATTGGTATTACTCGACCAAGGACCGCAACGAAGTGGAGCGGGTCTTCGGGCGATTGCTCACCGAGCGCTGAGGCGCCGAAATTTTCTGGCACAGCCGAGATTTCCGCAGTATTGTGAAGGCGCTGCACGGGGCAGTTGTTGGTGTGTCTTGGGAGCCGGCCCCAAACCGGCAATTCGCGTGGACACCGGCCGTAGGCTCTGTTTTGCTTTTGCCGGTGAATCACCTTGATTCCGACGAGGCTGTATGTCAGCGGGCTTGCTGGCGTTTTTCATCGCGCTTTTTGCGTCCATGATGCTCACTGTACCGGTGCGGGCGCTGGCGTTGCGCGTGGGGATGGTGGACCTGCCGGGCCCGCGGAAAGTGCATGTGCAGCCAATACCGCTACTGGGCGGACTGGCGATGTACGGCGGAGTGATGCTGGCGATTGTTTTTGCGTTTGACGGCGCGGCGCGAGCGCAAAGCGTGGGGATCGTGACGGGCGCGACGCTGGTGGCGGCGGTCGGCTTCTTGGATGATCGCGGGTGGCTGCATCACCAGATCAAGCTGTTCGTGGGGATGCCGCTGGCCGCGTGCATTCTTCTTGCGAGTGGAATTCATGCGCAAGCGTTCGAACTGTTTCTTCCCGGACGCGCGGGGTACTGGCTGGACGCGGCGCTGACCATTTTCTGGGTGGTGGCCATTACCGCGTCGTTCAGCATACTGGACCACATGGACGGACTGTGCGCAGGCGTTGCGGCGACGGCTTCGTTCTTTTTTGCATTGCTTGCGTTCTTGAACGGCCAAGTTGTGGTGTCGACGCTGGCCGCGGCCGTTTTTGGCGCCGCTACGGGTTTTCTGCGCTGGAACTTTAAGCCGGCGAAGATTTTCATGGGTGATGGCGGAGCGATGTTCCTGGGATTCCTGATGGCGACGTTGGCGTTGAAACTGAGGTTGAGCCAGGGGAACCATGCGTCGGCGTTTCTGGCTCCGCTGCTGATTCTCGGCGTCACTATATTCGATACGACGCTGGTCACCATTTCCCGCGCGCGGCGAGGACTGCTGCCGTTTGCGGCGCCCGGAAAGGATCATGCCGCGCACCGACTGGCGAACTTGGGATTGGGGCAGCGTGGCGCGGTGCTGGCGCTGTATCTACTGGGCGCGGTGAGCGGAGCATCGGCACTCTTGGTTTGCTATATTCCGGCCCCCGCGGCGTTACTGTTCGCGGCTGCGGTCATCGCGGCGATGTTTTTTGCCGTTGCAATATTGGAGAAGGTGCCGTACGAACGGCAGGCGGCAGAGTCCTGAGCGCTCGAATCACCCGCCAGCGAACTTCAGCGTTTCCCCTGCGGTATCGCCGCGATCGAGGTTTGCCGCGGTAGTCGAATTGGTTATACTTACGCGGTCGCTCACTCGCCAATCATTCAGCACTCAGCAGGGTCGGGAAAGCGGTTACCCCGGGGAAACCGCGGAAGCCGATGTGAACTTACAGGACATGCTGGTGGGCAAGGCGGAAACTGTTGCAAGCGAAGCAGGAAAAAACCCGACGCGGGAATAACGAAGAAGTAATAATTGTGGGAGGCTCGGCAGCCGGATTTTACGCCGCCGCCAAGTTAGCTCTCGGCGGCAGGCGCGTGCGTGTGTTGGAGTCCCAGCGAGTGATGGAGCCGGTGTCGCGGACGCTGATTGTGACCAATCACTTCCGAAAGCAATTGGGAGGTTCGGCGAACGAGAGCGTTGTGAACGAGATTCGGCGGTTCGAACTCTTCACGGATGGCCGCTCCGCGCAGGTCGCGCTGGCCAAGCCGGATCTTATCATCGAGCGCGCGAAATTGATTCCGGGGCTGGCGCGAGAGGCGCGACAGGCTGGAGCGGGAATTTCTGTCGATACTCGCTTTCTCGGACTGTCGCCCAACGCGAATGGCATTCAAGTCGAGGTTGAGTCCAGCGGACGGCGGGACGAGTTGCACGCCACGAGCGTGGTGGGAGCGGACGGCGCGGCGAGCCGCGTGGCGCGAACGGCGGGCTGGGCGCCGATTGAAACGGTGCCGCTGGTGCAGGCGATTGTGCGCTTGCCGAAAGACTGCCCAGTGGATACGACGCGGGTCTGGTTCGTGCCGGACGACACGCCGTATTTCTACTGGCTGATTCCGGAATCGGCGGAGCGCGGTGCGCTGGGAGTAATCGGAGAGGATGGCCGCGATACGGCGCGATGCCTGGCGCAATTCCTGGAGAAGAAGGGAATCGAGGCGCTCGAATGGCAGGGCGCGCGAATCCCGGTGTACAAGCGTTGGGTGCCGGTGAAGCGGCGGGTGGGAAAAGGGAATGTGTACCTGGTCGGGGACGCCGCGGCGCAAGTGAAAGTATCAACGGTGGGAGGGATCGTTACTGGCTTTCGAGGGGCGCAGGCTGTCGCGGAGTCTATTTTGCGAGGCGGGCGCGGCAGGGAACTGCTGGCCCTGCGGCGTGAACTAAGCACGCACTGGCTGCTGCGGCGCACGATGCATCATTTCCAGCAGGAAGACTACTCGCGCCTGGTGGACCTGCTCAACGTGGCTACGCGCAATACACTCAGCGAGATTACGCGAGACGAGTCGACGCGGCTGTTGTGGAACGTGCTGCGGCGCCAGCCACAACTCGTGCTGCTGGGGTTGCGAGGGCTGCTATTGGGTTGGAACCGAGAGCGACGCTAGAGCCTGCTGTACGCGGGAATGTGTGCGAACATAGAGAATTGCCGCCTGGAGGCCTACTTTGCGTCTTTCTGTAGTTGGATGTGGTTACGTCGGCCTGGTGACCGGCGCATGCCTCGCGGAAGCGGGGCATGAGGTCATTTGCACGGACATCGATGAGCAGCGAATCGCGCAGCTCCAGGCGGGAGGCGTGCCGATTTATGAGCACCACCTGGACAAAATCCTGGAATCGGCGCGACGTGCGGGCAAAATCTCGTACACCTCGAACGCTGGTGAAGCGATACGCAGCGGCGATGCCATCTTCATTTGCGTCGGCACACCGCCCAAGGAAAACGGTGAGGCGGACCTTACCGCAATCGACCACGTGGCGCGTCAGATTGCCACGGAGGCGCGCACGCCGAAGCTGGTGATCGAAAAAAGCACGGTGCCCGCGCGAACGGGACTAGAATTGCGGCGCGCGCTCACGGCCTACTCCCGCAACAGCGGCTTGGCGTTTCGCGTGGTGTCGAATCCAGAGTTCCTGCGCGAGGGGACAGCCGTTTCAGATTTCCTTCATCCTGACCGCATCGTGGTGGGGGTGGAGGACGAGGCTTCGGCGCGCGATATGCGGGAGATTTACCGGCCGATCCTGGAGCGCTGTTTTCAGTGCCCGGTGCACAACGGCACGTGTCCCCCGGGGAATGCGGTGAACCTGCTAATCACCACGATCAACAGCGCGGAGCTCATCAAACATGCTTCCAATTCGTTTTTGGCGCTGAAGATCAGTTACGCCAACGTGATTGCCGATCTTTGCGAGAAAATCGGGGCGGACGTGGAAGAAGTGACGCATGCGATGGGATTGGACCCGCGCATCGGCGAGCAATTCCTGCGCGCCGGACTGGGCTTTGGCGGTTTTTGCTTCCCCAAGGATTTGCAGGCGTTCGTTCACCTGGCCGGCACGGTGGGAGTGGATTTCGACATTTTAAAGGCGGCCGAGCGCGTCAACAAACAGCGCATCGAGCGGTTTTTCGAAAAGGTGCGCCGGGCTCTGTGGGTGGTCAAGGGCAAACGCGTCGCGGTGCTGGGGCTGGCCTTCAAAGCGAATACCGACGACATCCGATTCTCGCCGGCGCTGGAAGTGGTGAAGGAGCTGTTGCGGCAAGGAGCGCAGGTGCAAGCCACGGATCCGGAAGCGATTTCGAGAGCGAAAGCGTTGTTTCCCGCGGCCAGTTATCAGGAAGATCCATACGATGCTTTGCGCGACGCGGAAGCGGCGCTGGTCTGCACGGAATGGGACGTATTCCGGGACCTGGATTGGGAGCGCGCGGGGAAACTCATGGCGCGACGCTTGGTGGTCGACGGCAGAAACCTCTATTCGCCTTCGCGGATGCGCGGACTTGGATTTGAATACCATTCGTTCGGGCGCGAATAATTTCCAGCGATCCGCAGGAAACGCGAAAGCCGTTACTAGCCGCCAGCGGTTTGCTTGCTTGCAAAATATTTCTTGAAATAGTCCATGGTGGTGCGCAAGCCCTCCTCCAGGCCCACCTTTGGTTCCCAGCCCAGAATGCGCTTGGCTTTGCTGATGTCCGGGCAGCGCTGCTTGGGATCATCTTGCGGCAGAGGCTCGAAAATGATCTTCGGCGCATTTTCAAAATGGGTGCGAATGCGTTCCGCGAATTGGAGAATAGTGATTTCCTGCGGGTTGCCAATATTCACGGGCAAATGCTCATCGGACAACATCAAGCGGTAGATTCCTTCAATCAAATCGGAAACGTAACAGAAGCTGCGGGTCTGCTTGCCATCGCCGTAGACCGTGAGGGGCTTGCCGGTGAGAGCCTGGTGGACAAAGTTGGGAAGAGCGCGGCCGTCGTTGAGACGCATGCGGGGCCCGTAGGTATTGAAAATGCGCACAATGCGTGTGTCCACGCCGTGGTAGCGGTGATAGGCCATAGTCATGGCTTCGGCGTAGCGCTTGGCTTCGTCGTAGACGCCGCGAGGTCCGATCGAGTTCACATGACCCCAATAGGTCTCCGGCTGCGGAGAGACTTCCGGGTCACCGTAGCATTCACTGGTGGAAGCCAGAAAAAACTTAGCCTTCTTAGCGAGGGCGAGACCGAGGGCGTTGTGAGTACCCAGCGCGCCAACCTTGAGGGTTGGAATGGGCATTTTCAGATAATCAACGGGGCTGGCCGGGGAAGCGAAGTGCAGGACGTAATCAACGGGGCCGGCAACATCGATGTAGTTGGAGACATCCGCGCGCGCGATGCGGAAGCCGGGGTGCCTCTGTAGATGAGCAATATTCGATTCCGCGCCGGTGACAATGTTGTCGAGGGCGAGAACATCCCATCCCTCCGCGATCAGTCGATCGCAGAGATGCGAACCCAGGAAACCCGCTCCACCGGTAACAACTGCACGCATGCATCCTCCCGAGAAATGCCAACTGGCAATGTTATCGCGGCGGGCAGCGATTGACCACACGGGTCGACCGCGATACCATGCGCGCTCTTGCTCATGCACAGCAGCGCAGATGCACCGCAGGTCCGGAAGCGCCACCTGGCCCAGGCGATTCTTCTAACCTTGGCTGTTGGGGTAATCGCCTTCACTGTGGTCATTTTTCTTGGCGTGGGTCAGTGGCTGGCTGTGGAAGATCCGCTGGACAAGGCCCAAGCGATTGCGGTCCTTAGCGGTCGAATCCCGATGGGGGCCAAGGAAGCGGCGCGCTTGTACAATGCCGCCTATGCACCGCAAGTTTGGCTGACGCGCGCTAATGAACCTGCCGCCTCACTTCAGGAAATGCATATCGCATACCTCGGCGACGACTTTTTCAACTCGCGAGTTTTGATGCACGATGGTGTGCCATCGAATGCAATCCAGGTGCTTGAGCCGCCGATAGACAATACGGCTGACGAAGTCCGAGCCATTGCAGCGGAATTGGAGCAGGAGAAGGGCGCCACGGTAATTATCGTCGCCACGAAGGCGCACACGCGGCGGGTGCGCACGCTGTGGAGAGACCTTGCCGGCGGGCGAGGGCGAGCGATCGTGCGCGCCGCTTCCACTGACCCATTTGCGCCGGACCATTGGTGGCGCGCGAGCGGCGATGCGCTGGACGTGGTGCGGGAAGTGCTGGGCCTAGTGAATGCATGGGCGGGGCTGCCTCTGCATCCTTCGCGCTGAGGGGCCAATCAGAAAAAGAAAAACCTCTTGCGCCGGGGCGAAATCATTTCATCAGGAATTTCCGGGACATGCGGAAGGTCACGTCCTTCAAAGGCGGCCAGCGGGTTTTCGAGAAATAGCGCGCGCGCCTTCTCGTCGCCAAATTGCTTGCTGACCACATCATACGCGGCCTGTAAACGAAGCGGCCTGCGCTTGGTGTTGTGGGCATCGCTGGCGACGAAGTGCACGAAGCCTTTCGCGATCCAGCATAGAGAATCTTCCTGTGCGCGCGGACCGAAGGTCCCGGTCAGCGAGCCGGCGGTTACCTGCACAAAGCAACTCAGCCGCGCCCATTTTGCCAATCGTTCTGGCTGGCGGCGAAGAATGGCGTTGCGCTCCGGGTGGGTGATTATGGGCCGCAGGCCCTTGAGCTGCAAAGCGTGCAGGGTGTCGTCCATGGAGGGCGGAATGGAGATTTCGTTGAACTCGACAAGCAGGTAATCGTGCTGGTTGATGCAGAAACGAGAGGAGTCGGTCCACAAAGCCTCGAGATTTTCCGGGTTGAGATGAAAGTCGCATCCGGTAGCCAGGTTCAGGCGTTCACCGATTTCGGTTTGCAGGCGGTCGCGCAGAGACTGAACGCGCGCATAATCGAAAGGATAGTTGTTGCTGCAATGCGGCGTAGCGACGACGTGGGTGATGCCGTCGGAGATTGCCGATTCGGCCATGGCCAGAGACTCTTCGATGCCCTCGGGGCCGTCGTCGAGACCCGGCAAAATGTGGCAGTGCACATCCACCATGGGATTCGCAAACTCCTCGCCGCGCTAGCACCGCAGTGCTGCGAAATCCAAATCGCCCGCTGCGTCTGAGCGAGCATTGATCCGCTGCTTGCTGAATGCCGGTTGCGCCTTCAACTGCCGGCTGGACGTTTGGGCGCGTGCCTACTATCTTGCTCCGTTTCGCCCGGCAATCGCAACGCTTGGGGGCAGCGGGAACAGCGTGGCGCTGTGTTTTTTGCGCGCGAGGGTAACCCTGTTATATTTGTTCGGCCCTCCAGGCGGCTTTGCGGTTTTGTGTGTCCCAAATAATCAAGGAGTGCGACGCGACTCATGCCAATTGACCGGAAACCTGAGTTCTTCAAGGGCGCCCAGCTTAAGGTCGCCATCATCGGATGCGGATATGTCGGCTTGCCGCTGGCGCTGCGATTTGCGGAAGCCGGGCACAGAGTGACGGGATTCGACACCGACCCCAACAAAGTGAATTTGCTGAATGCGGGGAGGTCGTATATCGAGCATATTCCGCAGACGAAGATCCAGCAGTTCGTCAACAGCCGGCATTTTTCGGCGGCAACGGATTTCGCGCGCTTGAAGGAAGCGGACGCCATAATCATTTGCGTGCCGACTCCGCTGGACGAGCGGCGCGAGCCGGACCTGAGTTACGTCGAGCAAACAGCCATCTCGATTCAGCCGCACTTGCAAAAAGGGCAGCTCGTGGTGCTGGAATCCACGACGTACCCAGGGACCACCGAAGAGCTGCTGCTGCCGATTCTAGAGAAGAGCGGGTTGCAATGCCCCATTGCGGCGGGACCGGAAAACGAGAATGTTGCGTGCGACTTCTGGCTGGCGTTTTCTCCGGAGCGCGAAGATCCGGGGAATAAGCAGTTTGGTTTGGCGCAAATCCCGAAAGTCGTCGGCGGCGTGAATCCGCCGAGCGGGCGCGCGGCGGTGTCGCTCTACGCGCAGGTTGTGGCGCGGGTTGTTCCGGTAAGCTCCACGCGCGCGGCGGAAATGACCAAGCTGCTGGAAAATATTTTTCGCTGCGTGAACATCGCCATGGTGAACGAGCTGAAGATGCTCAGCCTGCGCATGGGTATCGATATCTGGGAAGTGATCGACGCCGCGGCGACGAAGCCGTTCGGCTTCATGCCTTTTTATCCGGGACCGGGACTTGGCGGGCACTGCATCCCGGTGGATCCGTTTTATCTTTCCTGGAAAGCGCGCGAGTATGACTTTTCGACGCGCTTCATCGAGCTTGCGGGCGAAGTGAACACCGCGATGCCGTATCACGTCGTTGACGCGATTGCCGCGGCGCTGAACAATCACAAGAAGAGTTTGAAGGGCGCGAGGATTTTGATTTTGGGCGTCGCTTACAAGAAGGACGTGGACGATTTGCGCGAGTCGCCGACGCTCAAGATCATGCAATTGCTGCAACAACGAGGCGCGCAATTCGATTACAACGATCCGTATTTTCCGCAGCTCCACAAAATGCGGCATTACAATTACGAGCACATGAAATCCGTGCAGTTGAGTCCGCAGGCGATTGGCGGCTATGACGCGGTGATTGTGGCCACGGATCACTCCATCTATGATTACTCCGCGATTGTGGACGCCGCAAAGCTGGTGGTGGACACGCGCAACGCCACACGCCGGGTGATGCGTCACCGAGACAAGATCGTGCTCTGCTAGGCGCAAATGACCGCGTCCACCGAAGAAATCCGACGCCAGCTGGAGGAAAGCGCTCGCGTCAAGCAGGTTTTCTCCGATGTCCTGGTTCAAAGGATTCTGCAATTTGCGCAAAAATGCGCGGCGGCTTTGCGCGCTGGCGGCAAAGTCGTGTTCTTTGGCAACGGCGGCAGCGCCGCGGATGCGTTGCACCTCGCGGCAGAGCTGGTGGTGAAATTGCGCGACGACCGGCGCGGATTGGCGGCGCTGGCGTTGACTACCAATCCATCGGTGCTGACCGCGGCTGGAAACGATTACGGGTTCGAGCAGATTTTCGCGCGTCAGATCGAATCGCTCGTTTCGCCGCAGGATGTGTTGGTCGCTCTCTCCACCAGCGGCGATAGCGCCAACATTTTGCGTGGAATCGAAGCGGGCCGCGGGCGGCGGGCTTTTCTGGTGGCGCTAACGGGTGAGTCGGGCGGCAGGCTGGCGAGCAAGGTGGACCTGCTGCTGAACGTTCCTTCGCGCGATCCCCAGCGCATTCAGGAAGCGCACATCACCATCGGGCACATCGCTTGCTCGCTGATCGAGCAGCTCGCTCTGCAGGAGTAACTGCGACTCTGCTTCCAGGTCTACTTCTATTTCATTTTTACCAAGGCAACCCGCGCGGTCGCGAACGGCATTACCGCTTCGAGCAGTACCGGGGTCCGCGCATCGTCGTTGGCAAGGTACAGCGCGAAATGGGCGTCCTTCAACTCTGCTCCCGAGTCGAACACGCGAATCTCGATCTTGGAGGCGGAAAAGCTGCCCGCCGCCACCGTAATATTTTGTACTGAGCCGTCGAGCCGCGCGCTAACCTCGTACAATTTGTGGCCGTCATAGACCGGGCCGCGCACTTCGTGAGTCTTCGCCCAATCCACCGTGCGCAAATATTGCATTAGCCCCAGCGGGTCGCGGGTTCCCGGCAGGACTCGAGTCTGCGTCACGCTTGCTGTGGCGCGCTCCGTGCCGGTCGTCGTCATGCGCTGGATGGACTCCTGTTTTTCTCCCCGCTCGTTCAAATGCATTTCATATTGCAGGCTCGAGAGCGTCGCTGCATCACTGTACGAATCAAACTGATCGTCGAGCTCGAAGACCATGCGCAGAGGATTCTCCGTGCGCGCGAAGGCTTGCAAGTGCCAGGCATTCTTTCCGAAGAAGTTGCGGCGGTCGACAATTTGCAGGCGCAGATTCGCGACGTTGTTAAGCTTCGCCACGTCGGCGGAAAATTCGAGCACTTCACCAGCGTGCAAAGGCGTGCGTGCGTCGGAAGGTGCGATGCGATCGCCGGGCTCGACCGTTCTTGAGGGCGTGCGCGCAGCGGAAGATGCCGCCGCTTTGTCCGTCGTCGCGAATGCGGGGGCAGCCAGGGCGGGCTGCGCGGCCTTCGACACTCGGCCGAAAGCGCCAAGCCCATGCGCCCAATAATACGCTCCGGCGGCGCAGGCCAGCGCAGCGATTACGGCGATCGTTGCGGTGGGCTTGGTCATGCTATTTGTGTGAACCTGGTCTGAAACAATCCGTTGCCTCACTGCCTTCCGGCGTACAATACATTTTGCGCGCAAACCGAACGCCGGACAATCGGCGGGTCGGCGCGAATTCTGAGATTATCAAAACGCGATGCGCTCGTCTTTCTGAAGCGCTTTGCTTCGCGCGGCAGCCATCCCTCTGCTGCGAACCATGGAGGAGGATTCCCTGAATGCGCTTCGTTGTTACAGGTGGCGCCGGCTTTATCGGGTCGAATACGGTGGACGAACTTGTCCGCCGCGGGCACAGCGTGGTGGTGCTGGACGATCTTTCCTCGGGTAAGGAAGAGAACCTCGCGGAAATCCGCAACAAAATCACGTTGATCAAGGGCAGCATTACGGATATCGAAGTGGTCCGTAAAGCCATGCACGAAGCTGAATACGTGGTGCACCTGGCGGCGCGCACTTCGGTCCCCAAATCGGTCAAAGATCCGATTGAGACGAACCGGATCAATATCGACGGCACGTTGAACGTTTTGGTGGCGGCGCGCGACGCGAAAGTGAAGCGCATCGTCTTCGCGGCTTCGTCTTCCGCGTACGGAGAAACGCCCACGCTGCCCAAGATCGAAAAGATGGAGCCCCAGCCTATCTCGCCCTACGGCGTTACAAAGTATGTCGGCGAGTTGTACGCGCAAACCTTCGGCCGTTGCTATGGGCTCGAGAATGTGTCTTTGCGCTATTTCAATATTTTCGGTCCGCGCCAGGACCCCAGCTCTCCATACTCTGGCGTGCTGGCCAAATTTTGCACGGCCTTCCTGGAGGACGCGCAACCTGTGATTTTCGGAGACGGCGAACAAACCCGCGATTTCACTTATGTGGAAAACGCCGTGCAAGCCAATTTGCTGGCCTGTGAAGCTCCCAATGTTTCCGGCAAGGTATTCAACGTCGGCGTCGGCGGCCGCTTCTCCTTGAATCAAACTGTGGCGCTCCTCAACAAGATTTCCGGCAAGAGCCTCGAGACTAAATATGAACCGCCACGCGACGGCGATATTCGCGACTCGCAAGCGGACATTTCGCAAGCCCGCGAATTTCTCGGCTACGAGCCGTCCGTAGCGTTCGAAGAGGGTTTGCGGCGCACCTTCGATTGGTACCGCGCGGCGCAAGTAAAGGCCAACTCTACGCCTCAGCCTGCGTCAGCGCCCGCGCCGACTCCCGTAAAATCCTGAAAAATTCGGCCGCGCCAAGATTCTTAAGGCAAGCCCGTCCTTCCGTAACTCAGCGGCTCGCCAGCTTTCGGCGTGTCGTAGCTCCAAAAGAAGAGCGGCTCGAGCTTTTTCTGCTCCGGCCAAATCTGGTCTAGAGTATCGCCTTCGAATAGCTCTCCATTCTTCATGACCCAGTGAACGCTGTTGGTGTTGTGAATATCGTCGAGCGGGTTTTTGTCCAGGATCAGCAGATCGGCAAGCTTGCCGGGCTCGATCGAGCCGATATCCTGCGGGCGCCCAACAATTTTTGACCCATTTACGGTGGCACATCGCAGCACTTCCATCGGCGTCATTCCGCCGCTGGAGAGCATCCACATCTCCCAGTGATAGCCGAGTCCTTGCAACTGGCCGTGGCTGCCGACGCCGACCAGTCCACCGGCACGCTCGAGCTTGGCCATTTGCGCGGCCAGCTTCGGGAAAGCGAACTCGTCTTTCCGGAACCATCCTCCACGTCGCTTGGTTTTTTCGTCGATGATGCGGTGCGGCGTGAAATGGTTGAGCTTGGCGTCGTCGTGAACGTTCGAGTTCTCGTAGAAATAGTCCTCGCCGAACGGCCCGCCGTAATTCACGATGAGCGTCGGAGTCTCGGCGATGCCGGACTGGGCAAACATCTGCAGCACGTCCTTGTAGAGCGGCGTGATGGGCAGTGTATGTTCGTTGCCGTGGAAGCCATCGATCACGTGCGTCAGGTTCAGCTTCAGGTCGAGGGCTCCTTCGGTGGTCGGCATCATCTCCAGTTCTTTCGAAGCTTCCACCATGAATTGGCGCTGCTTGCGGTTGCCCACCACGTAGCTCTTGATGTTGTGCGTACCGTAGTATTTCTTGTACTTGGTCAGCACCCCTTTCACTTCCTCGGCCGACTGGAAATTGTTGTCAGAGAAAACGCCCGGTCCCGTGGAAAACGCGCGCAGCCCGATGATGTCTCCGGTGTCGACCAGGTCCTGATACGCGAACATGTCGTTCGTGCCGGTTTGCACATCGAGGCCGGACGTCACTCCGTAAGCGAGATTTGCGAGGAACGCCCAATTCTGCGTATCCAGAATGCCCCGCCGGATTTCCGTCCAGTGAGCGTGCGTATCGACAAAGCCGGGAACAATCGTTTTCCCGCGAACATCGATTACCTTCGCGCCCGCAGGAACGCTACCCTTTGCACCAACGCTCTTGATGCGATTGTTCTCCACCACAATGTCGGCACTCTTCAGCACTTCTTCGGAACCGGCAGCGCCCTTCATCGTAATTACTGTCGCTCCGCGCAGAACTACAGTGCCTTTCGGTATCTTGCGCGGCGCTTCCACGGTGACGGCGATCTCCTCGACGTTTTTGTCCTGCTCTTTGAATTTCTTCTCTTCCTTCTTTTCCTCTTTCTTCGCTTCGCTCGCGGTAGCGCCAGCGTCTTTCTTATCTGCGGCTTCCTTGTTATCTCCCTCCTTTTTCTCGCCTTCTTTCTTCTCTTCCTTCGGCGGTTCAAACGAGATCGCGCTGACCGGCTCGCGGAACAAACTGGCGCCCACTGCCCAAGTGATGGTCTTGCCGTCGTCAGCCCAGGCAAAATAGTCCGCGCCAACGTCCGTCAGCCGCTTCACGGGCACCGAAGCAGAAGCGACATTCACGGTCGGCACTTCACCGCCCACGATTGGCATGGCGATTAGGTAGAGTTGATTACTGACGTGCGCCAGTACCCACTGGCCGTCCGGACTCGGCTGCACGTCATCGGCCGCCACCGGCTCTTCCGCGTAAAATATTCCTTGGCCCTTCACTTGAAGATGTGTGCGCCGGTCCGTGCCGTCATAGCGCAACGACACCAATCCCTGCGGGGTATAAACGTAAATGCGGTCCCTCTCGTGCGTGAAATGCGGGCCGCCCGCGCCGCGAGCCGGCAGGATCAGGTTGGCGTCGCCGCCGTCCGCCGGAATCCAAATAAGGTCCGCGTTCGCCGTCTGTCCACCATCGAATTCGCTGTTTTCGCGGTCATACGCATTGCCGCGCAGGGCCACGATTTTCGTGCCGTCAGGCGACCACGCTGGGTTGCTGTAGACTCCGGCCGACTTCGACAATTGCTGCGGCGCTCCTCCCGCCGCCGGCACTTTCCAAAGCTGTCCGCCTTCGCTCGACCAGGTTACGTACGCGATCATCTTGCCGTCTGGCGACCAGGCCGGCTGAAATTGGCGCGCGTTGCCGGTCGTCACACGCCGCGGCTTCCCGCCGGGTAAATCCAGCGTGTACAGGTGGGTCAGGGCGGAAAACGCTAATTGCTTGCCGTCAGGCGATTCCGCGGGATCCTGGATCAGCCGCGCCTTTACGGTCCCTTCTTCCACTCTTTGCGGAAAATCCAACTTGGGCCCCAGTTCCTGGGAGACTTTGGCGCTAAACGGAATTACTGTGTCCGTGCCCGTCGCCAGATTCAACCGTCGAATCTTTCCGTCCTGGTTGTAGACAACTTCCTTCCCGTCGGGCAGGAATGCATACCCTGGAAACAGATCGCGGGTGAAGCGCGATTCCTGATCGTCACGCGTGATGGGATACTTTACCCAGCGATCGTCGCCGCTCTGCAAATTACGAACACGCAATCCACTTTCCGTCTCGTAACGCGTCACGTACAGAATTTGTGTTCCGTCCGGCGAGAGCACAGGCCGGAAGCTACTCTCCAATTGCTGCAGCAGAACGTCCTCGTCGCCGGTTTTGCGGTCGCGGCGCGCGATCTGCCATAGCGGAAGCTGCGCATTGTAAGAAAAGCCGCCGTGGCGCATGGCGTAGTAAAGATACTTGCCATCCGCGGAAGCTACGACGCCCAGGGCGTTGTGCCGCTCGGCGCGCGGCGTAGCCGGCGCAGGCTTGGCCTTGGTGACTTGCACGCCGGAGCCGCCCTGCACGTGGTACATCCAGATTTCAAACGTATTGATGCCGAAGCCTGCTTTGGACACAAATACATAATTCCCATCCGGCGACCAACTCGGCGAAGCGAATTCGCCGCTGGGATCCTTGGAGATTTGTTTCGCATCGCTCCCGTCGGCACGCATAGTCCAGACATTTTCGTTCCCGTCGCGGTCAGAAAGAAACGCGATCCACTTCCCGTCAGAAGAGAATTTCGGCTGGCTGTCAAAGGCCATTCCGCCGGAGATGAGCTTGGCCTCCCCGCCCGCGATGGGCAGGGTGTAAATGTCCCCGAGCAATTCGAAGGCGATGGTCTTGCCGTCGGGCGAAACGTCCAGCGAGATCCAGGTGCCTTCGTCGGTGGTAAATTCGATTTTTCGATCGGACTTCAGCGACAGCCCTTTCTTTTCGTCCTTCTTCTCATCCTTTTTTTCTTCTTTCTTTTCTTGGCTGCCACTGTTTTCCTGTCGGGCAAGATCCGCCGCGAAAAGATCCCCTGCCGCCAGCCCGAAAATCACCGCAAGCGCCGCCCACCACGCGCTCACACCACTTCGCTTCAAACGCTTCGCGCTCATGCCATCCCTCCGAAATCACGAATACCTAAGGAATTAACGCTGCTTTCCCCGGGACACACCAGATGCCGGCCATCTCTGCGCAACGTTAGACGCGCCCGCCGCGCAAGGGTTTCTTCGATTCGCCCTAAAAACAGGCCGATTGTTATTATTCGTAGAAATTCCCATCGTCGCGGTGCTGACTCGCCGCCTTCGGCACGATGTGCGGAATCCCGGCGTCATTCATCTTCTTGTTGAGTGCGGGCAGATCCTCGTCGACTAGTTTTTTGACCTGCGCGGAAGCATCGCTGACGAGCGGGCTTAATTCCGCGAGCTTCTCCTTCTGTTGTCCACCGGGAGCCGCCGCGAATCCATCCAGATCCTGCAAGAGACCCTGCACCTGGTCGGGCAAAGGTTCGGGCTTCCATTCAAACGGTGGGCCGGCATTGCCGAGCCCTTCGCGTTCGCGGGCGAATTTCTCGGCGACCTTGTCCGCCTTCTTTTGCAGCTCGTCCGCCGCCTTCTGTATCTCGTCAGGGATTTTCGGTGCATCAGGCTTACCTGCATCCGCCTTCCATTGTGCGCGCACCGCACTCAACGCATCCTTCAGTCCCTGGATCGTTTTGCGGTCTTTGGCCGCGACCTTTTCCATGGCGTACAACTGATCCATCGCTGCGCGCCGCGCCGCGCGATCCTCCGGAGAAAGCTGAACGTGCGGGTCATCCTCGACCACTACTTCCTGCATTGCTTCCTTCGCCCCCGCCTTGATTCTGACCGTGTACTTTCCGGGCTCCACTCGCGGGCCGCGCGGGCCTTCCCAGTAACCGGCGTTGATGGCTTCCATCTGTTCCGGCGTGGGTTCGGCGGCTGGGTTGTAGCGCAGATCCCAATTCGCGCGATTCACGCCGGCAGCGCCCGGCCCGTCAAACTCGCGCACGACCTTTCCGTCCTTGTCGGTGACGGTGATCTTGACTTTGCCTTCCTTCTTTGGTTCGGTGGCGGATTTGTTCTTTTCCTCCGTGGCGCTCTTGCCCTTGTCCTCGGGTTTTGCTGACGCGGCTTTGCCCTTATCGTCCTTGTCCGTCTTTTGCTCCGTCTTCGGCGGCTCGGGGGGCACGGCTTCCTTCAAGTAGTAGTTCAGAATGGCGCCGTACGGCGGATTCTTCGCCGTAAAGAATTTCTGCCCTCCGCTCCAGCGCCGCATCCTGATGGTGAAAGTGGTAGCTGCGTGTGGCGGGAAAAACGTCAGATCGCCGTTCAACACGCCGGTGTCCATCTTTTCGATCGGAGTGATGTCGTCGAAGATCCATATCGAGCGTCCGTGCGTGGCCAGCACCAGGTCGTTTTCGCGCGCTTGTATTTGAATATCGTCTACCGGCACGGTGGGAAAATTATTTTTCAGCGCGGTCCAGTTCGCGCCGCGGTCCCAGGAAACCCACAGCCCGAATTCCAGTCCGGCAAACAGCAGGTTTTGATTCCGCGGATGCTCGCGAACCACGTGCACGCTTCCGGCGGAATCCGAAATGCCGTTGCGAATCGCTTTCCATGTCTCGCCGTAATCATTGGTCACAAAAATGTAGATTCCGTAGTCGTCGTTGCGATGTCCATCGAACGTTACAAACGCCGCTCCTTCTCCGGCCCTCGACGCCACCACGCGGCTGACGTACGTGCCCCTGGGCACACCCGGAACGCGCGCAGCCGCATTCTTCCAGGTCTTTCCCCCGTCGCGTGTCACGTGCACGTTCCCGTCGTCGGTGCCGACCCACAGCACGTTTGGCGTCAAAGGTGATTCGCTCAGCGTCGTGATGGTGGGATATTCCTGCACGCCATCGTGTCGCGACAAAGTGCTCTTGTCCGGCGTTTTCCCGAAGATTTGCAGCTTGTTGCGGTCCACGCCCGTGGTGAGGTCGCCGCCGAGCCGCGTCCAGGTATCGCCGCGATCCGTGGATTTGAACAAGTAATTTCCACCGTAGTAGATCGTCGTATGGTTGTGCGCGGAAATCGCCACCGGCGAATTCCACTGGAAGCGGTAATGCGGCTCGCCGTATTTCGCTTCCGGCGATATCGAGCGCTGCTGCCCGGCGCGCAAATCGCGCCGGTCAATGTTACCGTCCTGCGATTCCGTGTACACGATCCACGGTTCCACGGGATCGATCGCCGCGTAAAATCCGTCGCCGCCGTGAATCACAAACCAGTCTTCATTGGTGATGCCGTCGCGCGTCAGCGACTGACTCGGCCCGCACCAGCTTCCGTTGTCCTGCAGGCCGCCGCAAATGTGGTAGGGCTTCTCGTTGTCGAGGGCAATCTCATAAAACTGGCCAATAGCGATCGCGTTGACGAAGTCCCACGTTCGCCCGGCGTCGTAGCTCCAGTGGATTCCGCCGTCGCTGCCCGCCAGCATGTGATTCGAATCCGCCGGATCGATCCACATCGCATGAAAATCGCCGTGAATCCCTTTAACGCGATCCGTCACGAATTTCTTGCCGCCGTCCTCGGAGTAAAACATTTGCGCACCCAGTTCCCAGATGCGCAAATCATTATTGGGATCGACGCGAATCTGGCTGTAGTAAGAAGGCCGCGGATTCGTGTCGCCCATTTTCTTCCAGGTCTCTCCCTTGTCGTCGCTGCGGAATGTTCCGCCCTTTTCGTGTTGCACAACCGCGTAAACGATGTTCGGGTCCTTGCGGTAAATATCCAGCCCGATGCGCCCAGTGTCGCCGCCGTTCTCATACGGCAAGCCCTTCGTCAGTTTCTTCCAAGTCGCGCCGCCATCGGTCGTTTTATATATGCCGCTGTCCGGGCCGCCGCCGTTAAATCCGTAGGGCGTGCGGCGGCGCTCATACGCAGCGGCGTACAGAATGTTCGGGCTCTGCGGATCCATGGCAATATCGCTCACGCCAGTGTCGTCATTTATCTTCAAGACCTGCGACCAAGTCTTGCCGCCGTCCGTGGTCTTGTAAACCCCGCGCTCCGCATTCGGCCCCCACAAATGGCCCTCGGCCGCCACGTACACCACCTCCGGATTTCGCGGATGAATCACAATGCGCCCGATGTGATGAGTCGCGCGCAGTCCCATGTTCTGCCAGGTCTTGCCGCCGTCCAGCGACTTGTACGCGCCGTCGCCCCATGACGAACTCTGCCGGTTGTTCGGCTCGCCTGATCCGACCCATACTACCGAGGGGTCGGAAGGCGCGATCGCGATGTCGCCAATCGTCGACACCGCCTCTTTGTCGAACACCGGTGTCCACGTGGTGCCATTGTTGGTGGTCTTCCACACGCCGCCTGAAGCCACGCCCACAAAAACAATGTTTGGATTGCCCTCCACCACCGCGAAGTCGTCGATGCGCCCGCCCATCACCGCGGGGCCGATCTCGCGCAGCTCCAGGCTCTTCAGCTTATCCGTCGGATTCGTCTGGTCCGCAGGCCGGGGCTCCGCTGCAGCAATAAGCGCTACGCCAAACAACCCTGCGGCTGCTGCCAACTTCAAAGCAAACGACAATCGCTTCATGATTCTCTCCCTCATCGCGCGGCGCGGCATCATACTCCGCTGCTTTCCAATGCGCATCACTTGTTTGTCGAAACGACCTGGTCCCGTGCTGAAACAGACGCGCGCCGCCACACTGCGGTTTCGCCGCCCGCTACACAAGCCGGGATGCCCATGCTAGGCTATTCGGCTTACTCCATTGGCCAGCTCTTCAGCGTGAATCGCCACTCTCATGCACGGGAATTTTCCGCGCTCCAACTTCTTCTGCCGGTAACGCTCCTTTCTTTCGCCTTGATTCTCGCCGGCGCTGCTTCTTCCGCCGCGCAACAAGTTCGCCCGCCCGCTGCCAAGGGCGGCGTCGCCGAGCTTTCTGCCAAGGGTCCGCAGCGTCGCCAGGGGAATCTCTTCATCGCCGACGACGATGTCGACATCCACTACGCCGGCCAGCGCCTGCGCGCCGATCACATCGAGTACAACGATGAGACTACGGAAGCGTTCGCGCGCGGCCACGTCCGGTACGACTTCGAAAATCAACACCTCGAAGCCGAGGAGGCCCACTACAACGTGGGCACCGGCCGCGGCACGTTTATCAACGTTCACGGCACGGTAAAAATCGAGCGCCAGCCGAATCCCGCCATCCTGGTCACCGACAACCCGCTCTATTTCGAAGCTCGCCTGGTGGAACGGTTTGGAAACGACTTCTACATTATTCACCAGGCATGGATCACCGTCTGTGACCCGCGTCAACCAAAGTGGCAGTTTTACGCGCCGCGCGCCCGCGTGCGCCTCGGCAAAACGATGGCTCTGGTCAACGCCAACTTCCGCCTATTTCGTGTCCCGCTCATCTGGACGCCGTACGCCACTGCGCCTGCTGGCTCCAAGATCCGCCAGTCCGGTCTGCTCGTGCCCGTCGCCGGAAATAGCACCAGCAAAGGCTTCGTCTTCGGTGATGAATTTTACTGGGCTCCCGCAAGTTGGATGGACACCACGCTCGGCGTGGAGTATCTCGGCAGGCGCGGCTCCGCGGAGCGCGCCCAGTTCCGCGCCGCACCGTGGGAGAACACCAGCCTCCGCTACAACTATTTCGGCGTGATCGACCGTGAGCACCAAGGTGGTCACGAGCAGCGCTTCGCCATGCAATCGCTCCTGCCGCACGGTTGGCGCTTTGTCGCCGACGCCAACGAGCTCTCCTCGCTGACGTTCCGTCTCGCTTTCTCTGACACTTTCGGCGAGGCCATCAATTCCGATATTCGCAGCTCCATTTTTCTCACCAACAATTTCCACGGCTTCAGCCTCAACCTCGCATACCTGAACGACAGGAGCTTCCTCAATACCAACCCCCAGCTGAGTGTGCTGTTGCGCAATGCGCCGCAAGCCAGGTTCGGTTCCGTCGAGCAGCAGCCCTGGCGTCGCCTGCCCTTCTATTTCGGGTTTGACGCTTTCGCCGGCGCCCTCAAGCGCGAGGACTTCGGCTTCGCTCCGAGCCCCACGTACCTGCCTATCGAGACTCCGAATTTTGTTTCGCGCACGGAGTTTGTGCCGCGGGTAACGGTGCCGTTTCATTTCGGACCGTGGCTCAGTGCCACGGCTACCGCCGCTTTTCGCACCACGTATTACGGAGCGTCCCTCACTCCAGCCGGTGCCGTCAGCACGCAATCCCTCACTCGCAACGACGGCGAGTTCACTCTCGATCTTCGTCTCCCGACGTTGCAACGTTTCTTCGGTCCCGTCTCGTCCGACAAGACTAAAGCCCGCAGGCGCTACAAGCACACCATCCAACCGCACCTCACCTATCGCGATGTCACCGGAATTGACAATTTCCTGCAATTCATTCGCTTTGACGCCGACGCCACCCGCACTAACACCAACGAAGTCGAATATGGCGTCAAGCAACGCTTCTGGATGAAATCTAGTGACGACCAGCCGCAAGAGCTCCTCTCCTGGAGCCTGCTGCAGAAACATTATTTCGATCCCACGTTTGGCGGTGCCGTTCTCATCGGCCAGCGCAACGTTTTCGAAGCCCTCGACACCATCTCGCCGTTCGCTTTCGCTCTCGGACCGCGCAACTCTTCGCCCATTGTCAGCGACTTCAAGATCACTCCCGGCGGCCTCTTCGATACCGAGCATTTGCTCGAATATGACCCGCAGCTGCGCAAAATCACCGTCATCGGCACGTTGGTGAAGATCAAGCCTTATCGCGAATTCTTCGCCACCGTTGCCCATTTTCGTTTGCAGGCAGACCCCATCCTGCAGCCGCTCTCCAATCAAGTGCGTGTGCTCACGGGCTACGGCAGCGAAACGCGGCGCGGTTTCAACGTCACCACTGGCATCAGCTACGACATCACCAACAGCGCTTTGCAAAATCAGCTCGTGCAAGTCAGCTACAACGGCAAATGCTGCGGCATCGCTTTCGAATACCGCCGCATCGAACTCGGCCAGGTGCGCACCGACAATCAGTTCCGCATCGCCTTCATCATCGCCAACATCGGCACCTTCGGAAACCTCCGCCATCAGGAAAAGATTTTTTAGCTGCCTCCTCTTTCCTCTCTTCTCTGTGCCCTCCGTGCCCTCTGTGTTAAATTCTTTTTTTCCCTGACAATGACTGACACCGACCTAGCTTTCGCCTCCATCGAAGAAGTAGCCCGCCTCTATCGCCAGCGCAAGCTCTCCCCGGTCGAGCTAACCAAACTAATGCTCGCGAGAATCGAGCAACTGAACCCGAAAATAAACGCCTACATCAGCGTCACCGCTGAACTCGCCATCGCTCAAGCAAAAAAAACCGAAAGCGAGCTCTTTGGTCCGCGCAGGCGGAAGGGCCGCCGCGATCGCGGCCCGCTCCACGGCATTCCCATGTCACTAAAGGACAATATCTACACCAAGGGCATTCGCACCACCGCCGGCTCCAAAATCTTGAAAGATTTCATCCCTCAGCACGACGCGGAGGTATGGGCCAGGCTCCAGGAAGCCGGCGCAATCCTCTTAGGCAAGACCAACCTCCACGAATTCGCTTACGGCGTCACCACGAACAATCCGCACTACGGCCCCACGCGCAATCCCTGGGATCTCGCCCGCATTCCCGGAGGGTCCAGCGGCGGCTCCGCAGCAGCGTTAGCTGCAGGCCTTTGCTATGGCAGTATCGGCACAGACACCGGCGGCTCTATCCGCATCCCTGCCTCCCTATGCGGTATCGTCGGCCTCAAGCCCGGCATTGATCGAGTCTCCGCCGAAGGCGTCGTGCCGCTTTCATCTCACCTCGATTTCGTCGGTCCTCTCGCCCGCACGGTCGTCGATGCTGCGGTCTTGCTGGATCCTATTTTCGTCTGCGGCAATGCAGAACCAAGCCTCTCGTCTGTCCGAAAACTCTCGCCGCACGCCAACAAATTCCGCTTGGGATTGCCGAAGGAGTTTTTTCTGGATTTGGTTTCTGACGATGTCTATATCGCGTTTCGTGAAGCAGTTCGGTCCCTGCAGAAGCACGGCTTGAAGATCAAAGAAATCTCGATTCCTCTGCTTGACGAAACGGAAGAAGCCGGCAACCGCATCGCCTGGGCTGAAGCCACGCACTACCATCAACAAGCCGGCTGGTTTCCCGCTCACTCCGCGGACTATGGCGAGGACGTTCGCGCGCGCCTCGAGATGGGTACAAAAATCTCCGCGGCCGATTACTTGCAAGCGCTAGTAACCCGCGAAAAATTCATCCAGCAATTTCATATCGCCATGACCGAAGCTGAAGTCGACGCACTCGTCGTCCCCACCACGCCCATCGCCGCTCCCCTGATCGGTGAAGAATCCACTCCCATCGGAAAAGCCAATCATCCCACCCGCACCCTGCTGTTGCGCTTGAATCGCCCAGCGAATTTAGCGGGCATTCCCGCAATCTCGCTGCCGTGCGGCTTCACGGCTGCTGGCCTGCCCGTCGGCCTCCAGTTGATCGGTGCCGTAACAGACGAGCTTCGCCTACTCCGCATCGCTCAAGTGGCACAGGCAATCATGCCTGTGCTCCGACGACCGAAGCTATAAATAGGAGAGCAGATCATTGACGGACTGGGAAGAACTCCGCGTTTTCGACTTTCCACTGACGATCGTAAGTCGCCTTTTGCCTCATCAGCCACTTCCCAATCACAAAACCCAGAGTCCCTGTCACCATTCCTCCAAAAATATCGGCAACGTAGTGATACCGTCCCCACACTGTCGAAACGCACATGCACAGCACCAGCGGCAGCATCACCCAAAACAACCATCGCCGGTGCCGCCACGCGCCCCACAGTGCCGCGAACGATCCCGCCACGTGCTCCGAAGGAAACGCCGCGCCCCGCACCCGCCCGTAATGCTCGATGAAATTAATCACCGCCGTAAACGGCCCGGCGTGCAATTCCCCATGCCAAGACCCCGCCATCGCAAACCACGGACTCTCAATTGGAAAGAAAATGGCAATCAGGTATCCGATCGCGTACCCAACGGCCGAATAGGTCATCACCGACCAATACCCGCGCCAATCCTCGCGGTAGTACAGAATTCCGCCAAGCACCAGCAGGTAAACGAAGTACGTCAAGTACGCGAATTGCATGAACTCGTTACGGCCCGGCGTGACAAACTGATCCAGCCAAATCGCCGGATGCACTCCGGTCAGCCAGTGGTCGAACGCGATGAGCTTCGCATCTTGCCATCGCGGCGATACCAACTGCACCAGCGCGCCCAACTCCTCAAAGCAAAATAAGAAGAAGAGATGCGGATACCAGTGCCTCGAAAAATGCCAGAATCTCTGCGTCAGGCTGCGAGAGCCATCGCTGAACCTCTCAATTGGTGACGTCGAAGAAGCAGTCCAGACATTAGCCTCAGCTCGGCACAAAGCCGCGATCAGCAGCGCCACGAGCCCCTGCACACTGAGCAACCGCAGCGGATGCGCCAAGTTCGCCGCGAAAATCACAATCAGCGCGCTGGAAACGGCCAAATATCCCAGTGCCACCCATTCAAAGGGCCCGTAGACCGCCGCAGAGGCCGCCAATTCCGCACGCAGGCCCCTGGCCAGACCACGTTGCGAATCATAGATTCCTAAACGTCGTGCTCTGTTTTCCGGCGAACTGATGCCGGGCTGCCAAACCGTCGCGCATTCGGTTTCTCGATACTCGCTCCCACGAGTACGCCTCATCCCACGTTCTCCCAAATCTCTTCAGCGTCTCTTTGTTCACCTCGCGTGCTCGACGAACTCTGCTTTGGCGTCTTTCCCTCCGCCCACGTGAGTACTGGCCAACTCTTCCTGCGCGCGAGCGTCTTGAGCCGCCACGAAGGATTCACCGCCACCGGCCGCCCGACCGCTTCCAGCATCCACCGATCGCTGACGCTATCTCCGTACGCGTAGCACTGCGCCAGCTCAAATCCCTTATCGACCGCCATCTGCTGCACAGCTCGGCTCTTTGCTTCCCCGAACATCGCGTCCCCAACAATGCGCCCCGTCCACCGACCGTCGTTTTCTTCCAACCGCGTAGCGCAAAACGCCACGGAAGCAGCGATTCCGCGCACAGCCAGACGCATCACCAACGCCAGCGCCATCTCCTGCGCCAACGGTGCCAGCGTGCCGCTCAGCAACACAATCGCGTGTCCCCGCTGCGCATGCCATGCCACTTGGTCCACTCCCTTCGGGAAAAACCGCGGGACCGCCACTTCGGCTTGCCCCGAGCCTTGCCGAGGGGGCTGTCCTCTTTCTCTTTCATATCCAACCTGACGGGGGCGCAGGCTTCGCAAGTACATTTTGTTCGCGTGCCGCATCACTTGGACTCCGTGTGGCGTGAGCCGCGCCGCCCGAGCCAGCCACAAAAAATAATTCCTCATCGGAATCGCGCGCCGCTGCCGCAATTCCGCAAAAAACCGCCGCTCGAGCGAAGGCCGCAATATCAACGTCCCGTCCAAATCAAAAAATGCCGCAACCCGCCCAACCATTTCGCGCGATTTCATGCGATTCTCCTCGCCATCCTCTTCCCGCCCCGCGCCACCACTCCATCCGCGAAATACTTCCATCCCTCCAGCAGCACCGGCAGCCCTCGCACAAGGCAAAATCCTGCCGTGGCCCACGTCAAAATTTGCGCCCCCATGCCTATCAACATCTGGGCACCCGCTGCCAACTCGCCAATCAGCGCCACTGGCCCCCGCGTCAACGCCAACTCCAATCCCAAGTAACAAAAGCACAGGCACTTCATCGCCGCATACAATCCGCGGCTCCAGCGCGAAGCCACCAGCGCGCGTCCCCACCACGTCTGCAGCGTCGCATCCGCACTCCATCCCGAATGCCCCGCGCGCATGGCCAACCCGCGCAAAAAATCTGTGGCCGCCCCGCGCGCAAAGAAAAACACCGGCAGCCACAGCGACACCATTCCCACCACAGCGAAATAAGTGAAGTACACGTTCTCGATCATGCGGTCGCCCAGGATGTCGATCTGCGCTCCCATTGGCGTGGCCAGCTTCTTCGTCCGCGCGATGTGTCCGTCCAGCGCATCGAGCGCGATCGACGCCACCGTCAGCCCCACTGCCGCGAGATTCGCCCACGCACCGCGCCCGAACAGGCTCACCGCCGCAAATCCCACCAGGACCCGCAACAGCGTCACTTTGTTCGGTGTCCAGTTCATGCGTCTTCCGTGGAAAAGCGATTTCTGGCTGTTCTTCGGCAATCTCGGAGAAATGCAAGCGTGCTGCCCAATACCACCCTGCTAAGCTCATTATTTCCAGCGTCTTATGAATGGCCTTTTTTTGTCGCGCCTCCGGCCCGCCAGCCAAATCCTTCATCTGTCAGCCATTCGCTACCGCGCACTGCTGCCATCCGTCCAAACAAGTGCTGCGCTTTTGGAATAATCTGGCCGCCAATTCAGGTCATCTCATAGGCGGCTCTTCAGGCGGGCGGCCTGCCGAAAGGCCGCGAATCAGCGACCGCCGGCGCAAGCACTCACGCATTTTGTGGGACAATAAGAGGTTGCGCGCCTAGCGCGGCACCGCATATAGTGCGCCGATGTTCGTTTTTCCTTTGTAGAGACGCAGGACGCCGCCCTCGCTCGAAGCAAATTCAAGTGGAGCAGGGAATCCGAAAACGCAGGGCTAACGTAACGATGAATGTAGCGCGAATGCGAATCGAAACTCTTATGCACGCAAGGACCGATCGCGAATGACCGATGTCTCACTTCTGGGAGCGTTCCTGGCTGGCCTCGTCTCTTTCCTCTCCCCCTGCGTCCTTCCTCTTGTTCCCGGCTACATCTCCATGCTCTCCGGCATCGGTATGGAGCAGCTTCGCCAGGGTCAGCAGCCCCGTGCCGGACTCTTCGCCTCCTCACTCGCTTTCGTCACCGGCTTCTCGGTGGTGTTCATTTCCTTCGGCGCCTCGGCCAGCGCCGTCGGGACGTTTCTTCGCCAAAATCGCTCCCTGCTCGCCCCCATCGCCGGCGCGCTGATTCTTCTCTTCGGCCTGCACCTTCTCGGAATTCTCATCAAGCTCACCGTTCGCACCGGCATCATTCTTGGCACTGTACTCGCGCTTCTTGGAGTAGTCGCGCTTCTGCGCGGCGGCCCGCTCGTCGCT
>Ga0307475_10000146_pt1 | contig 40425 bp, 33 predicted proteins | sample atmos_gasesECM1C_FD_203317 | JGI IMG/M metagenome (GOLD analysis project Ga0307475, IMG submission 203317) | Hardwood forest soil microbial communities from Morgan-Monroe State Forest, Indiana, United States - atmos_gasesECM1C_515 | ecosystem: Environmental > Terrestrial > Soil > Temperate... | reverse complement strand
AGGCGTCGACAATCGTGTTCGGAATGATATGGACGAGGAATTGCGTAACAGTTTGGGCTTTGGCCTGGCCGGCGTATTCGGCAACGGCCTTGGCGTCCAACGTCGTGGGATCGACATTAAAACCGCTGCCGGGACGCACTACATTGCCCACGACAAGCCCGATGAGCAGCGCCAGCGTGGAGACTACTTCGAAATACAGGAGAGCTTTTCCGCCCACGCGGCCGACTTTTTTCATGTCGTCTATGCCTGCGATTCCGGTGACCAAAGTGCAGAAGATGACCAAGGTGATGATCATGGTGATCAAGCGGATGAAGGCATCGCCGAGGGGCTTCATGGCAATGGCCGTGGCGGGACTGTTGTAGCCAAGGATGATGGCGATGCCGACGCCGAGCAGCACCTGAAAGGAGAGGCCGGTGTAGAAGGGCTTCTTGCGCAGGGGCGAGGTTGTTTCAGGTGCGGTGGCGGGCGGAACCAACATCGCTTGGACTAGCTCCTTTGAAGTGCGGGCCTGAGCTCGCGAACATCCCGCAGAGTTTCCAGAGAGAGCAATTTGGCGATGAGGGTCGAGCAGGCAGCAGCTCCGAGGACCGGAACGATCAGATCGCGAGCTTTCTCCACCACCTCATCGCGGGTCATGGGATTTTCGGCGGTGCCGCGAACATCACGCACCCATTCGGTAAGTTGCGCTCCATCGGCAAAGGTTAGTTCCACTATCGCCTCCCGTCGGGGACGGCGCGCGTCAATGCGTGGATCAGCAACAACATCTACTTTGGCGCGCTCGCGGAGCACGGCGGGATCCTTCATGCGCGCCCGATCATGCACAGAAGCGAACGTGACCGTCTTATCGAGAAGCATGATCGCGACCATGTGCTGCAGGCAGATGTCGGGCATGTCGCGATTGCTGACGGTATTGGCCTCGTCAGTGGCGATGCGGACTACGACTTTGCTCACGTCGTCCGCGGAAAACGGGCGCCGCTGGAAAAAACCAGCAAGGGCGTCAAGCGGAGCCTGAATGGGTGAGCCGACCGTCCATTTCTTGATGTTGGTGCGAGTGACTTCGTAGCGCTCGCCAAGTTTATCGACCAGCGTCGTAGGGTCGGCCTTGATGACGCCATTTTCGCGAGGAGCAAAGGCCTCGAAGAAATTGTCAGGGCCAGAAAAAATATCGCCCACGCCGCTCCAGCCAGACTGAATCAGGGAGGCGGCCATGACCGCGCCGGCGGCAGGTTTTCCGCCAAAGAGGAATGCCTTCTCCATGTGTTCGGCGTCGCGAGACCAGGCGCCGATTCCGGACGTTTGCTGCGCGGTGTAGTCGAGCAGTAAGCGCATTTTCTCGGCACCGAGGCCCGCGGCACAACCCGCGGCTGCTCCAGCACCGAAGGACGCAGCGGTGCCATGCGTGCTGCGATGAGTGACGGCCTGGTAGGCAGGGCCACCCATGCTCATGGTAATGCGCGTGCCGATGTCGTACCCGAGAGTCACCGCCCGTAGGAAGTGCGCTCCCGTGATTGCAAACTGTTCGCCAGCCGCAAAAGCAGCTGGAATAACAGACACGCCGGGATGGGAGCGGGAGGGACCATGCGAGTCATCGGTTTCGTCGGAATGTGCGAGAACGCCGTTCGCGAACGCGGCCTCGATCGGGCCGCACACGATGTTGGAGGCTACTACCGTAGCGACCTCCCTTCCGCCATAAGCACGCGCGAACTCGAGCGCCGCGCGACCGGGAGGCAAGCCGGAACCGGAAATCATCGCGGCGAACGTGTCCAGGATATGTTGCTTGGCTTTCTCGATTACTTCGCCCGGCAGCGCGCGGGTGCTGGCCGCGCCCATGTATGTGCTGAGCTGTTGCATAATGGGGCTGACGTTTTGAGGTGGCTCGTCGGGGTTGAGAAATACGGCCGCTTTCGACAGGCGGAGTGGAAATGCCGCGAAAACCGCAGACAGGCCACTGAATTTGATAAGACGGCGGCGGGTCACGTTTAGGCGTTCGTTCTTTGCTCGTACACTCTCTTCTGCGTAGTTCATTCGTCTCCTATTCGCAAGGGACTGACCCGCCCCACGGTCGACGTGCGCGGAACCGAACGTGAGTGAACTGAAGTTATGCCACGAATAAGCGGAATACCTGAAATCAGCATTAATTTCTTGTAAGCGAAAGCAGGTTGTTGCGGTGTCGGCAAGAGCTAAGCCTCGACCAATGCCTTCATCACGCTGAATAACTCGTTTTTCGTTTCGAAGCCGATGCCCGGCGTTTCCGGCAGGCGGACGTAACTATCTTCCACAGGAATGCCGTCCGCAAATCCGCCGAAAGGCTGGAAGATCCCCGGGTAGGATTCGTTGCCTCCGAGTCCCAATCCGGCAGCAATGTTCAGGGACATCTGGTGACCACCGTGAGGAATGCATCGAGCGGGCGACCAACCGTGCTCTTTCAACATATCAAGGATGCGCAGATATTCGACCAAGCCGTAACTGAGCGCGCAATCGAATTGCAGAACGTCGCGATCCGGACGCAGCCCTGCGTAGCGGATGAGATTGCGTGCATCTTGCACCGAAAACAGATTTTCGCCAGTGGCCATTGCGCCCGGGTAGTGAGGTACAAGTTTCGCCTGGAGATGATAATCGAGCGGGTCACCGGCTTCTTCGTACCAGCGAAGCCCGTAGGGAGCAAGAGCACGCGCATAGGAGACGGCAGTGTCCAAGTCGAAGCGGCCATTTGCATCGACCGCCAGTTGGTCCGGAGTTTTCAGAATTTTCAGCACGGACTCGATGCGTCGCAGGTCCTCGGGGAGGGGGGCGCCGCCGATCTTCATTTTCACTACAGAATAACCGAGAGCGAGATAACCGCTCATTTCGTCTTGCAAGGCTGAAAGGCCTTTGTCCGGATAGTAGTAACCGCCCGCAGCGTAGACGAAAACTTTGCTGTCGAAAAGTCCGGCGCGGTAGCGGTTTGCAAGGAGGCGGTACAGCGGAAGGCCTGCGATCTTGGCGACCGCGTCCCACACAGCCATGTCGATGACGCCGACAGCAACGGAGCGTTCGCCGTGACCCCCGGGTTTTTCGTTGCGCATAACGACTTCCCAGACTCGATGGGGATCGAGGTTTTCTCCCGTTTGGTCAAGTAGTGATTCGGACGGGGCGGCTTTGAGGCGAGGAATGAAGCGATCGCGCAGGAGGCCGCTCGGCGCGTAGCGCCCGTTCGAATTGAAGCCGTAACCGATTACCGGCTGGCCATCGCGCACGGCGTCGGTGACCAGCGCAAGGACGCTAACAGTCATTTGACTAAAGTCGATATAGGCGTTGCGAATCTCGGATCTGATGGGCACAACGGTCTCACGGACATCGACGATCCTCACGGAAGCACCTTACGGAAGCACCTTTCTCGCCATAACGTAAAATTGGTTCAGCTGCGTTGCAGTAGCGGTCGAAGCTCGCGAATATCGCTTACAGTTTCCAGGCGGAACACTTGCTCGATTAACTTCGAACAGTTCGCAACGCCAAGGATAGGGGCGATCAGGTCAGTAGCCTTCGTGACGATCTCGTCGTGGGTCATCGGATTTTCGGGGGTGCCGCGAACATTGTCGACGCGCTGGGTGAGATGAGATCCATCCTCCAAGGTGACATTGACGATCGCGACGCGCAGAGGCATAAATCGTTCTAGCTCCTGGTCTGGAATGAGCTGTACTTTCGCACGCTCGCGGAGTGTCGCCGGATCTGTTAAGCGCTCTTTGTCATGGGCAGAAACAAATGTGACAGTTTTATCCAGCAGCATCACAGCGACCATGTGCTGCAGGCAGATGTCCGGAATCTCGCGATTGTTCACAATGGCCGCTTCATCCGTGGCAAGCTGCACCGATACCTGTTTAACTTGCGAGGCCTCAAAGGGGCGCTGCTTGCACAGGATTTCAATCGCGTCGAGCACGGCTTGGATTGGCGAGCCCACGGGCCATTTCTTGATGTTTGTCCGGCTTACTTCGAAGCGCTCGCCTAGCTTATCGATCAGACCGGCCGGATCAGCGTGGGGATTGTAGGCGGCAAAGAAATTATCTTTGCCCGATAGGATGTCTTCGACGCCGGTCCATCCGGCTTGAACGAGCAAGGCGGAGGTGACACCACTCCGCGCCGTCATGCCGCCAAAATGGAATGCTTTCTGAACATGTTCGGTGTCTCGATTCCATGCCCCGAGCCCGGAGGATTGATGCGCGGTGTAGCCCAGCATCCACCGCATCTGCTGAGCGTTCAGGCCCGCTGCGCAACTCGCGGCCGCTGCCGCGCCAAAGAGAGGAGAAATGCTGTGGGTGCTCCAGTGGCTCTCTGCCTCAAAACGCTGACCGCCTAAGGTAACAGTGAAGCGCGGCCCGACATCGTAACCAAGAGCGACGGCGCGCAAAAAACGAGCACCGCTAATGCCAAACCGCTCGCTGGCTGCTAGAGCAGCCGGAACGACGGCGCAGCCCGGATGGGATTGCGACGGAGAGTGGGAATCGTCGGTCTCGTCGGCGTGAGCTAGCACGCCATTAGTAAGCGCGGCTTCGATGGGACCGCATAAGAAATTCGAGGCCACCACAGTGGCGACCTCCTTGCCGCCATACGCACGAGCAAACTGGAGCGCCGCACGTCCCGGAGGCAGCTCGGAACCCGAAATCATTGCGGCCAGAGTGTCGAGGACATGTTGTTTTGTTTTCTCGACCACTTCCCCCCGCAGTGCTCGGGACCCGGCTTCACTCATGTACGTGCTGAGCTTTTCCATGATCGAGCTAACGTTTTGTTGTGAGCGGCCGCGAGCTAACGATGTGGTGGCGAGAGCCATCGGAGGCGGGAGCGCAGCGGCGGCGATGGCCCGTCCGGCAAATTCGAAAAGACCACGCCGGGTGAGCGACGGACTCGCCCTGAGCCCTTTGGCGTCGTCATCCGCGGCATGTCTCATGATCATTGTCCTCCTCAGCGTTGAAGTGGATTCCGGCCGCGCCGGCCTAGCCGTTCGAGCTTGGCCTCAATTCGTTTGCGCTGAAACCGAATCGAGCGCGTGCCCTTCGAACGCTTCAACGAACGATGGTTGAGGTTTGGCCAAGAGCGATGCCACAAATCCGCACGCCGCCGCCAGCGACAACCACAGACCTGGAACGGCGCGATTCCCGGTGAGATGAATCAAATATGTGCTGATCGCCGGTGTAAAACCGCCAAAGATGGCCGTTGCCAGGCTATAGGCGAGTGAGAAACCCGAGGTTCTCACGTCGATCGGCATAATTTCTGTAAGAAAGACGACCATAGCACCGTTGTAGCTGCCGAAAATGAACGACAGCCAGAGTTCGACTGCGAGTAATCTTGCAAAGGAGGGCTCGCGGACTAGCCACAACATTACGGGATAAGCTGTGGCCAACATCAGAATTGTGAACACTAGAAGCAAGGGCCTGCGCCCGATCCTGTCCGAAAGCGCACCCATCACCGGCAGCCAGAACAGATTTGAGGCCCCCACGCAGAGCGTGACAATCAAACTGTCCATGGATGCAAGGTGCAGTACGGAGTTGCCAAAAGTGGGCGTGTAGGCCGTGATCATATAGAAGGACACGGTCGTCATCGTCACCATCATCGTCCCGATGATGACGATTCTCCAGTTGGCAGACAGCGAGCGGAGAATTTCCGATGTGGTCGGCCGATGCTTCCGGGCCGCGAACTTATCTGTCTCCTGCAGAGATCGCCTGAGCCGGAACAGGAACGGAATAATCACACAGCCCAGAAGCAGCGGCACACGCCATCCCCATACGATCATTTTTTCTGGCGGAAGCATGGAACTCAGCACGATACCAACGAGTGCCGCAAACATGACGGCCAACTGCTGGCTACCGGATTGCCAACTCACATAGAAGCCCTTGTGACCCGGCGTGGCGATCTCCGATAAGTAAACGGAAACGCCGCCCAATTCCATACCCGCAGAAAAACCTTGAAGCAACCTACCGATAAGCACAAACAGCGGAGCCAGCAGGCCGATCGTGGCGTACCCGGGTATGCACGCTATGGAGAAGATTCCAACGGACATCAGCCCGAGCGTCAGAATGAGTCCCGCGCGGCGTCCATGCCGATCGGTGTAGGCGCCGAGTACGATCGCACCGAGAGGGCGCATAAGAAATCCTGCCCCAAAGGTCATCAGCGACAACATTAACGATACGAATGGATTGCCACTCGGAAAGAAGGCTTTGCCGATTGCAGAGGCATAGTAGCCAAAGACCATGAAGTCATACATCTCCAGAAAATTTCCGCTGGAAACGCGAACGACCGACCAAATTTTGGCACGGCGGTCAGCGAGCTGATCATGGGACTTCATTTCGTATGCCGGAATTGCTCTGTAGCCCAACGTAACTCACGGCAAGTAGGAACGTGGAGAGAGCGCTGTCCTCTATGGTGTGCCGGAGCAGTTCGTAACTGGCCGATGAACTTATCTCTCCAGGCTAACCCGCGAGGCGATCGCTGACCCCAATTCCTTGGTCGAAGCCGTGCCCCCGATGTCTGGAGTCCGCACGTTCCCTTGCGCCAAAACATCCGCGATGGCGGCTTCGACGGCGTCCGCGGCATCCGGAACGCCCAGGTGCCGAAGCATCATTGCGCCAGACCAGATCTGACCGATGGGATTGGCAACTCCTTTTCCCGCGATATCCGGGGCCGAGCCATGCACGGGCTCGAACATCGAAGGATACTCGTTTTCCGGGTTGAGGTTTGCGGAGGGAGCGATGCCGATGGAGCCAACGACGGCGGGACCGAGATCGGAAAGGATGTCTCCAAAAAGATTAGAGCCGACGACGACGTCGAACCAATCCGGATGGCGGACGAAGTGAGCCGTGAGAATGTCGATGTGATACTGATCCGTACGGATGTCCGGGTACTCCCCTGCCAGGCCACGAAAGCATTCGTCCCAAAAGGGCATAGTATGGATGATGCCATTGGATTTCGTGGCGGAGGTCAAATGCTTTTTTCGTTTGCGAGCTAATTCGAAAGCGAAACGCAGCACGCGCGTGACGCCGCGTCGCGTGAAGACCGTCTGTTGTACGGCAATCTCGTCGTCGGTACCTTCATAAAGGCGTCCGCCAATATTCGAGTATTCCCCCTCGTTGTTCTCGCGAACGATGGTGAAATCGATTTGCCCGGCCTTCCAGTTCTTTAGGGGCGACTCGATTCCGTCAAATAGGCGCACGGGACGAAGATTCACGTACTGCCGGAATGTGCGCCGGATGGGAATCAGAAGGCCCCAAAGCGAGACATGATCGGGGACGCTGGGATGGCCGACGGCGCCGAGGAAGATGGCGTTGAAGGGCCGCAATTGGCGCAGGCCGTCGTCCGGCATCATTTTCCCGGTCTGCACGTAGGTTTCGCAACTCCAGTTAAAGGCGTGCCAATTCATCCGAAAATTGAAACGCTGGCCCGCCGCCTCCAGCACACGCATACCTTCGGGAACCACCTCCTTTCCGATGCCGTCTCCGGCGATGACGGCGATGTTGAAGGTCTTCATCGGTTGTAATTCATCCCGTTATCGACAGCAGCGGCGATAGCTCAGACATGTCCGGAGCAACCTCCAGCGCTTTTGCGAAGGAGATTATTTTTTCCGTCTTTGCCTTGGGCCACTCCGCAAATTCGGCGCATCCTCGGAATTTCGTTGCGGCCTCGTCAAAGGTCATGGGGCTTGCTGGACTGCCCTTAGCAAAATCGGCCCTGCCAGTGATTACACTGCCGTCCTTCAGGTGAACTTTCAGAATCGATGTCATCTTATCGTAGCCGGCGCTTTCGGCTTCGGGGTCAACGTAGAAGTTAATTCTGCGGATCATCTCCTGGACATCAGGGCGCTGCACCACTTTGTTTGAAAATTGGCCCAAGGTCGCTTTGCCCTCGAGCAGAAGAATTGCCAGACAGAATTCCATGCTAAATTTTGCTTCGAGTCCGGTCTTAGGCTGGTGATGGAGCAGCGTAGTGGTCATGTTGTGGTTCGCGCCGATGTCGACCTTTTCCACTTGCGTCGCCTCTACTTCATGGGCTTCGATCAAGTGCGCTAGTTCGGTCATTGCAGGATGCGTGAGGGAGCCAGAAGGATAAGGCTTCAATGAAATGCCGGGCGAAGCGAAGGTCCAGGGTTTTCCGAGTCGATCCAGGATTGCAGATGGATCGTAAGAACCGCCGAATGCGTGGAAGAATCCCCTATCCGCCTCGAGGATTTGCTCCGCAGCGGTCCAGCCCAGTGCTACGAGCTCGGCGGAAACAAGACCGCTTTCTGCGGCGTGTCCAGCCTGGAAGGGCTTGGTCATGGTGCCGAAGTTTTCGCGTAGTCCTCCGGACTGACTGGCAGCTAAGCCAAAGGTGTTCAGCGTTTTTGGTAGATCGAATTTGAACAGCTTCGCGCAAGCCGCTGCGGAACCGAACGGGCCGCAGGTGCCAGTCGTGTGAAATCCGTCTTGATAGTGGCGCGGCGCGATGGCCTCCGCGATCTTGCATCCCACTTCGGCACCGACGTGATACGCCAGCATCCACTCTTTTCCGGTCACGGCGCGTTGCTCCGCGAGCGCGAAAATCGCGGGCAGCACGGGAACGGTGGGATGCATGAGCAGGCCGTAAACACGGTCCTTTGCCGCAGCGAGCTGGGTATCGTCAAAATCGTCGGCATGAATCGAAATCCCGTTCACCAGGGCCGCGAACCGCGGAGAAGCCTTTTGTGCTGACCCAATGATGGTAGCTTTTCCATTGCTTACGCCAGCTCGCTCAACATATTGGCGGGAAATCGCCCCGGTCTCCGCACGGGAGCCAGCCAGTGCCAATCCCAGACCGTCCAGGATCGATTTTTTGCCGAGTTCGATTACCTGTTCCGGAATGTCTTCGTACGTTGTTGTCGCGACGAATCTGCCGACGTAGTCCGTCAGGCCTGGAGTTCTGGGAAAGTCACCGCCGGACACGGATCCTGCTCCCCTGGCAGGCGCGGTGAGCACGCTTGAAGCCATCATGCCTAGAGAAGCTTTGCCGAAGTCCCGCCTTAACATTTATTCACCGAGACGTTTTGACGATCTACCAGCCCCGACTGCGACAAAGAACTAGAACCGCTGCAAATCCGCCGTTATATTTTAGGGCTGCACTTCGTAGACTCTGACTTCCGCCTCGTGGTTCTCGTGATGAGGCACAGCCAGATAGTAGCGATTCAATTCCGGCACGAGAATAGCCGTCTTTGCTCGGAAGCTGCCAGGAATTCTGCCCAGCCGGTTGTAGTGATCGGCGTCTTCTTGGTAGAAGACGTCCACGAATTGGTCCCCCGCAACGTAAATGCGTTTCTGCTTGGCGTCGAAAGCCATATCGTCGACCATGCCCACGGCCGCGACACTTGCCACAACCTTTCCGGTATCGGAATTCAGCACGATCAACTTGCCGGGATTTCTGGTGACCACAAAGAGGCGATGAGCCGCTTCGTCGAAAGCCATGGCCACATTCAACTTGTCGCCAGCCGGCAGGGGCCAGGTAGCGATAACAGCACCCTTGTTGCGATCCACGACGCCGACGGCGTTCTGCCCGGTGATGTTGCAGAACATGCGCGGCCCGGATTTTTCCAGGACGATCGCTTCCACATGGTTGGAATTAATCTTGATATCCCGCAGCTTCTTCGCGCCGTTCGTGTCGATCACGCTGATCAGGGAATACGGCGTGTGCGCCTCTCGCCCTCCGGTGACCACGTACAAGTAGGTCGTGGCCGGATCGTAGGCAATGGAATCTGCATCGATCGCAACCGCAATCTCGCCGACCTTCTGATAGTTGTCGCTATCATAGACCTTCACGGCGGATGCGTCGCCGTCCACAATGAAGAGTTTCTTTAAATCCTTGCGATAAAAAATCGCATGCGGCGCTTTTAGATCGTCGATGGTGTGAATCAATTGATTTGTACTGGTATCCAACACCTCAACTTTTCCATTCTCCTCCGCCGTAAGGAACAGACGGTGCCCCTCGACGTCGGGTGCGAAATGGTCGAAATCACCATCCTTGAGTCCGGGGAGCGGGATGGTGTGCACGAGCTTCAACGGTGCTCCATCTTGAGCTTTGGCGGTGACCCCGAGCAAGAGCAAAAGTGCCAGAATGGCAGCTCGAATTGACTTCATTTTTCGTGCTCCTCCTGCATGTCAAAGAAAACCGGTTGGGCAGGTGAAGGAAAGCCGCCTCGTCGGTGTTGTTTCGCCAATCTACTTCAATCACCGACGCGAACTCCTGAACTAAACAGAAATTAATCTTCGTTTAAGCTAGCAGGGCGTTCGATGAATTATGCTCTGCCGTGCCCATTGGCAGCTCAGTCCGAACAACACTTAGGGAGAGCAAATGAAGACACACTATTCGATGCTGGCGGCTTTTTTCGTTCTATCCGCGATTCCAGCGAGGGGCCAGGTCGCTCCGCCGCTTAAACTTGCCCAGACTTTAACACTGCCGGCCGACGTCAAAGGGAACTTTGACCACTTTGGCGTCGATCTCAAAGGCGATCGGCTGTTCGCTACTCCCGAAGGCTATAAAGCAGTGCTGGTCTTTGAATTAAAAAACGGAAAACCGATTCATACCATCACCGGAATCGGAAAACCGCACGCTGTGCTGTATCGCGAGGATCTCAATCGCATTTACATTACCGATGGAGATGCCGGCGACGTAAAGATTTTCGATGGCAAAACCTACGCCCTGCTCTCCAGTGTGAAACTTTTGGAGGATGCGGACTCCATCGGTTATGACCCGAAGACAAAATATCTTTACATCGATAATGGCGGCGGCGACGTGCACGAGACCTACTCGATGCTAAGCGTCGTGGACACGACCGCAGGGAGGAAACTCGCGGACATTAAGATCGACGGAGACACTCTCGAAGCCATGGCTCTGGAGAGCTCCAGTCCGAGACTGTATGTCAATAACAAGGCCAAGAATCAGGTGGACGTCGTCGACCGAGAAAAGCGCGCTATCGTTTCCAGTTGGCCGGTGACCAAGTGCAAGACGAACGTGGCCATGGCCCTCGATGAAGCCAACCACCGCTTGTTCATTGCTTGCCGCAGTGGGCAGATCACCGTTCTCGACACGCAATCCGGCAAAGAAATCACCACACTGCCAATCACCAAAGGCGTTGACGATGTCACTTACGACCCCGCGAGCAAGCGCATTTATGCCGCTTGCGACGGCAACGTGGACGTTTATCAACAGTCCGGTCCGGATCAATACAAACTGCTGGCGCAAGTGCCCACCGCTCCTATGGGAAGGACAGCGCGGCTGGTTCCGGAGCTGAAGCGGTATTTCGTGGCTGTACCACAACACGGAACAGACGCTGCGAAAATCCTGGTGTTCGACGTTCTGTAACGAAGCGAATTATTCATCGGAGGGGTGCTTGAAAATCTTTAGGCTCAGGTTCGTGGTTTGTGTTTTCGCGTGGCTTGCCGCGACAGCGTTACACGCGCAATCTCCTCAGCTCATCGCCATTCGCGCGGGCCGCCTGTTCGATAGCAAGTCCGGTAAAGTCGCCGAAAATCAGATCATTCTTGCCGAAGAGGACAAGATCACTGCAGTTGGTCCGGCCGATCGCGTGCAAATCCCGCCGGGAGCCCAAGTGATTGACCTCAGCAAGGCCACCGTGCTCCCCGGGCTAATCGACGGACACACGCACGTCTTCGGATACGGACTCGACGACGTCAAGCCGGGCGGCCCGCCGTTCGCCAGCCCCATCAACGACACTCGCGAATACCGCACGCTTCTCGCCCTGGCAAATGCCCAGAAGGATTTGCGGGCAGGATTCACTGCCTTGCGCGATTTGATGAGCCATGGAGGCGGCTACGCCGATGTGGACATCAAAAAAGCCATTAACCGGGGTTTTTTCCAGGGACCCCGCATGCAAGTCTCGACGATGGGTCTCGTCGCCACCGGCGAGGGAATCCTTGGCTCGCCGGAGGTGAGCCTCCCGAGGAACTATCAGACCGTTGACGGTCCGTGGGCGGCACGCCAAGCGGTCCGCGAGCAGATTCATTACGGAGCGGATTGGATCAAGTTCCACTCCACCGCTGATTACGAATTCGAACCCGACGGAGCGCTGTGGAGTGAGCCGACCTTTACGAAGGAAGAGGTCGATGCCATTGTCGACGAAGCTCATCGCCACAAGAAAAAAGCGGCGTGCCATGCGTTCGGTGGCGAGGGCCTGCGCAACTGTGTCAACGCCGGCGTCGATACCGTCGAGCATGCCATCGAGCTGGATGATGCCACCGCCGACCAAATGAAAAGAAAAGGCATCTACCTGGAACTAACTGCTTATCATTATTCACTTTCCGATTATACCGTCCGGGATGCCAAGGCGACAGGCGGCAAACACAGTCTCCAAGCGTTGCGCGAGAAGAGCGGGCGACTAGCGATATCCCGAGGAGTGAAAATTTCTTTTGGTAGCGGGGCCGGACCGTTTCCTCACGGCGTGCAAGCGCGAGAATTCGCCTACCTCGTCAAATACGGCATGACGCCAGGTCAGGCCATTCAGACCGCCACAACCGTCGCGGCAGAGATGATGGGATGGCAAGATCGTATCGGCTCGATTGAAAAAGGAAGGTTCGCGGACATCATCGCCGTTGCGGGAGACCCGTTGAGTGACATCACCGAACTCGAGCGCGTAAAATTTGTGATGAAGGGCGGCCAAGTCGTTCGCAATGATTTGAAGTAAGATTCCCGGTGCTCTCCGCCAACGAAGGCTGCCAGGTACACAGCCGGAACCTCGTATGTAATGATGTGAGTATTCGCCATGCGGATCCTCTTAGTCGAAGATGAACGGAAGGTCGCCAGCTTCATCGCCCGGGCTTTGCGGGAAAATTCCTACGCTGTAGACGTGGCTGAGACCGGCGAGAAGGCCGTTCATCTCGCCACGGATGTCACCTACGACGCGATTCTGCTGGACGTTCGGCTGCCGGGCATGAGTGGCCTGGAGGTCTGCCGTGAGCTGCGGCAGCAAGGCATCGAAGCTCCGATCCTGATGCTCACCGCCCGAGGCTTGGTCGAGCAAAGGGTTGCCGGATTAGACGCCGGCGCCGATGACTATCTCGCTAAACCATTTGCCTTGGCGGAACTCCTGGCTCGTGTGCGCGCGCTCGTGCGCCGCGGCTTTCACAGCGGCAATGCCAAGCTGCGCTTTGCCGACCTCGCGCTCGATCGTCATCGCCGGCGCGCCACGCGCGGCTCCGAGGTAATTCCTTTAACAGCCAAGGAATTTGCGCTGCTCGAGTTGTTCTTGCTTCATGCTCCCGAATTGGTCACGCGCAGTGAAATCATCGAGCACGTCTGGGACTGCCACTTCGATAGCGAAACCAACCTCGTGGAAGTTTATATCAATCGATTGCGTCAAAAGATTGACGAAAATCGCGCCGCCAAGCTTATTCATACGGTGCGCGGAGTCGGATACCGACTAGGACTTGCGGAATGATGCGGGGCCGCTCACTGCGCTTTCGCATGATGGTGCTCTTCTGCACCGTCGTGGGCGTGCTCCTGGCGGCTTCCTACCTGGCCTTCTGGAGCCTTTTGGCCCATGAAGTTTCCGCCCAGCTCAATCGTCAACTGCAAGAGACGGCGCGCCCGATTCTCGCCGACTTCGCCGCGGAACCCAACTCGCAGGACATAAACCGGATGGATATTGCCGGGCAATTTTTTGAGGTGCTGGATCCCTCGGGTCATGTGCTGCAGCGATCGCGAAATCTAGAAGCTCCCATAGACTTGAAAGGGATCAGCACTTCCATCTCGCAGGCAGCATTCGGTTTTGCGATGCTCGCCACCGGCGAGCCCGTGCGCATAGCGCTGATACCGTTTCAGCAGGGAACCAAGTTCCTCGTTTTGGCTGTCGCCATTCCCACGTTTGGGACCAATCGAGTGCTCGACAGCTTTGGAAGAATCGCTCTCCTCCTTTTCCTCGTGAGCCTGTTCGTCACCGCGCTGATTTCTGCCCTGTACGTAGGCAGGAGCCTCGCGCCCATCAGCGCGCTCACGGAACATGCTGCCCTGATGGCCAAACGCGTCACGAACCGCGAGGGATTCTGGAGCCCTCTGCCTGTCTCCTCTCCTCACGACGAGCTCGGGCGGCTGGCGGTAACCTTTAATCATCTCTTACGGAGCGTGGACTCCGCGGTTCGCCAGTTGCGGCAGTTCGTGACCGATGCCTCGCACGAACTCCGTACCCCGCTCTCCGTTCTCCATGGCGAAACAGAATTGATGCTTTCCAAGCCGCGATCCGCCGACGAATACCGCGAAACGCTGTGTGTGTTCGACGACGAATTCAAGAAGCTGACACGCATCGTGGAAGGACTGTTCACGCTCTCGATGGCGGATGCCGGACAACTGCACCTCGTGTGCGAGCCTCTCTATATCAACGAAGTGCTCGAAGAGGCTTGCGCGCTGGTGAACTCCCGCGCGCGCGCTAAAAATATCCGTATCGTGCGCGATCTGGATCAGGAGATCCCTTACTTCGGAGACGAAGCCTTCCTCCATCAGCTCTTTTTGATCTTCCTCGACAATGCCATCAAATATTCTCCCAGCGGCACCAGCGTCCGCGTCGCTTTAGAAAATCGCGACGGCGAGGTTCGCGCGTCTTTCGCGGATCAGGGAATGGGAATCTCCAGTGAGCACGTGCCCTTCATTTTTGAAAGGTTCTATCGCGCCGCGCCGGCCAGTAGCGGCGAGGCCCAGAGCGGTGGCCTGGGTTTGGCCATCGCACAAGCGATCGTGCGCGCGCAAAGCGGCTCCATCGAGTGCGAGAGCACGCCAGGCGTCGGCTCCACATTTACTGTAGTTTTGCCAATGAATCAGCCCCGCGAATCGGCTCCGGAAATCACACCTAAACGGAAATTAATTCTGCGTTAAGGTATCCGCCCTGAGTCTGCACTACGCTCCGCCTCAAGCGTGTGGAGGTGATCCTGTGTCCTATAGGAGATTTTCGAAAACGCCTTTGTTTGTTCACCTAGCAGCAGTTTTTTTGATGGCGACAATCCTCTTTCCTGCTGCACTGCGCGCGCAGGTCGCCGGGGGAACTCTCTCCGGCACCATCACCGATCCTACCGGCAGAGCGGTTCCGCAAGCGCAAATCGTGATTAAAAACGTGGCCACCGGCGTCGAGAGGACCGTCACCACCAACGCCGACGGCTTCTATACCGCGGTGAACCTGCTCCCGGGAGAGTACGAGGTCACGATAAGCGCCACAGGTTTCAATACGGAAGTAAAAACCGGAATCACCATGAACGTCGGTGCGCAGCAAACCTTTGATTTGCCTTTGCACGTGGGAACGGTATCGCACACCGTCCGGGTAACCACCGAGGCTCCAGCTGTCCAGCTGACCTCCTCAGAAATCAGCGCTACCGTGAATGCAACTACTGTTCGCGAACTCCCGCTCAACGGTCGCAGTTGGACCGATCTCGCGGCCTTGCAGCCCGGCGTCGATACCATTCAGACGCAGCCGAGTTTCGCAACCGGTTCGGATCGCGGCAATCGCGGCTTTGGACAGCAGTTGACGATTTCCGGCGCTCGCCCTCAGCAGAATAACTATCGCCTCGACGGTGTCAGCCTCAACGACTACGCCAATGGCGCACCCGGCAGCGTCCTCGGAGGAAATCTCGGCGTCGATGCCATTCAAGAATTTTCTGTTCTAACCAGCAACTATTCCGCGGAATATGGGAAGACTTCCGGCGGAGTGGTCAATGCCGTCACGCGCTCGGGTACAAACGGATTCCACGGGAGCGCTTACGAGTTCCTGAGGAATAGCGCCTTAGACGCGGCAAACTTTTTTGAGAATGCAGGTGGTATCCCGAAAGCGCCTTTCAAGAGGAATCAGTTTGGCGGCGCGATCGGTGGTCCAATCATCAAGAATCACACGTTCTTTTTTGTCGACTATGAAGGCATCCGGCAGTCAAAGGGCATCGCGAACCACAACTTTGTGCCGTCGCCAGCGGCGCGGGCGGGCCTATTGTGCTCGAATCCGCCCGGTCCGGATCCAGCTAATCCGTGCACACCGAATCAGCTTACCCCCGGCCCCAATACGGATGCCAATGGAGTGGACCTGCAGGTTAAGAACTATTTCGCCCTTTATCCCTTACCCAATGGAGGCCTGTTGGGAAATGGCGACACTGGGCTGTTTACTTTTTCAGGGCAGCAGATCGTCACCGAGAATTTCGTCACCGCCCGCGGCGATCACAAGTTCTCCGACAAGGACAGCCTGTCCGGAACTTACCTTTACGACAAAACCCCATACAGTTCCCCCGATTCATTCGGTAACGTCCAGCTCAATACCCTGTCCTCAAGACAGATCGTGGCCGTGGAGGAGACCCACAGCTTCAAACCCACCTTCGTGAATGCGGTCCGATTTGGCTATAACCACGAATATGTCAACAACGATTCGAGCGTGAGCGCGATTAACCCGGCGGCCGCCCTTACTTCTCTTGGTGCCTTTCCTGGCCGCAATGCGGCGGTTGTGAATGTCACCGGGCTTAGTTCCATGACCGGAGGCGTGGGCGGTCTTCCAACGTATTTGTATGGTTGGAATTCATTTCAAGGATATGACGACGCTTTCTGGACCAAAGGCACCCATACCGTCAAGTTCGGCGCGGCCTTCGAGCGTATGCTGCTGCAGGCCACAGCCCTTACCGATCCAAATGGGATCTGGACCTTCGGAAATGTGCAGTCTTTTCTTCAAAATGCTCCCAGCAAGTTCGCGGGAGGAATCGCCAGCTCTCTTTCACCCCGCAATTTTCGCCAGAGTATTTTCGGCGCCTATGTGCAGGATGATTGGCGCTGGAAACCCAACCTGACCTTAAATCTCGGCGTGCGTTACGAGATGACGACGGTACCAACAGAGACTGACAACAAGCTCATTAATCTCCGGAATATTAAAGATCCGCAGCCTGTCTGCGGGGCAGTTGTTGCTGGCTGTGTCAGTGCCGGCCCACTCTTCTCCAACCCAACACTTCGTAACTTTGAGCCGCGCATAGGGTTTGCCTGGGATCCACTCCATAACGGAAGAATGGCCGTGCGGGGCGGAGCGGGATTATTCGATGTTTTGCCGCTTCCGTATCAGTTCATCCTTCTCGAGACGCAGGCCACTCCATTTTTTCAATACACATCGGTCAACAACACAAGCGCTGGTTCATTTCCTTCCGGTATCCCATCGCCACCACCGGCAAATAAGTTGCGTTCCACGTTTGTTGATTCCAACCCTAAACGCAATTACGTCACGCAATGGAATCTGAATGTCCAGTACCAACTCACTTCAAGCCTCGCAGCCATGGTTGCCTACGTGGGCTCGCGCGGCGTGCACCAACCGTTCCGCGTGGATGAAGCTGATTTAGTTATTCCTACAAAATTACCTTCGGGGGCGTATCTCTGGCCGCAAGTCGATATCAATGGAAACCTCACAAGCGGACCCAATGCGGGATCGGCCCCCTTGACCATTAACCCGAACTTTGGCTCAATTCGCGGAATGTTTTATCAGGGACGCTCCTACTACAACGCCCTCGAAGCGCAACTCGCCAAGCGCTTGAGCCACGGCTTTCAGCTGCAAGGCACGTACACGTGGGGCAAGAACATTGATACCAATTCGGCGACGCTCGCGGGCGATGCGTTCGGTAACTCAATTTCGAGCCTCAATTGGTTCGACATGAAATTGACCCGTGGCCTAGCCGATTTCAACGTCGGCCGTACGCTGGTTGTGAATGGAACGTGGGAGGTTCCTTCGGCTAAGTCATGGACCGGTCCAGCAAAGTGGGTGACGGCTGGCTGGGAACTGGGCCTAATTTTCACCGTCAGCGACGGCGTGCCGTTCACTGCCACGTGGGGAACAGGTAGTGACCCCGCGAATACGCTCAGCAGCGACGATTTTGCCTTCCCGAACCGGCTGGGCGGTTCTGGATGCGCGACGCTCACTAATCCCGGCAATCCGAACAATTACGTCAAAACGCAGTGCTTCGCTGTCCCCACTGCACCCGATATGACGTTTTGGACGCAGAACTGCAACCAATTCCCCGCGAGTGCCCAGCCGAGCGATCCTACCCTGCCGCCGGTCGCAGCCGTTTTCCCACAGTGCTTCAATCTCCGCGGCAATGCAGGCCGCAACATCCTCATCGGTCCCGGCATAATGGATTTGGACTTCTCCGTTTTTAAGAACAACCACATCAGGAGAATCTCGGAAAATTTCAACGTCCAGTTCCGCGTAGAGATGTTTAACATTCTGAACCACGCTAACTTTGCACCGCCAGGCCCAGGTGACGGCAATACCGACCTCTTCGATGGGACGGGAGCGTCGTTAGCAGGCGGGACGGCGGGAGCCTTGCTCAGGACAACCATTCCTGAACGGCAGATTCAGTTCGCCATCAAAATAGTCTTCTAACCATGTTGCAACGAAGCCGGCGCCGAAATCGTATTTGCGTGTGTTTCTGCCACTCTGGCAGCTATTTGGAATCCACAAGCCGGCTCGCCACTCACACTCCGCACCCTTCCGTTTACTGGTGTAGAGGCGCTGAAGGGGCGATATTCAGAGGAGTGTCCTCACTGTGCGAGCACGGCGGTTGACAAAGGCAATGCTGTTTTTGGCGTTCGCAACCCTCGCCAGTGCCTGCGCCACGGCCAAAGGACCAATGGCAGCGCAAGGTCAAACCGCCACATCTCCTCGAGATCAAGCAAGATCCATATCAACACCGCAAGCTCCGAATTTTCAATCCTTCAAATCCGCTGTCCAGCCCATTTTCTTAACGCCGCGGCCCGGCCACGCGCGGTGCTATGGCTGTCACTCGGAATCAAACAGAATTTTCCGTCTTCAAAAATTATCGCCCGGGGCAGCAGATTGGACCGAAGAGCAATCCCGCCAAAACCTACAAAGCGTACTGCAATTAGTAGTTCCGGGTGAGCCGGGTTCCAGTCCTCTATTGCTCCATCCTCTCGCGCCAAGTGCTGGCGGTGATCCATTCCATTCGGGTGGCTGGCAATTTTCGTCGCAGAACGATCCCGATTGGCTCACCCTAGCCGATTGGGTGCGCGGCCTCCGAGCGGGTTCCCAGCTCGCATCAACGACGTTTTCGCTCATCTATATTACAAACAGCGCCGCGGACACGATCGACGTTGTTGACGCCACGACTAACAAGGTCGTCCAGGTGATCCGAGGTATCGAACTGCCTCACGGAATCAACTTTTCGCCTGACGGCACGCGAGTCTATGTAAGCAACGAATCCGAAAGTGTGCTCGACGTAGTGGATCGCGTCAGCGGACAAGTAATACACAAAGTAGAGCTCAGCGCCCACCCAAACAACATAACCATCACAAAGGACGGCCGCCGCGTCTTGGTTGGTATCCGCACCCTACCCGGTGCAGTCGACGTGATTGACACAACTTCCCTCAGCCGCGTGAAGACCATACCCGTGAATCGCAGCGTCCACAACATCTACGTCACTCCGGACGGCAAGTACGCTGTGGTTGGTTCGATCGAGTCCAAATCTGCCACTATCATTGACCTCGCGACAGACCAAATCGCATGGGAGCTCGAGTTCGACCGCGGCGTTCGTCCCATGGCTTTTGAAACAAACCTCGACGGATCAACTCGTCGCATTTTCGTTCAGCTCTCCGGTTTTCACGGATTTGCCATAGTAGACTTCGCCAAACGCGCCGAAGTGGCTCGCATCGCCCTGCCCGACCAGCCCGGTGGGTTTGGAATCCTCGAGGAGCGCACCGGCACTCCGTCGCATGGTATAGGCGTCGCGCCGGACGGTAAATCGCTGTGGGTTAATAGCACCTTCGCGAATGCTGTGTTTGAGTACTCACTTCCCAATCTCAAGTTAGTCGGCCACTCCGCCCTGCCGCTCGTTCATCCGCTCGGCCATGCACCCACCGGAGGGGTTCCGGAGTGGATCACCTTCACACCCGACAGTAGAACAGTTTACGTTTCCAATTCCGCAGCTCGCTCAGTGTCTGCGATCGATACAAAAACCCTCAAATCCATAGCCGTAATTCCGGCGGGAGAAGTGCCCAAGCGCATCAATACATTGGTTTTGCACTGACGACCTTCTTCGATAAGCCCGACGGCTGACTCACGATTTGAGCGCATGAGAGTTCCTTGCCCGACCTAGCTTTTTTAGAGCGAAAGATCTGAAGTTGTCTACGACTGCCGCTCGAACTCGTTTACTGACAACGATAGCAATTTCAGACATCGGTATCTGGTCTACAATGTCACAAGCGATTACCGAAGCAACGCTATGTTTGACTGCCGACGCGGGGAGAATGGCGATGCCCATGTGCGCATCGACTAGCGAGATCAGCGTTGAGATCTCTGCTGCGGTCTGGGAAACGTTGGGAACAATCCTGGAATCGCGAAGCATTCCGAAGATTAGATCGTGGAATCCAGGGGCATAGGTACGCTCATACATCACGAAGTCCTGACCAGACACTTCGCTTAGGCGCACCCTTTTCCTTTTTGCCAGTTTATGGGACGCGGGTACCACGAGCACGAATGGTTCGCGATGCACTGTGACAACATCGAGGCTCGAGTGCCCGCCAATCGGCAGACGAAGAAATCCAATGTCGAGCGACCCGGCCTCCAGCATCTGTACCTGATCCGCCGTGGGGATAGCGCGCAAAGAGAACTCTACTTCGGGATTTAACTCTCTAAACTGACCAACGATATTGGGCACAATCTCACTTCCCGCGGTTGAGATGAACCCGATCCGCAATAGTCCCAGTTTTCCGTTGGCAGCCAGCCTCGCCCTGCGAATCGCTTGGTCCAATTGCGAGAGCGCTCGAGCGGCATCATCGCGAAAGACGAAACCAGCCGCGGTGAGCGTTGTTTTGCGTCGGTTTCGCTCGAAGAGTCGCACGCCGACCTCCTCCTCAAGAGCTCGTATCTGAATGCTTAAGGCTGGTTGGCTGAGATGAATCAACTCCGCAGTACGCCCGAAGTGCAGAGTCTCGGCGATAGAGAGAAACGACCGAATTTGACGAAGCTCCATGTGTCTATTCTTATTTGCATACCTTATCACAGACACCAAAACAAACAATGTCTCTAATCAGAGACAGAAGTGTCTAACCTGGTGTGGCAAAGGAGTAGTTCGATGCCATCGAAAGAAAGGACTAAAGAAAATGAAGTTCAATTTCTTGCAGAAGCAAACCTCACGCCGCGAAATGTTGCGAGGTTCGGCCACGCTGGCCGGTAGTGCCTTTCTGGCGCATCTCTTTCCCGCGACGTTGCTCCGCGCCTCCGCAGCGGGCTACGCGCAACAAGCGCCTTCGCCGGCCGCCCTGCTCGCGAGCATGCGCGCCAAGTTCAACGCCGTTCCCATGGAAACGCAAAAGCTTGCTGACAATGTCACTATGTTCGACGGCCCCGGGGGAAGCGTGGTAGTCCTCAACGGCCCCGACGGCAAATTCGTCGTGGACACTTTCGTTGCCCCCGCCTGGCCCAGGCTCAAAGAGGCTCTCGACGGCCTTGGCAATGCTCCGCTGAAATACGTCATCGACACCCACTGGCACTTCGACCATACCGATAACAACGCGCCTCTTCACGCCGCTGGTGCCACGGTCCTTGCCCACGAAAACACTAAGAAGCGCATGTCCGAACCGCATGATCTGCCGGTCTTGTATAGAGGACCAGACGGGGCGCTCGCCGGATTGCATTTCGACCCCTCGCCCGCGGAGGCCTTGCCGCAGCAGACCTTCCTCGACAATTACAAGTTGCATGCCAATGGCGAAACCCTCGCGCTCCAACACTTTGCTCCCGCGCATACGGATTCGGACATCTACGTTCATTTTCAAAAGGCCAACGTGATTTCGATGGCCGACACGTTTTTCAACGGCATGTATCCCTACATCGACCCCGGTACGGGCGGCAATATCGACGGCATGATTGCCGCCGCTGACAAAATTCTCTCGCTCGCCGACAATTACACCAAGATTATTGCGGGACACGGCCCGCTCGGCAACAAAGCGGACCTCACGAAATCCCGGGACATGCTCATCACTTCGCGCGATCGCGTTCAGAAATTGAAATCCGCGGGAAAATCCGCCCAGGAAGCCGTCGCGGAAAAGCCGTTCGCCGATCTCGACCCCGTTTGGGGCAAAGGCATCGTCAACTCCGACCAGTGGGTCCAAATCGTCTATCTGACGCTCTGAGGGAGTTCGCTAGCAAACGAGTGTCGCCGTACCGATATGCAAATCAATTCACAAAAAGGAGCGACAAAATGAGTAATTCAATAACGTCTATGCGAGCAGTACGAGGAATCTCTCAGTCCCTGTGCATCGTATTATTGCTGTTGACCTGCCGCGCGCTCTCAGCGCAGAACCAAGAGCATCGCATTCGGAATATTGTTCTGGTTCACGGGGCCTGGGCGGATGGTTCTGGCTGGAAAGGCGTTTACGACATCCTTGTCAAAGATGGCTATAACGTCAGCATCGTCCAAGAACCGGAAACCTCGTTTAAGGACGATGTGGCTGCCACGAAGCGCGCCCTTGCTCTACAAGATGGACCGTGCATTCTTGTCGCTCACAGCTACGGGGGAGCCGTAATTACCGAAGCGGGCACGGATCCATCGGTTGCCGGTTTGGTGTACGTCGCGGCCCACATGCCAGACGCTGGAGAGAACGAGGCAGACGACGGAAAGCGCTTCCCCAGTGACCTCAGCAAGTCTGGTGCGATAAAGAAGACGGCAGACGGTTTCACTTACCTCGACCCCGCGCAGTTTCATGAGTACTTCGCAGCCGATCTGTCTGCTGAGCAGGCCGCTTTTATGGCGCGATCGCAGGTGCTCAACTTAGCTGACAATTTCAAAGCAGTCATCACCACGGCTGCGTGGAGAAGCAAGCCAAGCTGGATGTTGGTAGCGGGCGCCGACCGAACCATCAACCCCGACCTCGAACGCTGGTATGCCACACGAGCCAACAGCCACAAGGTCGAAGTCCCAGGCGCCAGCCACTCGGTTTACGTCTCCAGGCCAAAGGAGGTTGCAGCTCTGATCGAAGAAGCTGCATCGCATGCTCGGTAGAAGAACTTGTAACCTCGGATCGCGCTCCGTTCATCACAGGCAAAGAACACATACTCGACGGCGAAACGATCCCAACGATCTGACGGCGCAACAAAGGAGAAAACAGATGCCGGACACTCTCTATTCCACAAAAGTCACTGCCACCGGAGGCCGTAACGGATCGATCCGCAGCGACGACGGCCTGCTCGATCTTAAGCTGGCCCTGCCCCGAACGCTCGGAGGTAAAGGCGATGCGACCAACCCAGAGCAACTCTTCGCCGGCGGCTATGCCGCGTGCTTTGAGAATGCGCTCTTGCGTGTGAGCCGCGAGGCTCGCCGCCATTTCGCCGATGGCGACGTCGAAGTTGTGGCCGAGATCGGCCTCAGCCGCAACGACTCGGGTGCGTTCGTGCTGTCCGCCGCGCTCGCCGTGACCATCGCCGGCGTCGACCAGAAGACGGCCGGACAGCTTGTCGAGGGCGCCCACACCATCTGTCCCTACTCGAATGCGATCAAGGGCAATGTCGATGTCCAAATCGCCGTCTCGGTTCGATGAGTTGAGACGCCGAAATTCTCCGGATAAACATAAGAGTGGTACAAGGCCTCAGCCCTCTAGTGCAGCCACTGCTTGTAGAGTGCCATGCCTACCGCCGCGTCGATTCCCATCCGTTCAAGAGCATCTATTTCCCGCTGTGCCTTAATGCCACCCGCAGCAATGATCGGATGCGAGGTAGCACTGCGCAACCGCTCGAACCACTCGCGATTGGCTCCACTCATCGTTCCTTCACGATCCACATCTGTGCAGAGAAATGCGGCGCAAAACGGCTCAAGCTGCTCCATCACCTGCTCCGCTCGAATCCGCAGGCTTTCTCGCCATCCCTTAATCACAACGTGGCCCTTGGCCGTGTCGAGCGCCACAACAATTCCCGGGCGGCCTATTCGCGTGCGGAGCCGCCGGAGAAATGGCGCGTTTATCTTGCTGTCCTCGAATGCGGCGCTTCCGATGATGACTTGGCGCGCTCCCCATTTCGTAATTTCCTCCGCGCGCGAAACGGTGCGAATTCCTCCGCCCACGCGCACTTTCATCCCATATCGCTGGGCCGCTTCTTCGCATAGTTTGCGCGCCAGTTCCCTGTTATTGCCTTTCCCCATGGCAGCATCCAAATCGATGACGTGCAGCCACTTGTACTTCTTGAATTTCAGCAGCAGCGACATCACATCCACGATCGCAAGCTCGCGCCTTCTCCCCTGCACAAGCTGCACCGCTTGGCCTTCCTGCAAGTCAATACACGGAATTAGCACGGCAACCTAACTGGAATCCCACGCGCGGACAGAAATTCTTTGAGCTCGCGAATCGGCTGAATACGATCGTGGAAAATGGAGGCCGCCAACGCCGCATCCGCGTGCCCGGCGGTAAAAATCTCCGCGAAGTGCTCGGGCAGCTTCGCGCCGCCGGACGCGATAACCGGTACCGAGACCGTCGACGATATCGCCGCCGTGAGCGCTGTATCGAAGCCGCTCTTTGTCCCATCTCGATCCATGGACGTCAGCAAAATCTCTCCGGCCCCAAGGGCAACGCCTTGTTTCGCCCACGCGATCGCGTCCAGATTTGCGGAGTCACGCCCGCCGCGAACCATCACCACCCATTGGTCCCCGTCTCTCTTGGCGTCGATCGCCAGCACCACGGCCTGCGCGCCAAACTCAAGCGATGTTTCCGAGATCAACTCGGGCCGTGCCACTGCCGCGGTATTCAGCGTAATCTTGTCTGCGCCGGCTCGCAGCACGGCCCGTGCGTCTTCCGTGCTCCGGATGCCGCCTCCCGCGGTCATGGGAATCGCGAGCTCCGCCGCAACGCGCCTAATCGTCTCCAGAAACGTCGGCCTCCGGTCGCGCGAAGCTGCGATATCCAGCACGACGAGCTCGTCCGCGCCTCCTGCGTTATACCGCGCTCCTAATTGCGCGGGGTCGCCGGCGTCGCGAAGCCCGACAAAGTTCACGCCCTTCACCACACGGTCGCCATCGACATCCAGGCAAGGAATGATGCGTCGCGCCAGACTCATGCGCACAGCCTCATGAAATTCCGCAGGACTTGCGCGCCAGCTTCTCCGCTCTTCTCCGGGTGAAACTGGACCGCGCACATATTTTCTTTTTCGAGTACAGCGACAAACTCTGTTCCATAACTGCACGCCGCCACCGTTTCTTCGCCTTGTTCGATCGCGGCATAACTGTGCGCGAAATAGAAATGCGCATCAGCGTCGATGTCCTTGAGCAACTGCGACTGGTTTTTCAAGATGAGGCGATTCCAGCCCATGTGCGGCAGCTTCGCGACCGCCGGCAGCGCGCGCACGCTCCCCGGCAAAACCTGCAAGCCAGCCATTTCCGGCGCTTCGTCGCTAGCGTCATAGAGTGCTTGGAGTCCCAGGCAAATGCCGAGAAACGGAACGCCGCGACGGATCGCGTCGCATAGCGGCGCGCGCAATTTGCGTTCGTTGAGCACTCGTATAAGCGCTTCGAAATGTCCCACGCCCGGGAGCAGCAGCGCCTCCGCTCTTTCCACGCATTCAGCCGTGACCGCGCATTGCGATTCTGCTCCCAGCCGTTGCAGGGCGCGCTCGACAGAAGCTACGTTGCTCACGCCGCAATCCAACAGGGTGATTTTCACAGTAAACCTTTGGTGCTGGGCAGCACGCGCCGCAACCTTTTGTCACGCGCCACGGCGAAACGCAAAGCGCGCGCAAACGCCTTGAACATGGCCTCTACTTGGTGATGCGAGGATCGCCCGCAGAGAACGCGGAGATGCACATTGGCGCGGGCGGCCTGCGCGAACCCTTGAAAGAAATCCTCGGTCAGCTCGGTCTGAAAATCTCCGATGCGCGCACTCGGAATTTTGGCGTTCACAACGCAAAAGGGCCGCCCACCCAAATCGACCGCGCTGGCGGCGAGCGTCTCGTCCATGGGCATTAGGAAATATCCCGCGCGCAAGATTCCACGCTTCGTGCCCAGCGCCTTCGTCACCGCTTCGCCTAGGGCGATTCCCACGTCTTCCACGGTGTGGTGCTGGTCCACGTCCAAATCACCGCGGGCGTTCAGCTCCAAATCGAACGCGCCATGCCGGGCCACGAGTTCCAACATGTGATTGAAAAAACGGATTCCCGTAGCGATGCGGGCTTTGCCGCGTCCGTCCAGGTTCAGGCGGAGCTTGACATCGGTCTCGTTGGTCTTGCGATGAATCCTTGCCGTTCTTGGCATCATTCGCGCACCGCTACCGCATTTTCATGCGCCAGCAGATTCTCTGCCCGTGCGAGAACCCGCACATCCGCAGCCAGCCACTGGAAACCTTTGCGGCTAACCGTCTGCACGCTGATGCACTTCACAAAATCCGCCGCCGACAATCCTCCGCGACTCCGTGCCCAGCCACCGGTGGGCAGAACGTGGTTGCTGCCGCTCGCGTAATCGCCGAGCGGCTGTGCAGCCCAAGGACCAACAAAAACAGTCCCGGCTGCAGAAATCTTTCCGAGAGTCGCAGCTCCACCTTGCGGAAGGCTGAGATGTTCCGGCGCGAAGCGATTCACAAACTCGAGCGCCGCATCCTCGGACGCCGCGAGCAAAATCACCCCGCGCGTTTTCAAGGAAACATGGGCAGAGTTTGTTTCCGGCAATCTCTTCAACTGTTCGTCGAGTTCGCGCCGCACTTCCCTGGCCAGTCGCGCGGACGTCGTCACCAGGATGATCCCTGCGTCCGCGGCATGTTCCGCTTGCGCCAGCAAATCCGCCGCAATCCATCTCGGATTGCCCCGCGACGCAATCACAATCGCTTCGGTTGGTCCGGCGCGAAGATCGATGGCGCAGTGACAACTTACAAGCTGCTTTGCGGCAGTCACAAAGCGGTTGCCGGGCCCAAAGATTTTGTCGACGCGCGGAATCGTTTTGGTTCCGCAGGCGAGGGCGGCGATGGCCTGCGCACCGCCGATGCGCGCGACTTCGCTCACACCGAGGATGCCAGCCGCCGCAAGCAACTCATGGTTCGGTCTCGAACAGACAACCACGATCTTCTTTGTGCCAGCAACCTGAGCCGGCACCGCCGTCATTACCAGCGTCGAAAGCAAAGTAGCCTTGCCGCCTGGAATATAGCAGCCGATCGTTTCAATGGGCCTGACCCTTTGTCCGATGTTCACACCTGGTTCCACTTCCATCGACCAGTTTCGCGGCAACTGTTTCTCAGCCACCTTTCGGACATTGGCTATTGCGTGTTTCATGGCACGCAGGAAATCTGCGCCGACACTTTTTTGGGCTTCTTCGATCTCATGCTGTGAGACCCACATCCCTTGGCGCGCCAGGTTTATGCCATCCAGTTTTTTCGTCCAGAAGAGCAGAGCGCCATCTCCACGACGCCGGATGTCGGCGATGATTGTGGCGGCGACTTTCTCGGCTTGGACGTCGCGAGATTTGCGCGCAGCGAGCAGCCTCTTTTCCACGGCGCTAGTTAGTCGCAGGATTCGCATCACAGCACGATCTTGTTCAGGGGATACTCGACAATTCCCTGCGCATTCGCAGCCTTGAGCTTTGGCAAAATTTGCCGGACCACCGATTCCTCGACAATCGTATTCACCGCTACCCACCCCGGATCGCTGAGCATCGAAATCGTGGGATTTTTCAGCGCCGGCAGAATAGCGACCACGCGGTCAAGGTCCTCCCGTCGCACATTGAGTAGCAAGCCAACTTTGCTAGCCGCAGCAATGGCCCCCTGCAGCATCAAAATTAGACTCTCCGCTTTTTCTTTCTTCCACGCGTCCGCGGTCGCCGCACGGTTCATAATAAAGACCGTGGCCGATTCCAAAACGGTGTCCACAATCCGCAAGCGGTTTGCGCGCAGTGAAGACCCCGTCTCCGTCACCTCGACAATCGCGTCAGCCAGCTGCGGCACTTTCACCTCCGTAGCGCCCCAGGAAAAATCCACGCGTCCGCTCACTCCATGCCGTTTCAGATATTCCCCGGTGATGCGCACGATCTCCGTAGCGATTACTTTGCCTTGCAAATCGCGCGGCTCACGAATCGCGGAATCTTCCTGCACCGCGAGCACCCAGCGCACGCGCGACAGCCTCTGCTTCGCGTACACAAGCTCGGCGAGTTCCTCGACGTCCGCACCAGTTTCGACCACCCAATCATGCCCAGTAATTCCCGCATCCAGAGCCCCCGTTTCCACATAGCGCGCCATCTCTTGCGCACGCACGAGCAAGCACTCAATCTCCCGATCATCAATCGCAGGCACGTAGCTTCGCGAGCTAATCGTGATCTTCCAACCAGCCCGCGCAAAAAGCTCCAACGTCGCTTCCTGCAAACTGCCCTTAGGGATTCCCAGCCGCAAGCGATTCATCATTGCGCCCCCGGGGCGTACACTTTATCTGGATCAAATGTCCGCTCCTCAATGGTCCGCGCGCCGCCGCTCTCTTCCATCCGCCGGAAGAAGCAACTAAAATAACCTTTGTGGCAAACGCCAGGTCCTGCTGGCTCGACGCGCAAAAGCAGTGCATCCGCGTCGCAATCGATACGCATTTCCACTACGCGCAAGACGTGCCCGCTCATCTCGCCTTTCTTCCACAAGCGGTTGCGCGAGCGGCTGAAGAACACCGCCTCGCGCGTTCGCTGCGTCTCCGCAAGCGCCTCCGCGTTCATGAAGCCGAGCATCAACACTTCGCCGGTGCGGCTGTCCTGAACAATCGCGGGCACTAGCCCGCCGCTTTTTTCAAATGCGATGTCCACGCGCTTCCTCCGAAACATCCAACCAAAACAAAAAACCCGCTGGGGCTTGTTGCGCCAGCGGGCCGATGAGTACGTTTTCTAACGAATCGCTACGTACAACTCAACGGGCGCGGCTTGTGGCCGTGATGATGGTGCCCATGCGCCCGGAGATGATTCGAAACGCTCATTTGCTGAACCGAGTTTAAACAAGCCAGCCCCTGCCGTCAATCCAGGCGAACCCGCAAAAAATCGATACGCCGAATGCGTCTTTTGGATGCTTCCACGGATTGACTTTCCCAGCCCCCTCCGCTACTTTCATTCTGTACTTGGTAGAGGTGCGGATCCCATTAGTAGCGGGGCGTGCTTTCCGATCAGCTTCGGACGCTCGCGCGAAAGGGGCAATTGCTGATGATCCGCCGAAGTCGCCGCGGCAGCTGAATGCCGTGCGCGGCTGGGGGCCAGGCCTAAGACCTGTCCACTGTCATCCGTAAGCTGTAACGACGTCACGCGGATGGAGCGCTATCGAGGAGTGACAGCCCCGAGTTTCCTTCGGTTCTTTCCTTCTCTTTCGTTCCATTCCAGAAAACGACTATGGACCTTTTTGAACTCACGCGCGCGCTCGTTGACATCGAATCGGTAACGAACAACGAAGCCAAAGCCGGCGACTTTTTGTTTCGCCATCTTTCTCCGCTGGCCGCGAAATACGGCGGCTGCGTCGAACGCATGCCGGTCGAAGCGCAGCGCTTTAACGTTTTTGCAAGTTGGGGTCGGCCGCTGGTCACGCTCTCGACGCACATGGACACCGTGCCCCCCTTTTTCCCGTCGAGCGAAGATGAAGAATTTCTCTGGGGGCGCGGTTCCTGCGACGCCAAAGGCATCATCGCCGCCATGATTACCGCTGTTGAACAACTCCTCGCGGAAGGCGTTTCAGATCTCGCCCTCCTCTTCGTCGTCGGCGAAGAACGAAACAGCGCAGGCGCCCGCGCTGCCGCCAAGACGCCGCGCGGCTGCAGCTATCTGATCAACGGTGAGCCCACAGAAAACAAATTGTGCGTCGCATCAAAGGGAGCGCTGCGCTTTGAGCTGACAGCGAAAGGCCGCCTCGCCCATTCCGGATACCCGGAACTAGGATGCTCGGCAATCCATACGCTCCTGGATGTCCTTAACGACGTCCGCCGTCTCTCTTTGCCGGAAGATTCGTTGCTTGGAAAATCCACATTGAACATCGGCACAATTTCCGGCGGCCGCGCGCCCAACGTCGTTGCCGACGAGGCCCGGGCGGAGCTCATGTTCCGGTTAGTGGGAGACGCCGCTCCCGTGCGAGAGGCCGTTCACCAAGCGGTAGCAGGACGAGTGGAGGTCCGCGAGGTCTTGTACACGCCGGTCTTCCATTTTTCCGCCTTCAATCGCTTACCGACTACGGTCGTGGCGTTCACCACCGACGTCCCAGTGCTGCACGAAACATGGGGCACGCCCTTTCTGATTGGGCCGGGCAGCATTCATGTGGCGCACACGGCCGAGGAGCGCATTGCAAAGCGCGAGCTGCGCGATGCCGTGCCGATCTATGAAAGCATGGTCAAGCGGCTGCTCGCGTCGCATGCAGAAGCTTCGAGGAAATCCCAATGACGCGCGGACTCGCCATCGTCGGACACGGAAAGATGGGCCGCCTGATCGAACAGCTCGCGCCGGAATACGGCTTCGACGTCCGCCTGACGCTAAACAGCTCCACGAATGCCCACGGTGCAGGCCTCAGCGGCGAAAATCTTCGCGGCGTGGACGCCGCCGTGGAATTTTCTACGCCGTCAGCAGTCCTCGAGAATATTCGCCGGCTTGCGGCGCTGCGCATTCCAGTAGTAGCGGGCACGACCGGATGGTTTCAGCAGTTGCCCTGCGCGCGCGAGGCCGTCCAATCGGGCGGCGGCGCTTTAGTGTGGGGTCCGAATTTCTCCGTCGGTGTTTACCGCTTCCGCCAGATCATCGCGCAGGCGGCCAGCGCCTTCGCGGCGGAACACGAATACGAAGCGTGGGGCTGGGAAATCCATCACGCCGCCAAGCGAGACGCGCCCTCCGGCACGCTGTTGGCGGTCGCGGAAGAAATGAAGCAGGCCGGCTTCGAACGCGCTATCAACTTAAGCGCGAATCGCGCTGGCGCCCATCCCGGAACCCACGAGATTGGCTTCGATTCCAGCGCCGACACCATCACCATCCGCCACACGGCCAGAAGCCGTGAAGGATTTGCCCGCGGTGCTCTGCGCGCGGCCCGCTGGATACTTGGGAAGAGCGGCGTGTTCGAATTTCGCGAGATCGTAAACGAATTGGGCTGATTCGTGGTCCGTTTGCGGGCCACGCGTCAAAAAACCAAACGCTAGACGCAAAGGATCGATAAGGAGACAACCTCATGTTCACAGGTTGCGGTACCGCGCTGGTTACTCCATTTCAGAATGACTTCTCGCTCGACGAAGCCGCTCTGCGCCGGCTGGTGCGGCGTCAAGTCGATGCCGGAGTCCATTTTCTCGTGCCCTGCGGAACCACCGGCGAAAGCCCCACACTCACGCAAGACGAGCGCAGACGCGTCGTGGAAATCACGTTAGAGGAAGCGCACGGCAAAGTGCCCGTAGTCGCCGGAGCCGGCGGCTACGACACCGCGGAAGTCGCTCGCGCCGCGCGCGAGTATGAAGCGATGGGCGTCAGCGGCATTCTTTCCGTCGCGCCCTATTACAATAAGCCCACGCAGGAAGGCCTGTACCAACATTTTCGCTTCATCGCAGGCGCCGTCTCACTGCCGATCTTGCTGTACAACGTCCCCGGCCGCACCGGAGTTAACATTGAGCCCGCCACCGTAAAGCGCCTGTCGGCCGTCGAAACGATTGTGGGCGTCAAGGAGGCGTCAGGGAACATTTCGCAAATGGCCTCCATCGCCGCGCAGGTGCCGAAACATTTCGTGGTTCTCTCCGGCGACGACGCCATCACGTTGCCCCTTTTCGCGGTCGGTGGCCGTGGCGTAATTTCCGTCGCCTCCAACGAAATCCCAGCCGAAATGGCCAATCTCTGCAATTTCGCGTTGCAAAATGATTTTTCAGCCGCTCGCGCAATCCATGTTCGGTATCTTCCGCTAATGGAGGTGAATTTCGTGGAATCCAATCCGATTCCCGTGAAGGCAGCCATGGCCGACATGGGATTGCTGCGGGCAGTCTGGCGGCTTCCTCTGGTGGCGCCGAGCGCCGGTTCCCTGGCACGCATTCATTCCGTTCTTGAAACCCTCGGGCTGATCGAGAAAACCTATGCTGCCGTCAGAGATTGAGCAACTATTTGACTGCCCTCCGCCGCAGTATACGGAAGAACACCGCCGCATCTTCGAGTCCTTCAAAGGCGGGTTGAATCGGGGCGAAGTGCGCGCCGCCGAACCTGATGCTGCATCGAAAACGGGCTGGCGCGTTAACGCTTGGGTGAAGAAAGGCATCCTACTCGGATTTCGCATGGGCAAAGTGGTCGATATGTCTATCGACCGCCTTCGCCAACCCTTTTTCGACAAGGACGCCTATCCGCCCAAAGCACTAAGCCTCGCCAGCCAGGTGCGAATTGTTCCCGGTGGCTCCAGCATTCGCGATGCTGCGTTCGTCGGACGTGGTGTCACGTGCATGCCGCCGATGTTCATCAATGCCGGTGCATACGTCGATGATGGCACGATGGTTGACTCGCACGCCTTGATCGGAAGTTGCGCGCAGGTCGGACGAAACTGCCACATCTCCGCAGGCGCGCAAATTGGCGGCGTTCTCGAACCTATCGGCGCCATGCCGGTGATTATTGAGGATGAAGTCATGGTCGGCGGGAATTGCGGCGTGTACGAGGGCGTTGTCGTGAAGCGCCGTGCCGTGCTCGGCAGCGGGGTAATACTGAATGGCTCAACCGCCGTATATGATCTGGTGCGCGAACAAATTTATGCCGCGACGGACGGCAGCCCGCTCATGATTCCCGAGGAAGCCGTTGTCGTTCCTGGTTCCCGCGCGATTTCGCAACCTGTTGGGCGGCGCTGGGCTTTGTCCCTCTACACTCCCATTATTGTTAAGTATCGCGACGCGAGAACGAATGAGCGCGTCCAGTTGGAGAGCCTTTTCCGCTAACTCCCGCCAGAGCCGCTCCGTCAGATGTGGTTTCGTCGCAGGTCGTCAGCCTCTTTTGAATCGGATTGGTTGCCCGGCGCAGCCCGCAAATGCGCCAAAAAAGCCCGGTGCAACCGCGTAAGCGACCGTCCGCGCAGCACCACCGCCCCAATCGTCCGCGACGCCTCGGCATCCACGATTCGCACAAAGCGGCAACCTGATTTCTTCTCGACGGCCATCTCCGGAACAATCGACACTCCCATCCCCGCCCCCACCATGCTCAATATGCTGCTGAACTGCCCGCTCTCAAAAACAATCTGCGGGTTCAGCCGCGCCCGGTCGCAAGCGGCCACGGCGGTGTCGCGAAAACAGTGACCATCGCGCAGCAAAAGAAAAGGCTCCACGCGAAGGTCCTTCAGTGCGAGAGACGACCGCTTCGCATAGCGATGTTCCTTCGGCAGTGCCGCAAACAAATGCTCCGTCAGCAACGGGAACGTCTCGAACTCGTGCCCGCGAATTGGCAGAGCCAGAATTGCTACGTCCACCACGCTCGCGCGCAGCCGTTCCAGCAATACCGGCGTGATCTCCTCCACCACCGTCACCCGCGCCTGCGGAAACCGCCCCGACAAAAATGTCAGTTGCGCCGGCAAAAAGTACGGCGCAATGGTGGGAATCACCCCAACGCAAATCGCCCCTCCAATCGAGTCCTTCTGCTCCACAACGTCTCCGCGCGCAGCCTCCAGTTCCCGCAGCACCGCTCGCGCCCGCGGCAAAAACGTTTTGCCCAGGTCCGTAAGCCGCACCGACCGCCCCAGCCGGTCAAACAGCCGCGCCCCCAGCTCATCCTCCAGCTTTAGAATCTGCTGCGACAGCGACGGCTGCGAAACGTGTGATTGCTCCGCCGCCCGGCTGAACGATCCGCTGTCCGCCACCGCGCAAAAATATCGAAGTTGATGCAGTTCCACGGCTCTCACCTATAGGCAATGCCTATTCCCTTTATCCAATCTATATATTGGCATTATACCTGCCCCGGCGCTTACATTGCTAACCGGAGGGGCGTACGCCCCCGAATCAAGGAGGATGGATGCCTGAAGAAAAAAAGAACATCATGACCACCGACGCAGGCCGCCCGGTCGGCGACAACCAGAATTCCCTCACCGTTGGCCCGCGCGGCCCCGTCGTTTTCGAGGATTTCCTGCTCTTCGAAAAAATGGCCCATTTCAATCGCGAGCGCATTCCCGAACGCGTAGTCCACGCAAAAGGTTCCGGCGCCCACGGCTATTTTGTTTGCACCAATCGTGACATGCCCAAGTACACGACTGCCAAGCTTTTCAACGCCGTCGGCAAAAAAACTCCCACCTTCATTCGCTTCTCCACCGTCGGCGGCGAAAAAGGCTCCGCCGACACCGAGCGCGACCCCCGCGGCTTCGCCCTCAAGTTCTACACCGAAGAAGGCAACTGGGACATGACCGGCAACAACACTCCCGTTTTCTTCATTCGCGACCCTCTAAAGTTTGGCGACTTCATCCACACGCAAAAGCGCGATCCCGAAACCAATCTCAAATCCCCCACCATGATGTGGGATTTCTGGTCCCTCTCTCCCGAATCCCTCCATCAAGTCACCATTCTCTTCTCCGACCGCGGCACTCCCGACGGTTACCGCCACATGGACGGCTTCAGCAGCCACACCTACAGCCTCATCAACGACAAAAATGAACTCTTCTACGTGAAGTGGCATTTCAAAAACAAGCAAGGCATCAAAAACTTCACACGCGAATCCGCTGACGAGATGCGCGGCAAAGATCCCGACTACGCGCAGCGCGATCTCTTCAACGCCATCAAGCAAGGCAACTACCCCAAGTGGCGCGTGTCCGTCCAAATCATGCCGGAAAAGCAAGCCGACACGTACCACATCAATCCCTTTGACCTAACCAAGGTCTGGCCGCACAAAGACTATCCACTCATCGAAGTTGGCGAACTCGTACTCGACCGCAATCCCGAAAATTATTTCGCCGAAGTCGAGCAAGCCGCATTCGAGCCGCGCAACATCGTTCCCGGCATGGGCTTCTCGCCCGACAAAATGCTGCAAGCGCGCCTGATTTCCTATCCTGACGCGCACCGCTACCGCCTCGGCGTCAACTACGACGGCCTGCCCATCAACAAGCCGCAATGCCCCGTGCACACTTACAATCGCGACGGCGCCATGCGCTTCGACGGCAATCACGGCGCGCAACCCAACTACGAACCCAACAGCTTCGGCGGCCCGAAAGAAGCTGCGCAATATCGTGAGCGGCCCAAGGAAGTCGCCGGCACGGTCGACCGCCACAATCACCGGCTCGATTCCGATTACTACACGCAGCCCGGCAATCTCTTCCGCCTGATGGCCGCCGACGCCAAAGAGCGCCTCATCGGCAACATCGTCGCCAGCATGAGCAGCATCCCGCGCCGCGTCCAGGAGCTGCAAATCCAGCATTTCTACAAGGCCGATCCCGCTTACGGCACCGGCGTAGCCAAAGGCCTCGGCCTGCAAATCGACCACGTCGCCGCGCAGAAGCAGCAAGCCTCCGCCGCCGACTAAAGTGGCACAGCCATTTTTGGCTGTGCGCCGTTCGCTCTCGCGTAGGGGCGCAGCATGCTGCGCCCCATCTCGGCAAGATGTAATCCAATTACTTCCAAACGCTCTTCTGCGCTCTCCGCGTCGCGGCGCTAGATTTTGTCTTTCGCACTTTCTTATCTCCGTCCACTAGCACCCACCACCAATTTCTGTAAAATGACACCCCTATGCCCAAACTCACTTTTCTCGGCGCCGCCGGCACCGTCACTGGCTCCAAATATCTGGTCGAAGCCGCAGGCAAACGCCTCCTCGTCGATTGCGGCATCTTCCAAGGCACGCCGGAGCTCAGCGACCGCAACTACAAACCTCTTCCCACCGATCCCAAAACAATCGACTGCGCCGTCCTCACCCACGCCCATCTCGACCACACCGGTTTACTTCCCCGCCTCGTCCGCGACGGCTACCGCGCCACCATCTTCGCCAATCCCGCCACCATCGAGCTAACCACGCTCCTCCTCAAAGACTCCGCGCACCTGCAGGAAGAAGACGCCCTGCACGCCAAAGAACATCCGAACAACCGGCATCCCAATGCCGAGCCGCTTTACACTTCCGAAGACGTCGATCCCGTTTTGCGCGCCCTGAAACCCATGCCCCGCAGCGGCGGCTTTGATATCAGCCCCGAATTTCACATTGACTCCTACGACGCCGGCCACATTCTCGGCTCCTCCAGCCTAGTCCTTACGATCAACGAAAATGGCAAGAAAACCGTCGTCATCTTCTCCGGCGATATCGGCCGCTACGACCAGCCCATCCTCAACGATCCAACCACACCGCCGGTGAACGCCGACGTGCTCCTCTGCGAATCCACCTATGGCGATCGCGATCACGAGCCAGGCGACCCCGCCGAACTCCTCGCCGCCATCGTGAACCGCGTAGCCAAGCGCGGCGGCTCCATCGTCATTCCCGCCTTCGCCATCGGCCGCACGCAGACGTTCATGTATTACCTGCGCCAACTCGAGGATCAACAGCGCATCCCGCGCCTCCCCGTATACATCGACAGCCCCATGGCCCTCAGCGCCACCGACCTATATCTGAAACACACCGAAGATCACGACCTCGACTACACTCGCGAAGATAGTGGCGGCAAAGGCGACCCGCTCGATGTCCACCAGTTTCATCTCACCCGCACCACCGAAGAGTCCAAGCAAATCAACAACGTGAAGACTCCATGCATCATCGTTTCCGCCAGCGGCATGGTCACCGGCGGCCGCGTCATGCACCATCTAGCGCAACGCCTTCCCGATGCCCGCAACGCCGTCATTCTCGCCGGCTTTCAAGCCCAAGGCACGCGCGGCCGCGCGTTGCAAGAAGGCGCGAAGACCATCCACCTCTTCGGCCAGGAAGTTCCCGTCAACGCCGAAATCGTCCAGCTAGGCCAATTCTCCGCCCACGCCGGCAAAAGCGAACTCCTCCGCTGGCTCACCGCCCTCCCCGCCCCGCCAAAACAAACCTACCTGACCCACGGCGAACCCGCCGCCGCCCAATCCCTACAATCCGCCATCCGCGACAAATTCAAATGGAACGTCGCCGTCGCCCGCTACCTCGACACCGTCCCCCTCCCCTGACGGGCCCGACGCAACGCACCTTGATTCGGCTGAGTGCCACCGGCAACCAACTGTCATCCCGACCGGAGCGGGCCGGTTTTTTCCTGCGCTCGCTTTTTGAGCGCCGGCCCGCGCAGTGGAGGGATCGTGGCAACCATCATCCAACCCCACGGTCGACCCGTCATTTATCGCTGACCGCCCCCAAAAAATCTTCACCTTTCAAGGAAACTTATTCCACCCTCACCTCGTCTATACCAACAAGACCACTCGCGGGGTAGGGGGCTAACCACCACAGGGCAACCGACCGTCAGTTCCCTACCCCAAAAAATCCAATTCCCCTCTGTTTTCAATTACTTACCAGTTTGGATCGCGCAGGCAAATGGCGCGAAAGCTAGACAAAAATTAGGGCAAATGAGGGCAAGTTTAGGTTAGGAGGACGAAATTTCCCTCCAGTCGGCCTCGTACAACTCGCCGCTGGAAAGCTTGATACGAATGCCGATCACGTCCTCAGCGGCTTCAGGGCTGCACCTATCGAGCAAACGTAGGACAGTCCTTGAAAGTAGTTCTGGATTCGTGGCCCTTCAACAAACTTTGCGCGTCTTGACGACTAAGAAGGAGAACCGACTGGGTATGATACGACCCTCCGTTCAGCGCCTGATCTTCAAGGCAAAGAAAGATGCCCGCATCCGTTCGTTCCAGGACGCCAAGCCGAAAACGCCATCCACCATCCTCCAATTCCAGCACGGCTTCCTTCTCAGTTACTTTCCGCGCAACGAAACCGTAGTCCCCGAACGTATATCTTCCCTTCGTTCGTCTCGGGCCAATCGAGGACGGAAACGAAGTAACATCCAGCTTTTCCGCGACAAACTGCGCCAAATGCTCCTTGGGATACAGCGAACTGTCATCACCAATGGCAGCCGGAGCGAAGCTTAGTATCAGCGCCGTTAGGAATGAAAGAATGCGCATGGTGAACCCAGCCTCCCTGCGCGTGCCGTGTGGCACTCTTATATCCCGCCAATAGTAAACGATCCCCAGAATCAAAGTATTCACGGATGGTCGTCTGCCACACCGATTGACTTACTTGCTGGCTGAACCTAAGATTTGCGCTAAATGTGACCACCTTCGCTGCTTTGGCCACAAAGAGGGCCGTGAGGAATGGACTCCGAGCGCCGTCAGGCTCCACGCTACCCATTCATCGCAGAGGCAGTAGTAACTGAGATTTCGTCCGACACAAAGCTCATCGCCAAGACCGGCGACCTGAGTATTGGCGGATGCTTCCTCGACATGCTGAATCCCACACCGCAAGGTACGGAGGTTCGCGTCCGCATCTCCCACGATAACACCACATTCACGGCGCTCGGCAGAGTCGCATTTATCATGCCCAATATGGGCATGGGAGTCACATTCACACGCATCGAGCAGGACCAGCAAGCGATTTTGCAAAAATGGCTCGCAAACCTGAGCCGCCCCGAATAGCGCTGGTCCCACCGGCGAGTGATTGGTGAAGGGAAGCGAACAAGGTCCAGCAGAGCGTTCTGGGGACTCTTCGCACCGTCGCAATTTGTGGCGCGCTAGGGTGTCGCGAGCTCTACATTCGTGTCTTGTCCCGGTTCATCGTTGGGCCACGCAATGGCCTCGCGCGTTACTTCGGTCCACGCGGATGCTGGACGAAGAACTCCCACATCACCCTACTGGCATTGATCTCACCGGTCGTGCGACCAACCATCCGTTCCGGCAAGGGCTTGCCGCCTGGCCACGTATGGCCTCCACCCTCAACGGTATAGAGAATCACGTCGGCGTTCTCAGCGCAGTTCGTATAAGCGAGACTGCGGACGCTCGCCGTGAGTCGAGTGACGCTCGGATCTCCGCTGCATCGGTTTCGTCGCGCCACGAGGGCTGTCCAATCCCGAATGTTCGGAACCGAGTCGGTGGAGACCGGCGATGACCCGCCCTGGTAGAGTGCGAACGGGTCGGCCGTTCCATGAAACGCCACCGTCGGCGCTGGCCTGGAATCCCCACACCGATCCCATTCCGGCGTCTGTGCAGCCGCCACGGCACCGACGGCCGCGATCCGATCGGACAGTCGGCACGACAATGCAAACGCCATGCCTCCGCCGTTCGACATCCCGTCGGCACAGATGCGGTTCGGATCGATGTTGTACGCAGCTTCCAGCTTGTCGATCAAATCGGAAATGAATTTGACGTCCGATCCCAGACTACATGCCCCATGCGCCAGCCCCCCTGGAGGGCAACTCCTAGGGACGCTCGTAGGCGCAGGATGCCGCTGTCCCTCCGGAGTGGGCGACGATCAGCCTGCATCGCAAACCGCTGGCAAGATTGATCGTGGCCACATAGCCCGACAAATGAGAATGCTCGGGAGCAACGGTTATGCTTGAGCCCTTCAACCAGCGCTGCGTCAACACAGTCATTGAAGAGGCCCTGGCGAGCTTCTCCCCCGTCAGCTCGAGCTTCGCCGTGGTTGGCTGAAATTGATCAAGCGCTTCGCGGGTTTCCTCGAAGGGCTCCCAATGCGAAGAGAGAAACCCGGCCGTAGCAGAAAAACTCCACAGAAGTGTAATTGCGATCACCGGTAGAAGACACCGCAACGTCCAGAGCTTGCTGTTTTGCGGCGGAGTTCGAAATAAGCGATAACTTTGCAGCAGCGCGAATAGCAACGTTGGAACAAACAGCCAAAGCACCTTTGAGCGGGCGTAGTCTGTGACGCCCGCGAGTGCCAGAGGACTGAGATGAAAGGAGGAAATGACGAAATCCTTTAGCGTGCCCGTTGACCGCGCCAGATCTTGTCCAAGCCATATCCCGCCCGCGCAAGCAAATGGGATCGCGGCAATAGAAGGCATGGTCCAGGTCGCTGCGTTTACGGTGCCATTTGCTGCGCAGGCGCACCAGAAGCAGGAAAAGGTCAGGATCGGATAAAAGATGAACAAGTCCGGCACGGCAACAAGGTACACGAACATGAAGGGCGAGCCGTACACCGAGCCAACGACAACCATGACGAGAAGAGGAAATAAAAGGGAGCAAGCAAGTCCGGCGACCATGGCCACGAGCAACTTGATGAGCCACTGCGTGCGTGCAGAAATCGGGAGAGTCATGTGCCAAGCCTGCGTACCCGACCTTCTCTCCTCTCCCAAAGAGAGAATCCCCGCAAGCCCCACCAGTCCCATGCAGGTCATAGTCGGCGGTCCCAATAGGGCCCATTGGAGCACCGTCTCCGGTAGAAACACCGGAGGAGAGGGCAAGAGCCGGAAGATCGCCAGGCAAGTCAAGTAGACAACGACCATCAACTCGATCACCCAAACGGGCCGGAGCAATCGAAGCTCCTTACGCATAAGGTTGAGAAGCGCGCCAGAAGGGCGTGGCCGGAACCAATCCGCTAAAGCTTCCGGCATTACAGACGGGCCTGCCACCATTAGATCTTCGCCGCTGGTTCCTCC